>Ga0070731_10001779_pt1 | contig 21624 bp, 21 predicted proteins | sample Coa_R1_2_FD_66448 | JGI IMG/M metagenome (GOLD analysis project Ga0070731, IMG submission 66448) | Surface soil microbial communities from Centralia Pennsylvania, which are recovering from an underground coalmine fire - Coalmine... | ecosystem: Environmental > Terrestrial > Soil > Unclassified ... | reverse complement strand
GGCCAGATCACCGTGTGGAACACGACGTTGTCCTTGCCCTGGAAGTACGCGTGCAGTGAGTCGTCCGCCTGCCACCAGTCGCGCCACGCATCCGGATCGCCGTTGATCCTGGCCCATTCGATGCTGGCCGACAGGTAGCCGATCACGGCGTCGAACCAGACGTAGATGCGCTTGTTCTCGTCCTCCGCATAGCCCGGCACGGGGATTCGTACGCCCCAGTCGAGATCGCGGGTGATCGGACGCTCGCGGATGTCGTCGAGCAGACTGAGCGAGAAGTTGCGCACGTTCGGACGCCAGCCCGAGCGCCGTTTGATCCAGGTGCGGAGCGCATCAGCGAACCTCGGCAGATCGAGGAACAGGTGGTTCGTCTCGCGGAACTCGGGAACCGATCCGTCGATCCGCGAGCGCGGGTTGATCAGATCGATCGGGTCGAGCTGGTTGCCGCAGTTGTCGCACTGGTCGCCCCGTGCCTCCGGATAGCCGCAGATCGGACACGTGCCCTCGATGTAGCGGTCCGGCAGGGTATGTCCCGTCCTCGGCGAGAACGACACGAGCATCGACCTTTCGAGAATCGCGCCCTTCTCGTAGAGCGTCCGGAAGACGTCCCGCGTCACGCGCTCGTGGTTCGGCGTGGTGGTGCGCGTGAAGCAGTCGTACGTGAATCCGAGGCGGCGGAAGTCCTCCCTGTGAGCTCGGTTGTAGAACTCGGCGACCTCACGGTAGGACTTGCCTTCCCTGTCTGCGGCGACCATGACCGGCGTCCCATGCTCGTCGGTGCCACTCACCGCCAGCACGTCGTTGCCCGCCAGCCGGTGGTAGCGCGCGAAGACGTCGAACGGGACGTACGCGGCCGCGTGACCAAGGTGCCGGTAGCCCGCCGCGTACGGCCACGCCGGCGCCACCAAGATCTTCCGTCCGCTCGTCGTCGCCATTGCGGGCAATGATACGAAGGGCCTCCGCCCGGCCTCGGGCGCGCAGCCAGGCGACGAACGCAACGAGGACGAGCGCGAGCAGTCCCGCCCACACGAGCACGACCGGCAGCGCAGGACGCGTTGAGCGTCGCGCGGACGAGCCGTGGTCCCGCTGCGGTGCCGGCACGGCGGCGTCCGGCGCCGCGCGGCCGGCGGCCGCAACGGTCGGCCCGTCGGCAGGCCGTGGCCATGGCAGGTCGTGCGGTCGCTGGCGGCGCACCGGGCGCGGCTCGACTCGGCGGCGCCGTTCGGCGCGCAGTGTCGCGATGTGGTTCGCGGCGGCCCGTGTTTGCGGGGTAGCGCCCGACGCGCGCGACGGGCGACCGCGCGGCGGTCGACCGGCCGGGCGGGCGCTGGGTGCCGCGGCCCCGACCGCGCGTCCGGACGTCAACGTCACCGCCGACCCTGCCCGGACGACGAGGCCGCTGGACGCTGCCGATTCCGGCGCTGCCGACGCGTCCGCCGCCGACTCGGCGCTCGCCGGCGTGGGCGGCGCGGTCGCCGGCGCAGACGCGGCGTCGGCCCCACCCGCCGAGGACGGTTGCTGCGTTGCCTGAGCTGGAGTTGCCGGCTGCGGCTGCGAGGGTGAAGCTGCAGGCACCTGCGGCTCGGTGGTCGTCGCATCGGCTCCGCTGCGCGTCGGCGACGAACCGCTCCCGCCGGGCGGCGGTGACCCTGTAGAACGCGCGGGCAGAAACGACTCCGGGTCGAGGTATCCCTGCTCCTGCGCCGCAATGCGCACGCCGAGCTGGACGTACGGCTCCGCCTCGTCGGCCCCGTCGGACGGGCCGATCGTGCCGACCGGCGTACCTTCGTCGACCTTCGTTCCCTTCGAGACGGCGAGCGAGCCGAGGTGCGTAAGCGTGATCGCGAGCCCGTCGTCCGTCGCGATGGTGACGGTCTCGCCGGAGGACGGAACCGCGCCGGCGAACGTGACCGTGCCGGATCTGGGAGCGAGCACGCGCTCTCCGGATGCGCCGGCGACGTCGATGCCGCGGTGTTGTCCGGCCGCGTACGGATGCGCCGGATCGAAGTTGAAATGTCGCAGGACGACTCCGCCCGCCGGCCACGTCCATGCACCCGCTGTGGGCACGTAGACGAGCGCCGCGACGAACGCCGTGAGAAGAGCTCGACGCATCGGCACCACCTGTTTCTGACGTGAGAACGAGAGACAGTCCACCGTTGCGGACGATCACCGCGTTGTCAAACGAGATTACAAAGTTGTCACAGGTTGGACCGGTAGAGCTGGTTCTTGGACGTGCCGGTGAGTCGGGAGACGACCTCCGCCGCGACGCGCCGGGGTGCGCCGGCCGCGACCAGTTCGGACACCGCGTCTCGCGCGTCGGCTTCGCGGCCAACATCCGTCGTGTCCGAAGGCCCGAGCACGATCGTGATCTCGCCCGGCGGAGGCTTGGCAAACCGCTCGGCGACGTCCGTGACCGGTCCGACGACGACTTCCTCGAAGCGCTTCGTCAGCTCGCGGCAGACGGCGACGACGCGTTGCGGCTGGACCGATGCGAGGGAGCGGAGCGATGCCGGCAGCCGCCGCGGTGACTCGAACGCAACCACCGGCCACGGCGAGGCGGCCAGCTCACGCCAGAGAGTTTCGAGCTCGCCGGCGCGCCGGGGCAGAAAACCCACGAACGAGTGACGTCCGGCCGCCAGGCCGCTGCTGACGAGCGCGGTCTCTACCGCCGACGGCCCCGGGAGCACGGTGACCTCGATCCCGCGCTCACGCGCGGCGCGGATCAGGCGAACCCCGGGGTCGGAGATGCCGGGAAGTCCGGCATCCGAGACGAGCGCCATCCGCTCACCGGCGTCGAGGCGCGGCAGGAGCTCCCGGACGCGGGCTGCTTCGTTGTGCTCGTGGTAGGAGACGAGCGAAGCCTCGATGCCGTGACGGCGAAGAAGCGTGCGCGTGTGGCGCGTGTCCTCGGCGAGGACGACGTCCGCGGCACGGAGCTCGCTGAGCACACGCAGCGTGACGTCGTCGAGGTTCCCGATCGGCGTCGCGCAGACGGCGAGCATCACACGGCTTCGAACGCCACCAGCCCGGCGCCGATCAGGCCCGCTTCCGCGCCGAGCTCCGCCCGCTCGATCTGCAGCTCCTGGCCGGCGGGCGCGAGCGCCTCTGTCAGCACCGCGAGCCGGGCCGCCGGCAGCAGGTCGTCGAAGGCGGCGACTCCGAAGCCGCCGCCGATGGCGACGCGCTCGGCGCCGAAGATGTTGACGAGGGATCCGAGGGCGACTCCGAGGTGGTGCCCGATCTGCTCGAGCGCCGGGTGATGCTGCTCGACGAGGTCGTGTGCGGTCGCGTCGGGACCGAGAACCGAGCGCGCCAGCTTGTCTGCGGCCCGGCCTGAGCAGTACGCCTCGACGTGGCCGCGGCCCGAGCATGCGCCCTGGCACGGCTCGCCGTCCTCGACGATCACCATGTGCCCGAGCTCCGTCCATGCGCGGAAGAGAGCGCCGTCGACGACGACGCCCCCGCCGACGCCGGTACCGAGCGTCAGCATCACGAAGTGCGCCGTCCCGCGGCCCGCTCCGTACTGGTACTCGGCATACGCGGCGCACGTCGCGTCGTTCTCGATCCCGATCGGAAGGTCGAGCCGACGCTGCATCTCCTCGCGGAAGGGCGTGTTGCGGAGGGGGATGTTGACGGCACCGAGCGCGATGCCGTGGCGCTGGTCGATCCGCGACGGGATGCCGAAGCCGATCCCCTGAACGTCGCCTGGGAGCTCGCGGACCGCCGCCACGACGCCCTCGAGCAACGCGGCCTGGGAGGTCGTCGGGGTCGGATGCTCGACGGTTTCGTGCACCCCGCCGTCGGCGTCGACGACGCCGGCGAGGATCTTCGTCCCGCCCAGATCGACCCCGATCACCCGGTTGGCGCTCATGCCCGCCGGGTACCGTAACCCGCTGGATGGCCCGGGAAGAGAAGCCCTACCGCGTCTACCGGGGGGGTCGTGTGAAGGGGAAGGTTCCGTCGTTCGCGGACCGGCCCGCGCGCACACAGCCGCGTCGAAGCCTCCTGCGGACGGGCGGCAACGGCAAGGCGGGCCGTGTCGACTACCGCGGCCCCGGGGCGCGGCCGCCGCAGCGGCGGCGCTGGCGCCGCTGGATCTTGCTCGGCGTGCTCGTGCTTGTCCTCCTCTTCGTGGTCTGGGGGATCACGAGCTGGCTCTCGTTCTCGAGCGGCGTCGCGGACGCCAACAAGCGCCTCGACCCGAACGCCCGGCTCGCGCTGACGAAGCAGGGCGGACTGTTGCTCTCCCATTCGACGACGGTGTTGCTCCTCGGCACCGACAACGGCGAAGTCGGCCGCGCCGGCGATCGCCACTCGGACTCGATCATGCTGATGCGGACGGACCCATCTCACCACCGCGTCTTCTACCTCTCGATCCCGCGCGATCTGGTCGTGCCGATCCCGGGCTACTCGACGCAGAAGATCAACGCGGCGATGCAGATCGGCGGGCCGGCGCTCGCGATCCGGACGATCCATGAGTTCACCGGGCTGCCGATCAATCACGTCGTCGAGATCAACTTCGCCGACTTCAAGGATCTGATCAACGCGCTCGGCGGCATCGACGTGAACGTCCCGCGGCCGATCCGCTCCAACCGCTTCGACTGCCCGTATCCGACGCAGGCCCGGTGCGACAAGTGGCCTGGCTGGCGGTTCCCGAAGGGAATGCAGCACATGAACGGTGAGCGGGCGCTCGTCTACTCGCGGATTCGCGAGAACCTGCTCGATCCGGCGGAGTCGGACGTCACGCGCGGCGCCCGCCAGCAGGCGGTGATCGACGCGACGCTGTCGAAGTTCACGTCTTTCGGGACGATGGTGTCGCTGCCGTTCGACGGCTCGAAGCTCGTGAAGCCGCTGACGACGGATCTCGACGCCTGGCAGCTCGCGCAGCTCGGGTGGGTGCGCTTCCGCGCGTCGAGCGGCAGCTCCGTGCACTGCCGGCTCGGCGGTGACCTCGGTGCCGGCGGGACCGGGAGCCCGAGCGAGGACAACCCCGCCACGCTCGCGATGTTCCTCGGCAAGTCGGCGCCGCAGCCCCCGGTCGACGCGTTCGGGCCGGGCTGCGTGGTCGGCCACCCGCTTCAGTAGCGCCGACCCGGTGGGCGTCTTCTCGTTCCTACTGTTCGGGCTGGTCGCAGGTCTCGTCGCGCGCTGGGTCACGCCGGGGCGTCAGGCGATCGGCTGCCTCCCGACGATCGCGGTCGGGCTCGTCGGCGCTCTCCTCGGCGGGTTAGTCGGGGACGCGCTGCTCGGCCACAAGGTGCGATTCGGCTGGCACCTCGGCCCGTTCCTGCTCGCGGTGGCGGGCGCGGTCGTGCTGCTGCTCGCGCTCGAGGCGCTCGCCGGCCGCCGCCGCTTCCGCCGCCCCTGGTAGCCGCGCCACGGTCCCATCCCGAACCCCCACCCACCCCGGGGAGGGGAAGCGTTGCACGAAAACCCACGCGACGTTGCAACTGCTCGGCAAAATGTGTGCGCCGATTCGTCCCCAAGCCGCTCCCCGCCGCAGGGGACGCGCGGACGCGGATTACGCCTCGGCGGCCTTTTTCTTCTCGCCCGACGACTCGGACGCGCCGCCGCCCGAGCCCCCGCCGGCGTCCGACGAGGACGTCGACGAGGCCGAATCGGCCCCAGAGCCGCCGTCCTTGCCTGGGCTCCGGGACTTGCGGCCGTAGTCCGTCGAGTAGAAGCCGGAGCCCTTGTAGTGCACGGCGACAGGGTGCAGGACCCGGACGAGCGGGGCCGCACCGCAGATCTCGCAGGCCTCGGGGCCGGGCTCCGTCATGCCGTGAAAGGCCTCGAACAGGTGCCCGTTAGGACACTTGTACTCGTAGATGGGCACTGGAGCGGCAAGGCTACCAGCGGCCCCTGCGCGTACTAGCCTCGGTTCCCGGCGTGAGACTCCGCCCGACCCTCCCCGTGCTGCTCGCACTCGCCGCGCTCGCGGCGCCCGCCGCCGCGTCCGCACACGCTCGGCTCCTGCAGACGCGGCCGGCGAACGGCGCCGTCCTGGCGCGCTCGCCCACGGTCGTCGAGGTCCTCTTCGATGACACCGTTCGCGTCGGAACGGGCAACGCAGCGGTGAGCAACGCCACCCGCGCGTCGGTCGAGCAGGGAGCCGCGACGGCCCGCGGCCGTGTCCTGACGATTCCGCTCCGGCGGCGGCTCGGCCACGGCGACTACAGCGTGCGCTGGAGCATCGTCGCCGACGACGGGCATCGCGAGCGTGGCGTGATCGCGTTCGCGGTCGGCGCCGGCGGCGCGAAGCCCACCGCCGTGCTCACCGCCTCGGTCCCGCTCGGCTGGACAGACGCCGCCTTCCGGCTCGTCTTCTACCTCGGCCTGCTTGTCGCCGCCGGGACGGCCGTGTTCGCGCTCACCGCGAGGCGCTACCTGGCGGCGCTGAAGCGCCGCCTGTCACAGCTGCTCTTCTTCGCGCTCCTGCTCGCGTTCGTCGGCTGCAGCGGCGTCGTCCACGACGCACCCGGCGGGACGCGGAACGCGCTCGTCCTCGAAGTCGCGCTCGCGCTCGCCGCCGCGGGTGCAGCCGCCGCCGCACTTGCACCGGCCGCATCGCCGCTCCTCGCGGTCGCCTGCACATGCGCGCTGCTCCTCGTCCCGACTCCAACGGTCGCAGGACACGCGCTCGACCACGACCAGCCGTGGCTCCTGTCCGTGCCGGCCGACATCGCGCACGTCGCAGCCGCCGCGGTGTGGCTCGGCGCGCTCGTCGCGGTGCTCGTCGTCCTCCCCCGCTCCGAGCTGCCGGTCGACGCGCGCGGCGACGTCGTCCGCAGGGTCTCCTCGACCGCGCTCGGCGCCGTCGTCCTGCTCGCGGCGAGTGGGTCGCTGCGGGCGCTCACGGAGCTACGCGCAGTCGACCAGCTCTGGACGACGAGCTACGGGCGCGCGCTCCTGGTGAAGACGGGCCTGCTGCTGCCGGTGCTCGCGCTCGGCTGGCTGAACCGGTCGCGGCTGCTCGACGCATTCGCATCCCTGCGCAGATCGATGCGGGTGGAGGTCGTGCTGCTCGCCGCCGTCGTCGGCGTCGTCGCAGTACTCGTTCAGCTCCGGCCGGGGAAGGCGACCCCGGCGGCCGCGGCCGCCCAGCCGCCGCTCGAGGCGCCGCAGCCGCCCGCGCTCCCGTCGCGCGACGCGGTCGTCGACGCCCGCGAGCTCGGCCCGCTCGCGGTGGCCGTAGCGCGCAGCGACAGCAGCGCGACGGTGACGCTCGTCGGCCAGGACGGAACCGGGCAGAACGGCCGGAGCGTCCGCATCGACCGCCGGCCCGCAGCCGCCTGCGGCTCCGGCTGCTACCGCGGCCGCGCGCCGAGAGGCCCGCTCGTCGTCACCGTCGGCGGACGCACGCTCCGGTTCGACGTGTCGGCGACGGCACCGGCCGCGGGCTCTCTACTCGCGCGCGTCACCCGCAGCTACCGCTCCTCACGCTCGATCGTCTTCTCCGAATCGCTGCGCTCCGCACCCGGAAACGGTGAGCTGACCCTGTTCCAGCTGCAAGCGCCCAACCGGCTCGCGTACCGGATTCGGGGGGGCGCGCAGGCGGTCGTGATCGGCGGCCGGCGCTGGGATCGCGCGAGCTCGAAGGGATCGTGGCTCGAGACGCAGCAGACGCCCCTCGACGTGACGCAACCGTACTGGCAGAAGCCGACCAACGTCCACCTCGTCGGCCCGCACACACTCACGTTCCTCGACCGCTCGATCCCGGCCTGGTTCAGGGTCACTCTCGACACGAACGACCGACTGCCGGCCCGGGTCGGGATGACCGCCGCCGCGCACTTCATGGTCGACCGCTACCGCGGCTACGACGTGCCGCTCGAGCTCTCGCCCCCCTCGCGGTAGCGCTGCGCCTCCTCGCCGACGAGCTCGAGGAAGCACGGCGCGTCCTCGAACGCGGCGAGCCCGCCGGCGATCCGCGGGCGGCGCGGCCGGGACGACACGCGCCGCAACGTCGCGATTGCGCCCGCGGCGCCGACCAGGCCGCCGAGAGCGAAGGAGCGCAGCCGGCTGCGGCCGTCGCCGTCCATGAGACGATCTTAGAGTGCGGCTGACCTCGTTCGGCGACGTGCTCCTCGACGTGATCGTCCGTCTGGAGCGACCGCTCGTCGCAGGGGACGACACCCGCGCCGAGACACGAACCGGCCCGGGCGGGCAGGCGGCGAACGTCGCCGCGTGGGCCGCGTCGCTCGGCGCCCAGGCCCGGTTCGTCGGCAAGCGGGGCGCCGACGCCGCCGGCGAGCTCCTCGCGCGGGAGCTCGCGGCTCGAGGCGTCGAGCTCGCCGGGCCGGTCTTCGGCCGCACCGGCGTCGTCGTCTCGTTGACCACCGCGGGTGACCGCACCATGGCGTCGGACCGCGGCTCGGCGCCCGGGCTCCTGGCGCGGGAGCTCGACGACGCGTGGTTCGATTGCGACGTGCTCCACGTCTCCGGCTACGCCCTCGCCCAGGAGCCGATCGCCTCGGCGGCGGCGCGTGCGGTCGACGCGGCGCGGACGCGCGGGGCGACCGTGTCGCTCGACGTCTCGGCGTGGTCGCTCGTCGACGACGCATTTCGCGAACGCGCGACGACGACGGCGCCGGACGTGGTGTTCGCGACCGAGCAGGAGCGGGAGGCGCTCGGACCGCTCGCCGCGCGCTGGGTCGTCAAGCACGGCGCCGGCGGGATGACGGTCGACGGTCGTGACTGGCCGGCGCGGAGCGCGGAGGTCGTCGACACCACGGGCGCCGGGGACGCGCTCGCCGCGGGGTTTCTCGTCGGCGGCCCGGAGCTGGCGCTCGAGGCGGCGGCCCGCTGCTGTGCCCAGCTCGGGGCGATGCCGTGATCCGGATCGCAGCTGAGGTCGCCGAGGCTCGGCGCGACGGGCGCGGCGTGGTCGCGCTGGAGACGACGCTCGTCGCCCACGGCTTCCCACCCGGCGACGGCGTCGAGGTGGCACTCGCTTCGGAGGCCGCGGTGCGCGAGAGCGGCTCGGTCCCCGCGACGGTCGGCGTGGTCGACGGGGAGGTCGTCGTCGGCCTGACGGCGGACGAGCTCACGCGCTTCGACGCAACCGCCCGCAAGCTCGGGCCGCGCGACCTGGGGGCCGCGGTCGTCCAGCGCGCGGTCGGAGCGACGACGGTCGGCGGGACGCTCGCCGCCTGCCGCACCGCCGGCATCTCGTTCATGGCGACCGGCGGGCTCGGCGGCGTCCACCGCGAGTGGCCGACGCCGCCCGACGTCTCCGCCGACCTCCCGGCGCTGGCGCAGGCGCGGGTTCTCGTCGTCTCGTCCGGCGTGAAGTCGCTCCTCGACGTTCCTGCCACGCTGGAGGTGCTGGAGACGTTCGGCGTGCCGGTGCTCGGCTGGCGCACCGACGAGTTGCCGCTCTTCTACAGCGCGCACGGCGGCCCACCGGTGGCCGGGCGCGTCGAGTCGGCCGGCGAGGTTTCCGCGATCGCCCGGGCTCACTGGGAGCTGGGCGGCGGCGGCCTGCTGCTCGCCCGGCCGCCGGACGACAGCCTCGACGACGTCGAGCCGCTGATCGAGACGGCGCTCGCCGACGCCGCTGCACAGGGCGTCCGCGGTCAGGCCGTGACGCCGTTCGTGCTCGCGTGGCTGCACCGCGAGAGCGGCGGGCGCACGCTGCGGGCGAACCGCGACCTCGTGATCGGGAACGCGCGGCTCGCCGGCGAGATCGCGGCGGCGTAGCTAGTCGAGCGTCCGCAGGAAGTCTTCGATCTCGAGCGCGGGCAGCGTCTCGATCCGTGCCGAGCCTCGCGCACCGATCGCGACCGAGACCTTGGCGACCGTCTCGATGTCGGGGGCCTCGACGACGTTGACGAAATCGAACCCGCCGAGCGTCGCCCACTGGTGCAGGACGCGGCAGCCGAGCTCCTCGACGTCCTGGTTCACCTGCCGCAGCCGCTCAGGGTTCGACTTGAGGGTCTGGACGCCCTGCTGGGTCAGTGTCGACAGGAGGATGAAGATCGGCATCGCGGCGACTCCTTCTTTGAGATCGCGCTGAGCCTACTCTCGCCGCCTGGTCGACGTACAGCAGTGCGCCGCCGAGGAAGAGCAGCGGGCTGAGGACGACGTCGGAGAGCGCGAGCGCGACGCGCTGGCCGCTGCTCTGGGTGTGCAACAGCGCCGCGAGCACGTTCTCGGCAACGCCGACGACCACGACCAGCGCCGCGAGTGAGCCGAGCGCGTGGACGTAGTCGGCACGACCGAGCCGGCCGCCACGCGTGAAGGCGTCGCGGAAGCCGAGCTGCTCGACCATCGCGGCAGGAACCGCCAGCCCGACCAGCGCGAGCCAGGCGAGCCCCGGGAGGATGAAGAACGCGCGCAGCGCCGGGAAGGGCAGATAGACGAGCACTGCGACGGCAACCGCGATACGCGTGATGCGCACATCGAGCACGAGGCGGCACGCCCACAGGTAGCCGGCGACGAACAACGGCGCCGTCGCCAGGAAGACGAGAATCTGAACGCCCAGCGTCTGATGCACGCTCAGCTGATCCGCAACGGTAAGCGGCACACCGAGCGGCAGCGCACGCCAGAAGCTGCCGCTGTACGCGCGGATGCTCTCGGCGATGAGCTGCCCGACGGTGCGCTCTCCCGGCGGCAGCGGCGGCGGCAGCTCACGCGTGCGCAAGGCTCTCCACGACGACCGCTGCGACGTCGGCAAGTCGCGCGAGTGCATCTTCGATCCGCCAGAGCGCACGGTCAGGCTGACTGACGGCGTTCGAGATGACACGCAGCTCGACCGCGGGCACACCCGCGAGCTCCGCCGCGCGCAACACGCCGAACCCTTCCATCGCCTCCACCTCGCAGCCGGTCGACGCGCCGACGCGGCCGCACGTGGCGATCGGCAAGACGGAGGCCTGCGGCAGGGCCGCGCGAACTGCGTCGAGCAGCGCGCGGTCGGGGACCGCCCGCTCGACGCGCGGCAGTGTGCTCGCGTCGTCGATGACGTCGCAGTAGACCGCTTCGGAGCCGAGCACCGCGGTGAGCGGCTGGAGCGTGCGCGCCCCGGCGATGCCGATGTGCAAGAGCGCGTCCGGCCGGGCGTTCGCCAGAACGCGGGCGGTCTGGAGCGCGGCCTCGACGGGACCAATCCCGCAGCAGAACGTCTCGGCGCCGCGCACCTGCTGCAGCTCGCGCTCGGTGGCGGCGACGACGAGAATCACAGGCCCACGGTAACCGTCGCCGTCTAGGATCGTGCGAGTGGGATGGCACTATGCCGATCCGGCGACGCTCGAGTTCGAGGAGCGCCCGGCGAGGGAGAACGAGCCGGCAGCCCGCTCGGCCGCCGACCTGACGACTGCGTTGCAGTTGCAGCAGTCGCGGGCGCGCCTGTGGCGCTACCCGCCCGGCACCACGGGCAGGCGCCATGCAGACCACGCCCAGGAAGAGGTCTTCACCGTCGTCTCCGGCACGCTGACGATGTTGCTCGGCGACACGCCGGAGCGTGTCGACCTCGGGCCGGGCGGTGTCGTCGCCGTTGAGCCCGGCACGCCGCTCCAGGTACGCAATGAGAGCGACGAGGAGCTCGTCCTCCTCATCTACGGCGCGCCACCCGAGCGGGCCGGCGCCGAGTTCTTCGACGACGTCGCGCTGCCGCCGAACACCTGATCCTCACGAGCAGAAGTGATTGCTCGCCTCGATCAACGAGGCAGGTGCGTGCGGGAGGTTGCCGACGCGGTAGCGATGCTCATGCCGCGCCTACGCGGCGTCGAAGCACGGAGGTCCCTCGAACCTGTCCCGCCGATGAAACTCGCGTCCTTAGGACGTCGAAGAGCGACGTCCTAGGGACGGGTGCTACGAAGGACGGGTCCTATGCCGCCACGGCGGCGGAGTCGGCGCGCGTGAAGACGAGGTCGCCGTTCTGCGCGTCGGCGTGAACGGCGTCGCCGTCGACGAAGTCGCCCTCCAGCAGCCGCAGGGCGAGCGGGTTCTCGAGCAGCCGCTGGATCGCGCGCTTCAGCGGCCGTGCGCCGTAGGCCGGGTCCCAACCCGCCTCCGCGAGGGCCTCCTTCGCCGCGTCCGTCAGCTCGAGCGTCAAGCTGCGCTCGGCGAGGCGCTCACGCAGCCGCGCCAGCTGGAGCTCGACGATCTCGCCGAGCTGCTCGCGCGACAGCGGCTTGAACTCGACCACCTCGTCGATCCTGTTCAGGAACTCAGGTCGGAAGAACTCGCGCATCGCGTCGGCGCTGCGCAGGTTCGAAGTCATGATCAAGACGGTGTTGCGGAAGTCGACCGTGCGGCCCTGGCCGTCGGTGAGGCGGCCGTCGTCGAGCACCTGCAGCAGCACGTCGAAGACCTCGGCGTGGGCCTTCTCGATCTCGTCGAGGAGGATCACGCAGTACGGCCGGCGGCGCACCGCCTCGGTCAGCTGTCCGCCCTCGTCGTAGCCGATGTACCCCGGCGGCGCGCCGATCAGCCGCGCGACCGTGTGCCGCTCCTGGTACTCGCTCATGTCGAGCCGCACCATCGCGCGCTCGTCGTCGAACATGAACTCCGCGAGCGCTCGCGCGAGCTCGGTCTTTCCCACGCCCGTCGGCCCCAGGAAGACGAACGAGCCGATCGGGCGGTTCGGATCCTGCAGTCCCGTGCGCGCGCGGCGTAGCGCGTTCGCGACCGCGGCGACCGCCTCGTCCTGGCCGACGACGCGCCGGTGCAGCCGCTCCTCCATGTGGATCAGCTTCTCGGTCTCGCCCTCCAGCAGCCGGTCGACGGGAATGCCCGTCCACCGCGCGACGACGGCGGCGATGTCGTCCTCGTCGACCTCCTCCTTCACCATCGCGTTCTCGCGTGCGCTGTCGCGCTCGGCAAGCTCCTTCTCGAGCGCCGGGATGTTGCCGTAGCGGATCTCGGCGACCCGCTGCAGGTTGCCCTCGCGCTCGGCGCGCTCCGCCTCGCCGCGCAGCTCGTCGATCAGCCGCGTGATCTCCTTGACGCGGTCGAGCGACTCCTTCTCGACGGCCCAGCGGGCCGCCAAGGCGTCGCGCTCTTCCTTTGCGTCCGCGAGGGCGCGCTCGACGGGCTCGCGCACCTGCTTGGACTCCTTCGCCATCGCCGCGAGCTCGATCTCGAGCTGCATCACGCGCCGGTTCGCCTCGTCGAGCTCGAGCGGCGAGGACTCCGTCTCCATCTTCAGGCGCGATGCGGCCTCGTCGACGAGGTCGATCGCCTTGTCGGGCAGGAAGCGGTCGCTGATGTAGCGGTGGCCGAGGACGGCGGCGGCAACGAGCGCGGCGTCGCGGATGCGGACCCCGTGATGCGCCTCGTAGCGCTCCTTGAGCCCGCGCAGGATCGCGATCGTGTCTGCGACCGTCGGCTCACCGACGTACACCGGCGCGAAGCGGCGCTCGAGCGCGGCGTCCTTCTCGATGTGCTTGCGGTACTCGTCGAGCGTCGTCGCGCCGACGCAGCGCAGCTCGCCGCGCGCGAGCATCGGCTTGAGCAGGTTCGCGGCGTCGACGGCCCCCTCGGCGGCGCCGGCACCGACAATCGTGTGCAGCTCGTCGATGAAGAGAATCAGGTCACCCTCGGCGTTCTTGATCTCGGTCAGCACCGCCTTGAGGCGCTCCTCGAACTCGCCGCGGTACTTCGACCCCGCGAGCAGCGCGCCGATGTCGAGCGCCCAGACGCGCTTCCCCTTCAGGCTCTCCGGCACGTCGCCGGCGACGATCCGCTGCGCGAGGCCTTCGACGATCGCGGTCTTCCCGACGCCCGGCTCGCCGATCAGCACCGGGTTGTTCTTCGTCCGGCGGCTGAGGATCTGGATCACGCGCCTGATTTCCTCGTCGCGGCCGATGACCGGGTCGAGCTTGCCGTCGTCGGCCGCCTGGGTCAGGTCGCGGCCGAACTTCTCGAGCGCGCGGTAGGTCCCCTCGGGGTCCTGGGACGTGACGCGGCGCCCGCCGCGCACCTGCTCGATCCAGGCGAGGATCTCGGCGCGCGGCACGGGCTCGAGCGCGAGGAACAGATGCTCGGTGGAGACGAACTCGTCCTCCATCCGCGCACGCTCCTCGTCGGCCTTGTCGAGCACGCGGCCGAGCGACGCCGACGCCTGCGGCTGCGCGCCGCCCTGGACCGACGGCAGCGAAGCGACCTTCTGGTCCGCGTCGGCGCGAAGCCCCTGCCAGTCGGCGAACAGCTCCTGGTCGAGCAGCGCGAGCAGCAGGTGCTGAGGCGTCACCTCGGGATTGCCGCGGCGGCGGGCCAGCTCCTGCGCGGCGGCGACCGCCTCCTGGCTCCTGATCGTCAGCTTGTTGAAATCCATCTCAGTTCGTCCTCGTGGTCGGCGCCTGCGGCGGCCGATAGAGCACGAGCTCCCGACGGTAGGACCGGTGCACCTGCTCGATCGCGCTGCGCATCTCCTGCTCCATGCGCTCGAGGCGCCGCCTCATGCGATCGAGCTCGTCCTGCAGATGGAGCACCTGCTCCACGCCGGCGAGGTTCAGCCCGACCTCCGTCGTCAGCTGCTGGATCAGCCGCAACCGGTCGACGTCCGCATCGGAGTACAGGCGCGTGTTGCCGGCCGTCCGCTGCGGCCGCACGAGCCCCTTCTGCTCGTAGATGCGAAGCGTTTGCGGATGCATCCCGACCAGCTCGGCTGCGACGGAGATCATGTAACGGGGGCGGTCGTCCATCACGAGCCTTGCTTGTGCAGCTCCTCGAGCAGCTCGCGCTGCTTCTTGTTCACACGCTTCGGCACCTGGATGCGCACGCGCGCGAGCACGTCGCCCTGGCCGGAGCCCTTCAGCTTCGGCGCGCCGCGCCCCTTGATGCGCAGGAGCTTGCCGTCTTCGGTTCCGGCCGGGATCTTCAGCGACACGGCGCCTTCCGGCGTCGGCACCTCGACGTTGCCGCCGAGCGCGGCTGTCGAGAACGGCACCTGCACGCTGACGATGAGATTGTCGCCGCGCCGCTCGTAGATCTTCGACGGCTCGACGCGCGTGACGACGAAGAGATCGCCGGCGGGCGCGCCGCCGTAGCCGGCCTCGCCCTTGCCGCGAAGCTTGATCTTGGTGCCGTCCTTGACCCCCGCGGGGATCTTCACCGTGTAGCGCTTCGTGCGGCGCTCGCGGCCCGACCCGTGACATGTCGGGCACGGCTTCTCGACGATCGACCCCATGCCGTGACAGCGCGGGCACGGCTGCTGCAGCGCGAACAGTCCCTGCGAGGTCGCGACGACGCCGCTGCCGTCGCATTGCGGGCACTTGACCGGCGCGGTGCCCGGCGCGGCGCCCGTGCCGTGGCACGTGTGGCAGGCGAGCTCGAGCTGCACCGGCACCGTCGTCTGCACACCTTGCAACGCGTCCTCGAACGAGACACGCACGTCGACCTCCACGTCGTTGCCGCGCCGGCCGCGCTGCGGCTGTGCGCCGCGGCCACGGCCGCCGCCGAAGAGGCCGCCGAAGATGTCGCCGAGGTCGAAGTCGCCGAAGTCGAACGTCGTGCCGCCCGGCGTGAAGCCGGGACCGCGGCCGTTCGTCGAGCCGAAGCGGTTGTACTGCTTCCGCTTCTCCGGGTCCGAGAGGACGTCGTACGCGTTCTGGACCTCCTTGAACCGCTCCTCGTTGCCGGGGTTGCGGTCCGGGTGGACCTCGCGCACCAGCTTGCGGTACGCCTTCTTGATCTCGTCCTGGTCGGCATTCTTCGCGACGCCGAGGACCTCGTACAGGTTGGTGCTAGCCATCGACGCCCTGCGAGATCACGACTCGGGCCGGCCGCAGCACCAGGTCGCCGAGCTTGTAGCCCTTCTGCAAGACCTGGATGACCGTCCCTTCCTCCTCCTCGGACGGCTGCGCGAGCAGCGCCTCCTGCGAGTGCGGGTCGAACTTGCCGTTCGTCTCGACCTCGACGAGACCCTCGCGGGCGAGCAGCTCCGCGAGCTGGCGGTGCACGAGGCGAACGCCCTCCTCGAGCTTCGCCTCCTCATGCTCCGAGGCCGCCTCGAGCGCCCGCTCGAGGTCGTCGAGCACCGGGACGAGCTGGCGCACCAGCCGCTCGTGGGCACGCGCGGCCAGCTCCTGCTGGTCGCGCGCAACCCGCTTGCGGTAGTTGTCGAACTCGGCCTTCAGCCGCTGCAGCGCGTCGAGGTACTCGTCGCGCTCGCGCAGCGCGTCGGCCAGCTCGTCGACCGGCTCCTCCTGCTCGGCCTCGGGCGTGACGTTCTCGTCGGTCACTGCTCGTCGACGACCTCGTACTCGGCGTCCTCGACCACCTCGTCGTCACTCGTGGACGACCCCGCGGTCCCGTTGCCGGTCGACTCCGACGAAGACGCCTGCGCGTACAGCGCCGACGCGGCCTGCGTCCACGCCTCCTGCAGTGCGTCCGTCTTCGCCTTGATCTCGGCGACGTCGCCCGAGTCGAGCACACCGCGGAGCTCCATGATGCGCCCCTCGACCGTCGAGGCGACGCCCTCGTCCAGCTTGTCGCGGTGCTCCTTGACCGACTTCTCGATCTGGTACGCGAGCGCCTCGGCCTCGTTCCGCGTGTCGGCGAGCTGGCGGAGCTTGTGTGCCTCGTCGGCGTGTGCCTCCGCCTCCCGCACCATGCGGTCGATCTCCTCCTGCTTGAGGCCCGAGCCGCCCTCGATCCGGATCTGCTGCTCGTTGCCCGTGCCGAGATCCTTCGCAGTGACGTTCATGATCCCGTTCGCGTCGATGTCGAAGGACACCTCGATCTGCGGCAGGCCGCGCGGCGCCGGCGGGATGCCGACGAGCTCGAACCTGCCGAGCGTCTTGTTGTAGGTCGCCATCTCCGACTCGCCCTGCAGGACGTGAATCGGCACGGACGTCTGACTGTCATCCGCCGTGGTGAACACCTCGGCCTTGCGCGTCGGGATCGTCGTGTTGCGCTCGATCAGGTTCGTCATGACGCCGCCCTTGGTCTCGATGCCGAGGGACAGCGGCGTGACGTCGAGGAGCAGGATGTCCTTCACCTCGCCCTTGAGCACGCCGGCCTGGATCGCGGCGCCGACCGCGACGACCTCGTCCGGGTTGACGCCCTTGTGCGGGTCCTTGCCGATCAGCTCCTTGACCTTCGCCTGCACGGCCGGCATGCGGGTCATGCCGCCGACGAGCACGACGTGGTCGATCTTCGTCGCGTCGAGCCCCGCGTCCGCAAGCGCCTGCTTCGTCGGCGCGACGGTGCGCTCGAGCAGTGCGTGCGCCAGTTCCTCGAGCTTCGCGCGGGTCAGCTGCAGGTCGAGGTGCTTCGGCCCCTCCTGCGTCGCGGTGATGAAGGGCAGGTTGATCTGCGTCGTCATCGTGGACGACAGCTCGATCTTCGCCTTCTCGGCCGCCTCGTACAGGCGCTGGAGCGCCATCGGGTCTGCGCCCAGATCGATGCCCTGGTCGCGTTTGAACTCGGCGATCATCCAGTCCACGACGGCCTTGTCGAAGTTGTCGCCGCCGAGGTGGTTGTCGCCGTTGGTGGCCTTCACCTCGAACACGCCCTCGCCGAGCTCGAGCACCGACACGTCGAACGTGCCGCCGCCCAGATCGAAGACGAGGATCGTCTGCTCCGAGCCCTCCTTGTCGAGGCCGTACGCGAGCGCGGCCGCGGTCGGCTCGTTGATGATCCGCAGCACGTTGAGGCCCGCGATCTTGCCGGCGTCCTTGGTCGCCTCGCGCTGCGCGTTGTTGAAGTAGGCCGGCACGGTGATCACCGCGTCGGTGACCTGCTCGCCGAGGTACGCCTCCGAGTCGGCCTTCAGCTTCTGCAGGATCATCGCGCTGATCTCCGGCGGCGCGTAGTCCTTCCCGCCCGCCTGGACGCGGACGTCGTCGTTCGGGCCCTTCACGACCTTGTACGGGACGATGGTCATCTCCTCCGTGACCTCGTCGTACTTGCGGCCCATGAACCGCTTGATCGAGAAGACGGTGTTTTCGGGGTTCGTGACCTGCTGGCGCCGTGCCGGGGAGCCGACGAGCCGCTGACCGTCCTTCGTGAACGCCACGACGGACGGCGTCGTCCGCCCACCCTCGGCGTTCGCGATCACGGTCGGCTCGCCGCCCTCGAGGACGGCCATGCACGAGTTCGTCGTGCCGAGGTCGATCCCGATGGTCTTCGCCACTGTTCCTTCTCCTTCGTCTGGTAACTCAGAAAATCTAAGCCTGTTTATAGCAGATACCGGCTCACCTCGTCACGCCGATCAGCGCGCCGCCGGCGACGACGAGGACCGCGCCGACCATCAGCCGGCGCCCCACCGCCTCGCTGTGCCGGAACACGAGCGCCGACAGGCCGACGCCCCAGAGCGACTCGGTGCCGACGAGCGGCGAGACGACCGTCACCCGCCCGTGGAAGTACGCCTCGAAGAGGCAGACGTAGGAGAGCCCGAAGCAGAAACCGGCGGGCAAGAACCGTTCGAGCTCCTGCCGGGAGGGTGCCCGGCGGGCCCAGACCGCCGCAACCGCCGCCCCGGCCAGCATCGTCGCCGCGGCCGCCGGCCCCGGGTGCGCGTGGGCGTGCAGCGCCCGCACGAGGTTGTCCCGGGTCGCGAAGAACAGCGTCGCGCCGGCTGCGAGGGCCAGCCCGTGACGTCGTAGGTGCTCCGGGCGCCGACGCTCCGCCGCCAGCAGGACGCCGCCTGCCACGATCGCCGCGGCGCCGACCAGCAACGGCGCGCGCAGGGGCTCGTGCAGGAAGACGAGCGCGATCGCCACGGCGACGAGCGGCGCCGCTCCGACCGTCACCGACGTGCGCGACGCGCCGACCTCGCGCACGGCGAGCGTGAAGAGGATCTGCGACCCGCCGGGGCCGAGCAGCCCGGCGAGCAGGAACGGCCAGGCACCGTGGAGGTCGGGACCGACGGCAGCCGCGACGAGCGTGACGACGAGGGCGGGCAGGATCGTCGCGAGTGTGGCGACCGCGGCCCCCGTCTGCCCCAGTCCGCGACGGACGGCGACCGTCATCCCGCCGAAGAGCGCGGCGGAGGCGATCGCGAGCAAGACGGCGGCCATAGGCCGGATTCAAACTCGCGAACCTGGTTCGTCGTAGGGGAACCAGATTCGGGGAGGTTCGGGTGGGTACCGTTTCCGCCGTGGACACGCTCGGACGGCCGCTGCGCGACCTGCGGATCTCGGTCACCGACCGCTGCAACTTCCGCTGCGTCTACTGCATGCCGAAGGACGTCTACGGCCTCGAGCACAGGTTCCTCGAGCGCCGGGAGCTCCTGACGTTCGAGGAGATCGCGCGCGTCGCCGGCGTCTTCGTCGGGCTCGGCGTGCAGAAGCTCCGGATCACCGGCGGCGAGCCGCTCGTCCGGCGCGACCTCGAGCGCCTCATCTCACTGCTCGCGCCGCTGGGCAGCGATCTGACCCTGACGACGAACGGGTCGCTGCTGCGCTCGAAGGCCAGGGCACTGGCGGACGCCGGTCTCGACCGCGTCACGGTCAGCCTCGACGCCCTCGACGACTCCGTGTTCCGAGCGCTGAACGACGTCGACTTCCCGGTCGAGCGCGTGCTCGACGGAATCGACGCGGCCGCCGAAGCCGGTCTGCCGGTGAAGGTGAACTGCGTCGTCAAGCGCGGCGTGAACGAGGGCGAGATCGTCCCACTCGCCAGGCGCTTCCGCGGTACAGGGCACACGCTGCGCTTCATCGAGTACATGGACGTGGGGCACACGAACGGGTGGCGTCTGGACGACGTCGTTCCCGCCGCCGAGATCGTCGCGATGCTCGATGCGGAGTTCGGGGTCGAGCCCGTCGAGCCGTCGTACCGGGGGGAAGTTGCCCGCCGGTACCGCTATCGCGATGGTGCGGGCGAGATCGGCGTGATCTCGTCCGTGACGCAGCCGTTCTGCGGCGACTGCACGCGGGCGCGCCTCTCGGCCGAGGGGCGCATCTTCACGTGCTTGTTCGCACTAAAGGGCCACGATCTGCGCGCGCTGATCCGCGGCGGCGCGTCCGACGACGAGTTGCACGCTGCGATCGAGAGCGTCTGGATACAGCGCAAAGACCGCTATTCGGAGCTGCGCTCGGCTGCCACCGCCGACCTGCCGAAGGTCGAGATGAGCTACATCGGCGGTTAAGACAGTTCTAACCGACCGTTTTTCGGGCACAACCGAACCGAGGATTAGAATCGCACGGAATGTCCGCCATGGTCTCAGCGGGGCGGCGTTATTTGCCGCGCGGTTGGGCGGATCTCGGGCGTCAGCTCGCGATCTGGCTCGGCTTCGCGCTGCTCTATCAGCTGGTGCGCGGTCTGGCCGACCGGAAACCGCCGTCGGTCGCGCTCGCGCACGGCCGCGAGGTTTTCAACTTCGAGATTCACCTCACGCATCGCGTCTACGAGCTGACGCTTCAGCACTTCGTCGACCAGAAGCACTGGCTCGAGCTGCTCGTCTCGTGGACGTACTGGAACTCCGAGTTCACCGTGGTGGGCCTCGCTGTGCTGTGGGTCTACCTGCGACGGCACGAGGCGTTCCACCGCTTCCGGAACTCGGTGCTGCTCGCGAACGTGATCGGGCTCGTCGTGTACTTCCTGCTGCCCACCGCGCCTCCCCGTCTGATTGGCGCGGGGTTCGTCGACCAGCACCGTGACGGGCTCGTCAACCTCGCCGCGAACCAGTACGCGGCCATGCCGAGCCTGCACGCTGCGGACGCGCTGATCGTCGGCGTCGTGCTCGCGTCGATCTGCCGCTTCTGGCTGTGGCGGGTGATCTGGATCGCGTGGCCGGGCTGGGTCTGGTTCTGCGTCATGGCGACCGGTAATCACTTCTGGCTCGACTGCGTCGCCGGCGCGGCCGTCGCGCTCCTGGCGATGGCCGTCGTCTACAACGAGCGGATCCGCAGCACGCTTGCCGCTCGTCCGGCGTAATCGACCGCCTGCCGACGCGCGAGCTGAGGCGAACGGCGATTCCGCTACGGTCCGCCCCGTGACGACACGGGCCGCCGCGATCAAGTCCGGCTATACGAGCAGCGCACGCACGCTGGCCGCTCGCTCGGTCCTCGGCCTCACACGCACGCGGATCACCCCGAACGCGCTCACCGCAAGCGGTGTGTCGCTGTGCGCGGCGGCGTCAGTGCTCGTCCTCTTCGAGGATCGCAACCACATCCTCTTCTACTGGCTCGCCGCGGTCGTGTTCGTCGCGGGCTCGCTGCTCGACATCCTCGACGGCGCACTCGCGCGCGCGGGCGGCAAGACGACCCGCTTCGGCGCGTACCTCGACTCGACGACGGACCGCATCAGCGAAGGCTTCATGCTCACCGCGCTCGCGTACGTGCTCGCGCGTGACCATCACCCGATCTTCGTCGCCGTCGTGATGGCGGCGGTGGCCGGCTCGTTCCTCGTCTCGTACACCCGCGCGAAGGCGGAGGCGCTCGGTCTGCGCGGGGATGTCGGGATCGGCTCCCGTGCCGAGCGGGTCGTCGTGATCACCGCGGGCCTCGTTCTCGCACCGTGGGGCGTGCTCCCGTGGGCGCTGGTGCTCCTCGCCTGCACGGCGTGGCTCACCGTCGTCCAGCGCGTCCTGCACGTCCGCAAGCAATTGATGGAGGCTGAGAAGTAATGGAAACCAACGGCAACTCGCGCGCAGGCGGGCGTCAGCAGGAGAAGGTGCGCGTCGCGATCATCGGCGTCGGCAACTGCGCGAACTCGTTCCTGCAGGGGCTGACCTACTAC
>Ga0070731_10001778_pt1 | contig 21630 bp, 19 predicted proteins | sample Coa_R1_2_FD_66448 | JGI IMG/M metagenome (GOLD analysis project Ga0070731, IMG submission 66448) | Surface soil microbial communities from Centralia Pennsylvania, which are recovering from an underground coalmine fire - Coalmine... | ecosystem: Environmental > Terrestrial > Soil > Unclassified ... | reverse complement strand
GTCACTTCTCTTCTGCTGTCAAACAACTTGAACCAATCTCGTTGATTCTTTTCCTTTTAAGGTTTCATTCAAAAGGAATAAGAAACATACAAAACTTGCGCATTTTTAAGCAAACGTTTTTCATTTTTAGAGATTTTGAAATGAAAAATTGACAACATTTTTGGAAGAGTTTTATTACCCTAATCTTCTTAGAATCAAAGATCTATGACACGAAAAAACTTTTTCCTCCTAGCAAAGGAGGATTATTTAAAAGATCAAAGAATCGCAAGCCCCATATCGCTCTTTAACCACAGTTTTGACCCAAATTTGAGCGACTAAGAAAAGTCCAATAATAATGTGACATAAGACCGTCAGCGGTCCTGGAGAAGTTAAAACGAAAGGCGCGATGATCAGCCAAGCTCCTAAAGGAGCAAGACAAAAACGCAGTGCGCGGAAAACCTCGGCCATGGACAGCACAGCGATAGCAAGTACAATAGGCCCTTCAACATAATCGCATACTGCCAATCTATCATACAGCTTTAAAAGGGAGGGCAGAATCATGAGTAATAAGCCCGCAAAAGCGCTCACTGCAAGATTCCAAGGTATCGAGATCCCCCATGCATCTCTCTTCTTTACAGGTTGTCTTCCTCTTCCATCCGACACCTCATTGCCGCCTTTCCAAAAGACATGAGAGAAAGATACACCTCTTTGACAGGATTCTTTAACAAACTGCCAAGATGCGACGAGCTCTCCTGCTGTAAGTACGATCATCAACAGCATGCATAATGCCGTTGCCAAATACCACGTGCACCAGGCGCCTGCGACAACGGGCTGAAGGATGATCATTATGATGCTGATAATCCCTCCGGGGACGACTAAGAACGCATAGGCAAAAACTACCCACGGCATTGTCTGCCAACGGCGCTCGTCGCCTTGCCATCCTAACAAGGCTTCTAAAGAATAAAATAATGCGCCAAGTCCTGCATCTGAGATTGGAAAGGCTCTGGATACATTGGAAGTCACGACGCGCAGCGTGCCATCGGCAAAAAAGGGATCCAAAATTTCTGAAATGTACCCTAATTGATAGGAAGCCATATAGCGGGCAAAAAACCAACAGAGCATGGCCAAACCGATGGTAGGGATGCGGTGCTTCCAAGCAGAGGGATTATAAGACCAGCCTTTGGGGCAATCGTAGGACAAAGCCTTCACGTTATCGCTTTTAGCAAATTGAAAGGCAAAAACGATGGCTATAGCCCCGACCATTGTATCATTAATATAAGCCAGAGAAGAATGCGCCCATAAAATTAGAGGCGAAAATTGCAACCAAACACCTACTACCCCTACTAGCCATCCAGAACAGACGGGATGAAAAGACCTGACGAGAAAAATTCCTAGTAAAACGAGTACGCACCCAGAAAGGAAATCGCTTGTTACGAAGAAACCGCATTCTGAACAGAACAAATGAAAAAATGTCAATGGGGTAGCCATCTGCCAGAACCCAAGAGCTATTGTTAAAAAAGCTAATTTTGTCATTTTATCTTTCATTTTTCTCTAGCTCCCAGCCATCTAGGGCGTTTTAATTTATTTTCGTCATACCACAAAATCGGATCTTCTTTTAATGCTTTGACCCATCGAGGAATGGTCTCGTCGAGCTTACGTTTAGGATACCATCCTAACACGCGATTGGCGCGAGAGACATCGAGTGCGTAATGATCGTCTGCGAAATCAATCATCCAAGGCTGAATGAAAGACTTTTTGATAAAAGGAAGATGCTGTTGGCACCATGCGCCAATTTTTGCGACCCATTTAGGAACGCTCCAAGTTTTCCATTCTCTTCCATGAATCAGTCTGGCCATCAATCGCTGAATCTGATCATAGCTCATCGTGACAGGCTCGCCGATCAATAATGTCAATTCTGGGGGAAGTTCTTTTCTTTTTTCCACGCACAGCATGATAGAATCGGTTACATCGTCCATATGCACAAAAGAAGACCCATGCGTGACATCGCCAGCAAATACATGAGCCTCTAATTGATTTTCATAAATTCTTTGCAGCTGATTAGAAAGAGGAATGGAATGGCAATGGTCATCATAAACTCCAGCTATGCGCAAAATCACGGTAGGAATACTGCCCTGTAATCTATGGATCGTCTCTTCAGTATGCACTTTCGAAAGCGGATAGTCCCACTTTGCTTCCACAGGGCTATCTTCGTTGATTTTTTCTCCGACCTTACAAGGCTTATGCACGAGCATCGTAGAAGAAAACATAAATTGCTCCACTTGAAACTCTTTCAATCCGTTGAGTAATCTCTCAGTGCCCTTAACGGTGATTCTTTCATAGTTAGAACTATGCTGCTCGGAAAAGCTATAATAAGCTGCCAAATGGATAACGGATATTATTTTGCTTCCATAGTTTTTTTTGACATAATTCAGCCCCTCTTTCACGCTTTCATCGGAAGCCATGTCAACTACGACAAATTCTACCGAAGGCAAATGACCGGCTAAAATCACATCGAATCCAACCACCTGGTAATTTTGCGAAAACCGCTCCGCCAGCTTAAATCCAATTCTGCCGCTGCATCCTGTAATGAGAATGACCCCTTTATCTGAAGGCATAAACCCCATATCTAACTGTCTAATTCCCTATATAGGAGGGTGCTTTAATTTAAGCAATATTTGATTTCTGTTCGGATTTATCTCTTAATCAACTAAGATGTGTTGTCTGGAAATGTTGTAGGAGTCAAACATGAAAACCTCTTTCCGCCTGTCGTTTCAATGGAAGATCGTTTTACTGATCACAGTCATCACTATTATTAACTTCATCGATAGAAGTTCTATCTCTTTTGCTATCGGGCCCATTGAAACCGATTTTGGGATCACTCATGCTCAATTCGGCATCATCGCTGCGGCTTTCAGCATTGGCTATGTGGTCATGACGTTTTGCGGAGGAATTTTCGTAGACAAATTTGGAACGATTGGAATCTGGGCCGCAAGCGCTATCTTATGGTCGATTGCTACTATGCTCCTCGCAACAGCTCACAGCTTCTGGCAGTTTTTTTGGTTAAGGATCTTTTTAGGCGTTGCGGAAGGGGTGCATTTCCCAGCTTTATTGCGCACGATCGCAGACTGGCTCCCTCCCCAATGGCGCGCACGCGCTATTTCTTTTGGGCTATGTGGACTGCCTTTTGCCTCGATCATCGGTGCTCCTTTGACCACTTATCTCATCGACAGTTTCAATTGGCAGACGATGTTCATCATTCTCGGCAGCTTTGGAATCATATGGGCTTTTTTATGGAGACGTCTTTTTCGCGATCACCGCAGCAATTTTTACAAGCCTATTTCACCGAACTCTGCAGCTGGTGCCCCTAAACGAAAAATCCCTTGGAAAAGCATTCTTTCGAATCCTGCTTTTCAAGCGAGCTGCTGGCTCTATTTTGCCTTTGGCTATTCCGTCTCCTTCTTTTTGATGTGGCTTCCTGGTTATCTTTCGCAAACATATGGTGCATCGATTCGCAGTACGGGCTATTTGGTTCTTCCTCCTTGGATCTGCAGCGCAGGATTCATGCTCCTCGGTGGATGGATCTCTGATTACTTATGGAAACGCACAAATTCGCTGCGCATTTCTCGCAGCTATCTGATGGGTCTGAGCATGGTCCTTTCTGGGCTCTGCTTTTTACCAATCCCCTTTTCTCATAGCTTGACACATGATCTGATTTGGATGTCATTAGGCTTGGGACTCGCCTTCATTTTGATGGCGCCGCTGTATGCGCTCAACGCAGATATGTTCCCCGGTTTTTCAGGGGTTGTCCAAGGGATTTCCAGTTCCTATTTTGCTCTTGCGGGAATTCTCTCGCCAAGCATTACAGGCTGGGTGACCCAATTGACAGGCAACTTCCATGCTGCTTTCTATCTCGTAACGGGTTTATCAGTAACAACCTCGCTTATCGTGCTCTTTTTCCAACGTCCCGATTTGGTTAAAAACCAGTACGTACCGCATTCCACAGGATGAAACGCTTTTTGTTACCTCGGCTTTGTACATTTTTTTGAGAAAAACATGTGGATACTGCAATAGAGCCTGCATTAGACAATGACACGAAGAGGCTATTTTTCGGAGCACAGGTCAAAGCGGCATGGCCGCAAGAGTTCCCACAGGGAAGATTTATCGCTGAAGAGATGCGGCATATCACCCTAGCTTTTTTGGGACAGGAAGAATTTCCTAAACTGGAAAAGCAACTTAAAAACATCCCTAAGCCCTCGTTTCGCTTAGGGATCGTCGGAATAGGTTCTGAGCTCCTCTTTCTGCCTAAAGCGCATGCAAGAGTCGTTGCCCTTAACACTTCTTGGCTGGAAGATCCGCAACCGCTTTTCTCCTTTCAAGTGGCGTTATCCGAATGGTTAATGTCTTGTGGCTATTCGCTGAGGCGCAATTCCTTTCTTCCCCATATCACTATTGCACGCGCCCCTTTTCAAAAAGAAGAATGGGAAAAGCATTTTGAACCGATTCCTTTTTTTCTATCTGCTATTCATCTTTATGAGAGTTTGGGGCATTTAGATTACCGTTCTTTATGGAGCCATGCGCTCATCGATCCTTTTATTGAACTCGAACATACAGCGGATATCGCTTTTGAAATCCGCGCTGAGTCGATCAAGCAACTTTTTGTGCATGCTCAGCTCGCCTTATTTTTTAAATTCCCTCCCCTATCTCAATTTTATACTCCGTCATCCACAGAGACACTCGATGCAATTATCATTGAGCTCAACCGGATGATTGCTCTAGCCGATGCAGAATGCGGTTGTCCATTTAAAGCAGTAAGCTTTCATGGCACTATTGTCAAACGCCATGGTTTCTTCACATGGGAAATGATCGTCGATGTTTAATCTCAAAAAAATCAAACCAGCGACATATGAGCTGCCAAAAGTGGGAAGCATGAAAGTTCCCGGCCTTATTATCGCGACAGAAGAGCTCCTGCAAGATATAGAAATGGAAAAACCTCTAGAACAGGTGCGCAATGTCGCGTGCCTTCCTGGAATCGTCGGTTATAGCATCGCCATGCCAGATATCCATTGGGGATACGGATTTCCCATTGGAGGAGTGGCTGCGATGGATGCCGAACACGGAGTCATAAGCCCAGGCGGCGTGGGCTATGATATCAATTGCGGGGTACGTCTCGCCATCGTTCCTGTACCTTTTGCGCATATTAAAGAAGAGATGAAACAAACCCTTATCCATAAAATCTTCGAACTCGTACCCTCCGGCGTTGGAAGAGGGCACCATGCTATACGGGGCTTAAGCGAACGCGATTATGAGCAACTTCTAAAACAGGGAGCGCGCTGGTCGATTGAAAAGGGATATGGATTTGCAGCAGATTTAGAACATATAGAGAGCAATGGATGTATCGCAGATGCCGATCCCTCTGAAGTGTCCGCCATGGCTAAATCGCGCGGCAAAGACCAATTAGGCAGCATTGGATCGGGAAATCACTTTGTCGAAATCGGCGAAGTGCGCACGATTTTTCTTCCCGACATCGCCCATGCCTGGAAAGTGGAAGAAGGATTCACCTATATTCTCATTCATTCCGGATCGCGTGGATTTGGTCATCAAGTTTGCCAAGATGCTCTCAACCTATTTGTGCAAAAGGGCTATGACCAAGGATTACCTGATAGACAACTCGTTGCAGCGCCGATCAAAAGCATAGAAGGCCAGCGTTATTTTCGATCGATGGCGGCAGCCGCTAACTTTGCTTTCAATAATCGCCAGCATATCCTCCACGAGGTACGGCAGGCCTTTAAGGCAGTTCTTAATATTGCACCCGAAGACATTAGACTGCTCTACGATGTTTGCCACAATATCGCTAAATTCGAAACGTATACGATCGACGGAGTGCAACGGGATCTCTGCGTGCATAGAAAAGGCGCAACAAGAGCCTTTGGTCCCGGCGCAGAAGAATTAGCCCCCATTTTTAAAAAGACAGGTCAGCCGGTCTTAGTTCCAGGCGATATGATGCGTGCCAGCCATCTGATGGTGGGTCAGGGCAATCCGATGACCTGGTGCAGTTCTTGTCACGGCGCTGGCCGCGCACGCAGCCGGATCAAATCATCAGAGAGCTGGAGAGGAAAAAATACAGTGGAATATATGCACGGACAAGGAGTAACTGTCCTGGCCACTTCCCGACGCACGATCGCGGAAGAAATGCCCGACGCCTATAAAGACGTCGATGTAGTTGTTGAAGCTGTTCAAGAAGCCGGGCTTGCAAAAATGGTCGCTCGGCTCTGTCCTCACCTTGTCGTTAAAGGTTAAGAAAAAGAACTTTAAAACCTGCGCTTGTTTCTGCTGAATCGATTGCGCGGCGCAAAGCTGTTTGGCCGACCTTTATTTCGTTTAGGTTTGGAAGCACCTTGTTTGAAAGTGGGTTCCATTCCAGGAACAGTAACAGGTGTCATCTTTTGATGGGTATAGAGCTCAATCTGTTTGACAGTGTGCATATCCTTCCCGGCAGCGAAAGAAAGAGCGATTCCCGTTGCGCCTGCCCTACCAGTTCTTCCAATCCGATGTACGTAATCTTCCGCACTCATGGGCAAATCGAAATTAAATACATGCGTGATGGTCTGGACATCGATACCTCTTGCGGCCACATCGGTTGCAACCAGAACGCGAATTTCATTGCGCCTTAATTGCATAATGGTCCGTGTACGCTGGCGTTGATTCATATCTCCATGCAATGCTGCAGCTCCATGCCCTTGATCGACGAGTTTATCGACCAGATGATCGGCCTGGCGTTTGGTAGCAGTGAAAATGATCGCTTGGCCTACAGAAGTGTCATTCAGAAGATGATCGAGTAAGCGATACTTATGATCGAGATTATCGACATTATAGAGCCGCTGTTCGATATTTTCTGCTTTTAAAATGTCATGGGCAACATTGATTTCTAAGGGGTCTTTTAACAGACGCTTGGACAAGTTGAGAACGCTTCCCTTGAGAGTTGCGGAAAACATGAGGGTTTGTCTTGACTGAGGCGTTTTGGAAGCGATTTCTTCTACTGGATCAATAAATCCCATATCCAACATACGGTCAGCCTCATCGAGAATGAGAACCTCGACTCGAGAAAAGTTAATGCGTCCGCGATTTAAGTGATCGATCAAGCGGCCAGGTGTCGCTACAAGAATATCATACGGACGGGAAAGCTCTTTGTTTTGAATAGGGTAAGGAGCTCCGCCATAAATACACACAGTTCTCGCACGTGTCAAATATTTGCTGTATTTAATGGCTTGGGAAGCTACCTGCATGGCAAGCTCGCGCGTCGGCACTAAAATGAGAATCCGAGGTCCATGCCCCTGTACAGGAGAAGGTGTAGCCAACCGAAAAAGAGAGGGCAGAAGAAAAGCAGCTGTTTTTCCCGTTCCTGTTTGTGCTGAGGCTCGCAAATCGGCGCCGGTCATAATCTTCGGAATCGCTTCAAGCTGGATAGGCGTGGGCTCAGTATATCCCGATTCTTCAATGGCTTGCAGCAGTTTAGGGTGGGGAATCAATTTTTTAAAGGGCATAGGGTTCCATTTTTTGTAAATGTTCGGACTAGTGTACCATATATTCCAGTTAACTACCTACTTGAAGTTTTATTTTGAAAAGATAGAATCAAATTAAAATTTGAGGAGACGCCAAATGCCTAAAACCCTTATTTTTAATTTCTGTTTATTTCTCATGGCCCAGACTGGGACATTTGCAGCGATTTCGCCAGACGAAGCTCTGGAAAAACTTATCGCGGGAAATAAAAGATTCTCCGCGGGCAAAAGCACCCATAAAAAATGGGAGCAAGAAGCACGACAAAAAAAATCTGCCTCGCAGGAACCCTTTGCTGTGATTCTGGGCTGCTCTGATTCACGCACTCCTCCAGAACTCCTCTTTGATCAAGGCTTGGGCGATCTGTTTGTCGTTAGGGTAGCGGGTAATGTGGTCGGAGATATTGAACTGGCGAGCATTGAATATGGAGTTGCGCATTTACATTCCCCTCTCATTGTGGTCTTGGGGCATCAGGGCTGCGGGGCGGTTACAGCCGCTCTCCAAGGGCCTAGCGCCCAATCAGACCTCCATGAGATTTATCCTTTAATCGCATCGGCCATTACTGAGTGCAAACAAGCCGGGACCGAAGGGTTAGTCGATGTCATTTATTGCAATGTCCGCCATTCGGTGCAAACCCTAAAATCCGCTTCAGCCCTCGTTCCCTTTCTCGATAAGAAAAAATTGAAAATCGTCGGTGGATATTATGATTTTCAAACAGGCAAAGTCACCTTGATACCCAATTAATTCAAGTGGCTTGCGAACCGTTTTCTGCTACTTCAGAAGAAAGACGCGGTTCTTCATCAACAGCAGAAGGAACAGTAGCGGTCAGCTGGTTAAACTGCTTACCTAATGAAAATACAGCGATGATCCAAGCGATCAGCACGACAAAGAGCACACCCGCGATATAAGGAGTAGAGAGGGCTACGCTACCGGAAACAATGATCAGGCATTGGTATGTCAATGAAGAGCCTGACTTTCCAAGACCAGATCCCAATCCATCGATAGCGGCTTTTCCTTTAAGTTTCGATTCGGCACTCAAAGGAAGAAAAGCAAGTTCTTTGGATGCATCGAACACGGAATATTTACATGCTTTGCTGAAACCATTCTGGATCGATCCGAAATACACGGTCATCGCCATCGGGGTTACACCGAAAAGAACGGCAGAAAAACTAGAGAGGATATCGCCGCAGAACAGGAAAGTAAAAAAGCCGATGGCCATGCTGGTCATGATGAAAGGCGTTAAAATCGCAGGAAATGTCCATCCCAAACGCGTTACCATCAGTGAAAATAAAAAACCTCCGATCGTAGCAAAAATACCGATTCCAATGGTGATCATGTTCATATGTTCGAGCATGAGTTTGGGATCGACAAAAAATCTCCTGAGCTGTTCTTTCCAAAGAACGTCTGTGAGATTGATGCTGATGTTATAGCCCAGAACGATAATCGCAAGAGGAATGAGATATTTGCTCCGCGCGATGTATCTAATGCTTTCGCGAATCGATAGCCGCCTTTTTTCCTTAGGCAATGACTCTGTTTGCTCGACGAGCGGCTCTTCTTTGGGAAGGATGCGTCGATTCATCCAATAATAAAGGACCATTGCGCTTATCGCCAAAAAGGAGATGAGTAAAATGAGCCTAGCAATCGTTTGACCCCATTCATCAGAACTAGAAGAGAGCCCAGGGAGATGCACTGTATTGGAAAACATGAGAGCCAAGCTTCCACCGACAATTGGGGCGATGTTGGAGCCGATATGCATAATGCCATAAGTGCGTTTGGCTTCATGGACTTTGGTAACATCGTTAGCAAAACCCCAATAGAGCAAAAACAAAACCAAAACAGACCAGAGTTCAGAAATGATATAAAAAGAAGTAAATGTCCAATTGCGGATCAGTGCGATAAATCCTTGAAATCCTTTTGGTAGCGTGGAGGACAGCCAATCTGCAAGACGATCCAGATGGAGTGCTTCCGCTTGAGGATAGATCACAAAAGCAAAGAGCAAAAAATAAGTGACAAATCCGCTGATGAGGATGTAAAAGACATTTTCTTTGCTGAAATATCTTCTTAAACGCGTGAAAATCCAGGCACCAAGAAAGGATGCAGGAAGTATACCCCATACTTTGATAAACGGAATGACCTCAGCTCCGGAATGTTTTGCTGTTAAGATAATCGTGTCTTTTAAATTGCGCAGCATGCTGTAGCAGATACACAAAAGAAATAGTAGAAGTACCATAGAAAGCACTTTTTTCGCTTCGGACCGATGCACGGGCCAGAAGATAGAACGCAAGAGACCGAATCTCTTATCCTGATCTGCCATAATCCTCACATAGACAAAGAAACCGCAGAGCTCAAAATTAAGAGCTCTCGATCTCAGAGGGCTTCTACAAACTAATGGTTTGTAGACAGCCGCTCAAACCTTCTCAGCATAAAAAAAGGGAATATTTTTGACAAGTTATGTTATGCGAATTAATTTCTATGTATGTCAGCAATTTATTTAATATTAATTTTTATTTTGTATAAAATTGGCAGGGCACATTTTTTTTGGAGGCATTATGAGAAATAATAACATGTGGTCATTTCCTACATTCCGATTTCCCTTTTCCCTATTTGAAGAAGGCGAAGAAAGCGACCAGCTTCAACATTTTCACGAATCCTCAGGCCTTACGATCTCTGAAGATGAAAAATGCATCTATGTCGAAGCCGCTGTCCCAGGCATCAAATCGGAAGACATCGAAATGACATTTGAAAAGGGGATACTGTGGATCAAAGCGCTAAAAAAAGAAGAGATCGAGGATAAGAAAATAAAGTTTTACCGCAAGGCCACGAGTTCTTTTTCCTATCGCGTTGCAATTCCCACCAACGTGGATGAGACAAAACAACCAGAAGCAGTATGTAAAAATGGCGTTTTAAAGGTCGCCTTTGTGAAAAAGAAAGGAAAGGAACCTAAAAAAATCATCCCCGTCAAAAGCGGATAACACCTTGTTTGGACATAGTAAAATTTAAACTGGAAAAAAAGGATAAGTTGACTTATCTCTATAAGAGATCATTACCTCAATGCGAGCTCAGCACACGACGGATGAACAAAAATCCTTTCATAGCAGATCAGATCCAAAAACACCTGCGCCATTGCGTAGGCCCGCTTTTGATGATCACATGCTGTCTTATCCCCTTTGTGATGTTAATGTGGTATACCAACATTGCATTAGGCGGATCTGTCGAAAAATTATACCGTTTGTTTTCTCAAAGAGGCTTTCTTTCCACTCTATATACGATCTGGCATCCCTATTTTTTTGGCACAGTGCTAGCGTGGAAAATATTTGGTTTTTTTACTCTCACAGCCCTTTGCTGCTTCAAAATATTGCCAGGTCTTCGCTTTTATAATGGACCTATTGCGGCAGATGGGACATTAGCCGTATCCAAAGCCAATGGCTTGTCTGCTTTTTTACTCGTAATGGCTTTGTATTTTGTCGGATCTTGTGTTCTAAAATGGTTTTCCCCAACGCTCATTTATGATCATTTTGGCGCATTATTGGGAACCCTTAATACGTTTAGCGTGCTATTTTGGTTTTTTTCTTATGTGAAAGAAAAAAAATCCTTCACACGTAAAACTGACGGACCTGGGCATCCCCTGCTCCGATTTTTTAACTGGCATCTCAACGTTTTCACTATTTGCCGCTGCGCCATGATAGGATGGGGAGTCATTATCTTTTCTTTTGCGGCTAAACAATACATTCTTTTTGGTCTTGCAGACTCGATGATGGTCTGCGTGGGGCTGCAGCTCGCTTTCATTATAAAATTTTTTTTATGGGAAATTGGCTACTTACGCGCTATGGACATCTCTTATGACCGCGCGGGCTTGTTCCTCTGCTGGGGAAGCATCGTCTGGATTCCGGCTATTTATACCTCCCCTGCTCTGTACCTCATTCATCACCCTTATCATCTGGGCATGGCAGCGAGTTTGATCTTTTTTATCTGCGGGGCTAGCTGTATTTTTATTAACTTTCTCGTCGACAGGCAGCGCCAGTATGTAAGAGATAAAAATGGAGATTGCCTGGTATGGAGAAAAAGGCCTGATCTGATCTTTGCCAACTATCGCACAGAATGGGGAGAGGAAAAGCAAAATCTTCTTTTAGTTTCTGGCTGGTGGGGCATTTCGCGCCATTTCCACTATATTCCTGAACTCCTAGGCGCTTTCTTTTGGTGCGCTCCTGCCCTTTTCAAGCATTTTCTACCCTATTTTTACCTCTGTTTCTTAACGCTGCTCCTAATCGATAGGGCGTATCGCCACGAAAGACGCTGCGCCATGAAATATGGAAAAGACTGGGAGAAATACTGTGAAAAAGTGCCTTTTAGAATTATCCCTTTTATTTATTAAATAGAATTCGTATAAAATTCATTTTATCTCACTATTTAAGCGAACTTTTGGTATTCTTCCTCACGTATATATTCACGTGAGGTTATATGTTTAAGAAAATTTTAAAAACATTATGTGCTGGTATTCTTATGGCAGGGGCATTCGTTTCGACATCTCTTCAAGCGGCAGAGGAAAAAACACAACCTACAGTTCTCATCCTCTTGGGCCCGCCAGGATCCGGTAAAGGCACTCAAGCAGTTATGCTGCATGATAAATTTCAATTACCCCATATCTCCACAGGCGACTTGCTCCGCGATCATATCAAACGCAACACCGACCTGGGTAAAAAAGCTAAAGTATTCATCGATAAGGGACAACTCGTCCCAGATTCTTTGATCATGGATTTGCTTTTTGATCGCGTTTCACAAAAGGACTGCGCGAAAGGCTACATCCTCGATGGATTTCCTCGCACAATCCCGCAAGCAGAATCTTTGCAATCCCGTCTCAATGAAAAACATATTAAGCCTGTCATCATCAACCTAGAAATTAAAGACAAGGAAGTACTCGAGCGTCTCACCCAGCGCGTCTCATGCGAACAGTGCGGCACTCCTTATCATTTAAAAAATTCCCCTCCTAAGATTCAAGGCATCTGCGACAAGTGCGGCGGTCATCTCGTCCAACGCAGCGATGATACAAAAGAAGTCATCGCAAAACGTTTGAAGGTCTATCATGAACAAACAGAGCCTTTGATCGCTTTTTATGAATCCCACAAGCTTTTACACCATATTAACTGTGAAGGACCCATAGAAAAAGTGTTTCAAGACATTGTTTCTAACATGAACAAAAAAGCGTAAACTCAACGCTTAAAAGTGCATTTTATAGAAGGGCTGCCCGTTCAAGGCAGCCCTTCTTGCTTTTTTGACGCAGCGTCTGCATAATTTATCTTATGGAAACATCACAACTTGCAAAATGGCTTATCTTCATCGGGGTTGGGATCCTTCTCGTGGGTATTCTTTTTCTCATTGGAAGCAAGATCGGCATCCATTTTGGAAAACTGCCCGGCGATATTAACGTGCACAAAGAAAAATTCTCGGTCCATTTCCCCCTAGCCACTTCGATCATCGTCAGCATTCTGTTAACTCTTTTTTTAAACCTTATTTTCTGGCTTATGCGTAAATAATTACTTTCTTTTTTTTCAAAAAAAAGTAAACTCGACTCCATTTTATTGGAGTTTTTATGAGAATATTTCCTTTATCTTCCAGACCTATTTCTTCTCCCACAACTGTACATGCTGCGTCCCACTTGACCCGCACCACTCCCTATGCTCCCTTTCTCCAATCGTCTTTAAGCATCCAGGGAGCGCAAAATCCTCAAAATCTTATCGCATCTTGTTTAAAAGCCCTGTTGCTATTGCTCTGTGCGCCCTTTATATGGCTTAAAAAATGCTGCTCTAGACAAACTACCCAAAGCGATGCAAAATTCCCCCAGCTCATTACTACAAAAACGATTGACCCTAATGCATTCCCTCATAATATCTCCAATCCCAATAAGATTTTCGCCTATAACACTCTTGTGCAAGGACGCTCTTTGGGCGGGCCTATTGATTTTCTAAAATATGCTTTGGGGAACAAATCGCATATTTCCAGCTGCCCATTGCAGATGAATGCCCATTCTCCTAGTATTTCTTATGCACAAGGACCCATTTCTTATGAGGGAGCCTCTGCAAATAACGCAACCGATTGGTATCACAATTTCGCTGATTCGAGCCTTTTGGGGTATTGCAAAGGTTCCCTGTTTGCTCAGGATGAGCATCAAGTCTCAGAGTTTCCTGCTTTATATCATGTGTATGAAGCATTAGATAAACCTTTCCTGCGTTATATGGACCCGAATAAAAATGAAATCTGCTTGATGAAAAATGTGCTGCGTCTTGGAACTATCGATACACAGACCCCTCTCCCTAATGGCCATCCCCTCTATGGTCACGCGTTTACCAATGCCTCTTATGCAGATATTGCTTCCAAGATCACCCTTTCCAATCCAGCGCAACCGAAAAATATTTTCTTTTGCGCCGCGCCGCGTATTTCTTTTCCCGCAGGGCAGCCTTATCAAAAAAAGCATCTGGAAGAACTCTTTTATCCTGCTTTTACTGCGTTTTTTGCTGCCAAACAAAATTCGACAAATGGACAAGCCGTCATGCATACCGGAAATTGGGGTGCTGGCGCCTTTGGCAATGGAGTGAAGACCTCGCATCTGATTCTTATCGCCGCAGCCTATGCAGCTGACGTAAATGCGAGATTTTATCCTTTAGATAAAGTTGCGGAATTCCAGGCTGCGCAGCAACTCTTTAATCAAATTATCCAACAAAATCCCACTATGTCGATAGATCAATTTTTAACGCATTTAGCCCAGCATGCGCAAGGGTATGGTTTAGTCTACGGACAGAGTAACGGAACTTAAAAAAGCTCTAAAGAAGCTTTTCGAATTCTTTTTCGGTCAGGATCTTGATGCCGAGCTCGCGCGCTTTGTCGAGCTTGGAGCCTGGATCTTCCCCAGCAAGAACAAAATCCGTGTTGTTGCTGACAGAGCCCGAGACTTTACCGCCGCGCTCCTTGATGAGAGCGGCCGCCTCCGAGCGAGAATATTTTTCCAGAGTGCCCGTTAGAACGAATACTTTGCCGTAAAAAGCATGATCTTTACGGCGGGAAACTTTCACTTTTTGCGGCGTGATGCCGCTTTTTAAAAGCAAACGGATCGCTTTCAGATGGGAGGAATCGTTGAAATAGTGAACGACAGAATGCGCGATCTTATCTCCGATTCCCGGAATTTCTTTGAGTTCTTCTTCTGATATTTTTTCTAAATGCTCTATATCCCCTACATGTTCAGCTAGAAGCTCGGCAACACCCTCTCCGACATATTTAATGCCTAAAGAGAGAATAAAACGGGCCAGTGTGGGGTGTTTGGCCGCAGCAATGCTCTCTAAAAGATTTTGAATGGATTTTTCTTTAAACCCTTCTAATTGGGAAAGATCTTTGACAGTTAAAGAAAAAAGATCCGACGCGCTCTTGATCAGGCCCTTCTCAAAAAGCTGTTCGACCGCTTTTTCTCCTAGATGTTCGATGTCCATCGCATCTTTACCAGCAAAATAGATGATTCTTCGCATCTGCTGTTCAGGACATCCTTCTGCATTAGGACAGCGCACAGCAACTTCTTCTTCTGAATGTACCACGTGCGTGCCGCAGCTCGGACAGCGTTTGGGCATTTTCCAGGGATGAGAATCTTTCGGCCGTTTTTTATGATCCACCTCGACCACTTTTGGGATGACATCTCCTCCTTTTTCAATGACCACCCAATCTCCGATGCGGATATCTTTCCGCTCCACTTCTTCTTGATTATGCAAAGTAGCGCGCGCAATAGTGCTGCCTGCGACAAATACAGGATCGAGCTCAGCAACAGGCGTCAAGACGCCGGTCCTGCCCACTTGCACGGTGATAGCATGGATGCGCGTTTTGGCTTGCTCTGCTGCAAACTTAAAGGCAACAGCCCAGCGAGGGCTTTTACCCGTGGTCCCCAATTGATCGTGATAGCCCAGTTCGTTGACTTTAATGACTATGCCATCGATATCGAAGGGCAGATGCGCGCGCAATTGATGGATTTTATCTGCGAATTTGAGGATTTCATCGACGGTATGGCTCTGCACGCGTTCCTTTTCAGAAAAACAAGGAAGGCCGATCTTATGCAAATAGTGATGGCAAGCGTATTGCGTATCGACAGGAGGATGCACTTCATCGGCAAAGGCATAAAAAACACAATTTAAGTGCCTATGCGCCACTTCTCGAGGATCTAAAAGTTTTAAAGAGCCCGCTGCAGCGTTGCGCGGATTTGCCCAAGGCTCTTCTCCCGCCTCTTCTTTTTCTTTATTTAATTTTTGAAAAACGCGATGGAGCATAAATACCTCGCCGCGGACTTCTAATTCATCGGGAATCGAGGACCCTGTGAGCTTAAGCGGCAGCGACCGGATCGTGCGCATATTGGCTGTAATATCATCTCCCTTCTTGCCATCTCCTCGCGTAGAGGCTTGGACAAAAACTCCTTTTTCATAGCGCACGCTGACCGCAACGCCGTCCATTTTGAGCTCCGCGCAAAATGCGATGTGAGAGCGTCCCAACCCTTTTTGAACCCGTTTAACAAAATCTTCCAGTTCTTCGCGCGAATAGGTGTTTGCAAGCGAGAACATGGGGAAACGATGGGATATTTGCTTAAATCCTTTCGTCAGAGCATCCCCTATACGCTGTGTGGGAGATGAGGGATGTATCCAATCGGGATGCAATTGTTCAATTTTCTTTAATTTCTCTACGAGCTGGTCGTATTCAAAGTCGGATATTTTGGGTCGCGCTTCTGAAAAATAATGTTTATCATGCTCGCGCACTTCTTCAATTATTTTATGGTAGTCCGATTTAGTAAATTCAGTTGCCCTACAGCACAAATTCCACCTCAAAAATCATGGTCGCAAGCGGAGCGAGCTGGACATGGACTCCAACACGGCGCTTTTGGGGATCTTGAATGATAGCGACCGCTGTATTGATTTTGCCAGAACCCCAATATTCTTCTCTATCTGTATTGAACACTTCCTTGATCGTGGATGCATTCTGCAAACGGATGAAATACTCAGGCACATAGTTCGGAGTAAAATTATGTACGCAGAAAAGGTAGCTGCGCGTTCCCTTACGTAAATAACTAATGACGCAATTGTTATGGTCGGATAAATCGATCCACTCAAATCCACGGCCATCAAAATCAAATTCCCATAATGCTTGAGAAGAATGGTAGAAATGATTGATCTCTTTAAAAAACCGCTGCAACATCTGATGACGCTCATAATGCAGAAGATCCCAAGAAATGGATTCTTTGCAATTCCATTCCTGCCATTGCCCGAATTCTGCTCCCATAAAAATCAGTTTTTTGCCGGGTTGGCATATCATATAGCTATACAAAAGTCGCGTATTGGCAAATTTTTGCCAGTCATCTCCGGGCATTTTTGCAAGAAGCGCCGCTTTGCCATGAACGACCTCGTCATGAGAAAGGGGTAATAGAAATTTTTCCGAAAATGCATAGAGGAGTCCAAATGTCAGGTCATTTTGATGATAGGATCTATGGATGGGCTCTTTGCAAAAATAGCGCAGCGTATCGTTCATCCATCCCATATTCCATTTCAGATCGAATCCCAATCCTCCCCATTCCAGAGGATGTGTAACGCCTGTATATGCTGTGGATTCTTCCGCACAGATAAAGACGCCAGGAAACTGTTCATGCACAACAGAATTTAAGTGTTTGATGAACTCTATGGCCTCTATATTTTCTTTTCCACCATAGATATTGGGAATCCATTCACCCTCTTTTCTTCCATAATCCAGATAAAGCATCGAGGCGACAGCATCCATCCTCAAACCGTCAACATGCATTTTATCGAACCAAAAAAGAGCATTGGCGATCAAAAAATTAGATACTTCATGACGGCCATAATTAAATATATATGTGTTCCAATGCGGATGGAACCCTTGCTTGGGATCGGCGTGTTCAAATAGATACGATCCATCAAATAGAGCAAGAGAATAGTCATCTGCCGGAAAATGCGCAGGCACCCAGTCGACAAAAACGCCAATCCCCTCTTTATGCAAATGATTGACAAAGTATTGAAAATCCTCTGGAGATCCATAACGGCTTGTCACCGCGTAGAAACCTGTGACTTGATATCCCCAAGACTCATCTAAAGGATGTTCGGCCACCGGCATCAATTCTACGTGGGAAAATCCCATCTCTTTGCAATAAATGGCCAATTCGTGGGCGATCTCGCGATAATTGAGAAATGCCTCCCCCTGCTTCTTCCAAGAGCCCAGATGCAGTTCATAGACGTTGAGAGGAAAAGCTTCTTTATTCCTCTGTCGTCTTTGGTGCATCCATTCCTCATCTGTCCATGGGAACGGATCGACATCAAAAACAACCGAAGCGGTGGCCGGCCGCACTTCGGAAAATGTGGCAAAAGGATCGCTTTTGATCCGGATTGTCCCTTGTTGTGTACGAATCTCGAATTTGTATTTTTCCCCATTGCCAATACCTGGAATGAAAAGCTCCCAAATCCCTGAGCGTCCCATGCTGCGCATCGGATTGCAGCGTCCGTCCCAATAATTCAAATCCGAGACGAGTGAAACACTTTTTGCATTGGGCGCCCAGACAGCGCATTTGACTCCTTGGACCCCTTGATGGGTGCAAACGCGGGCTCCCAATACATCGTATAGTCGATAATGCACGCCGCGTCCAAAAAGATAGGCATCCATTTCTCCCCATGTAGGCGCAAAGGCATAAGGATCATAAGCGAGAAGACCGTTTTGATGATAAACGCGATAATCCGTTAAAGTAGTTTCCTTTGGGACCCCATATTCAAAAAAACCCAGTTCATCTACTTTTTTAGCTTCTACAATCTGACCGAAGACCTCCAAGTACACACTATTTGCCCCTGGGCGAAAAAGCCTAATGATTTTATGGGCATCCAAAGAATGCAGACCCAGGATATGATGAGGATCATAATGCCACTGTTCAAAAGGGGTGATCGCTCTTTTCACCTCAAGGTGCATTTCATTTTTATTCATTGAGCCTCTGGGATGACAGGGATGAATGTTTTTGCATCGGGCTTTTCAAAAAAAGAAGAAAAATCGCTTTCCAAAGCAGGATTCCATATTTCATTTCGCCCAAAAAACAAGATTTCTCCCCGCACGATGAGTTTTTCGTCTTGCACCCACAATTCTACATCGTAGATCTTTCCTTTTCGAGGATCCATGATTTTCCCTTTATATCTCGATCCCTTTTTGCTTACATTCCAAATAAAGTCCAATCCCGAATAAAAGGGATTGCCTTTCACCCCGGCCGCGCGGCTCGAAGCCGCGTAGATCGAATCATCGAGCATGCCTTCTTTATCATAAGCACCAATGATTCGGCCATAGTGTTTGCCTTGGTATTCATAGATTGAAACGATAATTCCCGGTTTTCCCGTCTTGTCATTCATATTCTTCCAAAAGCCGTCGATCTCATCTGCAACTAAGGAAATACACATTAAAAATAAATAGATAAAACCGGCTCCTATTGCTTTTTTCATGAACCTATTCCTCACCTCTTTCTATATTTTTTTCACTTTCTTAATTCACTAGGGAAGTTGTCAATATTTTTATTTAATTTGCACAACTTGAGTAAAAAGAACCCCAGCGCACGAAATCTTTGCCTGCACGACATTAACATCTAAGTATCTTAGCGCAAATATGTTACGAAAGTCGATGGAAAAATTTAAACGAAATATAGAGAAAAAAAACACTATAGTCTGTAGAATCAATGGATATTCAATTCTGTATATCGCGGTAATGCTTCTGCCAAGCCGCATAAACTAGGTTGAATGATTTAAGGACCCCCAATTATGTGAAAGTCCTTAAAAACATTACAAAACACAAATGGAGAAGTTTACAGTGAAACAAAAAGGTACAATTAAGTTTTTTAACTCACAAAAAGGGTTCGGTTTTATTACTCCTGACGACGGCAGCGAAGAACTCTTCGTTCACACGAGCAATGTTCAAGGCAATGCTCAGTCTTTACGCGAAGGTGTAAAAGTCGAATTCGTAAAAAGACCAGGACGAAAAGGCCCCGAAGCTACAGAAGTCAACGTCCTGTAATCAATTTAACTAAACGAAATAGTGCGAAGGGATGCAGATGCCCTTCGTCTTCGATCTAATCTGAAAACACAAAAAATCTATGCATTCCGCATAGATTTTTTTTAGTTTAGCACCTCTATTCAACAAAATTTTTCATTGCTCATTATTTCCTACCTGCTTATATTCTTCGGCGATTTCCTTTTAGCCGGAGCTTTTATATGTCTTCTATCGCGCTGTTTCGATACCCGATTTTTGATGCGTATTTAACGGAAGAAACGACTGCTCAACAAGAATTGGAACTCGGTTTAACAACCCGCGACTTGAATAAGGTGAAAGCCGCCTTAGAACAAGGAGCAGACCCTGCGTTCTATTTCGAGGATTTAGAGGCGGCGCCCTTAGCTTTCGCCTGCGAAAAAGGGTATACAACAATCGTTGAAGAATTGCTCAAGTATTCATTAAATCCTAATATCTCCTCCGGATCAGTTCCCCTTTCTTTAACAGCGCATTATGGACATTATGAATGCGCAAAAGCACTACTTAAAATGAAAGCAGATGTCAATTTTGATTATGGAATTGCACCTCCCTTAGACTATGCTTGTCACTCTTACTCTATCACGCAATTATTCCTTCGGGCAAAGGCTGATGTTTCCCGGGGTTATCCATTACATAATGCGATAGGAAACCCGGATGTAGTTGCCTTGCTCATTAATGCAAAAGCCAATATCGAAAAGGAAATCACACAGGACCATCAGGGATATCAAGGCTGCCGTCCTTTGCATCTTGCTGCAATAAAAACTGATTATGCTTCCGTCCTCCTTTTATTAAATGCCCAAGCACATCCCTGTCCAACCAACAAAAGACGCGAAACTCCTCTTACCCTCGCTTTAAGACAACGCGCCATAGAATCCCAACTAGCAGACCGATTGCATAGACCGGCTTATTCGATTGATGATCTGATAGAATTATCTCACCTATCTTATCAAAATCCTTTAGCTAAAATGGAAAAACTAGGCCGCATGATCGAAATTCTATCAAAAAAAAGCAAAGAGATGAAAAGTCAACAGAACGTAACCTCAACCAAATGCACGCAAATCTATATCAAAAAGAAATGCAAAAACCAACGAAATACAATTCATAATGGCAAGAAAAAATACATTTTTGACACTACAAAATCAACAAAATGCATCATATGTTCTAATTCACGCAAAAAAAGAGTGAGGGTTCTATTGAAGCACTTCAAGACTGGATTATAAAAAATGAGGGCCATGGTTATACCGAAAGTGTTTGAAAAATTGGAATTTGGCAAGGCGGCTGCGAAAATTTTTTTATCTAGAGTAAGCGACCATTGTGCGTGCACAAGGCGCGAGCTAAGACAAAAAATTTGCTGCAAAGCCAACAAAGCAAGATTCCAATTTTTCAAACACTTTCGGTATAGTTGCAAGAGGTCTACTAAATCAGCACTAATTCTCTCCAGAATTTTTGAAAGTTCTTTTCTACGAAACAATCACACTTTGTCATCTTTACACGACCGCTGATCAATTTACTTTGCCTCTGAAGATCATTAGAATCATTGCCAACATCTACACACATGACAGCAATTTCTTTTGCGATCAAAGGATTTGACTCCTTTTCTTGCTGATCTAGAATGAATGTTGAGCATTCATGAAAGATATTCGCATGTTTTGAGGAATGAAGGATTATGACACCCCCATCAAGAAAAGTGTTACCTAAAGCCTTTACTGCGTTATTTGATATATCTTCTGTAATCACTGCATGTCTTAACGAAAGCGAAGCCGTAATAGTGGTCATTTATTTCCTATATTGTTGAAAACGAAAATGTTAAATTAAAGACTTGTAAATTTAAAAAATTTTATACAAGCCGTGTAAGGATATACTTTTGTAGTGAAATTTTCAAGAAGGAAACGATCCATTTCCTGTTATACACAACGTGTCTGAAAAATTGGGAATTTGACAAGAAGGCTTCTCAAAATTCTGATCTGGAACGAGCGACCATTGTGCGTGCACAAGGCGCGAGTGAAGATGAGAATTTTGAGA
>Ga0070731_10001776_pt1 | contig 21644 bp, 14 predicted proteins | sample Coa_R1_2_FD_66448 | JGI IMG/M metagenome (GOLD analysis project Ga0070731, IMG submission 66448) | Surface soil microbial communities from Centralia Pennsylvania, which are recovering from an underground coalmine fire - Coalmine... | ecosystem: Environmental > Terrestrial > Soil > Unclassified ... | reverse complement strand
CGTCCAGGGAAGGACAACCCGTTTCCCGCTCATGAGGGTCCTGGGAGGGACGGGGGCCGCCGGAACGTCGCAGGTCTCCCCGATCACGGCGGGGGTCCGGTTCTGGTTTTGCACGAGCGCATTCCCGAAAGAACGGAAGGGGTCCTCTCATCCAGGTTCAAAGGCCTGATGGACGACGCGGACCGTCAGGCGAAACGCCCATGGGTTCCCGTTCGTGGCGTCGACAGAAGATCCCGCGCGACCCGTCCCGGCGGATCGGGCTCCCTCCACCCGGGAGCGACCCGCTTCGGGCGGGACCTTGCCTCGACGAAGGACTCATTCCCCTTTCTCCTGCGACTGCCCGGTCTGGACACGATACGTCACGCCATAGTCTCCTCCGGGGGCTCCTCCGTGCCAGTGAATGTAACTGAGGAAGGCCACCGACAGGGCGAGCTGAAGAACGGCGGTGACAGCAAGCCAACGCGGCCGTCGGCGATAGACCCAGGCGGCCAGAATATGGAAGACCGGGCTCCAAGCGACGAGATAGTAGGGGTTCACGGAACTGGAGACGATCTGCAGTAGACCTCCTCCGATTAGGGCGCCCCAGAGGAGGGGACGCTGCTGAATGGGAAACGGGCGGGATCGACGATCCACCCAGGCCAGAAGGGTGCCATAGGTTGCAAGAGCCAGAAGGGCGGTCTGCAGGGCGAAAACGAGCCAAGTGGAATGTCCCCCGACCGTGGGCCCTGCCAGAAATGCCCCGGTATCTGCTCCCAGAGCATCGTCGAGGCCCAGCCCCCAGGCGATGGTGTAGGCATGGGCCAGAAAACTCAGGGACACGGTCCCATGGCCGGGGGGGTGCCACCCCCGGTGGAGTTCGAGCCAGATCCAGGGAAACATGGGAAGGACTCCCAGGACCGAGCCCCAGGCCCAGGGCACCCACTTCACTTCCTTCCGGTCAGTGATCCAGGAGCCTGCCACGAGTCCCGCGGCGGCGAAGAATCCCGACATGTGGAGCTGACCCAGAAGGGCGCCGAAGAAGCCCCATCCGAACGCGAACCATGTCTGGTTCCGCCGGGAGTGCGCCCAAAGCCAGGGGAGTAGAAAAAGTGGAAACACGTCCGGCGGCCAGATCTTCCTGGAATAGACGAGCGGGAGCGGGGAGACCGAAAAAATCGCGATCGCCCAATAGCCCCACCACCGGTCTTCATCCTCCCACGTGAATCGTATCCAGGAAGCCAGGCCCAGGAGCCAGAAGGCATTGATCCACATGACCCCCAGCGACATTCCCACCGGGGTGTCGGCCACACTGGCCAGTCCCACGAACGGCCAGACGCTGAGCCCAGGGTTCATGAGCCCGACGCTCGACGGCATCCCGATCCACGGCCACTCGTGTTCTCCCCGGACAGTGCGCTGCGCCAAATCAAAGGACCACTTTTCATCCCCTTTCCACTCGAAGTCGAGAGGCCAAACGAGTCGAAGGACTGCTCCGATCAGGATGAGGGTGCAGGGGAGGAGCGGATGCCTCCATGGGGAGGAAGGAGGAGCGGTCACCTCGGACTTGCGGGGAAGGGTGAGGGGATTCTCTTCTGTCATGACTGCTCCCGAGGAGAGGGAGGGATTCGTCCCATCCCGATTCGAAAGTCCTGCGGATTAGACCGCGGAAAAATGGGACCGTCAATAACTTCGCGCAATCGTCTTTCGTTTCAAGGTCGCCTACTTTCGGAAGAGGAACGGTTCCTTGAAGGGACCAGGTTCCTTTACTGTTCATGAAATGTGGAGGGTCCTTTCGCAGAATCGGTTCGTATGATCCTCGATTTCCCGTCCGCGGGGGACGTCCGGGAATCTCCTGAGGGACCGCAGCGTCCCGAAAACCGAGGCCGCACCAGGACGATACCGATCCTTCAAGAAGGACAGTGCTCGATGAACTCTCTCCAGAAGCGCGGGAAGTCCTATCCCCATCAAGCGGCGGATCCTCAGCTTCCGGCCGCCTACTTCGGGACGCTTTCGACGATCCCTCTAGAGATTTCCGAAATGCCGGTACTTGGGATACTCCCGGGAGGTGGTGGGGGGGACATGCCGTGATCCACGGATTCAAGAACGATGTACTGGGGTCGATTCTTGGATTGCTCGTGAATGCGGCCGACATACTCGCCCACGATTCCTAGGCACAGCAGGTTCATGGCCCCGAGTGCACCCATGACGCAGATCAGGACAGACCAGCCGGTGAGAGTGGATTCTCCAAGGAAAAGGTGTCGGACCAGTGCGATGAATAGGTACGCGAATACCGCCAAGCCCAGAAGCCCTGCCGTGAGATAAGACAGACGCAATGGGAGAAGACTGAAGGATACGACGCCATCCATGGCAAATCGGAGCATCTTCGAAAATGAGTACTTCGTCGTTCCCATTTTTCTGGGTTTGCGGTTGAAGCGAACTTCAGAAGTCCGAAAACCAATCCAGCCCACCATCCCGCGAAGGAACCGGTGATACTCCGGCAAACGCTTCAGAGCATTCAAGCTTCTTCGGCTCATCAGACGGAAGTCACCGGAATCCGCTCGAAGATGACGGACACCAAGGGCTCCCATGATTCGGTAGAAGAGGGCGGCGGTCGAGCGCTTGAAGAGACTGTCCCCTTCACGGGATTCCCGTACGGCATAGACCACATCCGCTCCCTCTTCCCATTTCTGGAGCAACTCGTCGATGACTTCCGGCGGGTCCTGGAGGTCCGCATCGAGGGCAATGACCGCGTCTCCCGTGCTCCACTCGTAACCGCAGCTGAGTGCCGATTGGTGCCCGAAGTTTCTCGACAGGGCCAGTCCCTTGATTCGGGGGTCCCCGCTCGCGTAATCACGAATAAGAGTCCACGTCCCATCCCGGCTTCCATCGTCGATGAGAAGGACTTCGAGAATGTACTTCCTGCTCATCCGATCCAGAAACCCCTTGAGGTCCTGGTGCAGATAGGGAAGAACCTTCTCCTCATTGAAGCAGGGGATTACAAGGCTGACTGTGGGCTTTCTCTTCTGGTCACTCATGGCAGGGGTCCGCCTGGAAGGGAGAGCCACCATTCGAATCCCGGTCAGGAGTCCCTCGATCCTTCATGATGGTCTCCTTACATCACCAGGAGCAACTTCCAAACATCCAGATGAACGGCGCCTCCGAAAATGCTCTAGAACCGCCGGTTCCATTCACCGGAGGAGACGAAGCGGTCCGAGAATCGCAGCTTGGCCCTTCAGCACTCCAGCGGCTTTTGGGAGGGCGAGGGTTGTCCATAGGCCGGATCAGGATACCGATCCCGTTTGGGAGGTTCAAGGAGTTCTGATCGGCTCCTGAGGATTAGATTTTCGGGATCCGGAATGGAAGAGTCTCCCGCGTGGAGCCTTCACACGCAGGCTCCCTATTAAGATCTGGTCGAAACGTGGTCTGACGCCTCTCTGATCGGAATGTCCGGGGAGGTTGCAACGCGATTCGGAGGCTACACGCAAAGAGTCAGGGTACAGAGAGATGGGAGTCCGAATCCTGTAGGTCCGGAATCCATCCTGCCTGGAGCGTTGGGAAGTGACAATGTATTGCGTCCTTGTCCTCCACAAGGTAGCTTCCCGTGTCAACGTGCTATCAAGGTTGAACAACGCTCCTACCCAGGACTCGCCCGATCCTCCTGCGGGCGGCCGGGGCTGGACGGTGTTTGGCCCGCGAGCTCCGCTCCTCCCTCTCCTGTTCATCGTGGTCGGAACCTTCTTGCGATTGGCGTACCCGCTGGAATTCGAGTGGAAGCTCGATGAGCAGAGAATGTTCTACGGAGCTCAAAATATCGCTCAGGGGAAGGAGTCTTTCCCCTGGGTAGGGCTTCCGTCGAGCGCCGGCATTCCGCATCCGGGACTCAGCGTCTGGCCCTTTGCTCTCATGGCGTACGTGGCGAGGACTCCGGAAGGCCTGACCCATGGGGTCATGTGCTTGAATGCCCTTGCTCTTTTGGGATTCGCGTTGTGGGTGCGATGTGCCTGGCCAGCTCCGTCTCGGAACCTCGGCTATTGGGCCATCGCCCTTTTGGCCGTGTCTCCGTTTGCAGTCCTGTACTCCCGGAAGCTGTGGGCGCCGGACGTACTTCCGGTCTTTCTGCTTCCGTGGCTCTGGTGTCACTCGCTTCGGAAAACGCCCCTGTTCTCATTCTTGTGGGGACTGTTCGGAGCGCTGCTCGGTCAGGTGCACATGGCGGGGTTTTTTGCGGCTTTGGGGCTCGTGGTGGCGACGCTGTGGGTGGATCGCCATTCAGTTCGGGTATTTCCCTGGCTCTTTGGGAGCGCCTGGGGAAGTATACCTCTCCTTCTCTGGATTCATTGTCTTCTTCAGACGTCGCATCCGCCGGCCTCGCATTCCTTCGCGCTTACAGAGGTCGTCGTCCTTGCGATCACGACGACTTGGGGAACGGGCCTCGAACACTCCCTAGGCCCCGAGATGGCGACCTTCATGCGGGGTCCGCTGATTGCCGGTACCGATACCGGACTCGTGTCGGTGGCACACTGGATGCTTGGGGCGATCGGGGTCTATGCGGCAGCGATCCTCTATCGTGATCGAAGGAAAATGGAATGTCCCGATCACCTGCGCACAGCTCTTGTCGGAGTGTCGTTGGGAATCATTTTCCTGAGCCTGGCATTCGTGCCCCTCTATGAGCATTACTTGATCGTGTTCTGTCCTTTGCTCCAGGTGGCGTGGGCTTGGATTCTTTCCCGCCGCAGGCAGCTACTGGTGGTAGTCACACTCCTTCAGCTCTTCCTGAGCGCTTCATTTCTCTTTTACATTCATGGTCACGCGGGTGCCCGATCGGGAGACTTCGGAGTCACCTATGAGGAACAGGTGCGCCAGGTTCGGGATTGACTCTCTACATCAAGGTCGCCGAGCGGATTCTCGATCTCGAGGTCCTGACTTAGAATCCCTGCCCGCAACAGCAGGTTCAGTCCGAATCGCGGACGCCAGCCGGTCCCAGCCGTGTTCATGGGGTCCTCTTCGATCGGTGGGTCGCGCTTGACTTGGGAAACCATTCGTGTAGCGGTCCGTTCCCGGATTCCCCCAATGAGAGAGTAAGCTTGTCCTGATATTGAATTGGGATTGTGGGAACCAGTGTGGTACAAGAGGCTCCGCCAGGCAAGGTTTGCTCGATGGATCGGATCAGACAACTCCTCGCCAGTTCCTGGGCTTCCGTCTGCTTGGGCGGGATCCTCGGAGCTTTTCTGAGTGCGCCGCTCGTCTGCTACCCCTTCACATATGACCAGGGAGTCTATGCCGATATCGCCGACGCCATGCTGCGGGGGGGGGTGGTGTATCGCGATGCCTGGGAGCACAAGCCGCCTGGAATTTACTACCTCTACTATCTTGCCTTCCTGCTAATCGGCCGAGACTTCTGGACGATTCGTGTGCTGGAAGCCCTGGCGATCGGCTTGGGAAGCGCGGGCCTCATCCGGACGGCCCAGCGATGGTTCGGATCGACTCCGGCGGGCGTCGTCGCGGCGCTCGCCCTGCCGATCGTCTACCTCCAGGTGGGAAAGAACAGCGCGGAACCTGAAAGTTTCCAGATCCCCCTGATCGCCTGGGCGATGGCGTGCTGGCCGATCGCCTCAGATAAGGGAACGGTTGAGTGGCGATGCGCTCTCTCGGGCTTCCTGCTTTCCCTGGCGATCATGCTAAAGACCCCGGTCGCGACGGTCGCGCTGGTCTTTTGGTTGGACCGCGCGATCCGGGACCTGAGAAAGGAACGCTGGCGGGACAAAGTGTACGCAACGGCCGTCTTCTCCTTCGGGCTTGCGAGCGCTCCGCTGGCGATCCTGGCATACTATTCGGCCCGAGGAGGCTTCGCCGAAACCTGGGATGCGCTCGTACTTTTCCCCCTGCAGTACAACCGGCGGTCCGTTGGTCGCGTGTCGGTACTCGACATCGCGCTTTCGCGCGACTGGATCCAGGGGCTCCTTCCGATATCCGCGCTCATTCTTCTCCTGCTGGGGCTGATCCAAGGACTTCGAGTCCGGTGGAAGGAGACGGTCCGATGGGTCTCGGTTTTCGCGGGCGCCTGGGCCAGCATGGTCGTCCAGTGCACGGGGCACGTATACCTCAAGATGGTGCTGATTCCCTCCTTGGCGCTGGGTATGGGTCTGGTCTTTGTCCGCAAAGAGCCGTCAGGAATGCGCGGGGGCTTAGATCGAATCCTCTGCTGGGTGGGGGGGCTCCTCACCGCGATCGCGGGAGTCCAGTATGCGGCGACCCTGTGGACGAGGCGAGCCGACTTCCGGGAGGTGGCCCATGCTTCGAGATTCTTGCCCACGCAGGGGGAGAATCTGGAGGTCATCCAGCATGTTCGCCAGCGGACCACGCCGCAGGATCGGATTTTCATCTGGGGAAACGAGCCGGTCACCTATTTCCTCTGCGATCGTCCCATCGCCGGCCCGTACGCCCACCTCCTTCCGATCCTTCCCCCCTGGATGGGATCCGAGCGTCTGTACGCCTTGTTCCCTCGCCTGGACCGGGATAAGCCGCGTCTCATCATCGTCAGCCCGACCCAGTGGGGATGGGATCGGGGGACATTGAATCCCTCCAGAACGCCTACCCTTCTTCCTGAAATGATGGAGTGGATGGGCGAGGACTATGTGAGAACGTCCACCTTCGGCCCACATGAAATCTGGGAGCGACGATCGTGAGGTTCACTTCGAGTCGGACGGGACAGGGACCTTGAGCGGAGGGTTTCGGGGTGCCGCCGTTCTCCTGTAGGTCAAAGAAGGTCAGAGACCCGCGAGGCGCTTTATCTGAGCCTCCAAGCCGCGGGCTTTCCCGACCTCCGAGCCCAGCTTCTTTTCAAGGCGCTCGATCTGATGCCGGAGTTCGGATTCGTGGCGGCGGAAGACGAGGAGCTTGGGAATCAGTTTCTTCGCTTCCATCAGGCGCTTGATCTTCTCCTGGGTGAGCCCGTTCAGGAGATCAACAAGTGAGGCGTCATGACCGACGGCGGCATCTCCGCCCAGGAGAGCCTGCGTGATTGCTTCCGTCGGGGCTTCGTGGGAGGCCGGCGGAAGGGGATGGGATCCCGACGGGCCGACGGGATCCTGTGTCCGGAGGTACCACCTCATGCTGATAGGTGAGATCCTGTATTTTAGGGAAAGTTCCTTCACAAGAATCCTTCGATGAATCCCGGCCGCCAATCGGGCGCTGATATCTGCCCGGAGGGCCTTCCGCTTGTCTTCGTCCAGCTTTCTCTTGGCCATAAGCAAACTCCCCAAATCCAGTTCCAAGCGCATCCCGGATGCCTCTAGGCGTTGGGTCAGTGCGTCCTTTGGCCCTCCGCCCAGGGGCGATGGAGATGCTTTTCGAGTCTTCAGGGACCATGTCCCCCCCGGCTGGGGGGAAACCTGAATGAGAAGAGGCGCTCCGCATCCAGCGCAGGAGAGTCGATGAGAACCTTCCTTCACGATGAAGAGAGTGAGAGACCTTGTACAGTGCCGACAAGGAATCGGCACCTTCATCCCCGGTCGCAATTCAGCCACAACCCCCTGCCTTGGGACTTCTACCTCAACAAGGCTATGGTAGCGGGTCGAACCCCAAACTTCAAATTCCAAAAAGTGAATTCGGTTATCCTAGGGGATCCATTCAAGTTCTTGTCAACCGGCTAAGTTCGACCGACATGAGTTCCTCGGCAAGAGGTCGACGCGGTATCATGAGGCGTAAGGGGGAAGTGCGAAGTGGCCGCCCCCTTTCTGAACGGGCCCCTGCATGGTCGCGGACGATTGAACCATGATGAAGGCGACGCAACCAGAAATCAACGTTGCGGAACTTCTCCTCACCTTGCTTGGAATGGGGTGTTCGGAGCGGTGCTCCTGAGGAGCTCGCTCGTGCTCTTCTTGCGGATGCGGTGGCTGCTCCGGAAGTCAGAGTGCGCTCGTCGGTCTTGGCTTCGCGTTCCCGCGCGGATCTTCTATAGCCGGGTGGAGACGTCCGTCGATCGCGATGGGAATTCACGGAGTGTCACCGTCTACAGCGCCCGGTTTCGATTCGAATACAACGTGAAGGGAGAACGGCACGAAGGGTCCCGATATAGCCTGGCGGGGACCTAGTCGACCGTCAACCCCATGACCAGGAAGTTCGAGGATTCGCTGAAGGGGGGGGCACCTATGTCTGGGTGGACCCGCTCCATCCTGACGAGACCGCTCTCAGGCTGGATCGGGAGGCCTTTCCCGATACCACGCTTTATCACTTTCTCCTCTTGTTCTTCGGGGTGGCGCTGATCGGTGCCGCCTGGGTGATGGGGGTTGTCAGGGTGTTGACGAAAAAGGCCCGTCGGCGAGGATTCCTTCAAGACCGTTCCCTCCTCCCCCCGAAACTCTAGAGCCCATTCCGAATATCGTACGGTGATCACTGGACGTTCACTGAACGTTCAGTGAACGCATTGTAATCGTCTCAAAAGATTCGATCCATACCTCAGGGGATCTCTAAACAGTTCTGTACCAATTATTTAGTTGTCTTAGAACAGGGGTTCCTGTTGCTGGCCTGCCCTTTGCTGTGGGTTGGCATCTTGTGTTGGCGACCTTAGAGAACACGGGGTCCTGACCGCCTGATGGTCTGCTCGCAATCGGACAGGCCCTGCAGGCATCACGTGGTGGATGACCAATCGGGAGTCTTCGATCACGATTCGGTCGATCACCAATCTCAGGTCCTTCTGCCGAACCTCGAAATCCGGCCCCCCAAGCGTCTCGCGTACGCTCCGGCAGAAGGCTTCAAGTTCTTCCAGTAGCCGGAACTCCTGCTCGCGATCATGGCGTTCCTTCTCCAACTCTTCCAGCCTTTGCTTCATCATCCGGCCGTGCTCTTCGACCTTGAGCCGCCGCTCCTTGAGCTCCTCCAAGTCGATGACCTCGGCTTGATAGGCGTCGACAAGACGCTTCAGTTCGCGCTTTATAGCGGCCAGCTTCCGATCGATGCGAGTGCGAGTTCTGTCCCGGCAAGGTCGTCGCCCAAGCCCAGTCGCGATCCCACCGGGGTTGAAGGCATCAAAGCCGCCCGAGCCTGGAGGAAGGGGGGAACATCAGGATCTCTGCAATCCGGCAGACCATACCGCAAGAGAACACCGAGCAGCCCTCTGGGCTATGCGAAGGAAAGTCGATTGCTCAGGGTTGGGCACCGAGAAAAGTACCGGCAACACCAGGTGTTATGGAACCGCTGACGAAAATGCACCCCCTGCCAGCGATAGTCCAAGGACTCAGGGCCGAGGCGGGGCAGTGCCAAGCTAAGGCGTTCAGTGAACGTCTCTTGAACACCTCCTGAACGGAATTCCGGTGTATAGCGGCACTGCATATTGCTCCGTATCGAATTTGCAACGCATTAAACCTCAATAGGATGGGGTGCTCAATCTGATCTCTTTTGGTTTATGGCCCAATGTTTGCTTTACCGCCCGTGAATTGATAGGGATTTTGCAAGGGACGAAGATAAGGACCTGATTCCATGATCAAAAAGTTCTTGGATTCGCGGCCGTTGCTGATCGTTCTTTCCTTCGGCCTCGCTGCGGTCTTAGCCGTTTTGGCCGGTCCCAACGTCGGATTGGCCGCCTACCTGCGAATGTTCATGAGTTACTATAGTCCTCCTAATCCTCCTCCGACATATTGTAAGCCCTGCAAGGCATTCTTTGACAAGTTCGCCGCCTTAGCGTCTACGGGAGGGCAGTATGATCCCAACTGCTCTGATAGCAACAGTTCCGGGCCGATTAACTATTCGACAGGCGAGCTGATTCTAGGGTCGACCGACTTGGTTTCGAGCGGCTTCGGCGGATTCAGTGTCTCGCTTAGTTTCGACACCAAGCCCCGTTCCTATCCCTGGACGGAATCCTCCCTACCCCCCGGCTGGTACATGGAGGGTTGGCCGAAACTGTTGAGCGACGGCGGTGGCAACATCCTGGCGCTTCACGGGGCACGGCACACCTGTTCCTTCAAGGACAACGGCAACGGAACCTACACTGCAAACTACTTCCATGCCGAATCGCTCACGTCCAACTCAGGAACGCATGAGATCACGTTGACCGATACTTTGGGCAACCAGACCACCTACTTCGACTTCTCCTCCGGATCGGGGGTCCTCGCCGGCCATCTGAAGAAGTTCGTAGACGCCGCTCAAAATACCACCACGATTACCTACGGCACGAGCGGGGCGACCCTGAACCGTGTCCTCTCGATCCTTCGCAGCACGACGGTGAACGGTACCACTACCCAGGAACAGTGGAGCTACACCTACGGTTTGAGCGGGGCGCAGACGGGTCTTATTCAGGGAGCCTCTCTTCAGAGACAGGTGAATTCGGGAGGCTACTCCACCGTTCGGCAGGTGAGCTACACCTTCTATGCCACCAGCCTCACGCTTCAGCGGGCGATCATCTCCGATGGGTCTGGGAATCCTCTCGGGACCAAGTATTTCCGGTACTATCCCGCGACGGGGTCTGGATTCTACGGACTCAAATACGTCGTCTTTGAAAAAGCCTACGAGCGCCTCAAGAATGCCTGCGGCGGAACGGATGCAGGGGTGGACAGCGCAATTGATGCCACGGTCGGCATCTATGCCAACGGATTCTTCCAGTACGACTCCCTCAACCGCGTCACTCAGGAGATCGTCCAGGGCGAAGATTTCATCGGCGGCTGCAGCTGCTCTCCCGCAAACAACGAAGGCACGTACGGGTTTACGTACACCACCAGCGGAAATGCGAATGCCTTCGGCAACTGGAGCACGAAGACCGTCGAAACTCTTCCCGACGGGAATCAGAATATCGTCTACGCCAACTTCGTGGCGATGCCGATCCTCAAGGTCTTCAAGAACACAGGCACGGGGCAGAGCTGGCTGACGTTCATCCAGTATGACGGGAGCGGTCGCGAAATTCAGCGGGCGCTCCCCTCCGCCGTCACCGGCTACAATGAAACCGTCGCCACCCTGGGGGTGACCCTCTCGACGAATTCCGGATTGATCCAGAATACCGACTACTATTCCAGCACAAATCTCTCCATCGGAGCAGTGGCGGGGTACCGTCAGGATAGCAAGGCGCTGCAAGGAAGCGCGGGGACCCCCGTTCTCCAGGACACCCTTCAATATACGTCTCACACGGACGGCTCCGGGATCACGATCTATCCGCTCCAAACGGTGACCCGGTATCGCAACACGGACGGAACAGGCGCCCAGGCCAAGACCGCGAGCTTCACCTGGCAGGGGACGACGAATCAGATGCTCTCAACGGCGTTCACGTATCCCACAGTGACCACGGCCCAGAACGGGCCGGGAACGCCCGACGTCGAAACCCAGTTCATGGACTTCTATGGCCGGATCACCTGGCTCATGGACGGAGACGGCTTCATTCACTATCGGGAATACGACCAGGGGACCGCGGCGCTTACCAAGCTCATCGCCGACGTCAACACCGCCAACACGGGGGATTTCTTCGGCCTGCCGTCAGGCTGGACGACCGTCTCCGGAGGCGGCCTCCACCTGAAGAGCCTGATGGTCGTCGACGGCCTGGGAAGGAATACGAAGCTCACCGACCCCAAGGGGAACGCGACGTACATCGTCTACAATGATCCCACCTGGGAGGTCAGGACCTACCCGGGCTGGAATAGTTCGACCACTCTGCCGACCGGTCCAACGCAGATCACCAGGACCGACAAGCCGGGAAGCTATGTCGAGATTCTCACCACCGTTGACCAACCGACGACCAGCGGCGGGGCTCCCACGGGCCAAGAATCCGTGACGACCGCCAATCTCCAGACGTTGACTCGCAGCTTCAAGGATACTGGAGACCGGACCGCACATCTGGACACATACTTCTCGTTTGCCGGCATCACCTATGGGACCGGTACGACACTGGGGACCCTCGGGACCAATTTTTACCAGACCGTCTACGGCTACGATGCTATGGGAAGACAGGATCGCCGGAGCGACCCCTCCGGAACGATCACTCGTACGGTCTTCGATCCGCTAGGCAGGTTCTCTACCGCTTGGCTCGGAACGAATGACACGCCCGCCTCGGGGATCTGGTCTCCCACCAACAACACCGCTCCCTCCAACATGCTAAAGACCTTGGAGTATCACTACGACGATCCGAACAACACGGGATCCACGCAGGTCGGAGACGGTACCCTCACCCAGGTTCTGACCTACGGTACGGACACTACGATCTACACAACTCAGAGCCGATTCGACTTCCGCGACCGGCTTACCGACCGTCGGAGGCAGGATAATGTCGCCTCGAAATTCACCTACGACAATCTGAGCGAGATCACCCTGGAGCAGACTTACGCCGATGCAAACGCGAATTTCACGATCGACGCAGGGGAGTTGAGGCAGCAGGTGGATTACTCTCTCGACGAGCGAAACCGGGTGTATCTGAGCAACCTTTACGAGGTCCTCAGCGGCACAGTCTCCAACAAGCTTCCCAGCAGTACCTGGTTCAATCGGCGGGGACAGGTGATCAAGACCAAGAACGCCAACGCCCTCTTCGGAAAGCTCCTTCGGGACGGAGCGGGTCGGACCACGAGGGCCTATGCCAGCTTCGATGATGCGGAGACCTCCTACGCCGATGCCTTCACGGTGACCGGGGACCAGGTGATCGAGGAAACGATAAACTACTACGACGCCGCGAGCAACCTCGTCGCCGTTGCCAATCTGAAGCGCCCCGACAACGATACGACCAGCACCGGGGACCTCTCACCAACCACCGCCTTTGTCACCGCGGAAGCGGCTTGGTTCGATCTGGCCAACCGGCCGACCAACGTCGCGAACTTCGGGAGAGACAACGGGACGACGCGCTATATTTACAACACCAGCGGCCAGCTTATCGACACGAATGGGAACGGCATTCCGGACGTTTCCGAGGGTTCCCCCCTGCTCCCCAACACCTCCGACAACTACATCGCCAATCAGTTCGACTACGACAGTTCCGGATTCCAGTATCGGATCACGGACAATCTGGGCAAACTTCGAGTCACGACATTCGACCGCGCCGGGAAGGGCCTCAAGTTCATCGAGAATTACCAAACGGGAGCGCCCTCCGGCACCTCGCTCGACACGGATGTCACCACCGAACGGATCTACCTGAATGGCGTCCAGCTTCTCACCTACCGTGCCTACAATCCGAAGGGCGGGAGCACTGTGGAGCTGCAGGACACGACCTATTCCTACACTTCTCCCATTAGCGCCTGGAAGCTGACCGGCATTACGTATCCGGACAGTTCCGGCGGCTCCGATCAAGAGACCTTCACCTATGACCGGCTGGGCAGGGAGCTGACCTACACCGATCCGAGGGGGGTGATCCATACCTACGCCTATGACAGCGTGGGGCGCCTACAATCCGACGCGATCACCACCCTTCCGGCCGGGGTAGACGGCAGCGTTCTTCGGTTCCAGACCTCGTACGACGACTGGGGACGAGCGCTGAACGCCACGAGCTACAATGCAGCCGCGGGCGGCAGCATCGTGAACGACGTGCAGTATTCCTACGACCAGTTCTATCGAGTCACCAAAAGCCAGCAATCCCACAGCGGCGCGGTCGGCAGCGGCACTCCTGCCGTCCAATACACGCGCTCGGACGGAGCGGCCTCCGGAATCGCCAAGTACTTCCGGTTGAACACCGTCGTCTATCCCGCGACGGGGACTGGCGCCAGGACGTTGACCTTCGCGTATCCCGCCGCGGCATCCATCGGAGATCACCTGGACCGGCTGGATTCCATTAAGAACGGGAGTACGACCTATGCCCAATACACCTACTACGGGGGAAATTCCATTGTCAGCATCGCTCACCCCCAGGTCTCGGGAGGCTTGACTCTCGATCTGGGCAGCGGAGGGACGTTCACCGGACTGGATCGATTCGGCCGAATCGCCGAGCAAAAATGGAAGAACACGGCCGGGACCAAGATTTTGGACGATTATCAGTACGCGTATGACCGCAATGGAAATACCACGTCCCGTGCGGTGCGCCCGACCAGTCCCCCCAGCGGCAAGGACGACTTTTATTCCTACGACGGAGCGAACCGGATCACCGGATATGACCGGGGGAATCTGTCGGGCGGAACCATCACGGACGCCAATTCGAACTTCAACCAGCACTGGACGGCGCTCGAATCGCTCGGAGACTGGAGAGGCTTCCAGTGGGATCCGGACGGGGGAGGCTCCCAGCCCGCCATCACCCAGAGCCGGACGCACAATGATGTCAACGAGGTGACGTCGATCTCCAATACGGGCGCGACCAACTGGATTTCACCTACATATGACGCCTCAGGGGACATGGCCAGCGGGCCTCAACCCGGAGCTGAAACCACCCGCCTCTGGTACACCTACGACGGGTGGAACCGCCTCGTCACGGCCAAGGCGGACAATAGCGGGGTCCCGGGAGCCACGATCGTGACCCACAGTTACGATGCCCTCCACCGGAGAATCGTCCGGGCCGTGGCGGGAGGGACGACCTTCCACTACTACTATGACGAGTCCTGGCGAGTGATTGAGGTTCGGGACAACACCAACACCGCCCCCTCGGAGCACTACGTGTGGGACCCCCGCTACGTGGACAGCCTCATCGTCCGGTTCCGCGCGAAGACGACTCCTGGCTCGTTCAACGAGACGCTTTACTACACCCAGGACGCCAACAACCATGTTACGGCCCTGGTGAACACGTCGGGAGCGGTTCAGGAGCGCTACACCTACGATCCCTACGGGAATCCCCACTTCTGGTCGGCCACGTGGACCTCGCGGAGCGCCTCCAATTTCGCCAACGAGAATCTGTACGCCGGATATCGTCGCGAGGTGGAAACCGGGCTCTATCAGGTGCGGAACCGGTACTATCACGCCACCGTGGGACGGTTTATCCAACGGGATCCGGTCGGCTACTCCGCTGGAACCATGAATCTTTACGAGTATGTGGGGAGCACTCCCACCGATCTCACGGATCCGTCAGGACTGGGAGGAGGAGGAGTCTCATCGAAGAATGGTGATGTGTGCATCGATAAGTCTATTGAATTCAAGGACGAGTTGAAGACTCGGACCCTTATCCTGGGACCGGGCGTCACTGGGGACATCAGCGCGAAATTCGGTGCCAAGCTCGCAGGCAAGGTATGCCCGAAATGCTGTGAAGACAAGAAGTGGCGAGCTACTGGTGTTACAGGATCCGCTTCAGGTGCGATTACCGGAGAAATATCCCTAGGGGTATCCTTCGGGTTCAATCAGATCGGGTCAGTTCCCTTCGACCCAGAATTCTACTACAAGCTCTTTGCGGGTGTACGGTTTTACGCGAAGCCTTCCATGGACTTGAAAGCATCGCTGAACTGGGACAGCTGCATCCGCAGATTGAAATTGAAAGCGGAGGGCTATTTTGGCGTCGAATTTGGAGTGGAAGCCGGAGCCAACGTCATCATTGCTGGGAAAGTTTGGGGCTTCGCCAGGCAATGGGAACTCTCCGTGATGGGGAGGGGCACGGCTTCTTCGGGGATACATGGTGAAATCGAGTGCGACTCATCGACCTGCGAGTTCACGGGGTCCATCGACCGAATCAAGGGTAAGTTGACGTTTGAAGTGAAGGTCTGGATCTTCAGTTGGTCGATCGAGACCGACGAGCACGAGTTTGGGAATGGAGGACCCTTGCCACCGTATTCCTGGGTAACTCCAAGTTATCTCCAAAACCTCTTGCAATGAAGGTCCACAAGGACACTTCTTGTTCGACTAGGGGATGCAAGTGACCGGGCTGGTCTTTAGGAGAGATTCCTGATTCGAGTTTGTGGGTGTCGGAGAACAGTCGACCAATGATCAGGGAAGGCCGATCGGTTTCCCCGTCAGGGTGGAGATTTGAATGGAGGCTTGGCGGGCTATCCTCGTCGTCTCATCCCCCAAGCTGAAAACGTTGAGACGCAGCGAAGTACCGGGCCGCCCTTCCAAGTAGAGAGAGAGTGCCTTCGATCGTGCCTTGACCCACCCCACCTGAATGGTGGATACCTCTGAGAGCTTGATGCTCTTTCGAGAAAGAAGTCTTTCCACGCGGACGTCCCCCCTCGATAGATCGATGGACACTTTGGAACTTCCCAGTAAGAATAACGCCACACCGAAGATAATTGAGGTTCCGGTGCTCATTTGAACTGCGAGTCGCTGCGCGTCTTGATTGTGATTCAGTCCGAGCGCCTGCAGGACTCCGACCCAAAGGAGAATCAATAGAGTGTAGAGGGCGAGTGGCCACATGATAAAGTTCGATCTCCGGATGATTGCGTAGCCGGTCCTAGTTCGGCGGAGCCCTCCCCAACCAGGAATGATACAAGGGATCGTCGGATTATCTTTGCAATAGCGCAGAATCCATTTCATCAACAGTCCAAAGTGGGCAGACAACAGAGCGAGGAGCAGCGCTCCCCCCCAGAAGACTCGTAGAAATAGGAGCAAATAGGTCGAGATGGGCGTCAGGGCCAATTGGAGCACCGATTCAGTGGGGCAGTCGGGATTGTAATAGACCGGGACCGACTTGCCGCGAGGAAAACTTTCAACGACCTTGGCGGCGTACGAGGGGTCGCTATCACGCGATGTATCGTATGTGTATCGGAAAGAGGTAATCGGTACTCCTGCGACTTCGTACCTGTAGGTTACCTGAGGAGAGTAGACTATGTTCGCGACGAAGGTTTCCCTAAGGGAATCGCGGCGGCGAATATCCTCGCGAGATAGCACGCTTGAAAGGATCACGCCGCGTGTGACCTGAAATCGAGTCTGAGCGCGCTCCTGGAGTCTGATCCCCGGGTAGATAGCCGCGGTGGTCCAACCTACCAATCCCCACCATAGCACGGTGAAGCTAAAAAGGAACCAGGCAAACCCTCGTCTCGTGGTCACTGACTTGAATCGCCTCCGGCGTTAGGCCTCCCAATCGACCGGGCGTCGATTAGACGCAAATGGAGCGTCGCCATTACTGGAGTCATAGATTTGGACTAGAAATGCATGGTGCCATCAGCTCCACCTCTCCGGTCATTCTCGCCCGGGATCATTTCTCCTTGCCCTTGGATTCACTGACATACCACCGGTACTGGGCGAACTTCACGGAATCGAGATCAGCGCTCGTGGCTTCAAGCACGACGCTTAGATTGTGGTTTTTCGTTCCCGGATCAATGGGCTCGATCATAGAAAGACTACCGCATACGACGAGTCGCTTGTCCTTGTCAAATAGTGCTACGCAATACGTCCCGCTCAACTTCTTGGCAGTCGGATTGCTGACAAAGCCCTGGGCCAAAACGACATCCTTCCCGAAGAAGTTGGGGTCTCGCAACAGCATGACTTCCAGCACAAGTCCGCTATCGTACTTCCGGATCCTTTTCCCCTCTGCGATGGACTTCCGCTCGGGGACAACCTCGATCCACTCGACCGCGGCATTGGTGTTCTTCGCCTGTTGGGGGCTGGCCACGGACGACGTCAAGAAAAGGGATGCCACAATTATCTGAAAGCTATACTTTCGCATGATCTGACTCCGTCGAAGCGACTGATTCGAATTCAGGCGGTAGTTGTTCAGGAGCACTATAACATGCCGATCCTCCCGAGTCATGGTTATGGATTGAGAATGTACCGGTCAATGTCTAAGACCTGAGTTTCAAGTTCTCTCCGTTCCCACAGGAGGTGTGTCATTCCCGGAAATCTCTGCCGATCCATTGAATGGAAACTGTTCTGTCGGCGGGACAGAGCGGCAGTGATGCCCCTTGCGAAAACAATCTTTTGGAACAGGATCGGACCGGCTGGAATATAATCCTCATAATGGGCTTGCGAACTGCTCCTTCCCTTCTCCTGCTCCTGGCTCTCCTCCCTGAGCTCGGTCAGGCCCATCAGGGATCCGGGCAGGACGACAAGATCCTCGAACGCGGGGAGAAGCTCCTGGACGAGGCGAAGGATGCCTATGAAGAGGCGAGGACGAAGACGTCCGTGGCCGCCTTCGTGGACGCCGGATTCCGGCTGGAAGAAGCCCGCATCAAGTTCATCGTCCTCCAGGAGATCGGGTCTCCGGACAAACAGAAGATTGCGACCGACCGACTCCGAGCGATCAATCAACTGGGCAAGCTCATTCACGACGGGAAAGTCGCGATCAGTGGAGCGCCCGAAGACTCGTCGACTCCGGGACGGGTCGAGCCCCCTCCCGACCCCCAGAAGAAGGATTCCTCTCCCGCTCCTCCTCCCATTCCCGCTCCGCCAGCGGTCGATGTGACGAAACGGTCGCCGATTCCCGATGCAGCCCGACAGCACGAGGCGGAGAAGGTGGTCAAGGACCTGTTCAAGGAACAGTACGGGAAGAAGACCCCGGCAGATCGCCGGGCGCTCGGGCTGCAGCTTCTGGAGCAGGCGGCGAAGAGTCAGGATGACCCGTCGGCCCAGTGGGTGCTTCTCAGGGAGGCTCAGGACTCGGCGGTCCAGGCTGCTGAAGTCAAGTTGGCCTTCCAGGCGATCGAACTCTCTGCTCAGGTCTTCGATGTGGATCCGCTGCCCCTCAAAAATGCGGCCATCACGGCCATCGGGAAATCGGCCAAGATGCCCGCGGAGAATGCCGCCCTTGCGGAGGCCTCGCGGGCGCTCATCGACGAACTCGTCCGGGCCGATCAGTACGATCCCGCCGACAAAGCCGCTGCTGCGGCCGTCCAGTTTGCCCGAAAATCGAACGACCCCTCCATCCTGTTCCGTGCCACTGTCCGGTCGAAGGAGATTGCCGAAGCCAAAACCATGTATCAGGGGTTGAGGAGTGCTCTGGAAACGCTGGCAAAATCCCCCGACGATCCGGCCGCGAACTCCGAGATGGGAAAATACCTGTGCTTCGTGAAGGGGAGCTGGGATCTGGGACTTCGCTTCCTGGTCAAGGGCTCCGATCTGACGCTCAGGACGCTTGCCGAGAAGGAATCGACCTTACCACATTCATCGGCCGACTGGATGTCTCTCGCGGATAGCTGGTCTGACCTCGTCGACAAGGAAAAGAGCCCGCTCCGGAAAAGTCAGCTGGCCGCGCACGCGAGGACGGTATATCAGAGTGCCCTGGCGGAGGCCCCCGCGCTCACCCGGGTCAGAATCGAAAAGCGCCTGGAGGCTCTGCAGAACGCCGATGCAAGTCAGCCGCCGCTCCCCCTCGACGTCACGAAGCTTACCCCCAAGCGGGCGACGGTCGGATACGGGACCTTCGAAGTTAACGTCAACCGCAATAACGCGAGGGTGGTGGTGAAAGGGAAGGAGTGCAAACTGTACCTCTTCGCGCACGCCCCCAGCACCGTCGTCTACGACATTCCCGCAGGGAGCAAGTCCTTTCTGGCGGTGGGCGCGAAACTCGACCGGAATGCCCCTCAGGTTGCCGGAACCTGGAAATACCTGGTGGTCGTGGACGGAAAGAATGTCTATGAATCTCCGGCCCTCAATGAAGTGAAGGACTGGGAGATCGACATCTCGATTCCTCTCCCTCCAGGAGCCAAGGAGATCCAGCTCAAGGTCGATGATCTGGGGGACGTCACCTGCGATTGGGCCATCTGGGCCTATCCGCGCTTCCAGAAATAGGCGGCTTCGGCGTCGCGTCACCGGCCAAGCCACGTGAGCGGCGTGGAGCCCTTCATCCGTCGATCAGCTCGACGGAATCGAGGATCTTCCGGGCGTTCGAGGAGCCGGTCTGTCCGAGGGGAACGGCGACCCGGACGAAGAGCCTTGATCGATCAACCTGGATGACGCGATCCTGAAGGGCCATTCGGATTCCAGCCGCGTCGAACCGGTGCTGGCGACCCCCGTCGCGGCGCTCTCTGAAGATCCGCTGGCTCAGAGAGCCATCATTGCCGAGCAGTCCCGAAGGATAGAGCAGTTGAGGGTTTTGATTTAGATCATTGCTGAACGAGCGTGGGGAGACCTCCTATTTCTCGTCCGCCTCGAGGTCAAGGATCCCTTCGACGTCGTCGAACCAGAGCTCGCCTTTCTTGCCGCCTTGCGTGAATGAGTCTTTGCCGACATTGATGCCGAATCCCTTGATCGGCCCGTGCCATGCGCCGTCATTGGCACCTCCCCAATGCTCCGATCCTGCGAACTGTGCGGGCTTCAGAACCACCTCCTGCCACTCCGCCGATGGGGTGATGGGAATGTGTCGCTGAAGAGTCTGACCCGAATTGTCCGCCAGACGAATGCCCAGCCCCGTCACGTTAGGGGCCTTAATCCATAGGCGGATCTCCTTGAAGTTACGATTGGAGATCGACGCCATGTCGCGCCAGGCGCCCACGTAGTTCCCGCCGCCGCTGAAGTCCGCGACGATTTTCCCCGCCCCCTTGCTTTCTCGACCCCCCGCGGGATCGACGGCATAGGATCCTGCCGCGCCGGGGAACTCCCATCCGCCCACCCATCCCCAAGTGCTGGGGCCTCCTTCAAAGTCGTCGATCAGCACCCGCGGTGAATTGCCTGGACGGTCCAGGGCCCAGCCCGGTGTCGCGTCGAGCGCGCGCGCCTTGGCGAGCTCGGCCGCCTCGGCCTCGGTCGGCGGCCTCGTTCGGGATGCGCTGACGACGACGGCCGCGATGGCAAATCCGCGCTGGTCAGTCAGGAAGCGGAGGCGGCGCGTGCCGGGGGCGCTGACCTTCGGAACCGCGATCTCCATCCACTCCCAGCGCGTTGGCTTCTTCGGTTCGCCCTTCGGATGTGTCGGCTTCAGGCCTTTGACTTGCGGCTTGAGCGGAACGGCCAAAGAACCGCCCGGATCGACCGGCTCGCGCTTCTTCGTCTTCGGATTCACTTCGGTCAGGCCGGTCGCCTGATAGTAGAAGGTGAAGGTTTCTGCGCAGCAACCGCCGACGAGCGCCCAGCCCCGGTAGGTCAGGCTCGGGAAGGGGGCGTACTCCAGTTCGGCCCAGTTTCGGTTGGCCTGGGACGGGTCGGAATCGGCGATCGACTCGATCCGCTCCTCCTTCATCGGGGCGAACGTCCCGGCGAAGGCGAAGTCGGGCGCCTGGAAGTAGTATTCCTTGCCGGCCTCGCTCCGGCGCTCGATCCGCTGCTGGGCGCGCTTCACGACCGTCGTGTCCTTCTGCTTCGTCCGGAGCGTCCGGTACGCCTCGACCGACTTCTCCCTCGTCTCCATCGACCGCCAGTCGCGCTCGGCGGCATAATAGAGCTCCCGCGCCGCAGCTTCGGCGTCGGCCGGTTTGGGCGGGGCGACCTTCAGGCTCCAGTACCTCGGCGCGATGCCGTCCGTCCCGCGCGCGAGCTCGCCGTTGCCGTCGAGGAGCGCGAAGAGGGCCGGCGTGCGGGGATCCGTCGCCTGCAGCTTGAGCAGCGGGACCAAGGCGTCCGCGCGCACGTCCAACCACTCGACGAAGACCGTCGGCTTCTTGGGCTCGAGGAAGAGTTCGACCCGGTCCGGACCGGCGGCGATTACGCGGCCCGACGCGACCTTAAGGTCGATCGAACGCGCGGTCGAGGCGGCGGCAAGGGTCGCCTTGTAGACGCGATCGAGCTCCAGGAGGTCGACGACGTCCTGTTCGAGTTCCTTGCGGATGCCCCCTTCCTTCAAGCTCTCGGCGTCTTTCTTCAGCTCTGCCGCCGCAGTCGCATACTCGCGGGCCGTCGCCCTAGCGGCGGCTTTTCCCCACAGGGCGTCATACGCTTTCGCCTCGGCGGAGACGGCCGGGGTGGGCGCCGGAGGAGGGGGCGGCGGGGGG
>Ga0070731_10001775_pt1 | contig 21645 bp, 19 predicted proteins | sample Coa_R1_2_FD_66448 | JGI IMG/M metagenome (GOLD analysis project Ga0070731, IMG submission 66448) | Surface soil microbial communities from Centralia Pennsylvania, which are recovering from an underground coalmine fire - Coalmine... | ecosystem: Environmental > Terrestrial > Soil > Unclassified ... | reverse complement strand
TTCCACGACAACGTCTTCCTGAGGAGCTTCGCCGCCTCGTGCGAGATGCTGGCCCGCGCCGGCATGAGCCATGAGCACCCCGGCTTCAAGATCAGCTCCACCGAGGTGAACGGTCAGACCGTCGCGGTCACCGAAGAAGCGGCGTGGTCCCGCCCGTTCTGCACGCTCCTGCATTTCCGCAAGGATCTGAACGTCCCGCAGCCGCGCGTCCTCGTGGTGGCGCCGATGTCGGGGCATTTCGCCACGCTCCTGCGGGGCACGGTGCGGACGCTGCTGCCCGACCACGACGTCTACATCACGGACTGGCACAACGCGCAGGACGTCTCGCTGCTGCACGGAAGGTTCGACTTCGATGACTTCGTCGATCACGTGATCGACTTCCTGCAGCATCTCGGGCCGAAGACGCATGTCATCGCCGTCTGCCAACCCTCGGTGCCGGTCCTCGCCGCGGTGTCGCTGATGGCGGCCGACGACGATCCCGCGCTGCCGTTGACGATGACGCTGATGGGGGGGCCGATCGACACGCGGCGCAGCCCGACCCAGGTCAACACCGTCGCCCAGGCTCACTCGCACGACTGGTTCGAGCGCACCGTGATCGGCATCGTGCCGATCCGCTACAAGGGCGCCTTCCGCCGCGTCTATCCGGGCTTCATGCAGCTTGCCGGCTTCATGAGCATGAATCTCGACCGGCACGTGAACGCCCATGTCGAGCTCTTCCACAACCTCGTCAAGGGTGACGGCGAGAGCGCCGAGGCGACGCGGGCGTTCTACGACGAGTACATGGCGGTGATGGATCTGCCGGCCGAGTTCTATCTGCAGACGATGCGGCAGGTCTTCCAGGAGCACCATCTCCCGGAAGGAAGGCTGGTGTCGCGCGGCCGCAAGGTCGAGCCGGCGGCGATCACCAAGACCGCGCTGCTGACGATCGAAGGCGAGCGCGACGATATCTGCGCGCCCGGCCAGACCGTGGCGGCGCACGATCTCGTCACCGGCCTGCCCAAGGCCCTGCAGCGCCATCACCTGCAGAAGGGCGTCGGGCATTACGGCGTCTTCAACGGCAGGCGCTGGGCGAGCGAGACCTACCCGATCGTCCGCGACTGGATCCGCGGTCGGGACTGACCCCTACTTTGGCTTTGCCGGCGACGACAGTTGGAGGCGGTTGAGGTCGTCGGCCTCGCTGTGGCCGCCCTCGATCACCGTGTTGGGCCCGTTGCCGAGGCTCAGCCGACGCAACGGCACGGTGATGCGGCGCCCGTCCTGGGTCTTCACCGTGACGGCGGCGCCGTCATTGGCCGCGCCCTCGATCCAGCCGACCGTGGCGCCGTTGGCGTCGAGCAGCCACTTGTGCTCGGCCTCCGCGGCCGACAGGCCACCCGGTCCGCGGCTGCCGGCATTGCCCGGCACCACCGACTGGGCCGGCTGGCCCTGGGCCAGCGCCGTGGCGCTGACGAGGAGAAGCGGGAGAGCGGCGAGAATCGCCTTCATGGGGACCTCCAAGATGCGCGGCTCGCCTTATAGGCGATCAGCGCCGCCGAAGCACCGATGAGATTCGCCGCACGCTCTCCCGGGAGCGGGGCTTACGGTCCGCCGATCGACGCCTCCGAGCGATTGAGCTTGTCGGCGTCGCTGTTGCCGGCCTCGATCACCGTGTTCGGGCCGTTGCCGAGCCCGAGCCGCTCCATCGCGACGGTCGTCCGCTGGCCGCCGGGCGTGATCACCGAGGCGGTCGAGCCGTCGGGCGTCACGCCTTGGATCCGGCCGAGCCAGACGCCGTTCGAGTCGAGCAGATACTTTCCGACGACCTCGGCGGCGCTCAAGCCACCGGCGGGCATGCTGCCGCCGTTGCCGGGCGCCACGGATTCGGACAGTGCCACCGGCGGAGACTGGGCCAACGCCAGCGCAGACGGGGCGGCCAGAGCCACCATAAAGACGATAGGGAGTTTCATGGTTTCATGCTCCGAGGGATCTTCCCGCGAAGCTCCGATCTAGGAAGACCCGGCCGGGCGCCAAGCCCCGGCATAATTTGCTCACACGGCGGCCGCCGGTTCGATCGCGCAGGTTGCGTCGCCGCGCTCCACCTGGAACGTCGCATGCGCGATGCCGAACCGCCGCCTAAGCTCGCCGCTCGCCTGGGATAGCAACGCGTCGTCGAGCGGGCGGCCCGGTCTGACGAGGTGGACGGTGAGGGCGGTTTCGGTCGTGCTGGTGGCCCAGATGTGGAGATGATGGACGCCGGTCACACCCGGCAGTTGCCCCAAATATGTCTCCACGGCCTCGGGGTCGATATCGCCCGGCACGCCGTCCATGGCGAGATGGAGGCTTTCGCGGAGCAGGCTCCAGGTGCCCCAGGTAATGATCGCGGCGATGGCGAGGCCGGCCGCGGGATCGATCCACCGCAGCCCGGTGAGCTGGATCAACACCGCCGCAACGACCACCCCGACCGAGACCAGCGCATCCGAGACCAGATGGAGGAAGGCGCCGCGGATGTTGAGGTCGTGTCGGCGGCCCCGCATGAAGAGCAGCGCCGATCCGCCGTTGATCGCGATGCCCAACGCCGCGACCGCCATCATGATCCCGGTCGCCACCGGCGTCGGCTCGAACAGGCGGCGGATCGACTCGACCGCGATGGCGCCGACGCCGATCAGCAGGATGACCGCGTTCGCCAGCGAGGCGAGGATCGAGCTGCGGCGATAGCCGTAGGTCCGCCGCCGGCTCGGCCGCTGCCTGCCCAGCCGAACCGCCGCCCAGGCGAGCAGCAGCCCCAGCACGTCGGCGAGGTTGTGGCCGGCATCGGCGATCAGCGCCATCGACCCGGCATAGAGTCCGGCGCCGACCTGCACGACCACGAAGGCCGCGTTCAGCGCCGCGCCGACCCCGAAGGCGGTCTCGTGCCCATGCGAGTGGCCGTGCGCATGACCATGATCGTGATGGGGGTGATCATGATCGTGATCGTGCCGGCTGCTCATCTTCGAACCACGCCTCCGATATCCCCTCTCCGCCCCTGGGGGCGGAGAGGGTCAGGGTGAGGTGGGGGATAGCGCGGCGCGTCGGGACGGCCCACCTCACCCTCCCGCTCGCGCGGGCCCCTCCCTCTCCGCCCTGAAGGGCAGGAGAGGGGAGCTACTCCGCAGCCACCGCCGGAAGATAGATCTCTCCGCCGTGTTTGCGGAAGCTCTCCGACATCTCTTCCATGCCGGCCTCGGCAGCCTCACGGATCTCCTGAGTGATTTTCATCGAGCAGAATTTTGGACCGCACATCGAGCAGAAATGCGCGACCTTGGCGCCCTCCGCCGGCAGCGTCTCGTCGTGGAAGAGCTGCGCCGTCTCGGGATCGAGCGAGAGGTTGAACTGGTCGCGCCAGCGGAACTCGAAGCGGGCGCGGCTGAGCGCGTCGTCGCGGATCTGCGCTGCCGGGTGGCCCTTGGCGAGGTCTGCGGCATGCGCCGCGATCTTGTAGGTCACGACGCCGACCTTCACGTCGTCGCGGTCGGGCAGGCCGAGATGCTCCTTGGGCGTCACGTAGCAGAGCATCGCGGTGCCGTACCAGCCGATCATCGCGGCGCCGATGCCGCTGGTGATGTGGTCGTAGCCGGGGGCGATGTCGGTGGTGAGCGGCCCCAGCGTGTAGAACGGCGCCTCGCCGCATTCCGCGAGCTGCTTCTCGAAATTGCGCTTGATCTTGTGCATCGGCACGTGGCCTGGGCCTTCGATCATCACCTGGGCCTCGTGCTTCCACGCCACTCGCGCAAGCTCGCCGAGCGTCTCCAGCTCCGAGAACTGGGCGCGGTCGTTGGCGTCGGCAATCGAGCCGGGCCGCAGACCGTCGCCGAGCGAGAAGCTGACGTCGTAGGCGCGCATGATCTCGCAGATCTCCTCGAAATGCGTGTAGATGAAGTTCTCCCGGTGATGCGCCAGGCACCATTTCGCCATGATCGAGCCGCCGCGCGAGACGATGCCCGTGACCCGTCTGGCGGTGAGCGGGATGTAGGCCAGCCGAACGCCGGCATGGATGGTGAAGTAGTCGACGCCCTGCTCGCACTGCTCGATCAGCGTGTCGCGGTAAATCTCCCAGGTGAGCTCCTCGGCCTTGCCCTCGACCTTGCCGAGGGCCTGATAGATCGGCACGGTGCCGATCGGCACGGGCGAGTTGCGGAGAATCCACTCGCGCGTGGTGTGGATGTTCGGCCCGGTCGAAAGGTCCATCACGGTATCGGCACCCCAGCGCGTCGCCCACACCATCTTCTCGACCTCCTCGCCGATCGATGAGGCGACAGCCGAGTTGCCGATATTGGCGTTGATCTTCACCAGGAAGTTCCGGCCGATGATCATCGGCTCGGATTCCGGGTGGTTGATGTTGGCCGGGATGATGGCGCGGCCGCGCGCCACCTCGTCGCGCACGAACTCCGGCGTGACGAAATCGGGGATCTCGGCGCCGAAGCTCTCGCCGTCGCGCTCGATCGCCTCGGCGAGCCGGGCCCGGCCGAGATTCTCGCGGATGGCGATGTACTCCATCTCCGGCGTCACGATCCCGGCGCGGGCATAGGCGAGCTGGGTGACGGCTCGGCCCGGCTTCGCGCGCAGCGGCAGCCGTCCGGCCCGCGGGAACTCGGCCATGTTGCCAGCCTCGCCGCGGCGCAGCCCGTTGTCCTCGGGCCGCACGGCGCGGCCCTCGTAGGGCTCGACGTCGCCGCGGGCCAGGATCCACTCGCGCCGCAGCGGCTTGAGCCCCGCCTCGATGTCGATCGTCGCGGCAGCATCGGTATACGGGCCCGAGGGATCATAGACCCGGACCGGGGGTTCGCCGGAGCTCGGCTCCAGCGCGATCTCGCGCATCGCCACGCGGATATCCGGATGGCGTTCGCCTGCGAGATGAATCTTCCGCGAGGCCGGCAAAGGGCCGGTCGAAACCTGGAATGGCGTCGCAGCGCTGCCTTCGGGCATGGTCCGTCTCCCTTGGATGGGGCTGAGCCGGGAGACGAGCGGGGATCGCAATCCCGTCCCTCCGCCGGCATGACCCGGTTCAGGTTCGGAGGGTTCCCGCGCTGCCGAAGCCGGCGGTGTCTCAGCCCCCTGGCGGGGCTCCCCTCGGGATGGACGCAGCGTCCGCCCGATGGCGGAGGATGTCAATGGCGAAGGGGTTTGGACGGCTCGCCATTCCGTCGGCGGCGGGTTTAGCCAGATTTAGCATCGATTCAGACCGGATCCGGGTGGGGTGGGTCCAGTATGGCGCTGCCGAACTGGACGGCAGCTCATATCGATGGGAGCACGATCTGATGGAACGGGCTGGGACGATCATTCGACTTTTGGCGGGAACGGCCGCGATGCTGAGTTTGGTTGACGCCGATGCCGGCCAGCCTGCACCGCAGACGGCGGCCGCCGCGGTGACAGTCGCGAACCCGGTGACCAAGCCCGTCCCGAACCAGGATGTCGACAGCCCCCTGCGGAACGCCTACCAGCAGATGAACACCGCCTCCTGCAGCCTCGCCGGCTCGTGCACGGTCTTCTTCCCGGCGACGACGGCGACCATGACCGCCGTCACCCATGTCGGCTGCTTCTTCAGCCTGTCGACAGCCGGCACGCTGCTCAACTCCTACCTTGGGATCCAGGACCAGAATCCCTTCGCGCCGCTCCCGTTCTTCGCCTATCCGGTCTTCGACGGTAGCGTGGGGTACGGAATCAATACGGACACCTACCTCGTCTACGCGGCCGGCCAGATCCCTCAGGTCACGATCTTTGGCTCGAACGCGCCTGTCTCGGGCCTGGGATGCACGGTCAGCGGCTGGAGCGTGAAGTAGCCGGCCGGCGGCATCAGAACTTGTATTCCGCGGTCAGCCCCATGGTCAGCGGCCGGAAGGTGAGGTCGCGGAACGCGTAGGTGGTCGAGCTGTCGCGATAGCGGAAGAGCGACGTATCAGAGTTCAGAAGATTGTCCGCGAAGAGCGAGACGTCCCACGTATCCCACTTGGCACCGATCCGCAGCGTGACGTAATGCGAGGCCGGCGCGTTGCGGGTCCCTTCCACGTAGCTGAAGGTTTCGCTCGAGCCGAACCGGTAATACGGCCCCTGGAAGCTGTAATCGACGCGGAAGTAGTCATCGGTGTTGTTCAGCAACTGTGTCGTGTACTCGGCAGAAAGGGTTGCGCTCCATTCGGGCGTCGGCAGCGGATCGCCAGATTTCGCGAAGTACTGGGCTGGGCTGGTGTTCGGCACGGGCAGCGTCTTCTCGTAGCGGGCATCGTCGAAGCTGGCGGTGCCGGAGAGGGTGAGATGCTTATTGACCGCCCACTCCGCCTGGATGTCGAAGCCGCGGCTTTCCGCCTGCCCCAGGTTCGAGATGTAGTAGTAGTCGCAGGTCGGCAGGAAGACCTCCTGCTGGATGCCGGACCACTCGACCCAGTAGATGCTGCCTTCGAACAGAACCTTGTTGTCGAAGAAACGACCCTTCAAGCCAGCCTCGTAGCTCCAGGTCGAATCCGACAGGTACTGGTCCGGGACCTGGGTAATGCCAAGCGTCTTCAAATCCGTCTGACAGGCCGTGTATGGAACGGGCTCGTTCGCGCCGCCGATACGGTAGCCCTTGGCCGCGGTCGCATAGACCATCTGGTTGTCGGTGATCTGGTAGTTCGCTGTGAAGCGCGGCGTGACCGGCGTCTCCTTCGCGGATCCGCTTTCCACGAATGGCCCAGCCGGGCCCCACGGCCCATCTTCCTCATCCAGAAAGGTGAAGCCGGCTTGCGCGACGCGGACGCCGGCGGAGAGCTTCAAGCCTTGAATCGGCTGGTAGGTGATATTGCCGAAGATGGCTTTATCTGTCTCGGTTTCGATGAAGTGATCGACATAGGTGAGGTTCCCCGGCAGGGGGGCCTCGCCGAAGGCGCCGAGCGAGCCGCTGCCCGGCGACGGGCAATACGAAACCCCACCGTTGTCGGCCGCCGTGTCGTAGCCGATCCCGGAGTTCGCATTGTTCAGAAGGCACTGAACGATGTCCTGATTGGACAAGATGTTGAACTGCGGATCGATGACCGCGGTGCTATAATTCGCCCGGTAATGGCCGTAGAACAGGCCGCCGATCCAGGAGAACATCGAGTCGGCGGTGTCGTTGGAGGTGAATCGTATCTCCTGCGTGAAATTGATCTCTCCGGACCTTGTTTCCTCGCCGACGAGATAGCCGGGATAGCCGGGGACGGAGACGCTGTTGAGATTGGGCCCGACGCTCGCCACCTCGTAATTCGTCGCGTTGTATTGCTGGTGGAGGTCGCGGTCGAGATACGAGGAAATCAGCTTCACATTGAACGCGTCGAGATCATAGGTGATGCCGAGTACCGGCAGCAGGAAGCGATCGTTCGACGGCTGCGGCATGCCGGTGAATTCCTTGTAGGGGCCGAGCGACTCCCAATAGACGCTGGCATCGTCACTGTGCTCGCGCTGGAAGAAGAGCGAGGGCGTGATCACCAGCTCGTCGGTGGGCGCGATCTTGAAGGCGACATGCGCGACCATGTTCGCGGTGCTGTTCGTGTTGGTGTCCACGACGGTGTTCGTCGCCGGATCGACCCGGTCGATATAGCCGCCGTCCTCGCGGAACCAGGCGCTGGCACGGAACCCGACCTTGCCCTGGACGATGGGCCCGCCGACCGCGGCGCCGACCTCGTAGCTGGGATCGCCGCCGTCGGTGAAGGCGATCTCGCCTCTCGCGAAGCCCGAATAGCTCTGCAGATTGGCCTCGGGCGTGATGAAGCGAATGGCGCCCCCTTCGGCACCGGCGCCGAACAACGTGCCTTGCGGCCCACGCAGCACTTCGAGGCGGTCGAGATCGAAGATCTTGGGCAGCGGATTGCTGCCGACCGCATCCGGCCGGACCTGAACCGGCGTGTCGTCGATATAGATGCCGGTCGTTGCGGAGCCGACATCCGAGCTGATGCCGCGGATCGCGATATTGTTGTCGCCGGCATCGTCGGTCGGCTGGAAGGTCAGGCCGGGCACCAGGCGGGCCACGTCGGTGAAATCCTTGACCCCCTGCTTGTCCATCGTCTCCTGGTCGATCGCCATGATGCTGATCGGCACCTTGGTGATCGATTCCGTCCGCTTCTGGGCGGTGACGACGATTTCCTGGAGCTGGCCTTCCTGGTCCGAAGACTGGGCCGATTGCTCAGGGGCCGGTGGCGGGGGGGCGGATTGTGCGGCGGCAAGACCCGGAATCAGCGCGAGCGACAGCGCCGCGCCGTTGTATAGCGAACGAAGCCCCAGCGGCATAATCCCCAACTCCCTTCGGTGACGCCCTGCGGCGACCGACTCCTCCTTGTACGCTCGTACAATGACATTCCCGCCGGAGAGGCGGAAGTGGGAAGGTGGGGTAGCGGGAGATGCCCGGGCGTCGGAGCGGCCCCGGGCGCCGGCTTCAGTGCGTCGTGCCGAGCGCGTCGAGCTTGGCCGTCGCGATGCGGAACTGCCGCTCTGCCTCGCGCAGCTCCCGGCGCTCGGTCTCCCCGGCGCCTTCCTTGGCCGCCGCCTCGCGGGCGGCCGGCAGGCTCTCCCTGGCCTCCGCGAGGGCGGCCTCGGCCTCGTCGCGATCGAGCGCCGAGATCGGCAGCGCGGCATCCGCCAGCACGGTGCAGCGCAGCGGCGTCACCTCGGCGAAGCCGCCGACGACGAAGATGCGCTCGACAATCTCGCTGCCCTGATAGACATCGATCACGCCCGGCCGGACCGAGGAGATCAGCGGCGCGTGGCCCGGCAGCACGCCGAAATTGCCTTCCGTGCCGGGGACGACGACCATGTCGACCTCCTGTGCCACCAGGATCCTCTCCGGCGACACCAGCTCGAGCTTGACCTTCCCGACCATGCTTCCGGACTCCCGTCGGCCCGTCTCAGGCCGCCTCGGCGGCGAGCTTGCGGGCCTTTTCCTGCGCTTCCTCGATTGTGCCGACCATGTAGAAGGCGACCTCCGGCAGGTCGTCGTACTCGCCGGCGACGATGCCCTTGAAGCCGCGGATCGTGTCCTCGAGCTTGACCAGCTTGCCGGGCGAGCCGGTGAACACCTCGGCGACGAAGAAGGGCTGCGACAGGAAGCGCTGGATCTTGCGAGCGCGCGCGACGGTCAGCTTGTCCTCTTCGGACAGCTCGTCCATGCCCAGGATGGCGATGATGTCCTGCAGCGACTTGTACTGCTGCAGCACGCGCTGGACCGAGCGGGCGACCTGGTAGTGCTCCTCGCCGATCACCCGCGGGTCGAGCATGCGCGAGGTCGAGTCGAGCGGGTCGACGGCCGGGTAGATGCCGAGCTCGGCGATCTGGCGCGACAGCACGGTCGTCGCGTCGAGATGGGCGAAGGACGTGGCCGGCGCCGGGTCGGTCAGGTCGTCGGCGGGCACGTAGATCGCCTGCACCGAGGTGATCGAGCCCTTCTTGGTGGTCGTGATCCGCTCCTGCAGCGCGCCCATGTCGGTCGCGAGCGTCGGCTGGTAGCCCACCGCGGAGGGGATGCGGCCCAACAGCGCCGACACTTCGGAGCCCGCCTGGGTGAAGCGGAAGATGTTGTCCACGAAGAACAGCACGTCCTGGCCTTCCTCGTCGCGGAAATACTCGGCCAGCGTGAGGCCGGTCAGGCCGACGCGGGCGCGGGCGCCCGGCGGCTCGTTCATCTGGCCATAGACGAGGGCGGCCTTGGAGCCCGGCCCGTCGGGGATGATGACCTTCGACTCCATCATCTCGTGATAGAGGTCGTTGCCCTCGCGGGTGCGCTCGCCGACGCCGGCGAAGACCGAGTAGCCGCCATGCGCCTTCGCGACGTTGTTGATCAGCTCCATGATCAACACCGTCTTGCCGACGCCGGCGCCGCCGAACAGGCCGATCTTGCCGCCGCGCGCGTAGGGGGCGAGCAGGTCGACCACCTTGATGCCGGTGACCAGGATCTCGGATTCGGTCGACTGCTCGACGAACTCGGGCGCCGCACGGTGAATGGGGGCGCTCAGCTTGGCGTTGACCGGGCCCTTCTCGTCGACCGGGTCGCCGATCACGTTGAGGATGCGGCCCAGCGTCTCCGGCCCGACCGGGACCGTAATCGGCGCGCCGGTATCCTCGGCCTTGGCGCCGCGCACCAGCCCGTCTGTCGTGTCCATCGCGATCGTCCGTACCGTGTGCTCGCCCAGGTGCTGGGCGACCTCCAGCACGAGCGTGCGGTCGCTGAACTTGATCTTCAGCGCGTTCAGGATCTCCGGCAGCTCGCCCTCGAACTGCACGTCGACGACGGCGCCGATGACCTGCGTGACCACGCCGATGTTGTTCTTGGCCATGACGATGTTCCCTTGCGTCCCTAGAGCGCCTCGGCGCCAGAGATGATCTCGATCAGTTCCTTGGTGATGACGGCCTGGCGCGTGCGGTTGTAGTTGAGCGTCAGGCGGTCGATCATGTCGCCGGCGTTCCGCGTCGCGTTGTCCATCGCGGTCATGCGGGCACCCTGCTCGCTGGCCGAGTTTTCCAGAAGCGATGCGAAGACCTGGATCGCCAGGTTGCGCGGCAGCAGCTCGTACAGGATCTCCGCCTCGTCGGGCTCGAATTCGTAGATGGCGCCCTTGAGCTCCGCGTCGGCCGTCTCGGCCTCGTCCTGCGGCAGCGGGATGAGCTGGCGGGTGGTGACGATCTGGGTGATCGCCGAGCGGAACTTGTTGAAGATGATTTTGGCGACGTCGAACTCGCCGTCGCGGAAGCGCGCGACGATGTCGTGCGCCACCGGCTCGGCTTCGCCGAAGATGATGCCCTTGCGGCCGAGCTCGGTGTAGCTCGCGATGATCAGCGAAGCGTAGTCGCGGCGCAGCGAATCGCGCCCCTTGCGGCCGACGGTCAGGAGCTTGACCGTCTTGCCCGCGGCCTGCAGCGCGCGGATCTGGCGCCGGGCCTCACGCAGGATGGAGGCGTTGAAGCCGCCGGCGAGGCCGCGGTCGGAGGTCGCAACGACCAGGAGATGGGTCTGGTCGGTGCCGCGGCCGGCCAGCATCCGCGGCGCCGTCGGCATGCCGGCCATCGAGCGCGCCAGCGAGGTCAGCATCCGCTCCATGCGCTCGGCATAGGGCCGCGCCGCCTCGGCGGCCTCCTGCGCCCGCTTGAGCCGCGACGCCGCCACCACCTTCATGGCGGCGGTGATCTTCTGGGTGGACTTGACGCTGCGGATGCGGTTCCGCAGGTCCTTGAGGCTGGGCATGGTCTAGCTCAGCGCCGCCGGGTTACGAGAAGCTCTTGGCGAAGGCGTCGATGAAGGTGCGGAGCTTCTCCTCCGTCTCCTTCTTGATCTCGCGGTCGGTGCGGATCGCCGTCAGGATCTCCGGCGCACGGCTGCGCACGTCGGCGAGCAGCCCGTGCTCGAAGCGCGTGATGTCGCCGACCGCGACCTTGTCGAGATAGCCGCGGACGCCGGCGAAGATCGCGACGACCTGCTCCTCGACCGGCATCGGCACATATTGCGGCTGCTTGAGCAGCTCGGTCAGCCGCGCCCCGCGCGCCAGCAGGCGCTGGGTCGAGGCGTCGAGGTCGGAGGCGAACTGCGAGAACGCCGCCATCTCGCGGTACTGCGCCAGCTCCAGCTTGATGGTGCCGGCGACCTGCTTCATCGCCTTGATCTGCGCGGCCGAGCCGACGCGGCTGACGCTGAGGCCGACGTTAATCGCCGGGCGGATGCCGCGGTAGAAGAGCTCGGTCTCGAGGAAGATCTGCCCGTCCGTGATCGAGATCACGTTGGTCGGGATATAGGCCGAGACGTCGCCCGCCTGGGTCTCGATGATCGGCAGCGCGGTCAACGAGCCGGCGCCGTGCGCATCGCTCATCTTGGCGGCGCGCTCGAGCAGGCGCGAATGGAGATAGAACACGTCGCCGGGATAGGCCTCGCGGCCCGGCGGCCGGCGCAGCAGCAGCGACATCTGGCGATAGGCGACGGCCTGCTTCGACAGATCGTCGTAGATCATCAGCGCGTGCATGCCGTTGTCGCGGAAATACTCGCCCATGGTGCAGCCGGCATAAGGCGCCAGGAACTGCAGCGGCGCCGGCTCCGAGGCGGTGGCTGCGACGACGATCGAGTATTCGAGCGCGCCGTAATCCTGCAGCGTCTTGACCAGCTGGGCCACGGTCGAGCGCTTCTGGCCGATCGCGACGTAGATGCAATAGAGCTTGCGGCTCTCGTCGCCGGTGGCGTTGACGCCCTTCTGGTTGATGATCGTGTCGATCGCGACGGCGCTCTTGCCGGTCTGGCGGTCGCCGATGATCAGCTCGCGCTGGCCGCGTCCGACCGGCACCAGGCTGTCGATCGCCTTGAGGCCCGTTTGCATCGGCTCGTGCACGGATTTCCGCGGGATGATGCCGGGCGCCTTGACCTCGACGCGGCGGCGCTCGGTCGACTCGATCGGCCCCTTGCCGTCGATCGGGTTGCCCAGCCCGTCGACAACGCGGCCGAGCAGACCCTTGCCGACCGGCACCTCCACGATGGCGCCGGTGCGCTTGACGATGTCGCCCTCGCGGATCGCCCGGTCGTCGCCGAAGATCACGACGCCCACGTTGTCGATTTCGAGGTTGAGCGCCATGCCCTTGATGCCGTTCGGGAACTCGACCATCTCGCCGGCCTGGACCTGGTCGAGGCCGTAGACGCGGGCGATGCCGTCGCCGACCGAGAGGACTTGGCCGACCTCGGCGACATCCGCCTCGGTGCCGAAATTGGCGATTTCCTGCTTCAGGATGGCGGAGATTTCCGCTGCCCGGATTTCCATGTTCTCAGTTTCCTCTCATGGCAAGCTGCAGCCGCTGCAGCTTCGAGCGCAGCGAGCCGTCGACCATGCGTGATCCGACCTTGACGACGAGACCGCCGAGGATCGCCGGATCGACCCGAACCTCGACGGCGACCTTCGACCCGACCGCCCGGCGCAGCTTGTCCGTCACCGCCTCGACCTGCCCGGCGCTCAGCGACTGTGCCGCGGTGACCTCGGCCGTCACCTCGCCGCGGCGGTCGGCGAGAATGCGGTGGAAGCCGCGGATCATGCCCGGCAGCGCGAAGAGCCGACGGTTGCGTGCGACCAGCCCGATGAAGTTGCGCGTGAGCAGCGCCAGATCCGCCTTGGCACCCAGCGCGGCCATGGCGGCCGCCTGGCGGTCGCGGCTGATCAACGGCGAGCGGATCAGGCGGACCAGGTCGGGGCTGTCGGCGATCATGCGATCCAGCGACGACAGATCCGAGGCGACCCGGTCCAACGTCTTTTGCTGGTCGGCGAGATCGAACAAGGCAGCGGCGTAACGGCCAGCCAGTCCGGATACGCCACTCGCTTCGGATGCCACGTCGGTCGTACCTTACGCTTGGATAGAAGAACGCCGGACCGGCGTCCCTGACTCCGAGCCCGCTTCGAGCCACGACGAATGACGCCTGGCGGTCTAATGCCCGTCCGGAGTGCGGCGGCAATAGCACAGGGTTCTTGCGGGATGCAACGTCCCCCCAGCCGCCGCACACTCGACACATGGGGCCATGCGCGGGCACCATGCCTCGGTGGGTTTGGCCCTCTTCCAGCCGGATATCGCGCCCAATGCCGGCGCCATGCTGCGTCTGGCAGCGTGCCTCGGCATCGCCGTCGACATCATCGAGCCGACGGGCTTCGTGCTCACCGATGCCCGGTTGCGCCGCGCGGGAATGGATTATCTCGATCGCGTCGAGCTCCGCCGCCATGTCTCGTGGGAGGCGTTCCAGGCGGCCCGGTCCGGCCGCGTGGTCCTGCTGACGACGCGCGGCGCGACGCTGCTCCAGCGCGCGGCCTTCGAGCCTTCGGACGTGCTCATGGTCGGCAGCGAAACGGCGGGCGTGCCCCAGTTCGTCCATGACGCGGCGGCATTGCGCGTCCGCATCCCGATGCGGCAAGGAATGCGCTCGCTCAACGTCGCGCTGGCCGCGGCGATGGTGCTCGGCGCGGCGCTCGGCCAGACCGGGCTCTGGCCGGAAGAGGATGCATGACCAGCCCCGAGGACGAAGAACGCCGGGTCCGCGCCGCGCAATGGTTCGAGACGCTGCGCGACCGGCTTTGTGCGGCCTTCGAGGCGATCGAGGACGAGCATGCGGCCGCGACGGGAGGGGGACCGCCTGGCCGCTTCGAGCGGACCGCCTGGAAGCGTCCCGATCCTGCGGGCGATGGCGGCGGCGGGGTGATCTCGCTGATGCGCGGGCGCGTCTTCGAGAAGGTCGGGGTCAACGTCTCGACGGTATGGGGCGAGTTCGCGCCGGAGTTCCGCGGCCAGATCGCCGGTGCCGCCGAGGATCCGCGCTTCTGGGCAAGCGGCGTGTCGCTGGTCGCCCATATGCGGTCGCCGAAGGTGCCGGCGGCGCATATGAACACGCGCCACATCGCGACCACCGTCTCCTGGTTCGGCGGCGGCGGCGACCTCACGCCCATGGTTCCGATCGAAGCGGATACCGCGGATTTCCACGCCGCGTTCCGGGCCGCCTGCGACCGCCACGATCCCGCCTACTATCCGCGCTTCAAGGAATGGTGCGACCGCTATTTCTTCCTGCCGCACCGGAACGAGCCGCGCGGGATCGGCGGCATCTTCTTCGACCAGCACGACACCGGCGACTGGGAGCGCGACTTCGCCTTCACGCAGGATGTCGGTCTGGCCTTCCTCGACGTCTATCCGCGCCTCGTGCGCCGCCACATGCTCGAGCCCTGGACCGATGAGGAGCGCCGCCACCAGCTCGTTCGCCGCGGCCGCTACGTCGAGTTCAACCTGCTCGACGACCGCGGCACGCTGTTCGGCCTCAAGACCGGCGGCAACATCGACGCGATCCTGATGTCGCTGCCGCCAGAGGCGGCGTGGCCCTGATGGCCGCCGCCGTCAGAACTTCCGCTCGACGCTGAGCGAGAGGAAATCGCCGGCGGCGACCGGATCGATGGCGTCGTTCGGTTGAAAGGGCAGGTAGGGGACCTGGTCGCGGCCGAGATAGTGGGTGAACTCGATCCCGGCCCGCCACACCTGATCGAACCGGGCCGTGAGACCGACCGAGATGTCTCCCGTGCGGCGGGTCATCGTCGGATCGGTCTCGGAGCTGCCGATCAGGCCGTAGCCGATCCCGATCGGGACGCTGAGATCCAGCCGCGGCACGACCTGGTAGAATTGCGGCTCGAAGACCGTGCGGAAGGCCGCCGCGAAGCGGGTCCGCCCCGGCATGATCTCCGGGGCGTTCGCCGCCGAGAGCACGTCGTTGAGCGCGATCTCTCCAGTCCAGGTGGCGCCCGCCGCGATCAGCGGTAGCGGCGGCGTCGTGTAGAGGAACGAGAGCTGGGCGTGGAAGGTGTCGCCGATCGGCTGCAGCGCCAGATCCGAACTGCCCGACGGGACGACGACCCCGGCGGTGACTAGCGGCATGCCGCGTCGCCCGGAAATCTCCGCGCCCAGATTGGCGTCGCCGAGATGGAAGGCAGCACTGGCGCCGATCGTCTCGATGCCGTCCGGATAGAGCAGGTCGTAGGTGCCGGGCGTGCCGTACCCGGGGCCGGGGATGTGAAGGAAGATCGTCGGCGTCTTCGCGGTCCAGCGCTCGCCGTAGAGCCCAAGATCGACGTCGCCCACCCGCCATCTCACGGCGAGGCCGAATTGCCCGATGGGCGAAGGCTCCTCGGTCTGGCTCGGCGCGAATCGGAACGCGTCGGCATCGGCGTCAGCCGGCACCGCGATGAGCCGAGCGAGATCGGCGGGCGCCAGAAGGGCGTTCGGCACGTCGTACGAGCCGATCGCGCTGATCCGGCTCGCCCGATACTCGAACTGCCAGTACCCCTCGAGGCTCAGCCCACCGCCGGCCTGATAGCTCGCGGAGATTTGTCCCACAGGCAATGTTGGCAACGCCGGTTGGTAGCCGGAGATCGGCTCGAACTGCGTCGCGTCGATCGGCGCCTGGCCGGCCGCGATGCCATTCTCCGGGAAATAGATACTCTCGCCCCAGAGCAGTGAGTGCCGGCCAATCCTAAACGATAGCCTGCCGTCGCCGTCGATCGGAAACGAGCCGTGGACGAACGCGTCGAGAGGCACGAGGTCGGTGTGGCGGGTCGAGCCGGGTGGCGCCGCCACGCTCCCGACATAGCGCAGCACATAGAGATCGCTCGGTCCCAGCGCCTCGTAGAGATCGCCCAACGCGGCACGGGCGCTCGCCCTGATGCCGAAATCGCCGTCGCTGATCTCGAGCTCCGAAAGCCAGTCGAAGCGGCCCGTGGCGCTGTCCCGCGACTGGTAGACGGCACTGGCGCTGCCCGCCGGATGATAGGCGAGCGAACGCTCCTCCTGGTCGCTGCCGGTGCCGGCGACGTCATTGTCCCAGTCGAGGCGAACGCCATCGCCAAGATCGAAGGACGCAGCGCTAGCAGCGTCCGCACCCATCAGGAGCAGAATGAAACCGAGCGCCGCGTCGCGCATCGCCTCTCGACTGCGTTGCGTGGCCGGCTTCGGCAAGACCCCCGCCCTCTGCGATCCGGGTGCCGGCTGCCCGCCCTTCCTCCCGGCAAGCGAGACTCTGCGACGAACCTCGCGAGCCCGGCAAGCATCATGCAGGGTTCCCGCGCTCCGGGGGCGGTCCGGAGCGCGGGTTCCCGCCTCTCGCTACCACCCCGGCGGAGGCGGGGGAGGCGGGGGTGGCGGCGGAGGAGGTGGCGGAGGCGGGGGTGAGCCGGGCGGCGGCGGGGGCGGCGGCGGTGATGCAGCGCTGACGAAGCTCAGGCTGCCGAAGACGCCGTCCTTGAAGCCGTTGGGACCGGCCGTGAAATAGATCCTGCCGCGCCGGCCGGTGGTGCCGCCGCCGCCGGGCAGCAGCGACCACAGACCGTCGATCGCAATCGGCTTGCCGGTCTTGTCCTTGAGCGTGCCGGCCGGCGTCAGCGCTTCCGGGTCGAAGGCGTGGATGTTGCCATTGTCGAGATTGCCGACGAGGATCGTGTTGGCCAGTTCGCCCCAGCCTGCCGGAGCCGGCGCAACGCCCCACGGCCAGTCGAGCTTGACGGTGGCATCCACCCGGGCGCTCACGGTTCCATAGAGGTCGACGGCCGAGAGCGCACCCGTATCCGAGCCCGATGTCGGGAAGTAGGTGACGTAGACCTTATGGCCCACGACCGTCAGGCCGGCCGGTGCGAGCGTCGAAGGCAGTCCGTGGTCGCGGAACGCGCCGACCAGCGTCCAGGTCGAGTCGTAGACCTCCACCAGCCCGGAGGCGAGATTGGCCGCCAGCAGATAGGTTCCGGTCTTATTGGTCAGCATCGCCGCGCCCATGTAGTTGGCGCCGCTGGCCGAATTGTCGACGGCGATGACCCCCGAGGTCTCGTTCACCGTCGGCGCCCAGCCGGAAATCGTGCCGTCATTGGTGACGAAGATGAATTGCGCCGGCGCCGAGACGCTGTTCTGCGTGACCTTGAAGCCCTGGGTCCCGTTCCAGACCTGTCCGGTCGGCGTCGACGTGCCGGTCGTCTTGCTTGCCGGCAGCGGGACGGTCACCGACAGCTGCTCGACGCCGCTCGCAGTGTAGACCGGCGAGGTGCCGGAGCCGTTCGCGGAGATCCAGAAGGCGCCGCCCGGGTCGTAGGCGGCTCCCCAGGGATTGATGAAGCTGTGGTCGATGGTCGTCGCCGACACGACGCCATCGGACACGATGTCGGTCTCGACGACGTAGCCGCCGGCCGACGCCGGGCCTGGCTGCGCCAGCAGGACGAGCAGCGCCAGCGGTGCCGTGCTCGCCCGCAGGCCGTGACCGAATCGGGAGAAGGAAACGCGCATCGGGAACCCCTCGTCAAAGATGGAACGGGAGCGTGCGGCCCCGCCGCTCCGTCGACTCTGAGACGAATTGCGCCGCAGGCTATTCCTGAGCCGATACGAATTTCTCTTGTCCGCGCAGGCGACCTATACGAGAGGAGGAACGATGCGCGACCTTCGCCGGATCCTGCTGGCCCTGACCGGGCTTATTGCCGTCCGGCCCGCGGTCGCCGCGGTCTCGTCCGAGGAGGCGGCCGCGCTGAAATCCCGCCTCACGCCGTTCGGTGCCGAGCGCGCCGGCAATGCCGCCGGAACGATCCCCGCATGGACCGGCGGCGATACCTCTCCGTTCCCCGGCTACGTACCAGGCGCGCCCAGGGCGGACCGCTTCGCCGGCGAGGCGCCGCTCTTCGCCATCACGGCCGCGAACCTCGCCGCCTATCGCGACCACCTCCCCGAGGGCCAGCTGGCGCTTCTGGCCAAGTATCCCGACTACCGCCTCGACGTCTATCCGAGCCACCGCACGGCGGCGGCGCCGGACGCCGTCTATGAGGCCACGTTCGGCAACGCCACCCGGACCCACGCAGCCGAATCCGGCCTCGGGCACGGGATCGCGGAGGCGGCAGGCGGCATCCCCTTCCCGATCCCGCGCAGCGGCGGCGAGGCGGTGTGGAACCACCTTCTCGCGTGGTGGGGGCCGGCCCGGTCCGACCGGCTCTCGACCTGGTTCACGGCCGCCGACGGAACGCTCGAGCTGACCCACCGCTACCGCGAGACCGTCGACTTTCCCTATTACTACGCCGGCGCCGAGCCGGGCTCCTTCGGGCCGTACTACTTCAAGCGGCGCGAGATCACCGAGGCGCCGCCGACGCTCGCCGGGCGCGGCTATGTACAGTGGCAACCGCTCGACAGCGCCACGACCGAGCCCGAGGCATGGCAGTACCTCCCGGGCCAGCGCCGCGTCCGCAAGGCGCCGTCGCTCGCCTACGACACGCCGACGCCGGACGGCGCTGGCATCCTCAGCTTCGACGACTATTATGTGTTCAGCGGCAGCCCGGACCGCTACGCGTTCACGCTCCTCGGCAAGCGCGAGATGGTCGTGCCGTACAACAACAACCGCTTCGCCGCCCTGCCGGTCGAGAGGGTGGCCGGGCCGCATCACGTGGCGCCCGAAGCTATGCGCTACGAGCTGCACCGGGTCTGGGTGATCGATGCGGTGCTGGCCCCCGGCCAGCGCCATCTGGCACCGCACCGCCGGCTTTACCTCGACGAGGACACCTGGTTCGCCGTGTATTGCGATGCCTGGGACGCCGATGGGAAGCTGTGGAAGTTCAGCCATGGCACGATGCTCGACCTGCCGGACCTGCCCGGCGTGGTGCTCGGCAGCGTGGTCACCTACGACATCGAGAACGGCGGCTGGATCCTGGCCTTTGCCTTCAACGGCGAGGCCGAGCAGTACAAGCTGACGCCGCCGCACCCGACCGCCGATTTCGAGCCCGAGGCGCTGGCGGCGGAAGGCGTCCGATAGGCGACCGCAGCGGCGTGCGTTGCAAATTCGCGCCTGCGGACCTATTTCTCGCTTTCGTTCACTTCCCCGTGAGCCCATGCGATGGCGACAAACCCGGGCCAAGCTCCGCAGCTCGATGAGGCGGCGAAGCTGGTGCTTCAGATCATTCTCGACAATACGATCGTGCGGGGCGCCAACATCATGTCGCTCGCCAGCATCAGCGACCCCAAGGTCCTCCTCAAGGCGGCCAAGGAACTGGCGGGCCAGAAGCTGATCGAGGTGAACGGGGAGCTGACGGAGGAGCGGGTGCCGCTCGCCACGTTCAGCACGCTGCCGTCCCGAAAGTTCTATCTGCGCGAACTGACATGACGTAACCGACCGCGCCGGGGGAGGCGTGGAATGGATCTGGGTGTCTCGCCCGATATCGATGCCGTCTGGTGCTACGGCTTCGTGAGCGTACTCGGCGCCTGGGTCGGGGCGCGGCAGATCCGCGGCCGTCTTGGGGGAATCAAGGGCATCTGGTTCCAGCGGCGGGCTTGGTTCCTGTTCATCGCCTACACGGCGGTTCCGATCGTCCTGTTCTGGCTTCTCGATCGCACGGGCGCCGTGACCGACACGTCGCTCTTCGCCGCGGTGCTGATCGGGCTCGGCTACGAGCGGATCCTGAGCGGCCAGGACGATGCGTTGCGGGTGCCGGGGCCGGTCTCGTCCTTCTGGACGCCCTTCCTCGCCTATGCCGATACGGTGACGCGTGCGGTCGCCGACCAGACGGCGCGTGATCAGACACGGCTCGACGAAGAGCTCATCGCCACGATCGCGGCAAAACCCGAGCGGTATGCGGCGCTGGAGGCTTTGGCCCTTTCCCGCGCACTCGACCGCCCCGCACTGCAGGCCCGGCTCGACCAGATTGCGGCCGGGGCCAATCCTGCGGACGAGGCGGACGCGCGTGACCGGAAGACGCGTCTGCTCTATCCATTGTTGCTGGTCATTCCCGACATCAACGACCTCATGTACCGGCGCGGCATCATCACCGGCTGGGTCTATTGGGTCTGGGCCCGGCGGGTGAATCGGTACTCTCGATCGCTCGGGGTGGTCGCGATCCTTCTGGCCGCGCTTGTGGCTGGCGCCTGGGAGCTTTATCCGTCGCGGAACGTGGTCGCGGAGACGTACTACGTTTGGCGCCTGGGCAAGGCCAACAGCACCGAGCTCGACCGGTTTCGCGCCCGCTTGCATCTGGTCTGGCTGATGCAGGACGATCCCAGCGTCAGGACGCGCGCGACCGAGGATCTCGCACGGCTCGTCCGCCGGCCGGACTTGGCGATGGACCGGGTCGAACTCGCGTTGCAGCTGCTGCTCGAGAGCCGCGAGGTTCCCGACGGCAATACCGAAGTGCCGAAGCAGCTTGTTCAGGCGCTGCGCGCCGGCAGCGTCGACGTCCGCGATCACGTGCAGCAGGTGCTGAAATCGCTGGCCGGGCTTTGCAAGCTGCCGGCCGACGACGCGCTGTGGCAATGGAAGCCCGCCGAGGACGAGGCGACCGGGCAGCTGGAGACCCGAATCCAGCAATGGGAAGCCTACTGGAACGGCAAGACCTGCTGACGGCGGACGGGGTCAGATCCCCAGTGCGTCGTACGTCATCGCCGCGAGCCTGGTCATCTCGGTGACCTTCATCTCGCCGAGCATCACGGCTTCGAGCTCGTCGGTCTTCCAGATGCAGGCCGTCAGCCCGTCACGTTTGGTGACCTCGAACGGCCGGTCCGGCTCGCCGCTCCGCAGCTGCAGCGCAATCGTGAAGATCCGGCCCGCGGCGTCGCGGTAGCGCAGCTCGACGAACCGCCCGGATGACGGGCCGTAGGTCGCGGCCCGCACCAGCTTCCAGCCCGCCTTCGTCAGGTCGGGCGCCTTGGCCTTGAGGCCGAGCCGCGCCTCGATTTCGGCGTTTGCCGCGACGGCAAGTCCCGGATCGTCGAGCGTGTCGACCGGTGCCAGCGATCCCGAGCGGGCCGAGATGGCGTCGGCAACCAGCCGGTCGTCGGCGACGGCCTGATACTGCCACGCCGTTCCCACCACGACGAAGGCGACGGCGGCCGCGGCTGCCATCGCGATCCAGCGCGGCCGCGGCCTCGCCGGCGCGCGGACGGCGGGAGTGCGCTCGGGCAGCGGCCAGCTCATGACCGGATCGTAGAGACGGGCGAGAGCGGCCATGTCGGCGCGGTAGAACTTGACGCGCTGGGCCAGCACGGGATCGGCGGCGAGGCGCGCCTCGATGGTGGCGGCGCGCGCGGGATCGAGCTCGCCGTCGATGAAGGCGCTGAGTTCGATATCGCTGAAAGTGTCGGCGGTCATGGACGTGTCTGCAGACGGACAAGGTTCGGCGCCGGGTGCGGCGCGGCTTC
>Ga0070731_10001773_pt1 | contig 21657 bp, 18 predicted proteins | sample Coa_R1_2_FD_66448 | JGI IMG/M metagenome (GOLD analysis project Ga0070731, IMG submission 66448) | Surface soil microbial communities from Centralia Pennsylvania, which are recovering from an underground coalmine fire - Coalmine... | ecosystem: Environmental > Terrestrial > Soil > Unclassified ... | reverse complement strand
CTTTTTCACCGCGCTGGAAACGCTGGACGCTTTCCTCGCCTCCGATGCGCCGCTCCATGAGTCCGCCGAGAAATTGTTCCAGGGCCCCATCGCCGACGCCCTGACGCATGTGGGCCAGATCGCCATGTTGCGCCGCATGGCCGGCGGACCCATCAAGGGCGAGAATTACCATCGCGCGCAAATCGCCGCCGGACGCGTGGGTCCCGGCCAGGCCCCGCCCCGCCGCGAATTCGACTAACCGTGAGTTTTATCTGCGTTCATCCGCGGCCGAAATATGTGTTGCGTTATGGTCCGCGATGAACGCCGCTAAACGCCGATGGAACGAGGCTGTCCTGTCGTAAAATAGAAATACCTCCCCGGAAGCCCGAACCAAAAGGAACGCCATGCCGGAAGCCCCGTTCGTCCATCTGCACTGCCATACCGATTACTCCATGCTCGACGGAGCCTGCGAGATCGGCCAGCTCATGGACACGGTCGTCGAACAGAAAATGCCCGCCGTCGCCATGACCGATCATGGCAACCTCTTCGGCGCCGTCAAGTTCTACAACACCGCCAAAGCCAAAGGCGTCCACCCGGTCATCGGCTGCGAAGTCTATGTCTCCCAGCAGGGCCTCCAGACCCGCTCCGACACCGACCGCTACAATCACCTCATCCTGCTCTGCGAAACGCAGGAGGGCTACCGCAATCTCATCAACCTGGTCTCCACCGCCTACCTCGAAGGCTTCTACTACAAGCCCCGCATCGACAAGGACCTCCTTTCCCGCCACGCCAAAGGCCTGATCGGCATGTCCGCCTGCCTGCGCGGCGACATCCCCGAAATCCTGCTGGCCGACCGCTACGACGAAGCCCGCCGCACCGCCCACGCCTACTCCGACATGTTCGGCAAAGGCAATTTCTTCCTCGAAATCCAGGACCACCACCTCGAGCAGGACAAGCGCCTGATCCCCGCCATCCACCGCCTCTCCGCTGAGACCGGCCTGCCCCTGGTGGCCACCAACGACGCCCACTACCTGCGCCGCGACGACGCCCGCGCCCACGAGCTGCTGCTCTGCATCCAGACCGGCAAAACCATGAGCGATGCCACGCGCATGCGTTGGAATACGCCCGACTTCTATCTCAAATCCCGCGCCGAGATGATGCACCTCTTCGGTGAGTTGGAGGATTCCCTCGACCGCACCTGGGAAATCGCCCAGCGCTGCCAAGTCCATCTCGAAAAGATCAAGGAGCCGTTCCCCAAATTCGAAGTCCCCGCCGAGCACTCCACCGACACCTATTTCGAATACGTCGCCCGCCAGGGCTTCGAAGGCCGCCGCACCCGCCTGGAAGCGCTGCGCGCCGCCGGCCGCCTCAAGCACGACCTGCCGGAATATGCCGAGCGCCTGGATCGCGAAATCCAGATGATCCAGAAGATGAAATTCTCCGGCTACTTCCTGATCGTCTGGGATTTCATCCGCTTCGCCAAATCCCAATCCATTCCCGTCGGCCCCGGCCGCGGCTCGGCCGCCGGCAGCCTGGTCGGCTATTCCATGGGCATCACCGATATCGATCCGCTGGAATACGGCCTGCTCTTCGAGCGCTTCCTCAACCCCGAGCGCATCAGCCTGCCCGACATCGACATCGACTTCTGCATGAACCGCCGCGGCGAAGTCATCCAGTACGTCACCGAGAAATACGGCCGCGAGCAGGTGGCCCAGATCATCACCTTCAACACCATGCAAGCGCGCGCCGCCATCAAGGACGTGGGCCGCGTCCTCGACATGAGCTTCGCCGATGTCGAGCGCGTCACCAAGCTGGTGCCCAGCGTCCTCAACATCTCGCTCAGCGACGCCATGAAAGCCGAGCCCGGATTCGCCGAGCTGGAGCGCAAGGATCCCCGCGTCGCCGAAATCCTGCAAGTCGCCCTGCGCCTCGAGGGCATGGCGCGCAACTGCTCCGTGCACGCCGCCGGCGTGGTGATTTCGCCGCAGCCGCTCAAGGAGCTCATTCCTCTCTACCGCACCAATAAAGAAGAAATTGTCACCCAGTTCGACATGAATGGCCTCGAGAAGCTCCAGCTTCTCAAGATGGACTTCCTCGGCCTCACCACCCTCACCCTCATCGACGACGCCCTCCACCTGATCGAGAAGCGCCACGGCGTGCGCCTGGTGCCCGACGAGCTGCCCCTCGACGACCCCGCCACCTACGCCATCTTCTCCAAGGCTCTCACCAGCGGCATCTTCCAGTTCGAATCCTCCGGCATGCGCGACATCCTGCGCCGCTACCATCCCAGCCGCATCGAAGACCTCACCGCGCTCAACGCCCTCTATCGCCCCGGCCCCCTGCAAGGCGGCATGGTCGACGACTTCATCGAGCGCAAACACGGCCGCAAAGCTGTCGCCTACGACCTGCCTGAGCTCAAAGCGCTGCTCGAAGAAACCTACGGCGTCATCGTCTACCAGGAACAGGTCATGCAGATCTCCAACGTCCTGGCCGGCTATACGCTCGGCGAGGCCGACATTCTGCGCCGCGCCATGGGAAAGAAAAAGGCCGAGGAGATGGCCGCCCAGCGCGAGCGCTTCATCAAGGGTGCGCTGGCCAAGGGCTTCCCCCAGCGGAAAATCGAGAAGATCTTCGATTTAATGGAGCAGTTCGCGGGCTATGGTTTCAATAAGTCGCATTCCGCCGCTTACGCGTATCTGGCCTACGTCACCGCGTACCTCAAAGCCCACTATCCGGTCGATTTCATGGCCGCCCTGCTCACCGCCGAAACCGGCAACCCGGCCAAGATCGTGCAGTACATCAACGAGTGCCGTGAAATGCAGATCACCGTCCTCCCGCCGGATGTCAACGCCAGCGACCGCACCTTCACCCCCGATTCCACCGACCCCAACCGCAACGCCATTCGCTTCGGCCTGGGCGCGGTCAAGAACCTCGGACCCAATGCCGTCGAAGCCATCCGGGTGGCCCGCGAAAAACTCGGCCGCTTCCTCTCCATCTACGAGTTCTGCGAACACGTGGATCTCAGTTCCATCAACCGGCGCATGATCGAAAGCCTTATCCGCGCCGGCGCCATGGATTCGCTCGAAGGCAATCGCGCCCAGTTGTTCGCCGCCGTGGAAGGCGCCATGGAAGCCGGCCAGCGCGTCTGGCGCGACCGCGAGTGTGGCCAGGGCGGCCTGTTCGGCGACCTGGAAGCCGCCGCGGCGCCCGTGGAAAAGCCCCTCCCCGCCCTGCCCGATTGGACCGGCCGCGAGAAGCTCCAGGGCGAAAAGGAAATGCTCGGCTTCTACGTCACCGGCCATCCGCTCGATCACTACGAAGATAAGATCCGCGAGTTCTCCACACACGACACCAGCACCCTGGAAGGCTTGGAAAAAGGAAACGAGGTCACCCTCTGCGGCGTGCTCACCGGCATCCAGCGCAAGCGCAACCGCGATCAGAAGCCCTGGGCCGCCTTCCAGATCGAAGACCGCGCCGGCGCCGTCGATGGCATGGTCTTCGCCGCCGGCTTCGAGCGCCTCGCCCCGCTGCTCGTCGAGGATAGCGCCGTGATGGTGCGCGGCCTGGTGCTGCCCGAAGACAACAGCCAGCCCAAAATCTCCGTGCAGGATATTCAGCCCCTCGAAACCGCCCGCGTCAACCTACCGGCCCTGATCTCGATCCGTGTATGGCTGGGCCGCAACGGCGCCGACAAGTCCGCCGCGCTCAGTGACCTGTTCCGCGCCAAGCCCGGTGACGCCGAAGTCCGCCTGCGCCTGGAAATGCCCCGCGACTTCTCCGTCATCCTCGACGTCCCTGCCAAGGTTCGCCCCGACCGCGAATTCCGCGCCGCCCTGGAAAAAATCTGCGGCCCCGACTGCGTCGAAGTCCTCGCCGGCTGAAGAAGTGGCTTACGGCCCCGCCTCAAGTGTCACGGTAACTCGCTCGCGCGTGAACCGTTGCCCGCTTTAGAGCCTCCTACCCGACGAAATCGACCGTTCCGTGAATATTAGATTAAATGAACTGAGCCGCGGTAGCCATTCACAACCCGAGCCCCAAATTAATCCACCCGCGCCGCCCACATTATCAACAACCTGCAGCCACCGCCCCTCCCCATAAACCCCGTTCCGCCCACCCTCGCCTGCTAGCCTGAAAACAGGATGGCTTCTCGCGGCCTCCCGGGGGGGGGAGTTCGTTCGGACAAATCATGTCTAATCAACCGGAACCAGGCAAATCCACCGGCCCGCGCACCGCGGCCGGCAAGGCCGTCAGCCGCAACAACGCCTTCAAGCACGGAATGCGCTCCCGCACCGTAATCATGCCCGGCGAAGACCCCGGCGAAAACGCCGCCCTGCTTAATGACATCGTCGAGGATTTCAAACCCTCCACCAAACACGAACATTGGTTGCTCAAGCAGATGGCCGACGCCCGCTGGCGCCTGGAGCGCCTCAAAGGCATCGAAACCGCCCTGCTCAGCGAGGACGACATCGACACCGAGGAACTCGACCGCAACTCCCGCTGGCAGATGCGCATGGAGCAATCCTATTACAGGGCCTACACCAGGCTGCAGGCCTTCCAGGAAAGTGACGACGTGAGCCGTCCGCAGTCACCAGTTCGTCTGTGTTGGGTCGATCCGACCACTGGGGAGAAAGAATATTTCGGTCCGCCCGACGATCCTGAGGACCCTGCCTCTAGACGTTAATCCTGGCCTTATCGGCGTCCATAGGCGTCCATCGGCGGCCAAATCTGCTTTTCTTCTATCGTTTTCACCCCTGCTCCGTCATACACTATAGTTGATCACGATATATTGGATGACGCCATAGTCATCCCGGAGGGAAAATGTCGAACTCCCAGGCAGGCCTCACGCCCGCCATGTTCCACGTCCTGCTGGCGCTGGCCGACGGCGACAAGCACGGCTACGCCATCCTTAAAGAAGTCGCCGCCCATACCGCCGGCGAAGTCCAGCTCAGCACCGGCACGCTGTACGGCCTCATCAAGCGCCTCCTCGAAGACGGCCTGATCGTCGAAGTCACCGGCCGCCTCTCCGCCGGAGACGACCAGCGCCGCCGCTACTACCGCCTCACCCCGCCCGGCCGTGCCGTGGCCGTCGACGAAGCCCGCCGCCTCGAGAAGTTGCTCGCCCGCGCCCGCTCCAAGCGCTTAATCCAGGCGTTGAGGTCCGCCTGATCGTGCCGCGCCCCTGGTTTGCCGGACGCGCCTACCGGGCCGTGCTCCGCCTGCTGCCCGTGGACTTCCGCAGCGAATTCGGCGACGACATGGAACAGGTTTTTCGCGAGCAGCACGACGAAACCTGGCGCGACCGCGGCCTCCCCGGCCTGCTCCGCATGTGGGGAGCCACTATCCTCGATATCGTCCGCATGGCCCCCCGCGAGCATTTCAGCGTGCTGGCGCACGACATCCGCTACGCCCTGCGCATGATGCGCAAAAACCCTGTTTACTCGCTTTCCGCCGTGCTTATTCTGGGTCTGGCTATCGGCGCGAATACCTCCATCTTCAGCGTCGTCGAATCGGTGCTGCTGAAGCCCTTGCCATACGCCGATGGCAACCGGTTGGTGATCCTGCGGCAGACGGCCGTCAAGATCGGGCAGGACGACATCCGTTTCTCGGCGCCCGAGATCGCGGACTACCGCCGCCGGAACCGCACCCTGAGCGAGCTGGTTGAGTACCACAGCATGACCTTTACCCTGCTCAGCCGCGACGAGTCGCATCGCGTGCGCACCGGCGTTGTCTCGCCCGCATTCTTCGATATGTTCGGCGTCAAGCCCCTGCTCGGCCGCGCCTTTCGCGCCGACGACGACACACCCGGCGCCCCCGCCGTACTGCTGCTCAGCTACGAGTTCTGGAAGTCCGCCGAACGCGGCGATCCCGCAATCGTCGGCAAGACTTACCAGATGAACGACAAGGTGCACACGGTGGTCGGCGTGCTGCCTCCCATCCCGCAGTACCCCAATGAGAACGACATCTACATGCCGTCCAGCGCCTGTCCGTTCCGCGCCCGCCAGACCGAAAACCGCGAGGGCCGCATGATGCGCGTGTTCGGGCGTCTGAAGCCCGGCGTCACTCTGCAGCAGTGCCACGCCGACCTTGCGGCCATTGCCGGCCGGCTGGAACAGGATTATCCGAAAGCGTACCCCCGGACCGCGGGCTACGGGATCGCTTCGGCGGGGCTGCGCGGCGAGCTCACCGCGCGCGCCCGGCCCATGCTGTTATTACTGATGGCCGCCGCCGCCATCGTCCTGCTGATTGCCTGTGCCAACGTGGCCAAACTCATCCTGGCGCGCATGGCCCAACGCGAGCGGGAGCTGGTCATCCGTACCGCCATGGGGGCGGGCGCCGCGCGCCTGCTGCGGCAGTTGCTCACCGAGAGCCTGATCCTGGCGCTCCTGGCCGCCGGCGTCGGCATGCTCTGCGCCACCGGCAGCCTGCGGCTCCTCACCGAGTTCGCCGGCCAGCTTACGCCTCGCGCGCGCGAAATCGGCATCGATTTTTGGGTCCTGCTTTTCGCGGTCTTCTGCGCCGTCGCCACCACCGTCATCTTCGGCTCCATGTCGGCGCTCTATTCGCGCTCCCGGCTGGCCGCCGGGTTGAAAGAGAGCGGCATGCAGCTCGCGCCGCCGGCCCGCCGCAATTGGATGCGCGGCGCGCTGATTGCCGCGCAGGTGGCCTTCTCGTACGTGCTCCTGATCGGCGCCGGCTTGATGGTCCGCAGCTTCATTCAACTGCGGAGCGTCGATCCCGGATTCGTGCCGCAGCGTGTGCTGGCGGTGGGCTTCGATCTGTCCTGGTCGAAGTACGGCAACGATACCGAAGTCGCATCGATCATCAAGCGGCTGCTGGATAAGGTGCAATCGCAGCCGGGCGTCGGCGTGGCCGCCATCGCATCCAGCTTCCCGATGGATCCCGATACATTCGGCATGAACGACATGGGCCAGAGTTTCCGGATCGAGGGCGCTGTACTGTCCGGCGCCGAACAGCCAAAAGTCGCTAACCTTCGCACCGTCACGCCTGGATACTTCCAGACCCTGGGCGTTCCGGTGGTTGCCGGGCGCCTGTTCCGCGATTCCGATAACCAGACCGCGCCGCCCGTTGCGCTGGTTAGCCGCTCGCTGGCCCGCAAGCGCTGGGGCGCACAGGACCCCATCGGCCGGCGCGTTACATTCAATGACGGCAAGAAGTGGACCACTATCGTGGGCGTGGTGGGCGATGTGAAAGAGTTCGGATTGGCGCGCGAAGCCCCCGAGCAACTTTACATGCCGCTGGCGCAAGTGGGTATAGTTGGCAGCCTTCTGGTGCGCACCGCGGGCGACCCGGCCACTCTTCCCAGCCAGGTGCGCCGCGCCATCCTGGCTATCGATCCGCAAATCTCCATCACCGAGACGAAGACTCTCGAAGAAGCCCGCTCCGAGTCGATTGCCTCCCCGCGCACCAGCGCCGACTTATTTGGACTCTTCGCCGTCCTGGCCCTGATCATCGCCGTCGCCGGCATCGGCTCCATGCTGGCCCTCTCCGTGCGACAGCGTGCCCGTGAGATCGGCATCCGCATGGCGTTGGGCGCTACCCCCGGGGATATCGTGCGCCTCGTGGTGCGCCAGGGAATGCTCCTGGTAATCATCGGCCTGGCCGTCGGATTGGCCGGCGCCGTCGAGTTGACCGGCAGTTTGAAAACGCTGCTCTTCGAAGTTCAGCCGACCGACCCGGCCACCTACACGCTGGTATCGGCCGTCTTGTTCGGCGCCGCTTTGCTGGCCGCCTACGTGCCCGCCCGCCGCGCCGCGCGTATCGACCCCCAAAATGCTTTGCGCTCTGAATGAAGGAGAGAATGCCATGACCCGACGAACCCTGCTTACTGCCGTGGCCGGCGTAACGGCCGCGGCCCGATTCACCAAAGCGGCCGACAGCCTTCCCGCCGTAAAACCTCTGACGCCTCCTGATAAAGGCGCCATTCCCGTGGCCGTCGCCATCTCCGAAGGCGCTGTCATGATCGATTACGCCGGCCCCTGGGAAGTCTTTCAGGACGCCAACCGTCCCAGCGGCGGCCATGCGTTCAATCTCTACACGGTCGCCGAATCCACCAGGCCCGTCACCGCATCCGGCGGGCTCAAGCTGCTGCCGGATTTCTCCTTCGCGGACGCGCCCGCGCCGAAAATCATCGTGATCCCGGCGCAGAGCGGCAACCAGGCCATGCTCGAATGGATTCGCAAATCCGCCAAAACCGCCGACGTGGTCATGTCCGTTTGCACCGGCGCATTCATCCTGGCAAAGACCGGGCTGCTCGACGGCAAAGCCGCCACTACCCACCATGCTTCCTATGGCGGTTTCGCCATGAAGTACCGCGACGTAAGGCTCAAGCGCGGCTTTCGCTTCGTCGAGTCCGCGCCCAATCTGGCCACTGCCGGCGGATTGACCTCCGGCATCGACCTTGCCTTGCACATCGTCGAGCGCTACTTTGGCCGTGCCTCCGCTGAAGGCACGGCCTACTTTATGGAATACCAGGGTGAGGGATGGAAGGATGTAACCGGGGGCGCCAACCAGGCTTATTTGAAGCCGGTGTCCACTTCGGGCCGCCTCGCCTGTGCCGTGTGTGGCATGGCTCTCAGCGCCGACGCGCCGCAGCGGTCCACCTATAAGAACGTCACGTATTACTTCTGCAGTCCAGGCTGCCAAGGGCAGTTCGACGCGTCACCCGCGGATTTCGTATAAGGGATATATATGCGCACATCCATCCTGGCCGCTGCCTTGCTGGCCGCCACGTTACTTATTGCCGAGGACCATACCTCGACTTCCGATCAGCCCGAATTCAACGCGAAGGGCGAGCTCCTGTTCCCCGCCAACTATCGCGAGTGGATCTTCCTCAGCTCCGGCCTGGGCATGAACTACGGTCCGCTGGCCGCCACGGCCGCGGAAGATCCGCGCTTCGATAATGTTTTCGCCGCGCCTTCCGCCTACAGAGCTTTTATGAAGACCGGCCGCTGGCCCGACAAAACCGTGCTGTTGATCGAAGTCCGCGCGGCCTCGTCGAAAGGTTCCATCAACAAAGCGGGGCACTTCCAGAGCGGCCTGGCGGGCATCGAAGCGGAGGTCAAGGATGAGGTCCGTTTCCCCACCAAGTGGGCCTTCTTCAGTTTCGGAAAAGGAGATGCCGCCGGCAGGCTGCGGCCCGCCAAGGAAGGATGCTACTCCTGCCATGCGCAAAACGGTGCCGTGGACCACACCTTCGTGCAGTTCTACCCGACTCTGCTCAGCGTGGCCACGGAAAAAGGCACGTTGAAAGTTCAACCGTAGCGCTCTTCGGTCCACGGATCGCCGTGCATGTGATACCCGTTCTTTTCCCAGAAACCGGCGCGGTCCCGGTCCATAAGCTCGATCCCGGCCAGCCACTTGGCGCTCTTCCACGCGTATAGCCGCGGCACGATCAGGCGCGCCGGGCCGCCGTGATCGGCGGTGATGGGCTCGCCATCGTGCTGCAACGCGACCAGGGCATCCTCGGCCAGGAAGTCTGCCAGCGGCAGGTTGGTGGTCCAGCCGCGATCGTAGCCGTAGGCCGTCACGTAGGCTGCGCCGGGCAGCGCGCCGCCCGCCCGCTCCAACAGCTCGCGCGTCGAGACGCCTTCCCACACGTTGCCCAGCCGCGACCAGCGCGTGACGCAATGGAAGTCGGAGAACACTTTCACCCGCGGCAGCTTCAGAAACTCTTCCCGGTTCCACTCGCTTTCATGGCCGACCAGCCCGCTCAGGCGCAGCCGCCAACGCGCCGGGTCGATTGACGGAGGTCCGCTGGCATCCAGCACCGGCCACTTTTTGGTGCGGCTCTGCCCCGGCGGAATCCTGCGGGCGCGCCGCGTATCCGGGCTGACGATCACCTCCGGCGGCAATCCTTCCGGCGATGGCACTTCGTCTGCCTGCGCCTTGCTCTTGTCCATCCAGAACATGGGCCCTACGCCAGGATCCCCTTCACCACGTTCCCCGCAATACCCGTTAGCCGTAAATCCAGCCCCTGGAACTTCACCGTCAGACGCTTGTGGTCGATTCCCAGCAGGTGCAGCATGGTCGCGTGGAAGTCGGGCACGGCCACCGCATTCTCCACCGCGGCGTAGCCTAGTTCGTCGGTGGCCCCGTAGGTCAGGCCGCCCTTAATGCCGCCGCCCGCCAGCAGGTAGCTGAAGCCCTTGATATGGTGATCGCGGCCGTCGCCCTGCGACATCGGCGTGCGCCCGAATTCCCCGCCCCACACCACCAGCGTGTCGTCCAGCATGCCGCGCTGTTTCAGATCCTGGATCAGCGCCGCGGTCGGCCGGTCGGTCTCCTGCGCCTTGATCACCACGTTGGCCTTCACGCCCGAGTGATGGTCCCAGTCGCGGTGGTAAAGCTGGATGAACCGCACGCCGCGCTCGGCCAGGCGGCGCGCCAGCAGGCAGTTGGACGCGAACGATCCATCGCCCGGCTTGGCCCCGTACATCTCCAGCACGCTGGCCGGTTCCTTGCTCATATCCACCAGGTCGGGCACGCTCGTCTGCATGCGGAACGCCATTTCGTACTGCGAGATGCGCGTCAGTATCTCGGGATCCTGCGTGGCCCTGTACGCCACGCGATTCAGCGCGTTCACCGCTTTCACCGATTCGCTCTGCGCCTCGGCGCTCACCCCTGGCGGGTTCTTGATGTGCAGCACCGGATCGCCGAACGAGTTGAGCTTGACCCCCTGAAAACGGCTGGGCAGCACCCCGCTCGACCATTGCCGCGCGGCGATGGGCTGCATCTGCCCGCCCCTTCCGGCCGACATCAAAACCACGAAGCCCGGCAGGTTGTCCGTCTCCGCCCCCAGGCCGTAAAGAACCCACGATCCCATGCTGGGGCGGCCCGTGATGATCGATCCGGTGTTCATCAGCGTGTGCGCGGGATCGTGGTTGATTTGCTCGGTCCACATGGAGCGCACGATGCAGATATCGTCCGCCACGCTGCCGATGTGCGGGAACAGCGAGCACATCTCCTGGCCCGATTTGCCGAACTTCTGGAACGGGTGCTGCGGGCCGAAGCAGGTGAGACGCTGGCCCTGGAGCTGCGCGATCTGCTGCCCCGTGGTGAACGAGTCCGGCATGGGCTGGCCGGTCATCTCCGCCAGCTTGGGCTTGAAGTCGAAAGTCTCCAGGTGCGATGGGCCGCCGGCCTGATAGAGGAAGATGACGCGCTTGGCCTTCGCGGGATGGTGCAGCGGGTTCACCACGCCGGTCGAGGCCAAGAGCCGTTGGTCGAGCAGCGCGTTGAGAGCCAGCAGGCCGACGCCCGCGAGGCCGTTGCGCAGGAACGTGCGGCGGCAGACTTCGCAGCCGGAGTTGGAATCGTGCTCAGTTGCGCGTGATGATTTCATGAGAATTTAGAATCGCTCTGGCCACCAAAGTCATGGCGGCTATTTCCGGTTCCGCGGCGGAGCGCGGGGCCTCGCCGATACTGAGTAACTGCGCTGCCGATTCCGGCGACGCGCGGAAACGTTCCAGGTTCTTGCGGTACAGATCCTTCAGGATCAGCCGCTCCTCTTTGTTAGGCGTGCGGTCGAGCGCGCGCAGAAAGGCCCAATCCAGTTGCTGGTCGAATGCCGCGCCTTGCTGCACGATCTTCTGCGCGAACACCCGCGCGCTCTCGACGAAGATCGGGTCGTTCAAAAGGTCCAGGGCCTGCAGCGGCGTGTTCGAGCTGACCCGGTTCACGGTGCATTCCTCGCGCGTGGGAGCGTCGAAGGTCAGCAGCGTCGGATGCAGAAACGTGCGCTGCCATTCCGTGTACAACGCCCGGCGGTACAGCTCGCCGCCGCGGCTGGCGGAGTATTCGCGCTTGGGAAAGTTCATGGCCGCCAGATAGCCTTCGGGCTCATAAGGGCGCGCGCTGGGACCGCCGAACTCCTCCACCAGCAGGCCGGATACCGACAGCGCGATATCGTGCACCGTTTCCGCGTCCACGCGGTACCGGCTCTGGTGCGCCAGCAGGCGATTGTCGGGGTCGCGCTCGTCGATCTGCGCGCTGCTCAGAGAAGATTGCCGGTATGTGTGGCTGGTCACGATGGTGCGCACCAGGTGCCGCACATCCCAATCGTGCGCGCCCTGCGCGTTCCACTCCGGATGCATGAACTCGGCGGCCAGCCAGTCGATCAATTCGGGATTCACCGGCCACTCGCCCTGCGAACCCAGATCTTCCAGCACCTTGGAAATCCCCGTACCGAAAAACTGCCGCCATAGGCGGTTGACCAACGCACGCGCGGTCAGCGGGTTCTGCGGCGAGACCAGCCAGTTGGCCAGATCCAGGCGCGTGGCGCGGCGGCCGTCTGTTTCCAGCTTTCCGAGAAAGACGGGCACCGCCGGCTCCACGATTTCGTGCGTCTCATCCATCCAGTTGGCGCGCGGCAGAATGCGCGTGATGCGCGGCCGCGTCGATTCCGTAGCCAGAATCCGCGGAATGGCGGCGTACAGCATGTCGCGCTCTGCCCGCAGCTTGGCCAGCCGTATATACGCCGGCTGCAGCTCCGGCCTGGAAAATTCGAAGAAATCCAGCACCCGGTCCTTCTGGTCGGGGCTGCGCTCGTCTTCCTGCTTGCGCAGAATCTTAATAAAATCGAATGGCAGCCCGCGGCCGGCGGCGATGGTCAGCGTGAGTCCCGCGTAATCCGGCGTCTTCAGTTTGTCCTTGTCTTCGGCATCGCCGTCCTCCGGCCACGAATACCCGGCCGAGGAAAGTGCCAGCCGGAAGCGGCCAATGGTGGCGCGCCGCAAATCGGAGTCCTGATGCAGGCGCACCGTCAGCACCGCATCCGCGCTGGTCTTCACCGGCTCCGCGAAGCGCAGCGCCAGGAACGGATTGTACTGCTCGGTGATGGTCACTCCCCATCCCGTCTTCGCATCTCCGTCGATCGCCGCCATGGCCGGGTTCTCGTGCCGTTCGCCGACGCCTTCGGAAGTGGCCAGCACGAACGGCAGCTTGCGCGTCCCGGCGCCCGGCCCCGAAAGTTCCGCGTCCACTTCCGTGAGCACGAAGCGATCGGACCCGCGCGCGAAGCGCGAGCCCGGCAGGCCCTCGTCCTGGAACACATCTATCCCCAGCGCCGTCCACGTACCTTCGCCGGGTTTCAGTGTGACCGTGTACGTTTCGTTATCGGGATTTGCTCCCGAAGCTACGATCAAGCCCTCGCCGCGTTTGCGCTCGTTGGCCAGCGAGTAGTAGACATAGAAATTACTGTCCGCCGGCTCGTCGTTGTAGATGGTGAGCGTGGCGCCATTGGCCGTGGACGCCGCCACGGGCCGCTGATACGTCCACGCCAGTTTGCCCGCCTCGAAATCCTGGACCAGGCGGTCTTCCCAGGCCCAGCGCTCCTTGGTGAGCTGTTGCGCGCGCGCGTCCAGACCCCGGCGCTGTGCCGTAATCTCCTCGTCGAGCGCCGCCATGCGGCGGGCCTGTTCCTCGTTCGGCAAAGACAGCTTCTCGCCCCAGGCGTCGCGCCCTCTGTCGGGGATCTGGCCGGTTTCGCGAATATCCGCGAAGAACGCCTTCATGGAGTAAAAATCTTTAGACAGAAACGGATCGAATTTGTGGTCGTGACACTCGGCGCAACCCATCGTCGAGCCTAGCCATACGGTGCTCAGCGTACGGACGCGGTCGGCGCCATACTTGGCCAGATACTCGTTGGGCTGCAGGCCGCCCTCCGCCGAAGCGCGGTTCAGGCGATTATAGGCCGCCGCGACTTTCTGCTGCGGGGTGGCGTTGGGCATCAAGTCGCCCGCCAGTTGTTCGCGCGTGAATTCGTCGAAGGGCATGTTGTCGCGGAAGGCGCGCAACACGTAATCGCGGTAAGGCCACGCCGGCCAGATGTTGTCGCCGTGAAAGCCGGCGGTATCCGCGAAGCGCACCGCGTCGAGCCAATGCATGGCGCGCATCTCGGCATACTCCGGGGAGGCCAGCAGTCGGTCCACCAGCTTCTCGTAAGCATCCGGAGAGCGGTCGTTCAGGAAGGCGGCCGCTTCTTGGGGCGTAGGTGGGATGCCGGTCAGGTCCAGCGAAACGCGGCGCAGCAACGTGCGGCGGTCGGCCTCCGGCGAGGGCGTCAACTGCTCGCGCGCCAGGCGCGCCTGAATGAAATTGTCGACGGGATTGCGGATGGGAGCCTTGGTGTCCGGCACATCCGGAACGGGCGGGCGCTTCACCGGCTGATAGGCCCAATGGCCTTCATACACGGCGCCCTCGGCCACCCAGCGGCGGATGGTCTCTTTCTGGGCCGGCGTCAGCACTTTTTCGGCGTACTGTGGCGGCATCCGGCGCGCCGGATCGGCGGCAAAGATGCGCTGTACGATTGCGCTCTTATCGGGGTCTCCCGGCACAATGGGGATGGCGCCCGTGGCCGTCTGCTTCACGGCCTCGTCGCGGTGATCGAGCCGCATGCCGGCCATGCGCGCGCGTTTATCGGGGCCATGGCAGCGAAAGCAGGTATCCGACATGATGGGCCGGATATCACGGTTGAACTTGACCGGTTCGGCGGCGGCTGCCAGGGTCAGACAGGCGATCAGCAGGATACTTCGCTCCGGGTGCTGCATGTGGAATATGTTACAACGCGGCGCGGGCGCTAGAATAGAGGAGATGTCGAGCATTGCTCTCGTTTCCGTCGAGCAGTAGCGTTCTCGACCGGAAACCCATTGAGCCGGTTTTCACGCAACCACCGTTGATCTGCATCGACGTGTCGACGACTATCTGGACTTCGCACAAAGCGTATGTGTGCACACAAAGCGGGTTTCAGGAACCTGAGAGCGGTGTACTTGAAGTGACAGGATCGGCCATTCGCGTTCCGCTAGCCGATATCTTTTCGGAACTGGACTAGTGACATTATAGTTGCTTGAAACGCCTTTGCATCCTACGGCGTCGTATGCAATTAGACCCAAAAGACATCGCCGGTGCGCGATAATGGCGGGTAGGGTCGCTGAACCGTAGTTCAATTGCAAAAATAATGAGGAGAACTTCTGACGTGAAACGAATCTGCTCTTACCTTCCCCTTCTCTCCCTGCTGCTCCTGAGCGTGCCATTTGCCAGCGCGCAGAGTTCCGTGGATTTCATGCTCGGTTTCGGGACGGTGCACGATAGCTCGAATGGCGGCTGCATCGATACCTCGACTTTCGCAGCTTACACCAGCCCCAGCCTGGATCCCGCGGGCCCTTCGGCTTGCCCCACCAATCCCGCCCTGAACGGCTTCTTCCTGGGCATCGGCGGCGATGCATTGATCTGGAAACATTTTGGCATCGGCGGCGAGATCAACGTGCAGCCCTCCCGAGCCAACTATGGACCCTTCCAGTATCGTGAGACGTTCTACGATTTCGATGGCATCTACGCGCCGATAAGCCAGAAGCGCGTTCAGTTGCTGTTGGAGGGAGGTATCGGCGGCGCGCACACCAGTTGGTACCAGAGCCAGTCGGTGGGCAGTCTGTTCAGCCAATCCTATCCCGTGGCGACTTCGAATCATTTTCAGTTACACGCCGGCGTGGGACTTTCGCTTTTTGTTACCGAACATATCTTCATCCGCCCCCAGTTCGACCTGCACTATGTGCCGGGTTTCACCGACCAGTTCAACAGCAAATTGGCTCCCGGAGCCACTGTGTGGGTCGGGTACAACTTCGGCGAACGCTAAGTAGCGCGGTATTTGTCGCGGCAGGCGGGCGAGCAGAAGTACACCATCTCGCCGTTGATCCGTTTGGTGACGGAAATATCGGCCGAGACGTAGGTGCCGCACACCGGGTCTTTCTTCAGCTCGCCGCCGGGGGAAACTTTGGGCGCCGGGCTGGAGGGCCTGGGAACTACGCGTGAGTTTCCGCCGCCGAAGATCGATTGGAGGATGCCGCGTACCACCCACAATATCAGGAGCGGCACCACGACCCGGAGAAACAAGAAGCGCAGCATGAGCTGCCCGGCTACTTCTTCTTAGTATTCTTCTTTGCCGCGGGATTCTGATACGACGTGTCCACCGCACCGGTCAAAGTGGCGAGCATGCCTTTGGCAGACTCCGCGAACGGGCCATCGGGTTTCAGCTGCAGATACTTCTCGAAGGCTTCGCGCGTGCCGGGCGGGGCGTTGTACTTGCCGTCGTCGGCCAGCTTGGCCTTGCCGATCAGGAAAATGCCGTATTGATACTGCGCGTCGGCGTAATTGGGGTCGGCTTCGATAGCTTTCTTGAACGCCTCGCCAGCCGGATCGGTCTGCCCGTTGTTCACCAGCAGAGCGCCCAGGTTGTAGTAGTATTTGCCGGCATTCGGCGGATCCAGCTGGGCGGCCTTGCCGAGCTCCACCTGGGCTTCGTCGAACTTCTTGGATTGCGCCAGAGCCAGGGCAAAATTGTTGTGCACCCCGGCGTCATCCGGCTTTAAGGCGAGGGTTTTCTGATAAGCCTCCATGCCTTTGTTGAGAGCCTCATCGTGCTCCGGGCCGCTCTTGCTCTTAGCCAGTTGGATTTCGGCATCACCCAGGTTGGCCCACACGACGGACTGATCCGGAGCCAGTTCGGTGGCCTTGGTGAACTGGGTGACCGCGACATCGTACTGCTTGTTGTTCAAGGCTTCCTTGCCGCCGTTAAAGGCGTCGTTGAGCGCCTTGTTTTTGGCCATCAGTTTCTCGCGATCTTTGTTGGCCTTATCGAAGGCGGCTTTCTCCTCGGCGGACATGCCGCGCTCCTGCTCTTTGCTGAGCCCCTGGCCGCTGGCGGCCGCCTGGGTTAACGCCTTGCGCTTATTGGCGCTGGCTTGCATGTCGAAGTTGTTCACCGCCGGGTCGCCCGGGTGCGTCTGGATGCCGTTGACGAAGTCGACTTCCTTGCCATCCACCACCAGCGTGATCTTGTACTTGCCCAGGGGCAGCCCGCCGTAGTAGTAATGCCCCTTCTTATCGGTCTTCACCTCATAGTGGCCCTTGATATCCAGGCGATCGATTTTGATCACGGCGCCCTTCAGCTTCGAGCCGTCCTCGGCCTTGACATCGCCTTCCATCGAGGAAGTTTGCGCGAAACCGGCGAGCGCGCAAAACAGGATCCCCAAGACCGACAAGGCTACATTGCGGAATTTCATGGAACCTCCAAACATTGGAATTGCTGGTATTAAATTCCAGTTTACAACAAAGCGCCGCCGCTAATCACCCGCGCGCGCCGCCGGCCACGCCCCGCTGCTTGCGCGTCAGGATATCGCGCACCGCATAGATGCGGCGGCCCTGGCTCTCAAAATAAGTGCGGATCATCACTTCCCCGATCAACCCGGTGCTGAACATCATCAGGCCGCCGAGCAGCAGCAGGCCTCCGGCAATCATCAGCGGCCCGTGCTCGACCATGATCAATTCGCGGCCCATGATCTTGAGCAGCACCAGCCAAGCCATAATCAGACCGCCCAGCCCCGTCCCGGCCAGGCCCAGCAGGCCGAAGAAGTGCATCGGGCGAGTGAAATATTTTAGCAGGAACTTGATAGTGACGATATCGAACATGACGCGGAAGGTGCGCCCGATGCCATAATGCGAGTCGCCCGACGAGCGGGGCGTATTCTGAATGGGCACCTCGGCCACGCGCGCCCCGTAGAAGCTGGCCAGCGCCGGTATGAAGCGATGCAGCTCGCCATACAGATTGACGTCCTTCAACACCTCGGCGCGATAGGCCTTGAAGGTAGTGCCGAAATCGCGCAGATCCACTCCCGAAGCTTTGGCCATCAGCCAGTTGGCGATACGGGAGGGAATCTTGCGGGTGAGGGCGTTATCCACGCGCTCCTTGCGCCAGCCGCTGGCAATGTCGTAGCCTTCCTGGATCTTGGCCAGCAGCGCCGGAATATCCTCGGGGGCGTGTTGCAGGTCGCCATCCATGGCGATGATTACTTCGCCCCTGGCTTCGTGGAAGCCCGCCGAAAGGGCAGCGCTCTGGCCGAAGTTGCGGCGCAGCCGGATGACTTTCAAATGGGAGTCGGTCTCCACCAGGTTGGCCAGCAGTTCAAAGCTGCGGTCGGTCGAAGCGTCATCGACAAAGAGAATTTCGTAAGACTGGCGGAGCGGCTCCAGCACGGCGGTGAGCCGGTCGTACAACGGCAGTATGGAGTGTTCCTCGTTGTGGATCGGGATAACAATCGATAACATGCGGAACGCCCAGTGTATCAGGAGGCCTGCCCTACTCTTCGGCTTCTTCTTCGGGTTCGCGGCCTTCGCGGGCGGCGCGCTCGCGCTCTTCCTTGCGCTTGGCGCGGTCGGCGGCGCGTTTCACCAGCTCGGAGCCGACCAGCTCGATCATGGCCTGCTCGGCGCCGTCGCCTTTGCGGGGCGCCAGGCGCACGATGCGGGTGTAGCCGCCGTTGCGCTGGCCGAAGCGGGTCGCCAGCGTGTCGAACAGTTTTTTGACCGAGGCGGGCGTGAAGAGGACCTTGGCAGCTTCCCGGCGGGCGTGCAGCGTGTCCTTCTTGCCCAGCGTAATCATGCGGTCGACCAGCGGCTTGACGGCCTTGGCCTTGGGTACGGTGGTGATGACGCGTTCCTGCTCGATGATGTTGGTGACCAGTCCCCGCAGCAGGGACTTGCGGGCGGCTCCGTCCCGCTTCAGCTTGTATCCGGCTACTCTATGTCGCATGATTTTCCTTCACTGGCAGGCCAGTCCTAACCAATCTCCTGGTCGCGGAGCTCCTCTTCGTCGTATTCCGGAATGCTGCCGGCGGCCGATGGCGGCGGGGCCACCAGGCGGCCATGCGGATCGAGCCGCATGCCCAGCGACAGTCCCATGTTGGCCAGAATTTCCTTGATTTCGTTGAGCGACTTGCGGCCGAAGTTCTTGGTGCGCAGCATTTCGGCTTCAGTCTTCTGCACCAGCTCGCCGATGGTCTGAATGTTGGCGTTCTTGAGGCAGTTGTAGGACCGGACGCTCAGCTCCAGTTCTTCGACGGAGCGATTCAGGATTTCGCCCATCTTGTCGAGGCCGTGCTCGGAAATGTCTTCGGCGGCCTCGGGCAGCTCCTCGAAATTGATGAAGATGGACATGTGGTCCTTGAGGAGCTTGGCGGCGTAGCCGATGGCATCCTGTGGCGAGACGGCGCCGTTGGTCCAGACTTCCAGGGTGAGCTTGTCGTAATCGGTCATCTGGCCGAGGCGGGCGGCTTCCACGGAAAAATTCACCTTGCGCACGGGCGAGTGCACGGAGTCGATGGGGATGTAGCCGAGGGCCAGGTCTTCGTCGAAATTCTTGTCGGCGCTGACATAGCCGCGGCCGGTTTTGAGGCGCATTTCCACGTTGAGCGTGCCGCCCTCGCTGACGGTGGCCACGTGCAGGTTGCGGTCGAGCACCTCCACGTCCTGGTCGGTCTGGATCTGGCCGCTCATGACTTCGCCGGAGCGGTCCACGGACAGGCGCACGGTTTTGACCCCTTCACCCATGATCTTGAAAGGGATCTGTTTGAGGTTTAGGATGATGTCGGTGGCATCCTCGACCACGCCGGGGATGGGGCTGAACTCGTGCTCGACGCCCTCGATGCGCACCGCGGTGATGGCCGCGCCCTCGATGGAGCTGAGCAGGATACGGCGCAGGCTGTTGCCGATGGTTGTGCCGAAGCCGCGTTGAAACGGCTGGGCGGTGAACATGCCATACCGTTCCGTCAGGGTCTCGGTATTGGCGACCAATCTCTTAGGTTTCTGAAATCCCTTGAACATAATCTCCTTTGGGCGGGCTGGGAGCCCGCCGCAGCCCTTGGGGGCTGCCCCACTGATTACTTTGAGTACAATTCGACGATGAGCTGCTCGTTCAACTGAATCTGGACCAGTTCTTCGCGCTTGGGCAGGCTGGTGACCTTGGCCCTCAGCGCTTCACGATCCACGTCCATCCAGGCCGGGGCCGGCGCGTGCGCGGTGGCGTCGCGGGCGCCCAGGATGGTGGCGTTGTTCTTACTTTTCTCGCGCACGGCGATCTCGTCGCCGATCTTGACCATGAAGGACGGGATGTCCACCTTGCGGCCGTTGACCTGGATATGGCCGTGGCGCACGATCTGCCGCGATTGCGCGCGGCTGGTGCCGAAGCCCATACGGTAAATCACGCTGTCGAGACGACGCTCCAGGTTGGACAGCATGATGTCGCCGGTGATGCCCTTGGACGCGGCGGCCTTCTCGAAGTTGTTGCGGAACTGGGTTTCGAGCAGGCCATAGATGCGGCGGGCCTTCTGTTTCTCGCGCAACTGCAGGCCGTAGCCCACCAGTTTCGCCTTGCGGTCTTTGCCATGCTGGCCAGGGACGAAATTGCGCTTTTCGATAGCGCACTTCTCGGTATGGCAGCGCTCGCCTTTCAGGAACAGCTTCATGCCTTCGCGCCGGCAGAGCCGGCAAACCGGGCCGATATATCTTGCCAAGTTACTCTCCTTTACCTTTCCAGCTACTCAAGGTGCAGTTTACGGTCATGGCGACCTTCGTCCTGCTTACCAGTTGCGCCAGGCCTAGACCCTGCGTCTTTTTGGCGGCCGGCAGCCGTTATGCGGAATCGGGGTTACGTCTTTGATCTGGCGGACTTCGATGCCCGCGGTCGAGAGCGCGCGCACCGCCGATTCGCGGCCGGAGCCGGGACCGCTGACGCGCACCTCGACTGTACGCAAGCCGCTTTCGCTGGCTTTGTTGGCGGCAGTCATAGCGGCCTGTTGCGCGGCAAAGGGAGTTCCTTTGCGCGATCCGCGGAAGCCCAGCGATCCGGCGCTGGACCATGAAACCACGTTGCCCTCCTGGTCCGCGATGGTCACGATGGTGTTGTTGAACGTGGCCTGGATGTGCACGATGCCCGAATGGACAACGCGCTTCTCCTTCTTCTTGAAGCTCTTCTTCTTGACGGGTTTTGCGGGTGCTTTTGCCATTGCGGTTCTCGGTTAAGTCTTCGCGGAAGCTTTCTTCTTGTTGGCCACGGTGCCGCGGCGCGGTCCTTTGCGGGTGCGCGCGTTGGTGTGTGTGCGCTGTCCGCGCACGGGCAGGCCGCGGCGGTGACGCAGGCCGCGGTAGGAACCCATCTCGATGTGCCGCTTGATATTCATCGAGATTTCCTTGCGCAGGTCGCCTTCCACGGCGCCTTCCTCTTCGAGGATCTGGCGGACGCGATTGACTTCGTCTTCGGTCAGGTCGGCCACCTTTTTATCGAAATCGATGCCCGCCCGGTACAGCAGCGAACGCGAACGGGCGCGCCCGATGCCGTAGATGTAGGTGAGCCCGATTTCGGCCCGCTTTTTGGGAGGAACTTCCACTCCGGCGATACGTGCCATAGCTTATCCTTGCCTCTGTTTATGTTTCGGGTTGGTGCAGATGACCCGGACCACGCCTTCGCGGTGGATGATCTTGCACTTATCGCAAATCTTTTTGACTGATGCGCGCACTTTCATAGTTTCTCTCAAGGCGGGCTAAGAGCCCGCCGCAGGCTTCGAGCCTGCGCCACAAATTCCCACTATACGGCCGCGCGTCAGATCGTGCGGCGATAACTCCACCTGCACGCGATCACCCGGCCGCAACCTTACAAAATTCCTCTTCACCGTGCCCACCGGGTGGGCGAGAACCAGTTTCTTGTTCTCCAGCTCCACGCGATAAAGCGCGTTAGGCAACTCTTCTAAAACCTTTGCCGTAACTTCGTTCACGGCCGGGTCAACACCCACGGTCCGTTGTCGGTCACCGCCACGCAGTGCTCATAATGGGCCG
>Ga0070731_10001772_pt1 | contig 21672 bp, 23 predicted proteins | sample Coa_R1_2_FD_66448 | JGI IMG/M metagenome (GOLD analysis project Ga0070731, IMG submission 66448) | Surface soil microbial communities from Centralia Pennsylvania, which are recovering from an underground coalmine fire - Coalmine... | ecosystem: Environmental > Terrestrial > Soil > Unclassified ... | reverse complement strand
ATCAAGGACCCGGCGGAGCTCGGGCCGGCAATCAAGGAAGCGATTGCGGTGGTCAAGTCAGGCCAACCGGCGCTGATCAACGTCTGGACGCAGCCACGCTGAGGGGATCGGCCGATGAGCTTTCGCGTGCACCTTGCGCTGGCGGTTTTCGGCGCCGGCGTCGTGCTCGGCGAAGTTTCGCCGCTGGCTGCCCCGGCGGAGAACGGCAAAGTCGCGTTCGTCAAAAACGGCTGCTGGCAATGTCACGACTTCAACGGGCAGGGTTCGGTCGCGACCAGCGGCGGCCGGATGATCGCCAACACTCCGCTGCCTTTCGACGCCTTCAAGGCTTACGTGCGCAATCCCGGTGGCTCGATGCCGCCGTTCCACGTTGAGATTCTCTCGGACTCCGATTTGGCGGACATTTACGCCTATTTGGAATCGTTGCCGAAGCCCAGGCCGGCGAAGGACATTCCGCTGCTCAATCAATAGTGGGTCCCGGCGGCGCCGTGATAGATAGGCGCGCTCCGCCTCGGGAGGATCGCTGTGATCGACGTCAAGAGACTTGGGCACGCGACGCTGACGACGCCCGATATCGACCGCCAGGTGGCGTACTACACGGAAGTAGTCGGCCTCGCGGCGGTTGAGCGTAGCAGGGACCGGGCGTTCCTTGCCTGCAAGCAGGGCCTCGAGGCGGTCGCGTTGGAGGCCGGCAACGGCAACGTGCTCTCGCGCATCGCGTTTCAGGTTGCGCCGGGTACTGATCTTGGCGATGTATCGCGCGCTCTCTCGAAGGACGGCGTGAAGTGCGAACGGCGCAAAGGCATTTCGCCCGGCATCGCCGAGGCGGTGGTGTTCACTGATCCGAAGGGCACTCTGGTCGAGATTTTCTCAGACTACGTTTTCGCCCGCGACGACGGTCGCAGCACCGGCGTCATGCCGCTCAAGCTCGGCCACGTGGCTTACCGGGTCGTCGACGTGCAGAAGACTGTAAAGTTCTACTGCGACGTACTCGGTTTCCGCGTGTCCGATTGGCGCGACAACTCTTTCGCGTTCTTGCGTTGCAACACAGACCACCACACGGTCAATTTCGTCTACGACGCCGAGCCGCAGCTCCATCACATCGCCTTTGAGGTCAAGGACTGGGCGGAAATACAGCGTGCTGCTGAGACATTGGCCAAGCACGATATCCATCTCGTGTGGGGTCCGGGGAGGCACATCATCGGCCATAATATCGCGATCTATCACCGCAACGCCGACAAGGTCCGCGTCGAGTTTTTCTGCGAGATGGATCAGATGAAGGACGAGAGTCTCGGCTATTTCGATCCGCGGCCTTGGCATCAGGATCGGCCGCAGCGGCCGAAAGTATGGGGACCGGAAACGCTCCGCAACTATTGGGGCTTTGGCTCCGAGCGCATCATTCGCGGCTATCAGACCACCGAATAGGGTGATACGGTTTTTGTCGCCCGGCTACCGAAAAGAGATGGCTAAGGAGGAAACTCGTGAAAGTCTGCATGTTCCACCTGATGCCTTATCGCGATCTGCCGGCGGATTTCGAGCAGCGCTACAAATCGGCCTTTATCGATCCGCTCTGGTTTGATGTCGCCGATTCCGAAAAGGTGGGTCAGTACTATAACGCTACGCTCGACGAACTGCTCCACGCGGCGAAGGTGGGATTTCACGGGCTGTGCACCAATCAGCATCACCAGAACGTCTACGGATTCATGGCAAATCCGAGCCTGATGGGTTCGGTTCTGGCCAAAAGCACGAACGGCCAGAACGTCGCCATCATTCAGCTTGGTTCGACGCTTGCATCCACTTCGCCGCCCACGCGCATCGCCGAAGAATACGCGATGCTCGATTGCATCAGCGGCGGGCGCCTCGTCGCCGGCTTTCCGACCGGCCTGCCCACGGACGCGACGATCTCCAACGCGGTGGTGCCGGTCGATCAGCGCGAGCGTTTCCGCGAAGGGCTGGCGCTGGTCACCAAGGCGTGGTCGGCGCGCGACATCTTCGCATGGAACGGCAAGCACTTTCAGCTCGGGATGGTGAACCTGTGGCCGCGGCCGATCCAGCAGCCCCATCCGCCGATCTGGATTCCGGGGTCCGGCATATCCTCGACCGCCGAATATGTCGTCGGCCTCGATCATTGCTTCTGTCATCTCAGCTACTATGGCGCCAAGAACGCCACAGCGGTGACCGATCGCTATTGGGAATTGACGGCGAGCAAAGGCCGCGATGACAATCCTTATAGGTTGAGCTTCCTGCAGCTCATCGGCGTTGCAGACAGCGATGCCGAGGCCGAAGACATCTACGGACCGCATGCCGAATATTTCTTTCACAAGCTGCTCTACACGCCGCAACACTATCAGCAGATTCCAGGCTGCCTCGAATACCCCGCCCTCGTGCAAGCGTTGCGGCACAATCCGCGAGCCGAGGCCAAACTCAGCGAGCTCAAGGCCAGGGATCTGTACGAACGCGGCTTCGTCATGGTTGGAAGCGCCAAGACGGTGCGCGAGCAGTTGATGGAGTACATGAAGCGGCTTCGGGTCGGTCACCTGTTGTCGCTCCTACACTTCGGCTCGATGCCGACTGAACTGTGCAAGCGGAATATCGACTTGTTTGGGCGTGAGGTTCTGCCGCACCTCGAATCTCTGTGGGACGACGAATACGAAGATCGCTGGTGGCCGCAACGCCTGCGGGCGAAACGGCCCGCGGCTGCCATGGCTGTGGCCTGAGAGAGCCGGAGCTGCACCATGGCGGGGCTCGAGAAGCGCAGAATCCGGCTGTGGCAGGACCGGATCGAAACAGAGATTGAGATCATGGGCGGCGGGCCCGCGCTCGTCTATTTGCATGGCCCGTGGGGCCTTAGCCCCGACCGTTCATTCACCAGCCTTCTTGCCGGCACCCACACGGTCTATGCGCCGCGGCATCCAGGCACGACACCGGGCGATCCCGACGCGGTTCACGCGTTCGATGGTTGGCTTGATCTCCTCGTCTATTACGGTGAATTGCTTGATCGTTTGCAGCTTCATGGGCCGCCAACTCTTGTGGGTCATTCGTTCGGTGGGCTGGTTGCCGCCGAATTGGCGGCCATGTCGCCTGAATCAGTCGCAAAGCTCGTGCTCATCGATCCGATCGGGCTTTGGCGTGACGATCTTCCGGTCAAGAACTGGATGGTACTGAGCGACAGCGAACGCCGGCCGTCCCTGTTCGCCGATCCCGAAGGCGATGCGGCGAAGCAATTTTTTGGTGCCCCGAGCGATCCCGGCGAGCGTGTCGACGTCCTGGCACAATTCGTCTGGGCACAGGCGTGTACTGGCAAGTTTGTTTGGCCGGTTCCTGACCGCGGACTCAAGCACCGTATTCATCGCATCGCCGCCCCGACCATGATCGTCTGGGGCGACAGCGATCGCATCATCGCGCCTGACTATGCGAAGGAATTTGCCAAGCGTATTTCGGGGGCGCATGTACAACTGATCGGAAAGGCGGGTCACTTGCCGCACCTTGAGCGCCCCGAAGCGGTCGCGAAAGCACTACGGGGCTTTCTTGTCGGGTAGCGCACCGGCCAGCGCTCCGATCGAATACACGATGTCGTGAGGATATCGCGCCGCAATCCAAAGGCGATTGTGATTGGCGTGGTATTCCAGAAATGGCCTAAAAGTCCGATATATCGGGGCCGTGTCCGTTGGTCGGCGCGGGCGTATGGAGACAGCAAATGACCGGCAATACATTACCGAGTCTGCGCCTGCCGCGCGGCACATTCCTTTATGCTGTGCTTGGAGCCATAGCTCTCACGGCCGTCTTTGTTCTTGCGAAGACCTCGCTGACGCAAGCGGCCGAGCCAGCCGTGACCATACCGGCACCGGCGCTCGATATGCCGGTATCTGCCAGCGCCGGACCGCAGACCATCGTCTTGGCCGGCGGTTGCTTCTGGGGCGTCCAAGGGGTGTTTGAGCACCTCAAGGGTGTTAGTCGGGCGGTCTCCGGATATGCCGGTGGCACAAAGGAGACGGCCCACTACCAAATGGTCGGCACAGAAAAGACTGGCCATGCCGAGTCGGTTCAGGTCACCTACGACCCGAAGCAGATTTCCTACGGAAAGATCTTGCAGGTTTATTTTTCGGTCGCGCATAATCCGACCGAGCTAAACTATCAGGGTCCCGACAGCGGACCTTCTTATCGCTCGGCGATCTTTTACGCCAACGATGAGCAGAAGCGCGTTGCGCAAGCCTACATCGCACAGCTCGACAAGGCGCATGTCTTCGGCGCGGCAATTGTGACCAAGCTTGAGCCATTGACCGGGTTCTATCCGGCCGAGGACTATCACCAGGACTTCCTGGTGCTGCACCCGTCCTATCCGTACATCGTCTTCAACGATCTGCCGAAGGTTGAAAACCTCAAGCGCCTGTTCACGGATTACTATCGCGATACGCCGGTGACCGTCTTAGCGTCGAGCAGGCCCACTCAGTAGATCTCGGTAGGTCTACGTAGTTTCGACCGCCACAAATCAGGCCAAGACGGCGTCACCCTGCAACTTTTTGTGCGCCGCGCACAATTGATGTCGCACGCTGGCGCGCATCAATCGTGTCAGGCCGTGTTGCATCGCATCTAAAGATGGAATCCGATGCGGCTGTGCGGCCGTGTGCGACCTACGATCTATTCGAAGCCGGACAAAAAACGCCAGGGCGGTGACGCCCCGGCGATTTCGTTGTGACTGATCGAAGGCGCTATAGCACCTCGCCGCTCTGTGGATCGATAAGGTGCATGTGATCCATGTTGGCGAACAACCGCATCGGCTGTCCCGGCCCGGCGGCGCTGCCCGGATCGACGCGGCCGCAGATTTCCTGACCATCCAGCCGGAAGAATACCATGGTCTCCATTCCCATTGGCTCGACGACGTCGAGCGTGGCGGAGAACTCGCAGTTGTTGTCGCGATCGCTGCGCCGCGGCTCGGTGATATGCTCGGGCCGAAGGCCGAAAACCAGTTCCTTGCCGTTGAGCGCCTGATAGCGTGCCGAGCGCGACGACGGCACCGGCAGGCTGATGGCGTCGGAGACACGCACGCGCATACCCGCGCCGTTTGCCTCGAGATGGCAACGCATGAAATTCATGGCTGGTGAGCCGATAAAGCCGGCGACAAAGCGTGTCTTTGGCTGATGGTAAAGCTCCTGCGGCGTCGCAATCTGCTCGATGATACCGTTATTCATCACCACGACGCGGTCGGCTAGCGTCATCGCTTCGACCTGGTCGTGGGTGACATAGACCGTAGTGGTCTTGACCATCTGATGAACGCGCTTGATCTCGGTGCGCATCTGCACCCGCAACTTGGCATCGAGATTCGACAACGGTTCATCGAACAGGAAGACCTTGGGGTCGCGCACGATGGCGCGTCCCATGGCCACGCGCTGGCGTTGACCGCCGGATAGCGCCTTCGGTTTGCGATCCAAGAGCGCGGTGATGTCGAGAATGCGCGCGGCGTTGTCGACGCGCTTGCGGATCTCGTCCTTGGAGAACTTGCGCAGCTTGAGCCCGAACGACATGTTCTCGAACGCGGACATGTGCGGGTAGAGCGCGTAATTCTGAAACACCATGGCGATGTCGCGGTCCTTCGGCGGCAGGTCGTTGACGACTTCGCCGCCGATGAATATGTCGCCCGAGGTGACTTCTTCCAGGCCTGCGATCATGCGCAGCGTAGTCGATTTACCGCAGCCCGAGGGTCCAACCAAGACAACGAACTCGTTGTTGGGAATATCCAGATTAATTCCGCGCACCGCTTCGACATCGTCGTAGCGCTTGATCACCTGACGCAATGCGACTTCGGCCATTGTGGTCGATCTCTTGGTTCAGCCCTTGGTGGCGCCCGCCGTGAGCCCTGCGATGTAGTAGTCCATGAGGAACGCGTAGATGATCAGCGGCGGTGCGGCGGCCATCAGCGCGCCGGCCATGAGCATCCCCCACTTGTAGACGTCGCCGCGTATCAGACTGGTGACCGTACCTACGGTGAGAACCTGCTGATCGGCCGAATACAGAAACGCCATCGGATAGACGAAAGCCGCCCACGACACTGTGAAGGCAAAAATGGTCGCAGCGATGATGCCGGGCAAGGCGACCGGGATGAAAATCTTGGTCAGCATCTGCATGTGGCTGGCGCCATCGATCAGCGCCGCTTCATCGAGCTCCTTCGGGATCGATTGGAAATAGCCGATCATGATCCAGGTGCAGAACGGCACCGTCAGCGTTGGATAGACCAGCACCATGCCCCAATACGAGTTAAGTAGGCCGACCGCCTTGACGATCTGAAACAGCGGAATGAACAACAGCGTATCGGGCACCAGATAGGTGAGGAAAATGCCCGTCGCCAGGATGCTTGAGCCCCAGAATCGCATGCGGCCGAGCGAGAAGGCGGCGAGAACGCTTACCACCATAGTGATCACAACAACGCACAGCGTTACGATCACTGTATTCCTGAAGAAGATCAGAAAGTCGGTCTGGGTCAGCAGGATCCTGAATTGGTCGAGCGTGACACCATCGGCGATGATCCATGGATTGGTGGCCATGTGCGCCACCTCCGCGTCGCTCTTGAACGCGGTGACGATCATGTAATAGGGCGGGATCAGAAAGAAGATCGCAAAGACGACGAGAAACGCGTAGGAGGTGATCAACGCCCAGCGGCGGTTGCGCCTCAGGCTGGCGTGAACGCGAATACCAGGACCGGTGCGTGTTACGATCGCGGCCGCGCTCATCCGATTTCCCTGCCGCGCTTACGCACTCCGCGCAGGATGAAAATCGCCGCTATGGCGAGGATCGGGAACATGAACAGCGATGTGGCCGCACCCAGCGGCAGATCGCCGGAGCGAATGCCGAGCATGAAGGCGTAGGTAGCGAAGACGTGGGTGGTATTGCGCGGGCCACCCCCGGTCATGATCTGGACGATGTCGAAATTGGCGAACGTGACGATCAGCGAGAAGAGCACCGTAATCGCGATGATGTTGTGCATCATCGGCAGCGTGATGTGGCGGAACTTCTGCCAGGCGTTCGCGCCGTCGATGGCCGCAGCTTCGTAAAGCTGTTCCGGCACGGATTTGAGCGCTGCCAGGTACATGATCAGGAAGAAGGGTGCCCCGAACCAGACGTTGACCAGGATCACCGACACCCGCGCCCAGCCGGGCACGCTCAGCCATGGAATCTCCTGAAGTCCGAGGCTGCTCAGCACATAATTGAATGCGGAGTGGGTCGGATCGAATAGCCACCACCAGCCCAGCGACGACAGCGCCAGCGGGATCACCCACGGCACCAGTAGCATGCCGCGCCATTTGCGCTGGCCCTTGGCAGGTAGATTGTTGATCAAGTGGGCCGTGATCAGGCCGATCAGCGCTTTGAAAAACACGGCACTGAGCGCGAAGATGGCCGATTGTTGCACCACCATCCAGAACACGTCGCGCGAGAGGAGGAAGCGAAAGTTGTCGAGGCCGATGAAGTGGGTCTGAGCCCGATTTAGCATCGACAGATAGATCGAATAGAACGCCGGGTAGATTACAAGCCCGCTGATGATGAGGATCAGCGGCAGACACATGGCGAACGCGACCGTGGAGCGCCGGCGCAGGAAAAGCCGTAGGCGGTCTCTGGTGGCCGATGGCAGGCTTGAGCCTTGTAGCCCGGGTGACCAGGTCTGGACGGTATCAGCCACATTCACCTCATTGGTCGTGCCCGGGCCGAGCGTGAGCGAAGATCCGGGAATCCATATTCACTGCGCTTGTGGTTGTGGATTCCGGGTCTGCGGGCTTTCGCCCGCGGACCCGGAGTGACAGGCGCTTACGCGCGCAACGTCCCTTGAAGCTCGTTCTCGGCCCACTTGATGACTTCGTCGAGCTTCTCGTTACCTTGGGTGAACTTCGCCACCATGACCGTATTGATCGCCTGGTTGTAGATCTGCGCGCCGACTTCCGAGCGCGCCGGTGCACCGGCGATTGAAGTCAACTCGTCGCCGCGAGGCGGATAGCCGTAGACGGTGCCGACGGGTGGCTCGACGGTCTTCCAGGTGTCGAAATCGTACATGGTCTTAAACGACGGCAGATCGTAACCGAATGAAGCGGCGACGAGCTTGCGTGCTGAATCCTTCTGCGAAATGAACAGCAGGAGGTCCTTCGCCGCCGCCTTGTTCTTGGAGAAGCTCCACAGGCCATAAAACTGCGGCAGCTGCCCTACAAATCGGCCCTTCGGGCCGCTCGGCATCGGGTGCGTCCAGCACTTCTCGGCCACTTGCGGATTGTCACGCTTGGCGACCGCCCAGGCGCTCGGCGGGTTCATGATGCTCGAACCCTTGCCGGAAATGAGCCAGCGGTTGTTGCCGGCGTCGTCCCAGGCATAGACCTCCGGCGGATTCACCGCCATCAGCTTCTTGAGATACTCGAGCGCGGTACGCGTCTGGTCGGAATTGACTTTGATGTTGTCCTTGGCGTCGACCATCACCACGCCGAAGGAGTTGAACAGCGCGCCGACCCAGTCGACCGCGTCGCTGGTCTGACCCATGGGCAAGCCGACTGGGAAGCCTGCTTTGTGAAGCTTCTCAGCGGACGAAAGATATGTGTCCCAGGTCCACGTATCTGTCTTCGCCTTGTCCCATTTGGATTCGTCGGAGGGGAACATCTCGCGCACGTCGATCCCCGCATGCTGTTGGTAGAGATCGAAGCGCGAGCAGCACGGCTTCACCTGGCTTCCCACTGTGGTTGGGACGCCGCGCCACGTGCCTTTGATCTTGGCGAGATATTCGGAGACCGGACTGATCGTGCCATATTGCTTGACGAGCGCGTCTACAACGTCGTCAAGCGGCTCGAGCTTTTCGGAGTGGATGCGGATGTTCCAGTCACGATGAGACATGATGTCGTGGCCGGTGCCGGCTTGCGCCTCGGCGGCCGCTGTCAATTTGTCCTTTTCGCCTTGGGAGGTGATGTAGTCGATCTTCACCTCGACATTGTTCTTTGCTCCCCATTCGTCGCATAGCGCATTGAGCGCCTTGTTGGCGCCGGGTACCCAATGGTCCCAGCAGCCAAGCGTCAACGTGCCGGCCGCATAGGCCGTCTTGACATACGGCGCCGCAATGGTGGCAACGGAGCCGAGCGCTGCGGATTTAAGAACGCTACGACGGGTCGGATTTTGGCGAGTGGAGTCGGCGTTAGTCATGTTTCCTCCTTTGGGGGGCGCCGTTTTTTGTTTTCATTATCGGCGTCGTGCCAACATAGCGTTATCACGGGGAGGGGGCTAGTGCCGCTCGGGCTGCACGCCTACCTGCGGCGTGCCGTAAAAAACGGCACTGCGGTCGGCGCCCGCCGGGGCGGCGGGTCGATTGTGATGAAGGCACTGACCGTGAGACTGGGGCGATAAGCCCTTGAAATCACTGCGTCACGGCGAAGATGCGGGCTGTCGGCCAAGAGAGGCCGAACCGTGCGCTCAAGTCCTCCGATCAATCTTGCTGCCGTGTCTCGGCGTATATAGGTTTGTGCTCAGCCGAGTGTAATGGCAACCGCAGGCAATAAAACCGATGACGCCCGCCAGAAGAAGCAACAGCACTGCGTCGGTAACCATGTCATCCTCCATGGTCACCCCCTACGCTTAAGGCAAGCGCGCACCCGGCTAGAAAGCTCCGTGATTCGTTGTCGCACTGCAGCGACGGGTTGCCGCAGTGCGTCCAAATCTCGGTGGTGCTCAGCGAGAAACGTCAGCGCCTGCAGCAATCGGACGAATTATGCACCGGCTCCTTGTCACTTTTGACAAAGTGCGAACCGTTCATCGCGCGTCCGCCCAAAATCAACGCCATGGCGAGCACGAACCCCGTCGCCATTGCGACAGCAATGTTCCACTTCATAGTGACGCATCCAACACCGGCGATGAAACGGCGCGACCTGCTCGGAGCAAGGAATGGGGGGTTGTCCTAACAAGCCGCGCCGCTCTCGGCCGATCTACTTCAGAGTCTGGGATCTTTCAGGTTTATCTGCGGCAACCCCGGAAAACGGCTCGCCATGGTTAATCCGCGGGAGTCGGCAGCCGTGTACAAAGTTACTCGAGAGCACCGGTGTGCGTCTTTCAGGAGCAGAAGAACAGCCCAACATCTACCAATAGCGGCGATAGTACTGAGGACCTGAGTGCCAATGCCGTTGCCAATAATGGTCTCCAGCTCTTGCCTGCGCCGAACCGCTGTACGGCTCGCCGAAACTGTCGCCGGTCGCGGGCCCGTTTGGTCCATAATTGCGCTGGCTCTGCGCGAAGCTTGCGGATGTAGCTGCTAACCCCAAGGCCAACGCCACGATCAGTTTGGTTGCGATCATCGTCCGCCTCCAGTTGTTGCCTTCAAAGACAACGCCCGTGCAGACGTTTCGTTGCAGCGTTCCGCCGCCGCGCCCGTGGCCTCTCATTTAGTCGCAAGATCGGCCGCGGCGGCATCCAGCTACTAAAAATTCTTCCAGATCGTGGTCACGTAATCGAGCGTTTGGCTTTGTTTTTGGTTTGGGCCTGCGACGACGAACACCGCAATTCCATCATTCGTGTCGCAGCGGATCAAAGCGGTGAAATCGCCTCTCTCGCCTATGATTATGTCTGACGTGGGATCGACGCTAGCTGTGTTCGCAGAGAAGCTGTTCTCACTCAAGATCGCTTTGGCTCGCTGGATGCATTCGCTTTTGCCCATGGTGATTTTCGACGAAGCTTCAAAGACCTGAGGAGGTGCTGCCCGCGCGGTGGCTGGCAGTAAAATGGCGATGATTGCGAGACGTGAAGCGTATTTGCCTGGCATGATTTGCCCCCGAAAAGCTGTCTTATTGGCGACCCCCAGAGGACTTGAACCTCTAACCTGCGGATTAGAAATCCGCGCATCCACTTTGATATTGTTAGATTTTTTGACTTGTGTGCCATTTGTGTGTATCAATCGGCAGCCGCCGAGGCGGATTGCAGCCCACTCCGTTAACACCCTGGGTTGTGCGGCAACGGGCATTTACAAATCACTCACGACCAAAGACGGATAGTCTGAAAATGTCGCGCAATCAACTTCAAGGTGAGATTATTCCTCTGCGGAGCGGACTCGCAATCTATCGCGTGAAAGCAAGTCCATACTATCGTGTTCGTATTTGGGTTCCGTCTCAAAAGAAACGGATTGTTCGCACAACCAAATCCACCAATCGTGTTGAAGCAATCAAAGCTGCCGAAGAATATCTGTCCTCATTAGGGACGCGCGGTGTCCTTGACGCAACTCCAAAAGACAAAACCTACGAGTATTTTGCCGACAAGCTTGTGTCATTGGACAAGGCGCGAGGCGAGGCGGGTGAAATATCTCCACGGCAATGGCAAGACACCAAAAACCTCATTCACAACAAGCAATGGGGTTCGCTGCGTTTCTTTCGCAGCCGTGATGTTTCAACGATCCAAACCAAGGATTTCCTCGCTTACATAAACTCTGTTCGGGAAAAGCAGCCTTCGCTCTCCGCGACAACAATAAACCACATAAGCACAGCGTTTCGTCGGGTGATGAAGGTGGCACAAGCCGAAGGCGTCATTCCCGATATTCCTTCAACACCGAAAGTCGTCAAGCGCAAAGACAATCCGCGACCCTATTTTCGCTTCTCTGAAAGCAACAACGAATATCGGGCAATTGTGGATGAAGCCGCAAAGATGGCTGAAGAAGGGGTGATTGTTTATGGCACGAAGGTAACAGAGGAACTACGCGACTTCATATTGTTCGTTGCCCACACATTCATTCGCCCCACAGAAGGCGAAGTTTATGCGCTGCGACACAAAGACGTGGAGATTGCGACGGACAAACCTAAGCGACTTATTCTGACAATTCGCCAAGGCAAAACGGGATTTAGGACGTCAACGACAATGCCTGCGGCGGTGTCGGTTTATCAGAGAATCGAAAAGCGTTATCCAAACCACACAAACGACGATTATATTTTCCTTCCGATGATGACGAACCGATCATATGCGATAAGGACGATCCAGCGTCAGTTCAATGTCCTTCTTGAAAGAACTGGACTGAAGCACGACCGAGTAACCAATTCCGACCACTCAGTCTACTCACTACGGCACACCGCAATCTGTATGCGTCTGGTATTCTCAAAGGGGCGGGTGAACATTTTCAATCTGGCAAAAACTGCTGGTACGAGTGTGGACCAAATCGAACGCTTTTATGCGAAGCATCTGGCATTGAGCCCCGAGCTGGCACGCAACCTTCAATCCTTTGGGAAGTGAAGCCCCCGGGATTTTTCAGAAAATTGTCAGCCAGCTTGAATTGAACCTGTAAGCCGTCGTCAAACTCCGTCCTGCTACTTACGGCTGCGCTCTTCCCGTATGACGCGCAATCAGCAGAGGGAGTTTGAGTCTATGAGTAAGACCAAGACAACTAAAGCTCTAACTATTCCAAATGGAAATGGAAAAATCGCATCCCATACCTATACACGACTGCTCAACGAATATCGCACCTTCGGTAAAGTCTGTGCCGAGGCCATTGTGCGGCTCGGTGAGATTTGCTGCGAAGCGAATAGGGAGCTGACAGCCGAGGGGGAACTTGAGAGGTGGTGCAAGGATGCCGGACTTGATGAAGGTCCCGAAGGCTCGACCTTCCATAAGTTCTTGAAGATTGGCCGAGTGTCTGGTCGCTTCAAGCCATATATGGATCGTTTGCCCAACACTTGCACCACGGTCTATAAGTTGGCCTCTCTCGACAATACTGTGCCAGAAAATGAGAAGGAAAAGGCCATCTTCAAGACCGACTTCCAGAAGGTGGTTGAGTCTCCGAAGTTCGGCCCTGAAATGACGGCCCATGACGTGAACGTCATTCTCAATCCCCCGAAGGTGAAGGCCCCCGCTGCCAAGAAGGCCAAGGCCGACGTTTGGGTTGACTTGTCGAAGCTTTCCGCCGACGACAAGTACAAGGCCTTTCAGAAACTGATGGCCCTTGCGGAAGAGTTCAAGGCCGCTGTGTTCAATACAACAGCAGCAATTGAGAAGGTTGTGGCCGAGAACACCCCGCGACCGAATACTGCCGTCAAAGGCACAAAGATTGCGGCGTAGTACTTCCGCAATCTGAAAAGCAGGGAGCCGTAATCGGCTCCTTGCTCAATCCCCTTCATGAAAGAAAGCGTACGGCCATGACTACTATAAAAAACCAGCCATTCAATTTCGACGAGCGCACTCGTGGTATATTGGCGAACTTCGGCCGTATCAACAAAGGCCTTATGTTTCATCCAGGTAATGTTCTGCGAACAGTCGGGGTAGAGAGAGACATTTTTGGAATCGCCCACCTTGACGTGCCCATTCCCGGACCATCATTCGCCATTGCTGATCTACCCAAATTCCTGAAGGCCATAAAAGAGTTCGAGTTGCATGGCGGCGTAAAGTTATTGGTGGCCGATGACGGGAAAGCCATTCTACTTCATCGCAGCGACGCAGCGCAGCTCAATTTGCTCCGTTATGCTGAAACCCGCAGCACATACATCGTCCCTCCTCAAACAGTTAAATACGATCTTTCCTCCGCCAACGAAATTTTATCTCTCAAAGAGGATTGGAAACCCCCAGTTCTCAAGGTTCTTACGTCCTTCGATCTATTGGGGAATAACTTCCTCCGCCTAAAGAAGGTGTTGGCTGTTGGTGATGCCGTGGTCCTTGAATCGGATGGAAAGGCCATGACCGCCACGGGCACGAACTGGACTCGCGGCCCAATCCTCGACCCATATTCAATAAAGCTCGGGGACTTTGATGTTGCAGAGTTCAAACTGACCTTTGTTAATCGAAAGATAAAACACATACTTGACGGCAGCTACGAAGTGTCCATCGGCACAAGGCGCGGCCTAGTCAATAAATCAACAAAGATTCCTAACGGCTACAGAATTGAAACCGTCGAAGGGGACGTTCCGATTGTTCGTTTCAAATCCCCCGGTCTTGAATACTACATCGCTCCTGAAATCGGCAGCGTGCTTCCTTCCAGTCCAACGACAACATTACCAGGGAAGGCACAAACGAGGCTCAACTTCACACTTCGCCCTGATGAAATCGCTGGGTTGCGAAAGCTCCTTAATTCTCAAGTTGATTATTACCACAACAAACAGACAACCGCACCGAAGGATTTCAGGACGCTGGCACAACTGTTCGGGATTGTACCTGAAGCCTTCACACCTGGAGTCGCCAAACCATTTACGCCTGCCGCAAACTGGAGAAGCCAGCCAGTTCCCACGTTTATCACTTTGAACAACTCCGACGTGACGTTGTTGTGTGAGATAGTGAAAGGTGATGTTGAAAAGTTCGGTGATCCAAAGACGAAAGCGATTTATCCAAAACTTTGCGAACTAACCTCGCAGGATTAGTAAGCGCGAGAAGGCTATCTCAGATGACGGATGAGGAAATAGACGCTGCCCTGTTAAAGCTTGCGAATGACGCTGCAATAGGAGGCGACAGCTTCGAGACTTTAATGGTGAGTGTGCGTTGCCATCATGATTTATTCGAGGCAATTCTTGAGACTGAGCCCGTGCGAGAGGCATTCAAAAAGCTGTTTGCGCGGGCATATCAACAGTGAAAGCGGCGCAACCGCTCAGGCAAAATGTCGGTAGACGTAGTCTATGACAAACAGGAGCGAGACAATGGCGGCGGCGAACACCAAATAGTGAAAGCGTGATTCGCACTCCCTTTTTGGGAAGGCGAAAGGACACTGTGACAGGACGATGTGGGAGGGTCGATGATCGACAATGTTTTGAAATATTGGGCATTGCTTACTGCTACTGCAATCGCAGTGGCGTCCGTTTACAACATCGGATTTTTCGCTCCCTTTGGAATACATTTTATGGGGCTGATGGATATAAGTAATATCGTTTATCTCGCCGCCATGGTTTTTCCATTCCTTATGGCTCTCTTGCTAATCATCTTATACGCTTCCATCCTTTCAGAGGAGAAGGACTCCCTTATTCATCCGCTTATTACCTTTATCAAAACACGCAGGTGGCTGCCGACCGTCATTGCAAAAACAATGGTTGGATCATTTGTTGTTGGATTACCGCTTGGATATAACCTCGGAATCTCGCTCGGATACTTTGCTATTTGGACGTTCATTACTACATTGTTGATGGGCTTTATCCTATTCACGTCTTGGAAACGAGGAAACAAATTAGGAGTTGCTCTCTTCAGCTTCTTTATGTTCGTAGCGATCTTTGCAATCCTGCTTGCTGGAGCCTGGATCGGCAGGTACCAGGCATTCTCCAGCCCGACTCTTTATAGCATAATGACGAAAGATAGTTCTTTCGCACAGGTCAGAATAGTGCGGTCATCGTCGAGTGGTTTGCTAATTTCGAGCGGAGAAAGAATAATGTTCCTACCAATCGGGGAAATAAAGACAATCACTGCGATGAACGTCTCGCCATGATTCCATCGGCTCGGATTCGGGACCGCAGTAATCGTTATGTATTCCGACCTGCGTTTCATCGCCGATCATATTGAGTTTGAGTTCAAGTAACTCTGCTGCGCCGCCGCCGACTACCACGTCGGCAATTTGCTAGACACCGTTTTTTCAGATTGACCGACTTCTTCTGTGCTAATAAAACTCAAAATAAATGGTTTGGGGATGCCGCGTTGTGTTCGGAGTAATTCATGTCGACGGAAGCGACCACTATAGAACCAGATTCCGTTGAGCCTGCTACTGTCCGCGAACTACAGAATGACTGGGCATGGCAATTCGGCAAAGCCGGCGAAGAGACTTTTCCTGTCCAACCAAATCGGATGCCTTCATGGCATAGCATTTGTTTTGAATTGGATTGGCATACGTCGTTCGGAATGGAGCACAGCTTCACGATGAAGCGGCATGGTGCTGGCTACGGTGTGTATAGGATTATCGGATTGTCTAATGAGCCTTTTCCCCGCCCCGCGACCATTAACCGACTCGGTGGAGAGGACACGTCGGGAACTCTCTACATCGGGGAAGGTTGGCTGCCCGGAAGGATCAATCAATTCCGATACTGGGACAAACATGGCGGAGCTGGTCGGTACAGAAACTGTCGTATCCTGATGGAGAGATTTCCGCTCTCTAAGCTAGGAGTATCCATATTATACAACAGAAAGGCAATGGCGGGAGGGGACGCAGACTCGAAACTAACGCAGAAAGCAATGGCGGAAATGGTGGAAAAGGATTTGTTGCTAACCTATTTGAACACCTTCGGCGATACACCTCCACTGAATTGCAGCATTTAACTCTGCTTTCACAGACACGACGAGACGTTTTCAGGAAACCAAACTTGTAAAGCCGCCATCTGTTTTTCGGGCTGCGTCTTAATGCGATAGCAACCGCCGACGCTATTTTATATCGACCAACTTTCGTTGGGCGTCGCTATCACACTCGATGTATTTGCTTGTAGTCGTCAAAAAAGCGTGCCCCGCCATTATCTGAACGTCCCGCAAGGAACCACCAACCAACGAAACTTGCCGAGCCCAACGGGTTATTGCTGTTCTCCTTCCAGAGTGCGACGAACAACCCGTAAATCCCAACTTCTTATACCAGTCTCGAAAGGTGTTGACGATTACCTGCGCTGACATTCCGCCGCCCCGCTCAGACTTCACGATAAAATCGTTTGGGTCGGTTGGTTGTTTCTTCAACAACTCCAACTGGGCATGAATGTCTTTATTCATCGCTATATGCCGACCGCCGTTTTTGCCTTTGGACGCATCGTTGGTCAGGGCAATAACGTCAGAGATATGCGCCGTCGCGTCGGTCACCATTGACCAGCGAAGTTCGCTGATTTCCCTGGCACGCAACCCAGCTCGAAACGACAACAGTACAATCAACTGATTGCGCTCAGCGTTGCGTTGTGTCCCGACCCACGCCAGCATTGTAGTGAGCTGTTGGTCAGTGAGGATTTTCGCTTGTTTCCTGAGCATTAGATGAACTCCACAACCTATGTGTGAATACATAGGCGTTTTATAATGTCGTCTGCCAAGGACAGAGCGCGACGCTGGTTAAGGTTGTGAAGCTCCCAAAGGTGGGTTTTTAGGGGGCCTCGGTCTATGGCTTTTGTGCCACAACCAAAGTCCCGAGCTGGAGCCTTGCGTACCGAACATAACCAAAAAAAGCTCTCCGAAAACGCCCCACAGTTTCAAGTATTTGGGTCGTCTCAGTAGATATTGGGTGAAATCTAACGAGACTTAAGTCTCGTCGTCATAAGACATGCAGGGGAGGGGAGTTGCGACCAATCGCGTATAATCTAACCGTGGTGAGAGATTTCCCCAACGATGGAGGAATGTGTGTCCCTGGAGAAAGAAAGCCCACGGGCGAGAAAAAGTTAACGGTTTCCCTTCAGGGACAACACCATTTGATTAAAAACTTATGGAACCTTCTATTTGGAATGAGAAAGTGCTTTCAATTGGGAGATAGTCGCTCCTGTGACGACGCATTTTGCAAACGGCGATCATACTGGTCGCTTCTGCCCATTTGCTGAAAGATTTCCTTGGCGAGTGATCGACCCTTATCTGTCAGAAGGACTTGTCGTCTGTTTGAATAGGTCGGATGCGGTTCAGTCCTAACCAAGCCAAGGCCAGGGCCTCCGTTTCGAGCGCGATCACCGATGTTTTGCACGTACCTGTGCATCATGAATCGGTTTATGCCGACAGCGCGAGCGTATGCGTTGATGCTTTGGCCTTCATCTAATGCAACCATCAAAAACGTAGTCGCATAGGGCAGAGGAATTGAGCTGCGTAGATTTGCCAACGGCTTGAGTGCCCATAAGAGCGCCTGTATGGCCCTCTTGTCGGTTGGACTCAGAAAGTCAGAAGCCGCCTCCACCTGCATTCACCAGACTGTGTGATGAGCAGGGTGAGGGAGTGATCCGCTGGTACGCTACACGCGAACACTCTCCCTCACCCCGCCCTCTGCCCCCGACCCCCCGCCGGAAGCTCTCAGAAAGGATTGAATTTCAAATTGAGACCGGCACGAACGAGATTGTCCGAAATCGTGCCGCTTTCTGTAACAGTGCCCCCACCAATTAAAGCCGGTATGGTGTTGGTGGCTGTAGGCTTCGCCTGCACAAACAGATATTCAACCTTGGCTGTAATGTTGTCGGTGAATGCGACTTCAACGCCCGCACCGGCAGTCCATCCCCAGGCCGTATCGCTCAGACTCATCAGCGTGGCCGTCACGCCGCCTGCGGTCCCCGTCACGGTGTCCGTGGCGTTCATAGCCGCGCCGCCAGCGGTGCCGAAGATCAACACGCGGTCCCAGGCAACACCTGCGCGTCCGCGTAGAGTTGCAATCCACGGAATCTTCCAACTTTCGCTGACGCTGCAACCTGCTCCGCACGTCACGGTGTCAGTCTTGGATTGACCGGACCAATCGCCGTCACCCTCGATGCCAAACACGAATGCGCCCGACTGAAAGTTGGCTCCAATGGTGCCACCGGCGAGGCCGCCCTGGAGGTTTCCAGTTCCGGTGAGAGAGCCATCAAGGCCAAGCCCGTTTCCGGTTATGGTGTAGGTGCTATTCCCGCTGGCAAAGCCGTAGCCGCCGTTGATGCCAATATAGATGCCGCCCCAATTGTACTGCGGCGTGATGACGGGGACATACGCTGGTGCGCGTGGTGGAGGCGGTGGAGGCGGCATGGAAGGAGGAAGGTCAGCCGCCAACACCGGACTACTCGCGGCCAGCGCAAAGGCTGCCACTATGAATAGTTTTTTCATTCGGAGGCTCCCTGTCCGCCAGCCCTTGCGGCAAACCTATCGGATCGAATGTCCGAATGCTGTCACCAAAAGGCAACATCGAGCCAATAACGGCATCATTTGCCCACCCTCAGATGCTGACCTCCTTTTGCAAGAATAAAGCGCAACGCATTGAACATTATAGCCTTCCCCAAGAGTCATGAAGGACACAAGCTCGCCACATTTCCGATGAGATAGCGCTCGCGGCGCGGCTGGCACGTTGCGTGGGGGAGCGTCACCTTCACGCTATCCTTTCGCAGTCTCCGTTGTGGCGTGGTGTGAAAGAGAGTGAGGACAGGGGTAGTGGGCTAATTTGATTGCGGCATTCACGTCTCGGTCGTGGGTCACGCGGCTTATATCTCCACGCGGCACGGGTCTTTTATCCCTTCTCCGAAAACCTGACACCGATGAATGATCGACCAAGAGCCAACGAGGCGGCTTTGATTGTTCCTGATTTCATGATCGGATCAAGTACGACCTCTCCCTCATTGGAATATGTTGCAATCAAATACTCACACAACTTGGTCTCTGAAAAGTTTTGGATTGTTGTTGTTGGAAATCGCTGTTGTGCGATGCTGGCTGGTTGGACCAGACCAATCAGTGCTTCCAAGTTAAAGAACAAAACTTTTTTCCAATCAAACAACAAAACTATAATGCTCACTTGAGCCTGATTTTCGTTGACATTTGGCGTCATTTCTGATATGATACATATACATAATGAGCGGACGATATTACGATATAGCACAAAGAAAGGCGCAAAAGTTAGGAAGGCAGATTGAAGTCCCTAACCGACCTATTCCAGAACTGTGTGAGTGTTGTGGAAAGAAGCGCAAACTTCATTCAGACCATTGTCAAAATACAGGACGGTTTCGCGGCTGGTGCTGCCAGGGTTGCACAAATCGCGCGACCCTAATGGACAGTCCTGAACGCTTGAACAAGCGCATTGTTTATCTGAACCGTCCGCTTCAACCGGAGCCTATTTGTTGGGCTCGGCCTGGGGGATTTGTCTATATTTGGACTGATAAGAAATACAACAAAAAGTATGTTGGGAGTCATTGGGGGACGGAGGATGATGGTTATGTGTGCGGCTCAATAACGATACGGCGTGAATATTGCGACCGCCCACACGATTTCAGTCGAGAGATAGTCGCCCGCGTGACGACGCATTTAGCAGACCTCCGCGTGGAAGAACAACGATGGTTGGATAAAATCCCTCCGAAGGAGTTCGGACGCTCCTACTATAACATCAAACAAAGTTGCGGGGCACCACGCCATTGCGAATAAAAGTTTTTTGGAAAGGGAGTATATAGCTATGACAGACACAACACACATTACTACTGATGCAGACCTTGATGCAGCAGCACAACGCGTAATACGGGCCTCGGAACTTGAAGCTGAAATCCTAAGGCGGGCTGACAAACCTGCCGCTCGTAAGAGAAGGCGTCGATTCCTGATATGGGCGACCATCAACGCGTTGATTGCTTGGTTCTTGGGTTACTGCGTCTATGAATATTCAATCTCCCCAGACGCAATCACTGACAACGCCTATCTTTCTTCGTCCGACAGTTTTTCACTGGCTGCTATTGTCGCCGCCATCTGGTTCGGGGGAGCAATGATCGTGGCGTTTTTTGTCTCGGTCTTTGCTTCGTTGGTTCGGTCATTCGGGATGCTGACCGCAATCGCAATCATGTTTGTAATTTGGTTCATTAATCATCATTGACCGATAAATAATAGCGGCCAACACCCACAGACGGGCGCGGATGTAACGAAACTGTCCTTCCGCAGTCTCCGTTGTGGTGTGGCGGCCAAGAAAACCTCACCCATCGTTGGTGAGGTTTTTTGTTTGTCACAGTCGCCACTTTATCTTTTCTTCTGGTGTTGGGTTGAACCTGCCAACAACAGGGTCTTGGAACTTCTCAAACTTGCCCTTGATCTTGGAGAGCTTCACCTTAACGGTGTTGGTGACCTCGGTAACACGCGCGCCCATACGAACCACATGGGACAGGGTTACAATCTTTGCGCGCGATTGTTGGGTCACGTTGGCAGTTGCCTTGATGACGTGGGTAAGAGCCACGATTATCGCGTTTGGAGCTGCCCTAACCGAAGCCGAAACTCTAACGATGGCTGTTGTGGTCTTGTCGATCGTCTTGCGTACAAGCCCGCTTGCTGTCCCATAAGCGTGTAGATGCTTTCCGACCTTGACAAACTTTTTAGCGACCGCAGTTACATAGAAAATCACATTCTTGATTATGTTGAGAGCGGCCTTATGGTTTGCTGATACAACGTGAAGGACAGTTTGCCTGCGGTTGACGCCCTTGGTGAACGCCGTCTGGGTAATATGCTTGAATGAAAGCGCGATCCTCTTCCGATCCACGACAGAGATTGCCTTGGTCAGATATTTTAGTACAACTCCAACTCGTGTCATTGGTTGGAACGAACGCGATAGGACTTTAGCACTTCGTTGTAGCTCTGTCGTTTTTTGTGAAAATCCCTGTGCGGTTGCCGCAGCCAGTTTGCGGACCAATGCAGTAACTTGTTTCGGCTCTTGGACTACTTTGGTGTCATGAAGAAGCCGCTTGTCGCCCCGCAAAGTTCTCAACAATCCTGCAAACACAGATGCCAGGCGAGACACCCGAGCTGTTTTTCGGACAAGAGACTTTGCTCGTACCGCAGCAATGAACGGAACAAGACTGATAGCCTTGATTGGTTGTGTGAACGCAGCCTTGGGGAAGAATGAAATATGTTTCTTTGTCGTGGTTCTGGTTGGCTTCAAGGAGGTTGTAACAGTTGACAATAGCTCAACTAAAGACCCAGTCTTTCTTGCCAGGACATTTAGTGTCGCGGCAACAACACCGAAAGGAATGGTGTGTGATACATTCTTGACAACGGAAGCGTTTGTTGTCGCGGCATTGAATACCAATATTTTTTCAGGTGATTTTTCGACGGGCTCTACCTGACACGTCACATTGTAAGTTCCAG
>Ga0070731_10001771_pt1 | contig 21680 bp, 14 predicted proteins | sample Coa_R1_2_FD_66448 | JGI IMG/M metagenome (GOLD analysis project Ga0070731, IMG submission 66448) | Surface soil microbial communities from Centralia Pennsylvania, which are recovering from an underground coalmine fire - Coalmine... | ecosystem: Environmental > Terrestrial > Soil > Unclassified ... | reverse complement strand
ACGTGAAAGAGCGTGGATTTGCCGGAACCGGTTTTGCCCGCGATGAGGCCGTGCTGGCGCGTGGCTTTGCCGATCTCCAGATACTGCAATTTCGTCGCTCCCGAACGGCCAATCGGCACGCGCAATTCCTCCGTGGTCTCCTCGCTCCAGAACTGCCCGTTTTTCGGCGCGATTTGCTCGAACGGAACTTCGACGCGATTCGAGTCCTTGCTCTTGCGGCCGACTTCTTTGAGGAAATGCGTCGCGAACTCCGGCGATGGCGCGGGATCGAGATTCACTTTGGAGCCCGCAACGCGCCAGTTTGAGAGCGCGAAATCAGTTTCGCGGCGCACGAGCGTGACACTGTTTTTGCGGAGTTCATCCGGAACGAAATCCTGCGGCAACGCGTTGCGCTGGTCCCAATGAATCAACGTATACACGCCGCAGCGCGCGCCGCTCGTGGCGATGTTGCGCAGGCGCTTGCCGGCGGTGTCGCTGAAGTTGACCGGGAATGAAGCGATGACGAGGATGTGATACTTTTCCGCGATGGTGCCGGCCTGCGCGTTGTATTCAGCAATGGTTTCATATTCATTGCGCAGGTACATCTGGATGACTTTTTCCATGTGCTCGTTTAGTTCGCCGAGCTTTTCCTCGAATTGAGCTGACTGCGTCCAGATGCGGCTGTTGATATGGCTTTCCTCGAAATCCGCGAGGTGCATGAGGCCGGCAAAATTCTGGCCGAGGCCGACCGGGTCCAGAATCGTGAAGCTAAGCTTGCCCGCGGGATTGGTGGAGAGCAGGCGGAAAATGATGTTGTTGATCGCCACAATCGCATCTTCGTGACCCGCATTTTTGGCCTCAAAAAGAATGGAGCCTTGCAGCGGATAGGTCAGGAGGAGCGGGACGGAAAAATTAGCCGGACCTGGAAGCGCCAGCCGCTTGTCTTTGGGCACCGCTTCCGCAGCCTGGGTGATATCGACATCCAGCGTGCCGAATTTCGCGGCGTTTTTGAATTCCAGCGGCGGATCCCAATTCTGCCACAGCGGAATTTCCCACGGCGGAAAGAGTTTTTGCGCGAACTCATTCGCTTCGCGAATCGAAGCGTAAACCGGCTCAACGATCTGCTTCCACTCGGCCTGCAACGCGCTCCACTGTAAATCGAATTCGGCGTGCAACCGTTCCATTTTGGACTGGTGCGTTTCGGTCAGCGTTTTCGTCGCAGTATCAGCCTCCATGCGCAGGCGCGTGCTGGTGGTATTGAACTCGCTGTTGAGTTTTCGCACGCGAACCTCGTTCATTTGTTCGTTTTTCTGAAACGCACGCTGCGCTTTTTCACCGACCTTGATCGGCCGCACGCCGCGCATCTCGATGGCGTCCTTGACCGACTGCTTCCATTTCTGATTCATCGCAGCGATGGAATCAGCCGTGTCATTTCTGAGACGGAGCTGGTCCTGTTGCGCGTGGGCTTTGGCTTTCTCGAAGCAGGCATTGATCCACCAGCGGGACTTCGCGAGATTGGCGGCGATCTCCTTTGCGAGCGCGCTGTTCTGCTGGCCGCCGATGATGTAGGCAATCAGCGCGAGCACAAACGCGCCCGCTGAAATCGCAGCATACGATATCGGAAGACTTTTATTTCCAGAATGCTGCAGGAAAAAAACCGCGGCAGCAAAGCCCAGCAACAGCACAGCCCAGAGCCAAATGGGCAGGAAGCGAAAGATCACCGCCGGAAAACGCGCGCGAAATCGGCCAAGGTCGCCTTCCAGCTTTTTTTCGAGCTGCTGAAGCTGTTCGAGCAACTGATTTTCATCTCCCGATAAATCGGGCTGCGGCCACTCCCGATCCGGCTCGAGCAATTTTTTGAAGCGGCCGTAGCCGCCGAAGGCTTTTTTTGCCGAAAGCTCGAGTTCGCCAAAGCGATTGGCTGTTTCCGTGGCGCGCCGGTTGAAATCCTCCAACGCATTGGCAGAAGCAGTCAGGTTTTCATCGCGAACACGCTCGGCCTCTATCGAGCCCGTCTGGACGCTGTATTTGATGTCGCCTTCGTACTTGTTGATCTCATCGAGGACGTGTTTGCGGGCTTTGTTGTGCGCATCGTTGAGGCGAGTTTTACGCTTTTCAAAAAGGGCGTTGCGCGTGTCCTTCGCCCCCTTGTAGTCGGCTTCGGCTTTAGCCATGGCCTCCGCGGCCTCCGTTTTTTGTTTCTCCCTGGCAGCATCAAACGCCCGCGTCTCAATAGTGGAACGCGTGCGCAGATCGCCGTTTAATTTCTCCTCGCGCGCGGCAAAATCGCGCATCGCGCTCCTCAGCGCCTCCAGTTGCGCGAGCATGTCTTTAGCACCGAAATTTTTACTCACAATCTTTTCTGATTTTTTTCAGCAGTTCGTCCAGCTTCTCAACAATGGTTACGCTTTTGTCGATGCCGATAAACAGCTCCTGCAAATATTTCCGCTCGAATTCCTGCGCTTTGGCATCACGCCAGTAATTCTTGGTCTCATCCCACTTCAGGGAAAGCTCTTTTGTGAGCCCGACCAGACGCGCTTTGCTGCCGGCCATGCTCATGATGATTCCTCCGTGGTCGTAGTACCGGGCGGGGTGCCTTCAGCCGGCGGTTCTTCCATTTTTGAAGTTGTGCCCGCGCCCGGGCCGCCGCCCATTTTGATATCCGCATACTGTTCCAGCGTTTTGATGACTTCCGAAAGGTAAGCAATGGCGCGCGGCATTTCGGTGGCGACAAAACTTTGGAACTGGTCCACCTGCTTCACCAGCGGCTCCGCGCGATTATCTATTTCGCGATCCCATTTCTTCAGCATCACGAGTTTTTCCTGGGCTTCCTCGACCGCCTTCTTGGCGCGCTGCACGAGCAGTTGCTGCGCCGCAGAAACCTCCTGGAACTTCGACATCGACACGCTGAACAACTCAGACTTGGCACGCTCGAGTTTTTTGCCGCGCGCCTTCATTTCCCCTTCCCAATGACGGCGTTGATCGTTTTGCATCCATTGCTTGGCGCGCAACACTTCGTTCGATACTTCTTCGAGGGCCGGCCGCGCCTTGCTCAGATAATTAATCAAATCCGATCGAAAAGCCTCGATGGCTTCGAAGGACGTAATTTGAGCGCGGTCGGCCATTTCTTAATTTCGTCCTCGTTCTCGACCCATTCGATTAAGATTGCGAGGACGAGGAGGAGGACGATTAATATGGTTATCTCTGATTCAAATATTCCTCAATGCGTTGCGCTTTGCGCAGCAGGAATGGCGTGTGTTCTTTCGAAAGCTCGATGAACTTCTTGAGCGCCTTCATTGCGATCTTGAATTCCTCGGCGAACTTGGCTTGCTCCTGGTCCTGCCAGGTATCGCCGAGAGCAGCAAAGCGGGAGGTCAGAAGGCTGAGCCGGTTTTCGAGGTCGGTATTGAAGCGTTGCAATTCGTCTGCGAAGCGCCGGACTTTCTCAGGATCCATGATTGCCTGGGCCATAATGTTTCCTTTCGTTACACTAATTTAACCGTATCATCGCCAAAAACAAAGTTCGGCGCTACCACAAAGTACTGACCACTCAGGCTGGCAGACGTTCTGCTGCCATTTCAATTGTAGGCTGAATGCCGACAGAAAACTCAGATATTCACTGATTTCTCCATGAGGCGGGACAGCGACAATAGGATTCGAATGCGAAGAATTGTCTCACAGCGCGTGTCCGTACTGTGTATGGCGTCGTTCTTGAGCGTGGCTGCCACGAAAGCCGGGCAGGTCTCGTCCTTTCAGGCCGGCGACGGCGGTTGGCAGTTGGGGACGCTCGCGGTTGGGAATCTTGAGGGCTCGACGCAACTCGACATCGTGGTGCCCTATCGCAATTTATCCGGGCAGTGGCTGCTGGATGCCTTCCAGCCGGATGGCACAGAGCTGCCGGGGTTTCCGTATGCCGGAAATGGCGAGATCAATGTTTCTCCCACGCTCTACGATCTCGAAGGCAAAGGCCGCGATGATATTATATTCACGTGCGGCACGAGCGTAATTGCATTGCGCGGCAATGGCTCGGTGCTCTGGTCCAACCAGGTGAATTACCTCAATTACGTTCCCACCAGCGGCTACATGACCATCAAGAATGGATTTTATTGGTCCAACGGCGGCCGTCATATTTCGCGCCTGCCGAAGACCGCGGTTTTTTCGTCGGAGGTTTCGAGCCCGCTCGTGGCGGACGTGGATGGGGATGGGAAGAAAGAGGTTGTGACCGCGTGGAAGATTGATCCGGATCCCAATGGCAATGACCAGGATTTCAATCCATTCATCAGCAAGATCTGGGGCAGCGGAGAATGGGGAACGGTCGGCGAATCCTGGTCCGGCGGAGTGGTTTTCTTCGACGCGGCCAAAGGCAAAAAGAAATATGTCTATCATTTCGTGCAGGACGTCGAGGCGGGGCTCGCGCTCGGTCACGCCAACACAAACCGGCCATTGGAAACCTATGTGCTGAACGACAGCGATAGTGTGGTGGCGTTCGACAAAACGAAGCCTTTCGGCCTCTACGGCAGCGGCAACCTGGTCGGGCAATTCGGCAAAAACTCGCAGGTCATCAGCGGTTCGTACGAACTGGGCGTGGATGTTTATACTGCGGATATCAACGGCGATGGACTGAGCGAAGTGCTGGTGCCAACGACGCAATACACTTCTCCCTGGCAACCGAATGAGACGATCCTGGATCACGACGGCGCGGTCCTGTGGCGAAAATGGGAACAGCAGACCAATTTCCCGCTCAACCAATGGCAGAACAACGCGTGCATGATTCCGATCAATCCGGATCATGATAATCACATCGATGTTTTGAGTTTTTGCACTTCGTATGAAATCAATTTCCGTTATTGGGATGGCATCGAGCTGGTGGACCATCCGGGCTGGCCGATCAATTTTTATCCGTACTTGCCGACGCCGCCGGTGGTGGGTGATGTGGACGGCGATGGGCAGGAGGAAATTATCATCGGCACTTACAACCCGGCGGCGAATCCATCGGATGGAAACCTTTATGTATTCGCGATGGACGGGACGCTTAAATTCAGTGTGCCGGTACCCGGCGGGCTGAAACATATTCCGTCCATCGCGAATGTATACGGGAATGGACTCGATGTGGTCTATCGGTCGCTGGCGGGGACGGTTTACGTCCAGAATTTTGGCTCGACCAATTCCGGGCCGGTGTCGTGGTCTACGCATCGCGGGAACAAACAGCGTGATGGCAACTACGGCGTGTCGTTGTTTCCACCGGGCACGCCGATGATCAAGAGCAAGCAATCCGGATATCGGCGCGCGAGTTTTTCGTGGAGCGTTCCTGCCACAAACTCGCCGCAGTCGTGGCAAATCTATCGCGCTGACCAGCCGGAGGGGCCGTTCACACAACTCACCACGTTGGCAAAGAACATAACTTCTTACACCGATTCACCACTCCAACCCGGTTGCCAATATATCTACGAAGTGGGCGCGGTGTATCCGACCAACACGGTTCTTTCGGCGCCGTTTGCCATTCTTTCATTACTGAACGGCAACCTCGTTGCCAACTCCGGGTTTGAAGAGGACGACAACAGTCATTGGGATAAATGGTGGGGCAACATCAGTTGGACGAACATGACGGTTTCGACCAACGTCGTATATCAGGGCAAAAAATCGATGCAGATCACGCTGATCAATCAAACCGGCGGGCCGTCAATTTCGCAATACAATCAATACGGCACACCGTTCTCAACACTCCCGGTCACGCCCGGAACGCTTTACAGCTACGGCTGCTTTTTCAAGAGCGGCGGGATCTCGCAACCGTCGCAGCATTGGCTGCAATGGGCGTCCACCAAGACGGCGGCGGACATCAAGACTCGCCCTGCCCTGCCCTACCCCGATTATTTCACGCCGTATTTCAGCATCGGTACGACGAACACGGATTGGACGTATGCGAATCGCACGTTCGTGATGCCGGCTGGTTTTCCAAATGTGGAGCTCTCGCATTGGTATTCCGTGACGCAGGCGGCGAGCGGGTCGATCTATCTCGACAACGTCTTCTTCCGTGCGCTGCCGGCGCTGACCGCGACGAACTGGACCGAATTAATTCCGTTCCACTCGACGTGGCGTTTCGAAACGAACGCGCCGGCAGATTGGTTCGCAGCGGATTTCGACGATTCAAGCTGGCCCACCGGCACTGCGAAATTTGGCGCTGGTACGGGACCAAAAAATATCGTCACGCCATTGCCGCCGCAGTTGCCGGTCTATTATTTCCGGCGCGAATTCACGGTTCCGTCGGGGTCCTGCCAGGAATTGCTGCTTTCGGGGACCTGCACTGACGCGGGCCATCCGCCGGATATTTACCTGAACGGAACGCGATTGGTCACGTCGGGCATTGATATCGTCAGCAATCAAGGAAACGATGTTAACTATTTCGATCTCACGCCGTTCGTGGATTTGCTGCAACCGGGAACGAACACGATTGCCGTGGCGCTGAATAATGTGTGGCAACCGACATGGGATGATGTGGCGTTCGACTTGGATTTGAAGGCTGTTGCTGGGCCGTAACCGCAAAAATTTTACAGGAGGAAACAGAGGTAACACAGAGGCACGCAAACGAATCTCTCTGTTTCCTCTGTTATCTCCTGTTCAAACTTTTGATGTCTATAATCAACGCCTCGACGTCTGCTTCGGTGGTTTGCCAGGAGCACATGAAGCGGGAGCCGCCGCCGATGAAATCGTAAAATTCCCAGCCGCGCTCGTTCAGGCTCTTGACCACGTTCGGAGGAAGTTTCACAAAGACTCCGTTGGCCTCGACCGGATGCGTGGCGGAAAAGCTGGTTTCACTTTGCAGACGCTTCGCGAGAAGCTCGGCGCAATGATTGGCCTGGCGCGCGTATTTGAGCCACACGCCGTTTTCCAGCATGCCCACCCAACCGGCGGCCAGGAAGCGCATCTTGGATGCGAGCTGGCCGGCTTGTTTGCAGCGATATTCGAATTCGGCAGCCAGATCGCGATTGAAGAAAATCACGGCTTCACTGTTGGCCATACCCATCTTGGTTCCGCCGAAGCAGAGGACGTCGATGCCTGACTGGCAGGTTATTTGTTTGGGCGCAACGCCGAGCGAGGCGACGGCATTGGCGAAGCGCGCGCCGTCCATGTGGGTGAAAAGTTTGTGGCGCTGGGTGACCTCGTGGATCGCGGCCAGTTCAGCGAGTTGATAGACAGTCCCCAGTTCGGTGGATTGCGTCAGGCTCACCACGCGCGGTTTGGGATAGTGGAGGTCCGAGCGTTTGGTCACGAGCCGCTCGATCTCCGAAGGCGCGACTTTTCCGTGCGTTCCTTCGGCCCCGAGAAGTTTGGTGCCGTTGGAGAAAAACTCGGGAGCACCGCATTCATCCACCTGGATGTGCGCGTGCTCGTAACAAATAACGCTGTGATAGGATTGGCAGCAGGAAGCGAGCGCGAGGGAATTGGCGGCGGTGCCGTTGAAGACGAAGAACACGTCGCAATCGGTCTCGAAAAGTTCGCGCAGCATGTTCGCGGCACGCTCGGTCCAGGAATCATTGCCATACGACGGAAGGTCGCCCACGTTTGCCTTGGAATAAGCTTCAAAGGCTTCCGGGCACATGCCGACGGTATTGTCGCTGGCGAACTTTGCGTTTGATTTTAGCGCGCTCATGGTTTGGTCGACGGCGTGAAGATGCGCTTTAACTCAAAGGGACGCAAGGGACGGGTGTGCGTCGCACCGCACAGTTGCCGATGAAATTGACAGCGCTGCCACGGTCATTCAAGGTAGCAGCATTCACTATGCACTCCGGCCTGATTTCCAAACAGGTTCTTATGGTCGCGCTGTGTTATGCCGGGTGGAGCGGCGTCGGGATGGCGCAAAGCTGGGTGCCGACCGGTGCGCCTGTGACCAACTGGATTTCCCTTGCGGCTTCTGCTGACGGCGCAAAATTAGTGGCGGCGGCCAACAATACGGGCAACAGCACCGGTGCGGTTTATCTCTCGATTGATGCCGGCACGACGTGGACGCCTACGATTGTCACGAATCCGGGATGGAGTGCTCTCGCGTCTTCCGCAGATGGAAATTCTCTGGTGGCTACGCCGACGATCGGAGTGATTTATTCGTCAACCAACGGCGGTTCAACGTGGAGAACCAACCCAGTCCCCGCCCACTCCTGGAACGCGATTGCCTCTTCGGCGGATGGCTCGAAACTGGCGGCATCGTATTTCGTCAACATTATTTATATTTCAACGAACGGCGGTGGCACGTGGAACACCAATCTAACGGCGATGTCCGATTCAACGTGCCTGGCGTCTTCTGCTGATGGAACAAAACTGATCGCGGCGAACAACGTGGGAAGGACAATTTCGAGCACCAATTGGGGAGGTAACTGGTTATCGACAGGATCGGTTAATCAGTATGTGAATTGCATGGCTGTTTCCGTTGACGGCACGCATGTGCTCGCCGGGTTGGGTAACGCGGCGGGCGCAGGCCCGCTCTATTCTTCAACCAACTCCGGACTGACCTGGACCAGCAATACGGTGCCAAGACGTTCCTGGGCTGCGGTCGCAATGTCGGCGGATGGCAATACGCTGCTGGCGGTGTGCAACCCGAGCATTTACACCTCGACCAACGGCGGGTTGTCGTGGGTTTCCAACAATGTGCCGGGATTGAACTGGCGCAGCGCGGCCATGTCAGCGGATGGCGGCAGGATGTTCGCGGGAGCGGCGCCGGGAGGGATTTACACGCTGCAGAATACGCCTTCACCACAAATGGCGATCGGGGCTTCGAACAACGTCACGATTTCGTGGTTGGTGCCTTCTACGAATTTCGTTTTGCAGGAGAGCCTGGATTTGACGCCGGGCAGTTGGATGAACCTTTCGAACGCGCCGATATTGAATTTCTCGAATCTGCAGGAGCAGGTCACGCTACAGCCGTCCAACAGCGCCGGATTCTTTCGGTTGATTACGCAATAAGTCTAAAGGCCAAAGAGGCGCAGGGCTGGATCGATAAACAACGGGGAGGTTGTCACTGGCGAATTTGGCGTTTGGCTTTGGGGCGGTCATGGTTTGATAATGTAGTGCTACCAAACTTCTTTTACAGGAGGCAACAGAGGAAGCAGAGAGATATTCAGCGCGAGGGACTACCGGAGAACCACATGGGTTGACAGAAACATCATGAAAGCTATCACCGATATTATCATCCAAACGATGTGAGCAGTGCGATTTCGTGAAAAGAACTCGCGCCATCGCGGAGAGAAAAATGCAGAGATAGAACATCCTCCCCAAGCGAACGGAATCGACAGCAGAACGAACGCACCCAGAAAAAAAGCGTCGTCCGCGACAGGGTCTCCAAGAGGTGATTTGGGGTCCCAACTGCTGATGTCGTCGGGATCATTGCCACCTTTCTTGCTCACTCCATCGGCGCCGACGGAATAAAGATCGTAGCTGTTTGTGTTGTGGATGCCGGGGCAACGGTAAACGTATTCATGTCCCCATGGATCCACCGGAATTTGTGGAGGATCGATATAAGGCCCTTTCCAAAGCCTTTGAGAAAGGTTGGTTGGGAAAGTGATGAGAGCCTGTAATCCTTCTGCAGTTGTTGGGTAGCGACCGCAATCGTTTGAAAACGTATCCAGAATCGTTTTTAACCCGCCGGAAATATCTGCACGAGCCGCCATTTCACGAGCATAAGAAGAGGGATGGCTACCAGTTAGAGATATTATCGCTAATACGACTGCGCAGGCTTGAGCCAGCACGAGAAACCAGAAGAGTCGGGAGGATTTATCCATTCAGTGCCAATTACCGATGTCATCTAGATCACCTTTGATTCCATCAGGGCCGGCGGAATAAAGGTCGTAGCTGTTTGTGTTGTGGATGCCGGGGCAACGGTAAACGAAATTGTGTCCCCACGGGTCACGTAGGAGTTTCGGAGAATCAAGATAAGGGCCTCTCCAGAGTTTTGGGGAGATGTTAGTTGGGCAAGTAATGAGAGCCTGCAATCCTTCTGCGGTTGTTGGGTGGCGACCGCAGTCAACCTTAAACATACCCAGCATGCTTTCCATACCATAAAGATTTATAGCAACAGCGCGCACAGCGACTTCCGGCGGTCTGTGAGCAATTCGCCATCCTAGTAAGAATGCAACCGCTAGAACCAAAGACCACAAGAGGTGTGAGGGTTTTTTCATGATGTCGTCTGAATCATCGCCGCGTGACGGTCCATCGCAGGGAATATGCCAATGTGAAAAAATGAAGGTTTTAGCGCCAATCGCAAACGCGCGTGCAAATCCTGCTCGGATGCCCCTGAAAGGCCGCGCAGTCTTTGCGCTAAAGGCCAAAGAGACGCAGGGCTGGATCGATAAACAACGGGGAGGTTCCGAGAACAATCAACAGCGTCCAGGCGCGGGCGATTGGAATGGGCCACGCGCGGATATGCAGGCGGTTTTCGGCCAGCACGAAAACGCCCTGGATCAAAAAGAATGCCATGGTGGTGAGAGCGGCGGACCTGCCCAACGCAACCCACATGGGGCCGGCGTGAAAAATTCCGCTGACGATGAAGCAACAAAACAATCCGAGACCGACGCCGGCGACGCGTGCCGTTGGAAGGAAGACGAATGTTCGCAGCCACGCGCTCACGATCATATTCCAACGTTGGCCCCAGAATTCTCCGACGCTGCGTGCGGCGATTGGAGTTCGATGCAGCAACGGCGATGAATATCCGGCGGCGAGCGCACCAAGGCTGCATGCCGCAAAGACAAAATCGGCCGCGCCGTAAAGGATCGCCACTCCGGCGGCCAGGCGCGTTATCTCCATGGCGATGTTACTCGGATGTCGCGTTTGCAATGCGATGAGCAAGCCAGTTATTGCGATGAATGCGCCCAGGAGTGCGCGCCAAACGGAATCCAATAATAATCTTTCGCCGGTTGAAACTGGACGCAGGCGCCAGCGTGTGCGACGGAAGATTTTTCGACCAGGAGCGGCGGCAAACTCGGCTGCAAACATCACAACGCCGACTCCCATCAGCGCCATATAGGCGCGTGCGATCTGGGCTAAGGGGAAAAGCATGACACGTTACAGTTTTTCGCGATGCGGCAAATGGTCGCGGTTCCAGCGAACCAGCGCGTTGTCATTCGTGCTCTCAAAAAGCGATTTCACGGTGGGCGATTCGACGTGGCCGTCGCAGAACACCACGTTCGCATGGCCGGTGTGACGGGCATAGGCTCTCGGCGTGGTGTCGGAATTGGTAATTCCGGAGGTGCGCCACAACGCGACGGTGTTATCCTGAATGAAATTGCCGGCGCCCACGAAACCATCACCGATTGCCATCATTTCGTAGGGCGCAACCACTTCTGATTCTCGCACCGCCGGCGCAGGCCAGAGCCCTTTGTTTTTAAAATCCCAGACGTTGTGACCGCCAAGGCCAAGCGAATTCGTATCAGATTGCAGGCTCATGCCATAGGCATTGTAGCCGTAACTGATGTAGCGTATCGAACTGTTGGTCTGGAGTTCGACCGCGGGGCATCGCCAGACTGATTTTTGAAGCCAGACGACGGCGTTTTCGTGATTGGTCGATTCGTTGAGTTCGCCGTGCTGCAAGGTGGCCATCCAGGAACCGAAATGGATGCCGTCCTGATTTGTAGTCACGTAAAGAGGAAAGGCATTGTGTTCGGTGACAAAGCCGCGCAGGGCAATTCCGAGCTGGCGAACATTGTTGAGGCAAGCGGCGGCGCGAGCCTTGGCTTTTGCGCGGCTAAGCGCAGTCAACAAAAGCGCGGCTAAAATTCCGATGATAGCAATGACCACGAGCAGTTCGACGAGGCTGAAGGCAGCGCGGCGGACTTTTTGCAGGTTTTGGATTTGAACATCCGGCTCGCGGAAAAGTTGCACTTTGATTTGACAAAGCGCCCGGCCCGGAGTCACGCGGCGAGTTTTCAGTGGGTCAGCACTTCGGTTTTAATGACGAAAATCTTTCGATCACCCATCCAACGCGATCCGTAATAACGGTCCGAACTGAGGTACCCTCTCAGGACAACTTCCAATCCGTTTTTAAGTTCATTTCTTGCTGGCCATCCTTCCTTGTGAAGAAGGTCGATTTCCCAACGCACGCCGGGGTTCTCCATCGGACTAAACTCAAGGCCAAGCGCACTCAATCGCTCGAAAAATACTTGTCCTCTCACCGCAACAGGCTCAAACCCGAAAGATCTCATAACCTCTTCTTCTGGCGCCAGATTTCGCGAACGGAAATCCTGCCCGGCGAGAAAGCCATAATATCTCGCGTCGTTGGATGTCATTGTCTGATTACCTGGCGAGGTAAAACCATCGAAAAATGCATTCAGATAGTCCCGTCGGGCCCTGTCGATTTCCGTCGTCCGATAAGGGACTGGCGGTGCGGTGGGGTCCCGATGAGGGGGCGGCGGCGTGGAAATATAAGCTTCAACGATTGCGAGAATCGCCGGATTTGTTGTTTTGGCGTCAGGCGGCCTCATAGAATGGGTGACACACTTTTCGCAATTCGCGCTCTTGCTCCTCACAGATCAGCATGCGGTCGTAAAAATCTCCTCTTCGGCTGATTTCGCCGAACATGTGTCTGGACGGTCCCAGTAGCAATACCTCTTCGATACTTTCACTTTGACGTTCGCAAAGAACCACGGTTTGCATCGGGGGATCGCCATAGGAAATCCGCGCGAGATAAGCGCGCCGGACGATTTTGGACTTCGCCTGTGAGTAAATATGTCGAAAGAAATTCTTCAGTTTATCGTCAGCCGGATCATTTTGTTCACCCAAGAACTTAAGATGAGTTGGCGTGAAGACGTCCGATAGTTTTGGCCAGCCCGAGTGTTGTGTGTTGCGCGGGAAGTTGTTCACAGTATCGCTCTCACGCCAGTCATGTCTATATAGTCAGCCGTTGCTTCGGAACTTATGCAATTCGGAATTCGTCCCGGCAGTGAAGGGCGTGTTGCCCAAAATCGAAAAGGGTGGAGGTGAGTGGCCAAAGAAGGAGTTCGGCTGATGATGAACCATTTGCTCCAAGTTCCTTGTGCACTAACAAATTAGGGCTCGATTCCGGAGGTTTGGCAAGTCTGATAATGATGCACGATGCTGGTTTGCATCAAATGACTTCTGCATGCCGATATGCTCGCTGCGCTCGCCCGGCTGCGCCGGAAAGTGTGGATGGTTTACTTATCGGAAACCCGGGGTAGCTCGTTCCTCGCAACCCCGGGCTGATTGATGGAACCTCCTTTGGGGTTCTGAAGTCGCCTGCGGCTGTTCCGTGCGGCCCAAAGGCAATTTTTAGTGACGGGACGAGCATGAGAGCATGCGGCCTGGAAAGAGCGGTCCGCAAACGTTTCGTCAGTTTTGAACGGCCCAGTCATTCGTCGGGCTCCACAACTCCGGATGGGGTTGATGGTCGCGGTTCCAATTTTGCGCGGTTCGCGGCGGATACAAATAATCACGGCGCTTTACCAGAGACACATGGCCATCGACGAAGAGGAGGTTGTAACCGTCGGAGTGAGGTGGTTTGGCTTCTCCTTTCGAGGCGAGACCGAAAGGGCCGGGCCATTGAAAAGCGTGCATTTCGACAGGTCCGTTCAATCCGGTATGGCCTTGAAATTGAAGAGGGCGGGTGTCGCCAACTGCATACATTTCGCTCGGCGCCACGACGCGATTCTCAGGCACGGTCGGCCTCACGCGTCCCAGTCCCAGCCATTGCCCTTTTTGAACGAAATTAGTGCCGCCGACGATTCCATAGCCGCTCATGCCAAGTGCGTTGTAGGCGTAGCTGCTGGAAACCTCGAAACGACCGCCTCCACTCGGAGGCGGCTTCCAAATGACGTTTCCACCCTCGGCGAGATAAGTCGGGCAGTGCCAGGAAAAGTTGGTCCAATTGAGCGGGTTGTAGGAGGCCAATTCGTCGCCCCAGGTCATGAAGGGAGGACCGAAACTGAAGGAGGACGGATAGATATTGTGGTCGGAGACATACATCTGCATTTCGAGCCCGATTTGATGGAGGCGATTTGCGCAGACGGTGGTTTGGGCGCGGCCTTTTGCGTGAGACAAAGCCGGCAGCATCAGCGCCGCCAACACAGCGATAATGCCTATGACGACGAGGAGTTCAACGAGTGTAAAAGCACGGCGGCGGTTCGTGCGCAGGTAAAATGGCGCCGGATCACCTTTGCGGGTGCGTGCGGACGAGACCTGAAAATCGTCGCTCATATTGTTTCCTACCCTATTAGTCGCAAGTCGTGACTAAAGTGGACAAATGTTTTTTTGAAATGATTGGCGACGGTCGCAGACCGCCGCTACATGGTTAACGCCAACAACGCCAACAACGCATTACAATTCTGCGCGGTCGTAGTAGTCGTTGAGCAGTTCTTTGAAATGGGGAACGTGGGGCGAAGGGCGGACGGGCGAAAACGGGGCACGGAAACGTGCCAAGCCGTTAAAAACGGCTATGCGCGGACGGGGTCGACGGGAAGGCGTAAAGTCGGGGACCAAGTGCGGCGCCGCGGGCGATTTTCACGGCTGCCGACTGCCAGTCGGCGATACAGCAGAGTGACACTCTTCGCTACGACGGACGAGGAGCACATTTCCTGTTTGCATCGACTTGAATTTTTCTGAAAGCTGTGAGTCGTTGAACTATGGCTGAAAACGCAAAGCACAATTACGACGAGAGCAAAATCAAAACGCTGTCTTCGCTGGAGCATATCCGGTTGCGCACGGGGATGTATATCGGGCGCATCGGCAATGGGTCCAATCCGGATGACGGCTGCTATATCCTGATGAAGGAAGTCCTCGATAATGCGGTGGACGAATACATCATGGGCCACGGCAAAGAGGTGCAGATTTACCTGGAGGGCAATCGCGTGGCGGTGCGGGATTTCGGGCGGGGTATTCCGCTGGGCAAGGTGGTGGATTGCGTTTCGAAGATTAATACCGGCGCGAAATATAATGACGACGTGTTCCAGTTCAGCGTGGGATTGAACGGCGTGGGTACGAAGGCGGTGAATGCGCTTTCGAAATTTTTCCTGGTGCGGAGCCATCGTGAGGGTGAGTTCGCGGAGGCATCGTTCAAACAGGGCAAGCTGAAGAAGGAAGACAACGGCAAGACGAAGGAACCGAATGGGACGTTCATCGAGTTCGAACAGGACCCGGATATTTTCAAAGAGAGCGAGTTCCGGCTGGAGCACATCGAGCGGCGGTTGCGGCATTACAGTTATTTGAACAGCGGACTGAAGCTGGTGCTGAACGTGGCCGGGCAGCCGGAGCCGAAGGTGTTTCAATCGCGGCTCGGGCTGATGGACCTGGTGATGGAGGATCTGGAGGCGGATGGCGCGGAGCCGTTGTATCCCCCGCTCCATTACACGAGCAAGACGTTGGAGTTTTGTTTTACGCACAGCAACAGCCGTTATGGCGAGACGTTTTATTCGTTCGTGAACGGGCAATACACAAGCGACGGCGGCACGCATTTGAGCGCGTTTCGCGAAGGGCTTTTGAAAGCGGTCAATGAATATGGCAACGCGAAGTTTGAGGGCGATGACGTGCGCGAGGCGATGATCGGCGCGGTGGCGATCCGGTTGAAGGATCCGGTGTTCGAATCGCAGACGAAGAACAAGCTGGGCAACACGGAAATCCGCACGGAGCTGGTGAACAACGTGCGCGAGGAGTTGCTGCATTTTTTCAATCGCAACAAGGAAATCGCCGAGAAGATCATGTCGAAGGCGGAGGACACGCGGCAGTTGCGCAAGGAATTGCAGGAGGTAAAGAAGCTGGCGCGCGAGCGGGCGAAGGCGATTACGATTCGCATTCCACAGCTGAAGGATTGCAAGAATCATCTGGATAAAAAACGCGACAAGGGCCACGGCACGCAGGTGTTCATTTGCGAGGGACAATCGGCGGCGGGTTCGATCACAAGCTGCCGCGATGTGAACAATCAGGCGGTGTTTGTGCTCAAGGGCAAGCCACTGAACGTGTGGGACCTCAAGCGCGACGTCGTTTACAAGAACGACGAAATGTACAATCTGATGCAGGCGCTGAACATCGAGGACAACCTGGAGGGGTTGCGTTATGACAAGGTGATTCTGGCGACGGACGCGGACGTGGACGGATTGCACATTCGGAATTTGATGATCACGTATTTCTACCGCTTCTTCGATCAACTCGTGCATGACGGGCATTTGTATGTGCTGGAGACGCCGCTCTTTCGCGTGCGAAACAAAGAGAAAACGGTGTATTGCTATTCGGAAGCAGAGCGTGACAAGGCAGTGACCGAATTTGGCGGCAAGCCGGAGATTACGCGGTTCAAAGGGTTGGGTGAAATTTCGCCGAGTGAGTTCAAGCAATTTATCGGGAAAGAAATGCGCGTGAGCAAAGTGGAGTACGCGCAGAAGACGGAAGCCAGCGGAATCCTGACGTTTTATATGGGCAAGAATACGCCGGAGCGGAAGGATTATATCATGGAGAACCTGGTGGTGCCGGTGGAGGATTGATTCGCGATGGTTGGCATCCGGTGAAAGCGCCGGAGGGCCGGCGCACTCCAAGACGCTGGCGCGACTGCTAGCGGTTTTGAACTTCCGGAGCGGCCCGCGATTGCACTGCCGTAGCTGTGGTCAGGTTGAAACTTTTTCCGACGACCACTCCGATGAGTGAGCCGATGATGGCACCGGCGACAAAATCGGAAAACCAATGGATGGTCACGGAGACACCGAGGCCAACGTAAAGGGCGTAAGCGATGGCCACAAAGCCTACCCATCTTTGTTTCGGCGTGAGCAGGTAGATGGTGAGGGCCATGGCGAAGGCGATGGTGGTGTGCGAGGATGGCCAACCCCAAAACGCGCCGCCACGCCAGAAACCAAAGCGGAAGACGTGGCTGATGTCAGGGCCCATTTCGCGCATGGAGGGATGCACGCGACCAGTGAAGGCTTTGTAGGCGGATGAGATGAGCGAGCCGATGATCGCGGCTTGCGCGAGCGCGGCGGCGAAGCGGATGAATCTGATATCGCGAGCGCTGAGGCCGATAACTATAAGGATGACCGGCAGGATAATCGGGAGTTCGCCACCGACGTGAACGGCCGGGAAGGCGAGCGAACGAATCTCCGGACTACGTGTCCAAGTGAAATAATGCCAATCAAAACCGGACAAAACGAGAATGGCCGTCAGCACAATGGCAAGCAGATGCCAGAGTATCCGTCTGCCTTTGAAGCAAGCGATGATGTTGAGCGGGAGAGTCCGGACGAATTGCTTCATGCGAGCGCGCCACAGCATCAAAAATGTTCTGGTGGAATGCGAGACGAAAAGCATACAGGCGCAACGAGATTGCGCCGCTGGACGCGGCGCGGACAGCGCAGCGCGCTGTCCCTACCTTTCACTGGCGGGACGCCCGTGCCACTACCGGTAAATCCTCAGTGGACGAGCTTCACAATTGAACGATGGTGACTGAATGGGTCGAAGGTTCAGGACAAAACTACTTTGGACTGTCGTCGCCGTCGTTGCGATATTGGCGCTGCTCGTCACCGCGTTGCCGCTGTGGTTTCCGCTGGCGCTACGACCGATTGCGAAACGGCTCGGCGCAAGCTATGGCAGTTACGAGCGTATTGGTTATCAGCGCTTCAGGGTTTCTGATGTCGAGTTCACAAATGCGGATCTGCGAATCACCGCAAAGGAATTGACAGCGTTCGTCCCCACGGTATGGCTGTGGCGGCAACACACCGGCAGCACCAACGAGGAGTTCGTGACTGCAACATCGTGGAACTACTCCCCGGCGCTCCATTCAGCATCGACGAATGAGCCAGCTTCCGTGCATCGGATTGTTGGAAATCTCCAGACAATTGCCAAGGTGCTCAACACCTGGATCCCGACGGCGGTGCTCACGAACGGCAGCATCAGCATCAACAAGGGAACTCTGGCAGTTCCGGAGGCCACGTGGACGAACGGAAATCTGGCGGCCGATGTTTCGGTGACCAACCAGCCGCCATTTGCGGTAACGCTTTCAACGCGCGGCCAGCCGTGGAAGCTCGATTTCAATTGGGAAGCGCAGCAGCTCCGCTCCACGATTGCGATCGACCAACAGGCGGAGAAACTGACAGTCAACGGCACGGCTGATTGGCTGACCAACCATTTTGTTCTGGCCGCGGAATTTTCCGCACACGGTTTAACTCCTGACACCGCGAGCCTGAGGGGCGATTCGTTTGGTGTTCCAGCAAGGCTGGTCGGATTGGAACAGTACGGCGACATCACGGGCGCATTGCAAGCAGGCTGGCAGACGAATCATTTCCGTGCGCAGTTGACCGCCAACGCCGTTCCACGCGGCACGAACCTTCCGCCACTCAGCGTCCAGTTGAACGCGTCAGGTGACACGAACGCGGCGCGGCTGGATGTGGTGAAAATCTCCGGCCCGGGCTTGCATGCCGAGTTGCCCGCGCCGGCTGTGATCGAATTCCACCCGCCATTTCTGTCGCAGCCCACGAGGTTCGGAGTTGTGGCAAACCTGAATGAGCTGTCGATTTGGAGCGGCGCGGGGCCGCAGGAATTACAAGGGAGACTGGCCGGGCAGGCGGTGGTTTATCCGAGCGCAGGTATTCCGCGAGTGACTTTCACGCTGGTCGGTTCCAGCGTGTCCACTCCACTGCTGACCACGAGCAACCTGGACGTGAATGCGGAGCTGAACTGGCCAGTGGTGGAAGTGAAGAGTTCACACATTGAAATGGATGACGGCTCAGAAGTGGCGCTCACGGGCGCGTTTGACTTGAAGGACAAGACCGTGAGGAACGGACAGTTTTATTCCGCGGGAACTTTCGGCGGCCAATTTTTACCGGCGGATTTTTCGTTTGGTTCGGCAACGGTGAACGCACAATTCAGCGGACCGTTAAAATTGCTGACAAACTCGGCGCGGGTTGATGTGAAGCGTCTGGCAATACCGCACGTGAACCCGCTGAACGTTGAAGCAGCGTGGAATGGCGAGGGGTTGGATATCAAAAACCTGCAAGCCCGGCTGACGGCGGGAAGCTCATCGTTGTCGCTCGGCGGTTCCGGCTCAGTGGCCGGGAAAGAAAAGACGATCACGCTGACGGCATTCACGCTTAACCAGAGCAATCAGCCGATGCTACGCCTGCAAAGCCCCACGCGGATTACGGCAACCGCAGAGCAAACAACGAACACAGATTGGAGCGTGAACATCGAACCGCTCGTGCTGGCAGGAAACGACCGGCAGTTTCGGCTGGCAGCCAGCCTCGAGTGGCCCAGGCGTGGAAGCGTCGCATTCAGCGCCAAAGCACTGGACGCGCACCTGCTGAAGGATTTCTTTCCGCAAGCAGACGTCGAGGCAGTGCTGGCGAATTTGAATTTCTCCGGCGGCTGGACCAACGGCCCGATGAGCTTTCAGCTCACTTCAGACGCCACGCTGAAAACGAGGGAGAACATTCCTTTTTCGGCGGCCGCGAGAGTGTCGGGAGGAAGCGACGGAGTGAGGATTGAACGACTTTCGATTTGGAGAGCGACCCAGGCGGTTTCCAGCGTACAGGGATCGCTTCCCGTATTTTGCGATCCCACGCGGCGCGATTCAGTGATTCAAATCAATACGGAAGCACCGTTGAATTTGCAGATGTCGACCGATCCGAATTCGGTGCTTTGGGAAAAAATCGGAGCGGAAACGGGGCTGCGGCTTGATGAACCAAGACTTGCCGCAAACCTCACCGGCACCTGGGCCGCACCGAAAGGACAGGTGACCCTGCAGGTGCGAAGCATCGAACTGCCCTGGCACGAGCATCCGCTGCCGGCTGTGGAAAATCTCAACTTCCTGGCCGAGATGAATCGCACAAGCGCGCGTATTTCGCAGTGCGATTTCCAAATCGCCGGGCAGCCCGTGACCCTGACGGGCGAAATTCCGCTGGGCGAAAGCTTTTGGGCGAATCTCCGGCGGCAGCATCGATTGCCGGATTGGCATGATGCAACGGGACGATTGAGAATTGAAAATGCGCAAGTGGCCGCGTTCAGCCGATTCACGCCGCAGATCCTCGCTCCGGAAGGCTCCGTGAACGCGGACATCTCGCTGGAGCGCGGCGGGAATTTCCGCGGAGAGTTGTCTGTCCGGAATGCAAGGACGTTCCCGCTGGAAAGCGTCGGGCCCGTGCGCAATATTCAAGCCCTGGCCAAGCTGGACGGGCAAACGATCCGGTTGGAGAGCGCCTCGGGAGAAGTCGGTGGGCAACGGGTGAACGTGGAGGGCAGCGTGGAATTGAACGAGCAACTCTTACGCACGAACGGCCTGCCGCGGTTTGAGGTGCATCTGAGCGGGACCAATGTGCCGCTGGCGCGCAACCCGAGCGTGCTGCTGCGCGCGAACCTGGACCTGGCCGTAACGAATTCCAACATGGAGACGCCCGTGGTCTCCGGAACCGTGACGATGCGAAACAGCCTGTTCCTCGCCGACCTGCAATCGCTCGTGCCGAGACACACGGCGTCGCCGCGGCAGCGTCCTCCGTATTTCAGCGTGGAAGCCGAACCCTGGGCAGATTGGCAGCTTAAAGTGAAGGTGCAGGGAGTGGATTTCCTGCGGGTGCAGACCCCGTTGTTTCAGGGGAAAATTTCGGCGGCGTTGAATGTTGTCGGAACGTTGAAAAACCCGCTGGCGCTTGGCCAGGCGCAAATCGACAGCGGATCGACGGTTGTTTTTCCATTCGGCACGCTGGATGTGAGACAGGGTTTTGTTTCGTTGACGAGCGAAAATCCGTTTCGGCCGACTTTGTTTGTGGAGGCCGGAGCGCGGCGGTACGGTTACGATGTGAAGATGCAGGCGACGGGACCGGCGGACGATCCGGTGATCCAGTTTTCATCAATACCGAGCCTGAGTTCGGAGGAAATCGTGCTGATGCTGACGGCCGGAGAACTGCCTGCGGCGGTGGGGACGACGACGTCCATCCAGCGCGCGGGAGGGCTCGGAATATATGTGGGGAGGAATTTGCTTTCGGACTTTGGGGTGGGCGGCGGAGAGGATCGGCTCACCGTTCGCTCCGGCGAATACATCAGCCAATCCGGGCGGCCGACGTATGATATCGAACTTAAGTTGAACGACCGCTGGTCATTGATCGGTTCATATGACCGGTTTGACCAATACAACATGGACGTGAAATGGAAGTTGTATCGGAAATGAGAAGAGTCGAGGGAAATTTTGAACACCTCCATGTACTCAGGCGGATTAACGCGCGGCAGATTGAAAATCTGCGCTACAGAGGGAAGTGGTTTCGCATTTACTTTTGACGTTCATTCGCCATGCTACCCGCTCCATTTGAATGAAGCTTTCGACTCTTAGCATCGTGCTCGGCCTTGCAATGGGTTTGCCGCAGATTTACGGGATCCTCAAACCGAAGGATTTTGGCGCGTCGGTGCGCAAGTTTCCGCGCAACGTACCGATCGGGATCGCCTTGATGCTCCTTGGCACGGCATGGTTCCTGTTCAATTTGAGCCAGGAATCGATTTCTGATTTCAAAAGCTATCAGAATGTGTTGTTCGTGTTGTTTGCGGCGGTCGGCGTGGGGAGTTGCATTTATGTGCAGGATTTTCTGGCGGTGCGCGGCCTGGCGGTGGTGTTTCTGCTGCTGGCCAAGCTGATGGTGGATACGGGGCGGCCGATGCTTGGCAAAACATGTTGGGCGCTGGTGATCCAGGTGTGGGCCTACGCCATGGTAGTCGCCGGCATCTGGCTCACGCTGTCACCGTGGCGGCTGCGGGAT
>Ga0070731_10001770_pt1 | contig 21684 bp, 20 predicted proteins | sample Coa_R1_2_FD_66448 | JGI IMG/M metagenome (GOLD analysis project Ga0070731, IMG submission 66448) | Surface soil microbial communities from Centralia Pennsylvania, which are recovering from an underground coalmine fire - Coalmine... | ecosystem: Environmental > Terrestrial > Soil > Unclassified ... | reverse complement strand
ACAACACGCAGGGAACCGGCGTCAGCCCCTCTGCGTAAGAATTTGCAAACGATTCCATCACACCGGTGCGGAAGCGGCGTTCGTAATCGAGCACATAATGGGGAATGCCAAGCCGCGCCGAGACGCGGCGCGCATCCTCCACATCCTGTCCCGCGCAGCACGCGCCCTTCCGCCCTGCGGGCGCGCCATGAGCGTAAAGCTGCAGCGTGATGCCGATCACGTCGAAGCCGTCGCGCTTTAAGAGTCCGGCAACGACTGAGGAATCGACGCCGCCCGACATGGCGGCGACGACGCGCGTTTTCTCCGGCGCCTTTGCGATTCCCAATCTGTTCAATCCGTGCATGTCGAGCGCTATAGGCCGATGAAATCACCCTTACAAGTCTTTCATGATCGAAGACCGTCCCATTTTCGAGCGTTGCAACGCGTCGCCATCGGCGCGGTGGAAACCGCTCGTCAACGCAAATTAAGAACGCACTGCTTTCCTTCATCAAAGGCGAACCCTGACACTCAGATGATTTTTGCTCTGGACTTTGGGGTTTTCTTAAAGCCCTCACGCATAGGCTTGCGGTTCGTTGGGCGTGTGTGTGTGGAGCACGACAGAATGGAAGACCGCAGAGGCCGCGTGAGCTACGTGATCGGACCGGACGGCAGTCCGCTCACGATGTCCGATCTTCCTGCGCCCGGCACGAAGCGTTGGGTGATACGCAGGAAGGCGGAAGTGGTTGCAGCGGTTCGCGGCGGCCTCCTGAGTCTCGACGAAGCCTGCCGGCGTTACACACTCACGGTGGAGGAATTTCTGGCCTGGCAACGCGCGATCGACCGCTTCGGTCTCGCGGGGCTGAGGGCGACACGGGTCCAGCAATATCGTCACTGACGCGGTCGCGTTCGTCGCGCGCCCCGATCAGCGATGTGCTCGGCCCGTGCGACATGAGGGCAGAGCCATGAGCGATTCCTGGAGTACACTGGCCGGCAATTTCGGCGGCTTCGACGGCATCACCTACGCCATCATGGCGATCATCGTGGTCGGCGCGGCTTTCATGATGCCGACGATGTCCGCGATCGTGACCGCCACCTGCGCGGCGTTGTTCATTTTCGGGTTTTCGGCTTTTCTGCGCTCGGTGCTTTCGGCGCAGGATGCACGCACGGTGGCGCGCGACGACTGGAACTATGCGCTGACGCTCCCCCTGCACACCGTGCTCGTCTATGCGGGCGCATTCTGTTTCCTGATCGCGATCGTGCACAGCCTTCGCAACTTCGCAAAGCAGCAGTAGCAAAAAGAGACAAATTCACGCGGAGACTCGGAGCCTCGCTCGTAGTCCGAAACGCGCCAGGTTTCTCTGTCCATTAACCAGGTTTCTCTGTCCATTAACAATGAGGCGGTGAGGCAGTGAGATTGCCGTGATTCGGGGAGACCGTGCATCATGAATTTTGTTGCGCGCGCAAAAGCGCGCGCAATCTTTGGCTTTCGTCGGATGCACAGCGCACGATCCGAGCAACAGGTATCTCACTGCCTCACCGCCTCATTGTCAATGGCGGCCGATACGGTGGCAGTGTTACGAGGAGCCCTGCATCTTCGCGTGCACCTCCCTGCCGGTACAAAGTCTACGCCTGCCCCGCCGCTTTCCTGCATTCGTCCGCCAGCTCGCGAATGTCGTAGCTCTGGCATTGCGGCAACAGGCTCTGGGCTTCGGCGTCGTTTCCCATCCCGTGCAGGATGGCGATGCGCTTGGGCAGGAGAACGGCAGAATTGTCGAAGCGCGTAACCGCTTCGCCCATGAGTGCCTGGGCATGCGTGTAATCGTTTTGCGCAACGTAGCGATTGATCAGACGCGCATAGACCTCCCAGGACGGTTCCGGTCCCTTCACGGCTTTCTGCAGGGCGGCGTCGGAAAGGGCCATCTTGTGCGCGCCGTCGTAAAATTCGGCAGCGACGAATTCGGTATAGGCGTGATCGGCGGTGGGCGCCGCCGTCGCGCGCGAAACCGCAGCAGACGCTTTTGCCGGTGTCGACGCACCGGCATCGGCAACATAGGAAGCCGCATCCTCGGCAGCGCTGTAATGCGCGAGCAGCGCCGTCAATTGCGGTTTTGCCGGTGACGTGCTCGCCGGGCTCCACGGCAACGGCTTCGGATTGCGTGGGGCGAGATCGCGATATTCGCGGAAAACGTATGCGCTGAGGAGATCCTCGCGCTCCTTCGCAGGATGGTGCGACGCCGCCTCGTCCGACATCGAATCGACAGCGGCGTCGAACACATTGAGCGCGAGATCGGTCATGGTGTCCTTGTTGGTCAGCGCGCTCACGCTGAAACCGCTCGCGGCAAAATTGTTGAAACCGCCAAGAAGCGCGCTTCCCACGGAAGATGCGCCGCCGTTCTGCCGCTCGGCCGCCTTTGCCGAGGCCGCCGCACGCGCGGCTTCGGCCTCCTGCGCGGCCAGCTTGTCCATGACGGAAAGCGCGGCTTCCGGATCGTAACCCGCCCGGACCATGAGATCGAAACCGAAGGCGTCGGCCTGGTCCTCCTGGCCGCGTGTCATCTGCGGCGCAAGCACGTTCGCGCTCAACTTGTACAGGTGCTGCATCACGTCCAGTCCGCGCGCGACATTGGCGGCATTTGCGGCGCCGATCGCGCCCGAAGCCTGCTGCGCCACGCTGTCGACGGCCGCCGCGTTGACCACGGCATAATATTGCGAGCGGGCAAGCCAGTCGGAATCGTGGTGACGCAGGATCGCATGGCTGACTTCGTGACCGAGCACGAAGGCAAGCTCGTCCTCGTTTTCCAGCTGCTCGAGCAGTCCGATGGTGACGATCACCGTTCCGTCGGGCGTGCACAGCGCCGAGAATTCCGGTGCCGCAAGCACATGGACGTCGGGCTGAAAGGACGACGGCAACGAAACGCCGGCCAATTCGCGCATCAGCACCGATCTTGCGTAGTCGTGCAGCTCCGCCGACGGCACGAAACCCTGCGCGCGGGTGCGCATGATGGAAATCGCGCGCGGACGCGTGCGCAACAGGTCGCTGTAATCCGACGCCGGCGACAGGCTCGCAAGCGCCTTGCCATGGTCGGGATAACCGGACGCCGGCGCCGGCGGTGCAACAAGGAGCGCGAGCGCGGCAGAAATGCAGGCAGCGGAGATGCGCATCATTTCCCTCCCGACGGCTTGGGACAGCCTTCGCCAAGGCCGCGCGTGGAACCGACCTTGGTGTCGTTGCTGCCCATTGCGAGATTGCGGCAGACAGGCGGCAGATTGCCGGCGAAACGGTACTTCACCATGTGCGGCGGCACCCAGTACTTCGTGCCGTTGACGTCGACTTCCAGCATCATGTTGGGAGCGCGCGCAACGATGGGCGCGCAGGCGGGAAACTTGTCCTGATCGAGCGTCATCACCCGCCTGCCCATCGCCGCGTCGTACAGATCGACCTGCGGCGTGCGCGCCGCAATCGCCACGTCGCCCTGCGTCGACGCGCAGTCTTCCTCCGCCAGCACCGGCGCGGCAATCATCGCTCCGGCAAGCACCGCATATGCAAACCAGCTCCTCATGCGCCCTGCTCCTTCTGTACGACTTCGAGTTGACGAATCCCGACTGCGACGTGATGCAGGTACGCCCATACCGCGCCGGGCAAACCGACGAGCAGCAACGCCGCAAATTCAACGGACACGAACACGACCTGAACCCAGTTCGCGACGGAAAGGCCGGCCCAGACCGTCAGCGCGAGTCCGACGGCGAGGGCGAGGGCAAAGGCGAACCAGTGCCACGCCTTTTCCAAAAGCTTGCCCAGGACATATTCGAGCGTCGCGCCGCGTTCGCGGGCCGCGCCCGCGCGCCTGAGGCCGCGCACATGGATCCAGCCGAGAATGAGAATGATCGGAAGGACTGCGAGCGCCTGCGCGGTGTTGTTGTCGAGCGTGAGGGAACCGAGCGTCACCACGTTCTGCTGCGGCCGCCCGTGAAACGTGATGAGGTTGTCGAGCGCCATCGCGTGGACGAACACGCTGGCAATCAGCCCGTTCACCGGCGTGAAGGAACGATCCTGCACGCCCGAGAGCGAGGCGCCGTAGAAGACGATATGGTTCTTCGCCAGTCGCGCGATGTCGGCGTCGTCGCGCCCCTCGATAAGCGACTCCGCCGGGATGACGCTCGTGTATGGACATGCCGAACGCACGCTTGCCGGATCGAAAAAAGCGAGCCACATTCGCGCCGACCAGCCGATATCCTGGTGCTCCGCGCAGGCGTGGACGGCGCCATTCTCGTCGGTGACGCTCATCCACTTCGCGTTGAAGGGATTGGCGCGCGTTCCCCACACCAGTTCCATCAATCCCCGGAGAGGCGCGAGGGGCTGCTGCGGATAGAGGTCTCTGTACACCGCGAGGGCAAGCGACAGGCATGGTGCCCTGTTCCGGGCGCCGGCACCAAGACAGCTGCCCGACACCGGATACTGCCGGACGATTCCCTGGTTGACGAGAATGCCCGGATCGAGCACCCGCACGCCGGTCGCGAGGAGTTCGCGCCGGAGCGGCGGTGCGCCGGCGGGCACATCGGTCGCGCCGACCAGATAAAGCGGTACGCCCGCCTTTCTGTAGCGTCCGATCTCGTCCACCAGTTCGGAAATGGTGTCGTCCTTCCGCGGATCGACGAACATCACGTCAACGACCACCGCGCGAGGCTTTTCGGCAAGCAACGCGTCGAGCCCCCGCGCCTGCGCGCCGTAGCTCCACGGCCAGGGCATGCCGAGGCTGCGCAACGACGCATCATCGACCAGAGCGACGGATACCTGCTCGCGGCCGGTCTCGGGATAGAGATACGGACCATCGATCAGCAGGTCGGCGATATCCTGCGTGTAGCGCTGGGTGAGGTCGCTGAAACCGAACGGGTTGAGGATGATCTGGACAGCGGCGAAGCCGAAAAGAAGGATCACGACGAACCAGTAGGGCACCCGCCGCCTGAGCGACTGCATATGCTCGCGGTCCGGCCGGCGCGCCCGCTCCGCCGCGCGCAGCAGGTAATCGCCGCTGAAATGGCGTGGCAACCCGAATCCCCTTCGACAGGCCTATAGTATCTAAAATCTGTCATACGCCCGCGCAAGCACCGGCATTTGCCTCCCCCGCGCATGCATTGCGCGGGGGAGGAAACCCCTCAGTCGAACAGTGCCGGTTCGCGCAGACGCAGCGTCTGTATCAGGAGGAGCGTTTTCATGTCGGCAATGCGGGCGTTGTCTGCCATGGCTGCAAGTTGCGACAGCGGCAATTCCTCCGCGGTTATGTTCTCGTGTTCCGAGGCATGGCCGCCGCCTTTGCCCTTGCGGTCTTCAGCCCGATAATACGCGAAGAAGAGATGCATCCGTTCGGTCGAAATGCCGGGCATGGTCCATACCGACGCCACGTGCTGCGCCGCAGCCACCTGCAATCCCGTCTCTTCCATAAGCTCGCGCCGGATCGCGTGCGCGGGATCTTCGTCCCTGTCGACAAGACCAGCCGGGCATTCGAGGAGATCGCTGTCGCCGCCCGTCCCGGCAACCGGTGCGCGGAACTGGCGGGCCAGCGTCGCGACTTTGCGATCACGGTCGACGGCAAGGACGCACACGCCCGCGCCGTGGTCTTCCATCAATCGCTCGAATGTCTGTCCGTCGCGTTCGATTGTTGCGAGCGAAATCGTCGCCCAACCCTTGTACACCGGGCGGACGTTCACAATTTTCGACGGCATATTCCTGCCTCATCTCTTCTGTCGTACAGCTTGCCTCCTCCGCGGAGCAACAGCGCAGCGGGGGAGGCGAATCTGACATCAGTGGTTCTTCTTGAACGCCTTGATGCCTTTTTCGACCAGGGCCCTTGCGCCCTTCGGCGTGGACGTGCCGACGCAGCGGAATTCCTTGTCTTCCAGCTTGTTGTACTGTTCGAAAAACGCGATCAGCTGATCCAGGCTGCCCGGACCGAGGTCGTCGAGCGCCTTGACGTCGGCCAGGGTTCGGCTGTGGTCGGCGACGGCGATGAGCCGGTCGTTCCTTTCCCATTTGCCGTTTTTCTCCCGTTGCTCGGCTTCGATGCCGGCGATCAACCGCACCTTCACGAGCGCGCCCATCGCTGCCGGAAAGTCGAGCACAACGAGAATATCCACCGGATCGCCATCGTCGGCGAGCGTCGAGGGAACGAATCCGAAATCGAGCGGAAAGCTCATTCCTTCCGGCAAGGTCTTCTTCAGCTGGAAGCAGGCCAGATCGGGATCGTAGTCGAATTTGTGGTGGCTGCCTTTGGGCGTCTCGATTACGGCGTGGCAACAGTCACCTTTCCTGTCGAAAGCCGGAATTTTGATCAGGTTGTGAGACATCACTCCGCCTTCGGATCATGCGCGCGCATTGCAAGGCCTTTTGCTACCTCGTGTTGCACACGAATTGCGAACGCGATTTGCAGTTCCCGGTTCCGTACGGGAACCGCGGTACACGTTACCGCGAGAACTTTTCCGACAGGATGATCGACGAAACCGTCCGCGCGACACCGTGGGCCTTGCCGATGCGATCGAGCGCCGCGTCCATGCGCTGGGGCGTTTCGGCTTCGACGATCGCCATCATGTCGTAGGCGCCCGACACCGCGGAGAGCGCGCGCACTTCGGGCATCCGTTTCAGTTCCGCGCCGATCCGGTCGGCCTGCCTCGGATCGGCGGCAATCATCACCACCGCCCTGAGCTTCCGCGCTTCGGTTTCCTCGGAGAGCAGCGTGGTGTAGCCCCGAATCACGCCCTCGCGCTCGAGCCGCGCGATTCGCTCCTGCACCGTCGAGCGCGCGAGCCCGAGCTTACGCGCCAGCGACGCCACCGGCTCACGCGCATTGGCCCTGAGGAGCGCGATCAGCCTGGTGTCGGTATCCTGCGTCGGCAAAACGCCGGCCCTTCCGTCGATTCGCCGGATGGTAGCGCAATTTCCGGCGCTTTGCCGTCTCCCCTCCGGCGGCACCAGGGGTTATCTCCCGGGGAGCGGTCAGGAACGGAGTGGATCATGAAAAGCGTGGCACTTGTCGGCGGCGGGAAAATCGGCACCGCAATTGCGGAGCTGCTGGGCGGGAGCGGCGATTACCGGGTGACGGTGTTCGATCGCGACCAGTCAAGCCTCGAGCGCATGCCGCGACGAAACGTGGAAACGCGGGTCGCCGAGATCGCCGATGCGCGGGAATTCGCGCGCGCGCTCGATGGCCAGGACGTGGTCCTCTCGGCCACGCCTTTTTCGCTCACCACCACGGTTGCCGAAGCCGCGAAGCGCGCCGGCGCGCACTATCTCGACCTGACCGAAGACGTCGAAAGCACGCGCACGATCCGGCGGCTCGCCGAAGGCGCGGACACCGCCTTCATCCCGCAATGCGGGCTTGCGCCGGGCTTCATTTCCATCGCCGCCTACGACCTCGCGAAGAAATTCGACAAGCTCCGGGACGTACAGATGCGGGTGGGTGCGCTGCCGGTGTTTCCGACCAATGCGCTCAAGTACAACCTCACCTGGTCGACCGACGGGCTGATCAATGAATACTGCAACCCGTGCGAATCGGTTCGCGACGGCCATCGCAGCGAAGTGCCGGCGCTGGAAGAGCTCGAGGCCTTCTCGCTCGACGGCATCACCTATGAGGCGTTCAACACTTCGGGCGGCCTCGGCACGCTGTGCGACACGCTGGAAGGCAAAGTGGAGAACCTGAACTACAAGACGGTGCGCTATCCCGGGCACCGCGACATCGTCAAGATGCTGGTGCGCGACCTGCGCCTCGGTCTGCGGCGAGAGTTGATGAAGGATGTGCTCGAGACCGCCATTCCCATCACCTATCAGGACGTGGTGCTGATTTTCGTCACCGTATCGGGCTGGATGGACGGGCGGCTGACGCAGGAGAGCTACGCGAAGAAGATCTACAGCCAGACCGTGGGCGACCGGCTGATGAGCGCGATCCAGATCACGACCGCCGCCGGGATCTGCGCGATGTGCGACCTGCTTGTCGACGGCAAGCTGCCGCAAAAGGGTTTCGTGCGCCAGGAGGAAGCGAAACTCGGCGACTTCCTCGCCAACCGCTTCGGCCGCTACTACGCCAGAGGAATTTAGTTGCACACTGTCCTCACCCTGAGCCTGTCGAAGGGTGAGGATGTTCGACCGGGCCGCCTCATCCTTCGACAGGCTCAGGATGAGGTGAAGGAGAAAGCGAAATGAACGCGCGGGACATTCTCTCATCCTTGGGTGTCGATGCCGGCAAGGGCGATCACGCCGTCCATTCGCCCATTGACGGCGCGGAGATCGGGCGCGTCGCGTTCGACGATGCGAACTCGATCGAGGCGAAGATTGCCGCGAGTGCCGAAGCATTCCGGAAATGGCGCGATGTGCCGGCGCCCAAGCGGGGCGAACTTGTACGCCTGCTCGGCGAGGAGCTGCGCGCCAACAAGGACGCGCTCGGGCGGCTCGTGACCATCGAAAACGGCAAGATCCTGCAGGAGGGCCTTGGCGAAGTGCAGGAGATGATCGACATCTGCGATTTCGCGGTGGGTCTCTCGCGCCAGCTGTACGGTTTGACGATCGCCTCCGAACGTCCCGGCCATCGCATGATGGAGCAGTGGCATCCGGCCGGCCCCCTCGCCGTGATTTCCGCCTTCAATTTTCCGGTCGCTGTGTGGTCATGGAATGCGGCCCTTGCCTTCGTCTGCGGCGACTCCGTGATCTGGAAGCCCTCGGAGAAAACGCCGCTCACCGCACTCGCAACCCAGGCGCTGTTCGAGCGCGCGGCAAAACGCTTCGGCGACGCACCGCACGCGCTCTCGCAGGTTCTGCTCGGCGCACGCGAAGCGGGCGAGGCGCTCGCCCGTGACCGGCGCATTCCGGTGGTGAGCGCGACCGGTTCGACCGCCATGGGCAGGGCGCTTGGCCCCGTGGTCGCATCGCGCTTTGGCCGCTCCATCCTCGAACTCGGCGGCAACAACGCGATGATCGTCTGTCCGTCGGCCAAACTCGATCTGGCGCTCCGCGCCATCCTGTTCGCGGCCGTCGGTACGGCCGGCCAGCGTTGTACGACGTTGCGCCGCCTGTTCGTCCATGAGTCGGTCTACGACCGGCTGCTCGAGGCGCTGAAAGCGGCCTATGCGCGGCTTGCGATCGGCGATCCGCTCGCGGGAGGCACGCTGGTCGGGCCGCTTATCGACGGACGGAGCTTCGAGGCAATGCAGAAGGCGATTGCCGAAGCGCGCGACGAAGGCGGCAGGATCACCGGCGGCACGCGCACGCTCGAGGACAGATTTCCGCACGCCCACTATGTGAAGCCCGCCATCGCGGAAATGCCGTCGCAGAGCGCGATCGTCGCCCGCGAGACATTCGCGCCCATTCTGTACGTGATGCGCTACCGCGACTTCGCCGATGCGCTCGCGCTTCACAATGCTGTGCCGCAGGGGCTTTCGTCCTGCATCTTCACCCAGGACATGGCGGAAGCGGAGCGTTTCGTCGCCGCCTCGGGTTCCGATTGCGGCATCGCCAACGTCAATATCGGCCCTTCCGGCGCGGAGATCGGCGGCGCCTTCGGTGGCGAGAAGGAGACCGGCGGCGGACGCGAATCCGGATCGGATTCCTGGAAGGCGTACATGCGGCGGCAGACCGCCACCGTCAACTATTCCGACGCGCTCCCGCTTGCGCAGGGCATTCGTTTCGACCTGTAGGAGGTCATACTTTGCTGTTCCAGCCCGGTCTCACGCGGAGACGAGGAAAGAAATTAACCACTTATTAAGCATGTGCTTCGTTCCGGCCGTTCCTGCGTTAACGTCGCGCACGGGGAATGGCCGAGGCCGGAATGCCAAAGAACATCGCGCAATGGACGGGGTTCGCGGTCACCGTGATCATCGTGCTGGGCCGCGACGCAGATGTCTTAACGGCCGTTCCCTTTGGCATCGCCGCCGGCATGCTGGCGACCCTCTTCCAGCAGGCCATGCGTTTGCAGCTGCGGCCCGTGCGGTTGTCGTCGCTACCCCTCATCCGCCTCCCCCGGCTTTACAGCCGGGGTCGGCACCTTCTCCCGCAAGGGGAGAAGGAACGCATCGCAGAGCGTTGTACAATTGCGGCGGAAAATTCCCCTCTCCCCTTGCCCGCCTTCGCCAGAGCTTCGGCGGGTAAATTGCATACGTTGGTCCGCCGAAGCCTCGGTGCAGGCGGATGGGAGAGGGTGCGCCGGGCGGATCCCGGCGCGGGTGAGGGGTTCCGTCCAAAACCGCAACGGCCCTTGCCGGGAGACAAATCCTTTCCTCGCCTTTAGTCTCGTTTTCATGCCACGGGTTCCGTTCATTCCCCGCGCGTCGCTTGCGCTCAGCCTCCTGCTCCGTGCGTACAGAACGCCCGTGTGTTTCGGCACCAACGCCATCGTCGAGTTGACGAACGGACGCGTCGTGCTGGTCCGACACCGCTACATGCCGGGCCTGTGCTTTCCCGGAGGTGGCGTCGATCCCGGCGAAGCGCCGTCCGGCGCGGTGATCCGCGAACTCGAGGAAGAAATCGGATTGCAGCGTTACGATGCGCTTATGCTTTTTGGCCTTTACGCACGCAAGGTGGGCTGGACGACCAATCACATCGCGCTCTATCGCTGCACAAACGCCGTGATCGACTTCAGACCCAACATCGAAATTTCCGAAATCGCCGAAGTCGATCCGCGCGATCCTCCGCCCGACACCTCGCCCGCCACGTGCCGCCGCCTCGCCGAGTACACCGGCAACGCTCCAATTGGCACGATGTGGTAAGGAAGGCCTGAGCCTTTTTTCCTTTTCCTGGATCGCGTCGCAGCCGGAGACGGCCGGCGCGGCAACGCCGTCGTGCGCACGAGATTCCCATCATCACGGCCGGATTCCGTACGCGGCGTATGTCGTCTCGATACTTCCGTCAATTGCCTTTGCGGCGGCCATGTCGGCATCACCGGCACGCTTATTGCCGGAACGAAGCTCGGCGACACCGCGGGCATAAAGAGAACCCGGGTTCTTGCCGATTTTGAGGCTCGCATCGAAATCGCTGATGGCTTGACGAATTTGCCCGGTCTTCAATTCGATGACGCCCCGGCTGTCCAGCGCCGCCGCGTCATGGGCATTGATCTGCAAGGCCTTGTTGCAGTCCGCCAGGGCCAACGCATAGTCCTTGCCCGCAACGGCGCGCGACCAACAGCGATTGTTCAACGCCAGCGGATCGTTCGGATTCAATCCGAGCGCTCCGGTATTGTCGGCGATTGCCAGATCGTGCTGCCCCAGATGCTCATGAGCAATCCCCCGATAAATGAACGCCAGGGCGCTCGGCTTCAGTGCAATGGCCCTGGTCTCGTCCGCGACGGCGAGCGCATATTTCCCCTCGTCCTTGTACACACCGCCCCGGTACACGTAGGCGCGCATGTCCGTGGGGTTCAGCTGGATGGCGCGGGTTTCATCCGCGATGGCCAGCGTCTCGTGCCCGCTGTGATAGTGCGCCAGCCCACGGATGAGGTAACTGTACGCATTGCCGGGGTTCAGCGATATCGCCCTCGTTTCGTCGGCAATGGCTTTATCGTACTTCGATTCGTTTTCATACGCTGTGCCGCGCGCGGCAAAAGGCGCGAATGATCCGGAGGACAGACCGATCGCGCGTGTTTCGTCCGCTATGGCCGATGCGTTATTCCCCTTCCGCAAATATCCGGCGCCGCGGCGAAACAGGGCAACAAAAACTGCCCGCCTGGTTGCGTGTGGCGAGTTTATGACCGCAGTGCATCCAGCCATGCGGAGATCGGCTTGTGGACTGTTGCACCGTTGCCAATCGGGATCGCCGACGGGAAGATCGGAAAGCCAGCCGCCTCGCATGATTCCGCCGATCACAAAGGCGGCCGTGAGTGCGGCGATCGAAGCCCAGACGATTGCCCGCCGCCACGCGCCGGGTGTCGTCCCCCCGATTTTGTCTTCCCTTTCCGACATCTGTTGCCCCCGGAATATTGGCTCGCGCCCGCGCGACGCTAGATCGGGTCCCAACCGAAGACGGAGGTGGTGGCGCCAAGGTCGAAGAAGCTGGGCTTCAGCGCCGGCATGGCGTGTTCGGCGATCGTCTCCGGCGACCAGCCCTCGACCTTGCCGATGGCCCGGATCGGCCGCGGCTGCGACATCAGAAAGATCTCGTTGCCCCGCGCGGCGAAAATCTGTCCGGAAACGTCTTTTGTCGCCGGGGATGCGAGTGCCACGGCCAGCTGCGCCACCTGGTCGGCGCGCATCATGTTCTTCATTCGCTCGACCCGCTTCGCCGAAGCCTCGTCCTTTATCGGGATCGTCGCGATCATGCGCGTCCATGCAAATGGCGCGATCACGTTCGAGCGTACGTTCTTCTGCGCGCCCTCCATGGCGATGATGCGCGAGAGACCGGCGATCCCCATCTTCGCCGCCGCGTAATTCGCCTGACCGACATTGCCGATCAATCCGCTCGTCGACGTGAACAGAACGAACGAGCCTTCGCTCTGTTCGCGGAAATGCGCGATTGCGGCGCGGCACACGTTGTAGCTGCCATGCAGATGCACCTCGATCACCGCGTCCCAGTCGTGATCGGTCATTTTGTGGAACATGGTGTCGCGCAGAATGCCCGCGGGACTGATGATCGCGTGCAGGCCTTTGAAACTGTCCATCGCCTGCTCGATCATGCGCTTCACGCCGTCGCGGCTGGTCACGCTGTCGGAATTGGACACCGCCTCGCCGCCGGCACGCCGGATTTCCTGCGCCACCACCTCCGCCGGTCCGGCCGACCCCTCGTCGCCACCGCCAACCCCGCCGCCCAAATCGTTCGCCACCACCCGCGCGCCCTCTTTCGCGGCGAGCAGCGCGCATTCCCTGCCGATGCCGTTCGCGGCCCCGGTGACAAGCACGACCTTTCCGTCCAGCACGCCCATCAGGTATGTCCCCAATTTTCGTCAAACAAGAATTGCATGATGGGCATTGAAGAGGCAAACCTCTGCAGTGCAGATATTTGATCCACCCTGCCCTTGAGGGAGGGTCGAAAATCGCGTGCGCGTCTGCGCGCGAGATTTTCGGGGAGGGGTTGTCCCGCAACCGTAGCCCCTCCCCGAAATTCGCTCTCCGCACGCGTGCGGCTTGCAAATTTCGACCCTCCCTCGAGGGGGGAATGTTATAATTCGCAAACCCAGCCTCTAATCCTTGAACTTAGGGCGTGGAGACATTTCGATTGAGGGGTTAACGCCAACGCTCGTGTTCAAGGCGCCCAAACCGCCGCCTCGCCGCTTTGGCCCTTTGGTTTTCTTGGCCGCTTTTCGTTTGGCTGCCTTTCGCTTCTTAACTGCCATGTCACGCTCCCAATCGTTCAGCCAGCCGGGAAAGGCGTTCAGCGCGCTTCCGGGCTTCCCTTGCCAGCTTAGTTTCCCACCCTCCCGGTGGGTTTCTGTGAGCCTTTGCGGCTTCGTCTAGGCGGGCTTGCCTGACGGTCGCTTCCGAGACGCCAAGGACGACGGCGATCTGTTCTCGCGTCATACCTTCCATGAGTTCTTCGGTTGCCTTTTTGAAGTCCATTTGTATGCCACTCCGTTGACAACGCACCTACTGTATGCCATATAGGTTACAAGTTCAAGGGCAGACGGTTATGGCGAGCGTTCTCACAGAAAAGTACTTTTACGACGAAGCGGCAGCTTTCGCGAAGCTTGAGGAAATCCGTTGGCCGGATGGTCCGACTTGCCCGCATTGCGGCGCGGTTGACCGTATCAATCGACTCCAAGGGGTGAAGGATCGCCGCGGTCGCGTTCGGCTCGGTCTGTGGAAATGCTACCATTGCCGCGGCCAATTCACCGTTCGCAAAGGAACGGTTTTCGAGGCCAGCCATATCAAGCTGCACGAATGGTTTCAGGCTTCGCATCTTATGTGCTCCAGCAAGAAAGGTGTTTCGGCGAACCAGCTTCACCGCACGCTCGGCTGCACACTCAAGACCGGCTGGTTCGTGTCGATGCATCTGCGCGAAGCCATGCGGGATGGGCGCCTTCCGCTGCTTGGCGGCGAGGGAAAAATCCTTGAAGCAGATACTACGTACGTAGGCGGTCGCGAAAAAAATAAACATATGAAAAAGCGCGTGGCTGGCAACATCGGCGGCGCGGGTAAGGAAATTGTCCACGCCCTTGTAGAGCGCAACGGCAACGTGCGGTCGCATCATATTCCCAGCGTTAGCGGCGAAACGCTGCGACCGCTCCTGTTCGGGAACGCCAGCCTGAAGTCGCGGCTTATGACGGACACCGCTGGCGGCTACTTGCATCTTGGCCGCAAGTTCGCAGGTCACGAAATGGTGGACCACGGCGCGCTAGAATATGTACGCTACATTGAAGATGCCGATCCAATTCATTCGAATACGGTTGAAGGTGTGTTCAGCATCCTTAAGCGTGGTATCATCGGTACATATCATCACGTAAGCCGTAAGCATCTTCACCGCTACCTTGCCGAATTTGATTTTCGGTACAACAATCGCGTTGCCTTGGGTGTGAATGACAATGCCCGCACGGTTGCGCTGCTCAAGGGCGCGGAAGGCAAGCGGTTGACGTACCGGGTCGTTGGTAAAGTCGCCTGAGCCCTACCGCGTTCCGAAACAGCTTCAATTCAAATTCATGCGGAAACGTCGCCCGGACTCTTGACAGAGGGACTCCCAAGTGTGCGATTCTTTCGCTGTGGTGAGCCGGGAACACCCGGGCTGAGAGTACGAGAGATATTCTTGGCGTCCGACAGGATGGTTGCCAATGACGAGGCGACCTAGAACACCTCCGGATCAGACGGGCCGGCCACCACATTCTTCCTGTACGGCGGCGTGATATCCCAGTGCAACTTGTCCTGCCATAGTTGGTACGGATATCCGTATGATGTAAAGATGTGCTGCTGATCCTTATCCAATTTCGCGGCCTTGAAATTGGGAAGCAACTTAACACCATAGCCACTGAAACGGCCGCCTACGTCGGGAAAACGCCCCATGCGCGGCTCTAGAATTTTCGCGCAGAGGTTGTCGCAACGCGGAATGTCCCGCTTATCGCAGGCTTGGAAAAAAGAACTGGCCACGATATCTGCCATTTGCAGCCCGGGAACCCGCTGATGCGGGCGGACACGAAGCAAATGTTGGCTAAGCGTATCCCATTGTAGATCGCCCCACGGCAAGAACAAGCTATCGCTTTGACTCTGGCTTTGTATCCAGTCGTAATACTCGCCCATCTCGTGAACGCTCAACCCGCCGCGCTGGCTGTAAACAAGTTTTACTTTCTTGACCTCGTGATAATCTGCTAGTGATTTTACACGTACAAAATGAGTTACGCGTTCCAAGATTACTCTCGTCATCCACGCGTAGAACCAATCCACCGTAAGTTTTCTGTGTGCGAACACGGGACGTGGGTTTATGTAGCCCCGCATGTTTTTCTTATTGGAGCACACAACGAAACAACGAATCGGGAGTGGTAGAAGTGCGCTCGCAGCGACAACCTTGTTCCGAATGGACAATTTTCTGAAATGCACATCAGTCTTGTTCGTGCTTCCTACGCGACGGAGAACTGTCTTGATCCACGCGTCGGTAGAGCGTTCTGCCGATACAGGAATCACCACGGCGGAAACGATGAGCCATTCCGCGCTCCCCGGATTATCAAGCGGCTTTACCCGATCAAGTCCGGGGTCGCCAGCTTCGTCAATGTATGCTACGTAATGGTACTCTGGTTCGAAAGCGTCACTGGTCATGCCAAAAAAGCCCCCCGCCAAACGCCCAATTCAACGCTCGGAAGGGGACGATTTCAAGAGTGTTGCCCGCCGTCTAGGCTGTGACGATGATAAGGAACGGTTTGAGAAGCGGCTGGCACAGATGGTACGAGCTAAGGCGAAAAAGGGGATAGGAAATGAGAAGCTGGCTGTGTGCAGCGGGGCTGCTCGGCGCCCTTAGTGCAAGCGCTCCGGTTGATGCAAAAGCAACGTACATAACCTTTGCGCCTTCCGGGGCAGATAGAACCTTTGCTCGAAGCATCAACAGCAGCGGGACTATTGCTGGCAGTTACGAAGACAGCATCGGCAGCCATGGGTATTTCCGAACGGCGGGTGGTACCATTACGACGTTTGATGCGGGCTCGTCTCCCGGAACGCAGGCATCTAGTATCAACGATAGTGGTACGATTACGGGAATCTACTATGATGACTCGGGTCAGCATGGCTTCGTGCGAGACGCAGGCGGTGCAATGACGATTTTTGATCTGTCAGGATCGACTTCCGTAACTCCGCAGAGCGTAAACAGAGGTGGCACGATTACCGGAACGTACTATGCCGACCAAAATCACGGTTTCATACGATCTCCCGATGGGACCATTACAACGTTCGATCCCGTTGGCTCCCGCGATACCGTAGCGTATGGGATCAACGATAAGGGTTTCGTTGCCGGGTCTTGGAGCGACACTGCAACACACGGCTATGTACGGACCCCTGATGGAACAGTCACGAGTTTTGACCCCGCTGGGTCAGATTACACGTTTGCTGTCGGCATCAATAACAGCGGCACAATCGTCGGATATTTTATGAGTGAAGGCTATATGCATGGTTTCCTGAGAACGGCGGATGGCACGATAACGAAATTCAATGCTGGCACTTATATTTTCGTCACGGGGATCAATCAGAAGGGCGACGCCGTAGGATATGGGGATAACGGTCGCCGGGATCACGGTTTCGAGAGGCGGACTAGCGGTGCAATCACGAAATTCAGTGTTCCGGGACCGCCCGACACGTTGCCTTATGCCATCAACAAGAGTGGATGGATCACGGGGGAATGGGAGAACAAGCAGGGAGAGCACGGCGCCTTCTTACGGACGCCGTAGGCCTTGACCTACCTATGGCCATTGGGTTTGCGAAGTATAACATTCCCCTCGAGGGGAGGGTGGAACGTACAATGCGCCTCGGACGACAGCGATGTGGGAAATAAGGGCAGAAGAACCGGGTGACGCCGAAGCTGTCGAGGCGCTCGTGGCACGAAGCTTTGGCCCGGGGCGCTACGCCAAATCGGCCTATCGCCTGCGCGAAGGCGTCGCGCCGGAGGCGGGGTTGAGCTTTGTCGCCCTCGAAGACGGTGCGCTGAAAGGTTCGGTGCGCTTCTGGCCGATCGCCGTCGGCGACCAGCGCGCGCTGCTGCTTGGGCCGCTCGCCGTCGAAACAAGGGAGCGCGGCCGCGGCATCGGCCTCGCGCTCATGCAAAGGGGAATTGACGAGGCGCGCGCGCTCGGCCATCGCGCGATTCTTCTCGTCGGCGATGTGCCGTATTATTCGCGCGCGGGCTTTGCTCTCGTTCCCGAAGGCTCTGTGACATTTCCGGGCCCGGTCGATCCGGCACGCATTCTGGCGCTTGGATTATCGGCCGGCGCATTCGAACGGCTTCGCGGTCCCATTCGCCGCGCCCGCATCGACGATCCCGTCTGTGCCGACGGCGCGCCGCTGGCGTAGCTGTACAACCATGCCCCGGAACTTTCCTCTTCCGTGCGAAGCATGGGGAGGGGACCGCCGCGATCATGCAGTGTGAGGGAACGGACAACTTCACCGCGACTCCATGCGCCAGGCGATGAGGATGGAGCCAAGAACAAGGATGAGCGCGAACCACACCGGCAGAAGCGGCGCCTGCTCGATTTGGGTGACACGATAGGCGCCGTTGGCGCGCAGGCCGATCCAGCCGGAGCCCGACGTGGAACGCCCTCGCTCCACGCGCCGGATTTGCGGTACACCGCGATCCGCCAGCCAGGTGATGGACCCGCCGCTCGCCCGTGCAAGCGGCGCGAGAATGGCACCCGTGGCCCGCATGTCGGCGACTTCCTTCGGATTGAGCGGGCCGCTCGCCGCCACCGCGCTGAGCGTGCCGTCGGTCGCACGATACAGGCCCAACTGGTTCGCCTTTGCGCTGGCGCGCCAAAGGCCTGGTTCGGATTCGGTCAATTGCAGGGACAGCTTGCGCCCCGACGGGTAAGTCAGCGTCACCGGCTTTGCGGTCTTCGCCAGCGTCTGCCGTTCGATGGTGATAGCGCCGTTCGCGATCGTTGCGGACAGCCGTTCGTCTTCCAGCTCCGGTTCCTTCATCAACCAGTGCGCAAGCCGTCTGAGCAGTTCGGCCTGCGGGCCGCCACCTTCATAACCGCGCGCCCACAGCCATCCCTGATCGGAGAGAACCTGCGCAACGCGGCCTTTGCCCTCGCGGTTGAGCACGAGGAGCGGCCGGTTGTCAGGGCCCGACATGAGTGTTTCGCCGGCGATATTGTTCGCGGCGATGGCGCGGAACCAGCGACCCCACGTTGCCGGTTTGCTCCCGTCGTTTGCACCGCTTAAGCCCCGCGTAACCGGATGGGCTTCGCCGGCAGGCGTCAGCGTCGGCCGGAACGGCTCTTCGACGACCTGGCCGGTCGGCTGCGCCGGCAAGACAGCGGCAAGCGGGGTATGGAAGATGCTTGTCGGCGACGCGAATTCCGGGCCGGAAGAAACGAGCAGCGCGCCGCCGTCCTGTACGTAACGGGCGATGTTCTCGAAATACGTCATCGGCAGGATGCCGAGCTCGGCGTAACGATCGAAGATGACGAGATCGAAATTGTCGAGCTTCTCCACGAACAATTCGTGGGTGGGAAACGCGATCAGCGACATCTGGTCGATCGGCGTCGAATCCTGCTTGTCGGGCGGCCGCAGGATCGTGAAATGCACAAGGTCGACCGAGGGATCGGCCTTGAGCAGCGAACGCCACACACGTTCGCCGGCATGGGGCTGGCCCGAAATCAGCAGCACGCGCAGGCGGTCGCGCACGCCATAGACCGTCACCACGGCGCGGTTGTTGGCGAGGGTGAGTTCAGCCGGGCCGGGCCGCGCCGCTATTTCGAGCACGTTCTCGCCTTCGTGGCCGATCGGAATGTGCAGCGTCACATTGCGTCCCGTGGGCACAAAACGACTTCCTGCGTCGACGCCGCCGACGCGCAGGCCGATCTGTGCCGCCCCGCCCGCGGGCGCGCCGAAATCGTCGACGCGGATCACCACGTCCGCCGGCTGGCCGACGATGGCGTAACGTGCAGCGCTGACGACGGTGAGCTTGCGGTCGCGCTCGTCGTGCCGTCCCACGATCAGGGCGTGAAAGGGCGCGCGCAACGAAGCGCCGCTGACCGTGTCCGCGTCATGAACCTCGCCGTCGGTGATGGCGATGGCACCGGCCACGCGATCCGGCGGCGCATCGCCAAGAGCCGAGGTCACGGCCGACATGAGCCGTGTCCCCGAATCTTCGTTGGCGGGAGACGTCACCTCGGCGCGGCGGATCTCCAGCGTCCTGTCGGCGGCAATGCGTTTCGCAAGTTCTACCGCCGCCCTGTCCGCGTCGGCCCGGCGATGATCGAGGTTCATGCTCGCGGAATGATCGACGACGAGCGCGACAATGTCGGGCAGCGGTTCCCGCTTTTCGCGGACGATCAGCGGATTGGCGAGCACGATGCAGCCGATGGCGAACGCCGCAGCGCGGGCGATCGCGCCGCGCGCCCGCCGCCACAGGGCATAACCGCTGAGTGCTGCCGCAACGGCGGCGATCAGTACGATCCAGCCAATCGCGACATGGGGCGCAAAATCGATCGAGAGATGCATGACTGGTTAGCGAAGTTGCGCGCGAAGACGCGGAGACGCGGAATGCGTACAATATCTGGCCTCCCACGCGGAGCAACAGCGGAGCGGGGGAGGTGGTGCGAAGCACCGGAGGGGGCGCCTGGTGGCGCCATTTAATGACCCCCTCCCCTGCTTCGCAGGACCTCCCCCGCGCAGTGCGTGCGCGGGGGAGGCAAGTGCGTACATTCTTTCTGCCCGCATCTTTAATGTCCCAGGCGTTCGAGCAGCGCCGGCGCGTGGACCTGGTCGGTCTTGTAGTTGCCCGTCAGCGCGTACATCACGACATTGATGCCGAAGCGAAACGCCAGTTCGCGCTGCTCGTCGCCGCCGGGCGACACGTCGGCAAGCTGCCGCCCCTGACCGTCGATCGCCCACGCGGCCGCCCAGTCGTTTCCGCCGATGATCACGGGCGAAACGCCGTCGCCGCCGCGCGCGGGTCCCGAACCGGGCCCGGCCGGCGGCAGCGACTCGATCCAGACCTTTCCCCCATCCCAGCGTCCGGGAAAATCCTGGATCAGATAAAACGTCTTGGTCAGCACGTGATCCGAGGGCACCGGCTCGAGCGGCGGCATGTCGAGCCTGCCGATGAGGCGCTTCAGCGTCTGCTCGCCCGGCGAATTGGCCCCGCGTACACTCCCAAGCGTGAGGTCGCGGGTATCGAAGAGGATCGTACCGCCGTTTCTCATGTAATCGGCGACCTTGCTCAAGGCGCGCGGCGAAAGATTTGGCTCGCGCGGATCCATGGGCCAGTAAAGCAGCGGGAAAAAACTCAGATCGTCCTTGTCGAGGTTGACGCCCACAGGGTCCTGGGGCTCGTACGAGGTGCGCGCCTTGAGCGCCAGCCCCAAGCCGTACAGCCCCGCGCGGCTCATGTCGTCGACCTCCGGAATTCCGGTGATCACGTAGGCGAGCCGCGTGTCGAGCGCCGCTTTCATGTCGAAGGCGTCGTCGGCACGCGCGGCGAACGGATGGACGATCGCGAATGCAATCACGAGAACGGCCGCCCGCCGCAATGCGGGCGCCGGCGCATAGCCGCGCAGCCACAGGGAAATGCAGATATCCGCGAGCAGCACGAGCAGCGCAATGACAAGAAGGGGCGCCTCGAGCGCGCGCGCAGGCGATGCCGAATAGGCATTGAGCGCGGTGTGCGCGAGGCGAAGCGGCGTCAGAACCGTGTGCTCGTTCGCCGCATTCAGCGCGACTTCCGCGCCGGGGCGCCCATAAAGTCCTGGGGGATGTTGCGGCGACGGCGAAATTCGTCCGATGTCGCGGCCATGCAACGGCAGCGCGTCCGCAGGGGCTTTGACGAGATGACCGAACCCGTCGAGTGCTTCCGATATCGGCAGGATCGCGGCGGCGTCGTTTGCCAATTGCGCGGGCCGTGCGCCGCCGGCGAGGTCCAACAGACGATGCAGCATGTCGACGTACAGACCCGAAAGCGGCAGCGTCGACCAGGCGGAATTGGCGGTGACGTGGAAAAGCACGATCCAGCCTTTGCCGCGTTGCGCGCCGGTGACGAGCGGCGTGCCGTCCGCAAGCCGGGCCCAGGTCCGTTCCGAAAGTTCGACCGACGGTTCGGCGAGAATTTGCCGCGACACCGTGACTTCCGAGGGCACGGACAGACCGCGGAACGGACTCCCTTCGGGAAACGGCGCGAGATGCTGCGGCTGGCTCCAGGCAAGCGCGCCTCCGAGGAACCGTCCGCCAACGCGCAGCTTCACCGGCACGAGATCGTCCACCGCCCTGGTCATGCGGTCGCCGGCAAAGCGTACGAGGATACCGCCCTCCTCGACAAACTGCGCGACGCGGTCGTGATCGGCGCCCGCAATGGTGCCAATATCGGCGAGCACAAGGGCGGAGACGTTGCGGGACAGCGCGTCGCCGATCGTCCCCTTCTGTACGTCCGCAAAGGGCGCGAAAGCGCGTGAAAGATACCAGCTCTGGGACAGCAACGGCTGTTCGTCTTCGGCGTTCCGCGCCGCAACGATCTCGACGGCGCGCCGTTTTTCTCCGTTGCCCAGGAGCTGCACGGCACCGGCGGAATCGACATTCCCGATCGCGACGCGTCTGGTGTCGTTGCGGATTTCGAGC
>Ga0070731_10001769_pt1 | contig 21684 bp, 17 predicted proteins | sample Coa_R1_2_FD_66448 | JGI IMG/M metagenome (GOLD analysis project Ga0070731, IMG submission 66448) | Surface soil microbial communities from Centralia Pennsylvania, which are recovering from an underground coalmine fire - Coalmine... | ecosystem: Environmental > Terrestrial > Soil > Unclassified ... | reverse complement strand
GCGCTTCGCGCTCGAGAACCACTGGTACGCGGATTTTGCGCGCGCCGAGGACTTCGCCGACGTGCTCACTACGGCGTCGCCACTCGTCGGCGTGGCGCTCGACACCGGCCATCTCGTCGCCGCGGGGCAGCGCCCGGCGGATGCGCTCACGCGCCTCGACGGGCGCGTGTTCGACGTGCACCTGAAGGACGTCGTCGTGCACGGACGCTTCGAGCGCTGGTTTCTCCGCCGCCCGCGCGTCGAGTCGCGAACGGTCGGGAACGGCGACGGCGAGCTCGAGGGGTTCCTCACGGCGCTTGCCCGCGACGAGTACGAGGGCTGCGTCACGATCGAGGACGAGCGGCCGGCGCTTCCGCTCTCGGAGCTGCAGGCGTCGTTGCGCGCCGCGACCGACGTGCTGCGCAGCGCGCAGCGGCCCGCGGAGGCCGTCTCATGACGCACGTCCTCGAGTTCTCCTACATGTATCCCTCACCGCGGAACCCGAACTCCGGCGTCTTCATCGAGCGCCAGGTTCGAGAACTTTCCCGAATGATTCCGCTCGACGTCGTGTCGCCGGTACCGTGGGCGCCGCGCATCCTGTGGGGGCTCTCGGCGCGCTGGCGCGGGTACGGGCGGCAGCCGTACGAGACGCGTTGCCACGACGTCCCGGTCCATCACCCGCGCTACGTCCAGCCGATCGGGCAGTGGTCGATCCCGCTCGCCGGCGCGGCGATGGCGCGCGGTAGCGCGCCGACCGTCCGAGGCATCGCCGACGAGCGCGGCAGCGACGCGATTCACGTCCACCAGCTCCTCCCGGACGGGCTCGCCGCGGTCCTGCTCGGCCGGCGGTTCGACCTGCCGGTCGTGTGCACGCTCCACGGGAGCGACGTCACGGCGACGCCGTTCCACGATCCAGTCGCGCGCGCCGCGGCACGCGTGGTCGCGCGGCGCTGCCACGCGATCATCGGCGCGAGCGGCCACCTGCTCGACGCGCTCGCGCGCCTGGGAGCGACGCCCGCGCGCACCGCGGTCATCGCGTACGGCGTCGACGGTGCGCTCTTCCAGCCGGTGGAGCGCGAGCGCGCGCGCGCCCGGCTCGATATCCGCGGCGACGATCCGATCGTCCTCTACGCGGGACTCCTGATCGCGCGCAAAGGTGTCGACATCCTCATCGACGCCTTCGCGCGCGTGGCGGCGCGCCACCCGCGCGTCCGCCTCGTGCTCGTCGGCGGCAGCGTCGAGCGCGACGACCGCCGTGCGGCGCTCGCCGCGCGCGCCACGGCGCTCGGCTGCGGCGAGCGCGTCCTCTTCGCCGGGCCGCGTCCGCACACCGAGATGCCGCTCTGGTTCTCGGCCGCGGACGTCTTCGCCTTCGCGAGCCGGCTCGAGGGTTTTCCGAACGTCGTGCGCGAGGCGATCGCGTGCGGCACGCCGTGCGTGGCGACGGCCCTGCCGGGGATGGCCGAGGTGGTCGGTCCGGAGGCCGGGATCGTCGTCCCGGTCGACGACGTCGACGCCTTCGCGGTCGCGCTCGAGCAGGCGCTCAGCGTAACGTGGGACCGAACCAAGATCCGTCGCCGGGCCGCCGGCTGGCGGTGGGAGCGGAACGCGACCGAGACGCTCGCCGTCCTGCGCGCGGCGGTGGCGAGCGCGACGCACGACGAACGACGCGGAACGATGCCGCTCGGCGCGAGCGAGGGATGTCCATGAGCGCGCCGTCCGTGTCGGTGGTCATCTGCACCCGCAACCGCCCGGGGGACCTCGCGGAGTGCCTCGCGTCACTCGCGCGCCAGACGTGTCCGGCCGACGAGGTCATCGTCGTCGACGCGAGCGACGGGGCTGCGTCGCGCGCGGTGGTGGAAGGCTTCGCGGGGCGGCTCCCCGGCCTGTGTCACGTGCGGGCGACGCCGGGGCTCACGCGCCAGCGGAACATCGGCATCGCGCGCTCGGCGGGTGACGTCGTGACGTTCCTCGACGACGACGTCGTGCTCGCGCGCGACTACCTCGATCACATCGGCGAGCTGTTCGCGCTCGATCCGACGCTCGCTGGCGTCGAGGGTACGGTCGCGATCCCAGCGCCGCTCGGTCGCCGGCGCCTGGCGAACGCGTTTCGCCGCTTCTTCCTCATGAACTCGCTCGGGCGGCCGCGGGGTGTGAAGCGCTCGGGGTTCGTCGCTTACGATCCGGCACCGCAGACAGTCCAGCCGGTCACGTCGCTCGTCGGCTGCAACATGAGCTACCGCCGCGACGTGTTCGCGCGCTTCCGCTTCGACGAGTGGTTCGCCGGCTACGGGCTCGGGGAGGATCAGGACTTCTCCTACCGCGTCGGCCGGTGGATGAAGCTCGCGCAGACGCCCTACGCGCGCCTCGAACACCGCGTCTCGCCGGTCGCGCGCGCCTCGTTGCCGGCGCTGCACGAAATGACGGTCGTGAACCACTTCTACTTCGTGGCGAAGAACCTTCGCCCGACGCTGCTCACCTGGCTCGCGTTCGCGTGGAGCGAGCTCGGCGAGCTCGTCTCGGTACTCAAGACCGCGGACCGCGCGTCGATTGCCGGCAAGCTGCGCGGCTGGCGCCGCGTGGCGGGAATGATCGCGCGTCCGCGCCTCCGCGTACGGGAGATGAACGTATGAATCGCATTCCGATGGTGAGCGTGATCGTGCCCGCGTTCAACGCGCAGCGGACGATCGGTGACTGCCTCGCGGCGCTCGTCGCGCAGGACTACCCGCGCGAGCGGCTCGAGATCATCGCCGTCGACAACCGGTCCACGGACCGGACGGCCGCGGTGATGTGCGAGTACCCGGTCCGGGTGGTGGCCGAGCGGCGGGTGCAGAGCTCGTACGCAGCGCGCAACGCGGGGCTCGCCGAGGCGCGCGGTGCGATCCTCTGCTTCACGGACGCCGACTGTCTCCCGGACGCGGCCTGGGTGCGGGCACTCGTCGCCGCGCTCGCAGACGACGATGCGGGCGGCGCGGCGGGTCGCATCGAGGCGGCGCCGGGGACGACGCTCGTCGAGCGCTTCCAGGTGGACGAGCGCGTGCTCGACGCGGCGAACGCGTTCACGCGGCCGACGCTCCCTTTCGCGCAGACCGCGAACGCCGCCTACCGCCGCATCGTCTTCGAGCGGGTTGGCCTCTTCGACCCGTCGCTCGTCTCGGGCGGCGACCTCGACCTCTCGTGGCGGATGCAGCGCGCCGGCTGGGGGCTCGCCTACGCGCCCGGCGCGCTCGTCCGTCACCGCCACCGGACCACGTTCCGCGGGCTGGTGAAGCTCTATGCGAAGAACGGCCACGGCGCCGCGCTGCTCGGCGACCGGTATCCGAGCTACGCTCCGTACCAGAGCCTGCGCCTGCCGGTCTGGCGCGTGAAGGAGATGGCAGGGGATCTCCTCCGTTTCGGCGCTCGCCTGCCGGCTGCGCTCCTGCGCGCGGATCGCTACGCGGCGCTGCACCCGCTCTTCAAGCTCGGCATCCATCTCGGCGACCTCTTCGGCTGGTTCCGCTGGCGGCTCGGCCCGCGCGGCGGCAGCGACGCGCTCGGCTACCTGCCCGCGCGTCCCGACGAGGTGAGGGAGGCGGTGTGATCGGCGCGCATCAGCACGCGTCCGGCGTGCGGGCCGAGCACGAGCGGGTCCGCGACCGGGCCGCCGTCGAGACCCGTGAACCCGGCTCCGAGGGGCACGCGCCGCTCGACGTCGCCGGGGTTCACGAGCACGCGGGCGCGCGCGAAGTCCCGCCCGACGACGCGTCCCGGAGCGGGACACGGCTCGCGACGCGCGTACCCGGCGCCGGGATCGAGACAGTAGAAGTCGCCCCCTGGCTCGCCGAGATCGGTCGCCAGGGCCGGCCACCAGGTCGAGAGCGCGTTCAGGTCGCCGACGACGGAGCGGCCGCGGCGCGTGAGGAGGTAGCTCGCGAGCACGTACTCGCGCTTCTCGCGATGCATCAGCGCCTCGCCACCGGCCCACGTCGCGACGCCGTGCCGGTTCAGGAGATCGAGGTAGCGGAGCTGACGCAGCCAGTCGCCCTCCGCGTGCGGCTTGCCGTCGAAGCGGTAGGCGAAATCCTCCACCTCGATGCCGTGGGGGACGAGCGCCTGGTCGCGCACGACGGGGTCGTCCTCGAACGAGCGCCAGCCGGCACCGTGGTTCGCGACGACGATCTTTCCGGCCGCGTCGAAGCGGCTGCGGAGGCGGCGGAGCGCGGACAGCATGTCGGCGCGGTACGCCGCCGTCGTGTACGGGGCGCGCGTGCGCGGATTCACCGGCACCGCGGACCAGCTGCCGTCGCGGAACTCGCCGCGCACGATATTGTCGGCGAACACGCCGTCCCAGCCGTGGCGGCGAACCTCTTCCAGCGTCACGTCGGCCCACCACTCGACGTACGCCGGGTTGCCGATGTCGACCGCGAGCTGCCGCCCGCGCGGCAGATGGTCGAGGAACGTCGACACGGGGGCGCCGCTCGCATCCGCGAGCAGGAAGTCGGGATGCTCGCGGCGCAGGCGGCCGAGCACGTCCGACTCCCAGCAGTCGCAGCGACCGTCGAGCGAGGAGAAGCTCAGGTAGAACAGGAAGCGCGCCTGGTTGCCGGCGGCGGCCGCCCGTGCGCGCGCCGCCGCGATCAGCCGGCCCTCCGCGTCCGCGCCGCCGAGGAGCAGCTGCAGCCGCTCCGGCCACACCGGCACGGTCGTCTGATCGTAGCGGCCGAGGTAGCCCGCGACCTCGATCGCGCGCTCGGCGTGGGCCGGCGTGGCGCCGACAAGGGCCAGAGCGAGCAGCGCGGCGGCGCGCACGTCCCCGACGCTAGCACGCGCCCTGGGGCCCGGAAATGAGACTGCCGCCACGCGTCTGCATCCTGAGCGTCGTGCGTCCGGCGCGCGACGTGCGGACGTTCCATCGCGAGGCGCGCTCGCTCGCGCGTTCCGGCTGGGAAGTGACCGTGATCGGCCGCGACCCGGGTCCGGCAGCGACGGTCGACGGCGTGCGCATCGTCCCGCTCCCGGCGGCGCACGGCCCCGGACGCGTCGTGGTCCAGGCGCGTGCGCTGCGACTCGCGCTCGCGACGCATGCGGACGTTCATCACCTGACGGACGTCGAGCTGTTGCCCGCGGCGCTTCTTCTCCGGCGCGCAGGGCGGACGGTGATCTACGACTGCATCGAGGACTATCCGGCATACATGGAGCTGAAGGCGTGGATCCCGGCGCAGCTCCGACCGGTCGCGCGGCGGACCGTCGCCGCGGTCGAGCGACTCGTCGCGCCGCGGCTGGACGCGGTGCTCACGGCGGACGACGGCACCGCGGCGCGGCTGCGTGCTTGGGGCGCGAACGTCGCCGTCGTGCACAACTTCCCGGCGCGCGACGAGTTCCGGCCGCCGCCGCCCGGCATGCCGCGGCCGATCGACGTCGTCTACCACGGGAGCCTGCCCGCGTATCACCTCACCGCGATGGCGGAGATCGCGCGCGCGCTCGCGGCGCACGTCCCCGGCGCGCGCTGGCGGATCGTCGGCGCGCCGGACTCGGGCACGGCGAAGCGCGCCTTCGCGGCTGCCCTCGCGCGCGCCGGGCTGAGCGAGCGGGTGCGCCTCTCCGGGCGTGTCCCGTTTCCCGCGGTGAAGGAGCTGCTCGCGGGCGCGCGGACGGGCGTCGTGCCGCTGCCCGACGTCGCGAAGTTCCGCGTCAACGTGCCGATGAAGCTCTTCGAGTACCTCGCGGCGGGCGTGGCCGCGGTCGCGAGCGATCTCCCGGGGACCCGGGCGCTGCTCGCGGGCTCCGACGCGGCCATCCTCGTCCCGCCCGGCGATCACGACGCTTTCGCGGACGCGCTCGCCGACCTCTTGCGTGATCCGGCGCGGGCCGCGGCACTCGCGCGGCGTGGACGGGCCGCCGTCGAGGAGCGGTTTCACTGGGAGCGGGAGGAGCGGACGCTTCTCCGCGTCTATGCCGCGCTCCCGTGCCGCGCCGGCGTCCGCCGCGTCGCGGAGGAGATGGTCGCATGACGGCCCGCCGTCTCATCGTGAGCGCCGACGACTTCGGCCTCGGGCCGGCCGTCGATCGCGGCATCGCCGCCGCGGTCGAGACCGGCGCCGTGACGAGCGTCGGCGTGATGGCGAGCCTCGTCAACGGCGCGGCGCTCCGCGCGCTCCCCTCCGGCATCTCGCTCGGCGTGCACCTGAACCTCACCACCGGGGCCCCGCTGAGCCCGTCCGCGACGGTGCCGTCGCTGGTCGACGCGAAGGGGGAATTTCTCCCGCTCGCGACGCTCGCGCGGCGCGCGCTCACCGGGCGCGTCCGGACGCGCGATGTCGAGCGCGAGCTCGGGGCACAGCTCGCGCGCATGCGCGCCCTCGGCGCGACGATCGATCACGTCGATTCGCACGAGCACGTGCATCTCCTTCCCGGCGTCATGGGGGCGGCGGTGCGCGCGACGCGCGCCGCCGGCGTGCGCCGCATCCGGAGTCACCGGCCGCGCCTCATGGCGGCGACGGGTAGCGCGATGGTGGCGTACTACCGGGCGCATCCCCGGCGCGTGCTCACGCACGCGGCCAAGCACCTCCTCGCGCTGCGTCTCCGGCACGCCGGGCTCGCGATGCCGGACGGCATGGTCGCGCCGTCGCTGCTCGCTGCGCCGGTGGCGGGCGGCCCGCTCCGCCAGTGGGAGGCGATCGCTGCCGCGCTGCCAGCCGGGACGTGGGAGCTCGTCGTGCACCCCGCCGACTTGGGGCAGATCGGCACTGCCGCGGAGCGCGACCGGCTCGGCGAGCTCGTCGAGTCGCGCGGCGCCGAGCTCGCCGCGCTCACTGCCCCGGAGTTCCACCGCATGGTCCGCGCCCACGGCGTCGAGCTCGTGCCGTTCGCGGCCGTTCCGGACGCCGACGCGCGGCGCCCCGCACCGGTCCTGCGCCATGCTTGAAGCGCACGCACGCCACTGGGCGAAGTCGCTGCTCCCCGTCTACCACCGGCTGCCCGCGCCGATGCGGCACGTCGCGGTGTCGATGCGCGGCTGGCCACTCGCGCGCCTGCGGCGGAGCGCGTGGGCGCGCGAGGAGGCGGCGCTCGGCGCGCGCCTGGAGCGCGACCCCACCGCGGCGGCGCGGTGCGTGGTCGAACGGCTGCGCGCGATCCTCGTCCATGCGGCCGCGACCGTGCCCTGGTACGCGCGCGCGTTCGCGGAGCATGGCTTCGACCCGGTCGCGGTCGAGGGCCCGGACGCGCTGCGCCGGCTGCCGATCCTCGAGCGCGCGGCGCTACGGGACGCGTGGCGCGACCTCCAGTCGCGCGCGATCGCCGATGACGACGCGATCTGCACGAGCACGAGCGGGACGACCGGCAGCGGGCTCCGCGTGCGCGCGACGCCGGAGGCGTACGCGCGCACGTGGGCGCAGCAGCTCCGGCACCGGCGCTGGGCCGGGATCGCACCGGACGAGTGGCGCATCACGCTCTTCGGCGCCGAGGTCGTGTCCCGTCGCGCCGACCCGCGCCGTCTCTGGGTCTACAACGTCCCGGACCGACAGATCCTGCTCTCCGCGTACCACCTGGCGCCGCGCTGGGCGGACGCGTACCGGCGGCGGCTCGAGCGCCGTCCGCTGGCGGTCGAGGGCTTTCCGTCCGTGCTGCGCGACGTCGCGCACGTGATCGGGCCGGCCCGCCCGGGACGACCCCGGGCCCGCGTCGTCTTCACGACGGGCGAAGCGCTCACGGCCGAGGCACGGAGCGACATCGGCGCCGCGTTCGGCGCCCGGGTATTGGACGAGTACGGACAGGACGAGAAGGTCGGTTTCGTCCTCGAGTGTCCGGCGGGCACCTACCACCAGGTGACCGAGTACGGCGTGCTCGAGGTCGTCGACGAGGCGGGCGCGCCCGTCCCGCCGGGCGTCGAGGGGCATCTCCTCTGGACGGGCCTCGTGAACCCGGCGATGCCGCTCGTGCGCTACCGGATCGGCGACGAGGGCGTGGTCGTGCCCGGCGGTCGGCCCTGTCCGTGCGGTGTCACGTACCCCGCCGTCGCCCCGACGCTCACGCGCACCGGCGATTCGCTTCGCCTGGCCGGCGGGCGGCGCGTCTCACCGCGGCTCCTCAACCAGCTGCTCAAGGAGTGCCGCAGCTTCGCGGCCGCGCAGTTCGTGCAGGACGGGCCGGCATCGGTCACGATCCTGGCCGAGCCCGCGGGCGCCGGGGCCGCCGCCGAGGCGAGCGCGCTCGCGCGCCGGCTGGAAGCGCAGTTCGGCGGCGCGGTGCACTTCCAGAGCCGCATCGTCGACGTCATCGCGCGCGACCCGAGCGCGAAGCGACGCCTCGTCGTCGTACGCGACGGGGGAGGGGCCGACGGGGGAGGGGCCGACGGGGGAGGGGCGAATGGCGTTTGACCCCCTCGTCTCCGTCGTCGTCCCGATCCGCAACGAGGCAGCGACGATTGGCCGCTGCCTCGCGGCGCTCGCCGCCCAGGACTACCCCGCGGAGCGGGTCGAGATACTGGTCGTCGACGGCGCGAGCGACGACGGCACGCCGGACATCGTACGCGCGGCGGCGAGCATCGACCCGCGCATCCGTCTGCTTCACAACCCCGCCCGCTTCGCGGCGCAGGCGATGAACGTCGGGCTCGGCGCCGCGCGCGGAGAGGTGATCGCGCGCGTCGACGGGCACGCGATCGTGCCGCCCGACTTCCTATCGCGCACCGTGGACGCGCTGCGCAGACGGCCAGAGGTTGACTGCGTGAGCGGCGCGCTCGACACCCGCGGACGCACCGCGACCGGACGCGCCATCGCGGCCGCCATGAGCTCGACCGCCGGCGTCGGCCCGGCGCGCTTCCGGACCGGGGCACGCGACGAGCGGCTCGTGGACACCGTCGCGTTCCCCGTCTACCGGCGCAGCGCGCTCGACCGCATCGGCCGCTTCGACGAGGAGCTGGTCCGCAACCAGGACGACGAGCTGAACCTCCGGCTGACGCGTGCCGGCGGCCGCATCCTGCTGCTGCCCGACCTCCGCATCGTCTACTTCTGTCACTCGACGCTGCGCCGGATGTGGCGGCAGTACTTCGAGTACGGCTTCTGGAAGGTGCGCGTCATCCAGAAGCACGGCCGGGCGGCGTCGTGGCGCCATCTCGTGCCCTCCGCGCTCGTCGCGGCGCTGGTGGTGGCGGTCGTCGCGATGGCCGCCGCGCCGCTGCGGCTCCCGGCGGCCGCGATCATGGCCGTCTACGCCGCGTTCGTGCTCGTGAGCACCGCCGCGCTGGCGGTGCGTCACGGCGTGACACTCGCGCCGCGCATCGCGGCCGCGATCGTCGCTGTCCATCTCGGGTACGGGATCGGCTTCTGGAACGGACTGCTCGCCTTCGGCGTGCCGATCCCCGGCCGGCCGGCCGCCGCCGCGCCGCTCCGGCCCGCGGGACGGTGATGGTCTCAGCGATGGACGAGCACGACGCCCCGCTGCGGGCCGAGCGTCACATGCGTGACCGGGCTCCCGGCGAGCAGGAAGCCCGTCCCGACGGGCACGTCGACCGTCGCGCCGGCGCTCGGGTTCACCAGCACGCGGCCGCGCTCCCACTCGCGCGCGTAGATCTTGCCGGGGCTTGGACAGCTCGTCGTCGGGGCGAGCCCCTGACCCGGATCGAGACAGGTATAGCCGCCACGCGGGGCGCCGAGGTCGGCCGCGAGGCCGCTCCACCAGTCGCCGAGGGAGTTCAGCTCCGACACGCTCGAGAACCCCTCCTTGCTGAGCAGGTAGCTCGCGAGGATGTAGTCGCGCTGCGGGCTCCGGCCGATCTCCGTGCTCGAGCTGCACACCGTCCGCACGCCGTGCCGGGTCGCGAAGTCGAGGTAGGCGAGCTGGGCGATCCACTCTGCTTCGGTGTGCGGGTTGCCGTTCCAGTCGAAGATGCAGTCCTCGATCTCGACGCCGCCGAGCGCGAGCACCTCGTCCTTCGTGACCGGATCGGCGAACGTCGCCGGGTCCCACGCCGAGGTGTGGTTGCCGATCAGGAACTTGCCGCGCGCGTCGAAGCGCGCGCGCAGCCGCTGAACGGCGGCCAGGATGTCGGCGCGGTATTGCGCCGTCGTGTAGAGCTTTCCGGTCCGCGGGTTCACCGGCGTCGCCGACCACGAGTCGAAGTAGCCGCGGAACACGTTGTCGACGAACGTGCCGTCCCAGCCCCAGCGGTCGGCGGCGGCGAGCGCGTAGTCCGCCCACGCGTCGACGTAGTCGGGGTTGCCGATGTCGGTCGCGAAGAGGCGGCCGATGCCGTTGTTGGTCGACACCAGGCCGCCGCTCGCGTTCTTGAGGATCCACTCCGGATGCGCGCCCCGGAAGCCGTCGTAGAACGTCTGGTCGAAGCAACTGCAGCGCGAGTCCATGTCGGTGAGGCTCAGGTAGAAGATGAAGCGCGCGTCGGCATTCCCGCTCGCCGCCGCGAGTACCTTCGCCGGCGCGACGAGCGGACCCTGCGCGTTCGCCTCGCCGAGCATGAGACCGAGGCGCTTCGGCCAGACGTCGATCGTCGCCGGGTCGTAGAGCCCGAGGTAGCCGGACGCGTAGATCGACCGGTAGCTGCGCGCCGGCGGCGCGGCAGCGCAGGTGCACGCGGCCGTGCAGGCGCCGGGGCAGGCGTCGTCGGCCGGCCCGTCGCAGGTCTCGCCGGCGTCGAGGACGCCGTTGCCGCACGTCGGCGGCGGCGGTGTCTCGGGCGCGCACGTGCAGAGCGCGGTGCAGCGTCCGGGGCAGGCGGCGGCGTCGGTCCCGTCGCATTCCTCGTCGACGTCGTGGTGGCCGTCGCCGCACGTCGCGAGGGGCGCGGGCGTGCCGACGAGCGTGATCGCGAGCGTCGCGTGTTCGTCCGCGCGGTTGTGGGCGTGCGGGCGCACGGGCAGGTCGCGGAGATCGAGTCCGCCGACCGATGGCCCGACGGCAAGGTCGGTCATCAGCACGCCCGTCCGGAAGCACCCATGGCCGCGATGCGCGCGGCGGAGGCGGAGGACGTAGCGCACGCCGGGCAGCAGCATCGCGGACTCGAGGGTGCGGGCGCGCGTGGCGTCCGGAGGCGCGGAGGCGAGCACGGCCGACCCGTCGCTTTCTTCGAGCGCGAAGCGGACGCGCGGGTGATGAGGCACGACGACGTCGCTCACGGCCACGGACCGGTTCGGGGTGAGCGTCGCCGTGAGGTCGCGATCCGGGCAGACGCGGATGGCCGGACGGCCGTGCACAGGCCGGTACGGCTGACCCCACCAGCGGCCGTCGTCGTAGACCAGCGCGAAGAGCGGCGCCGCGTGGCCGCCGCGGACGCGCGCGCCACGACGACCGAGATGCTCGAGCGCCCACGCACCCGCGCGGCGAGCGGTCTGGTCGGCATCCAGAACGTAGCCGAGCCGCGCCGTTCCGGCGCACGTGACGACGAGGTGGTAGACGGCACCCGCGGTGACGCCGACGTGCAGCGGGACGCTACCCCAGCCCTGCGACGCGTCGGTGAGCGGAGAATCCACGATCGTCTGGCCGGGGTGGCCGTCGTCGTCGGCGGCGAGCTGCACGCTGCACGCGTCCTTCCGGCGCTGCCAGTACGTGTAGGCGGTCGTGATCGTCCCGGTGACGGGCGCGCGGAACCGGATGGCGACGCCGCGGCCGCGGACACGGAGCGCGCGCTCGGCGCGTGGGGCGGACGGGAAGCCGGAGAGCGTGGGCGCGAGCGCGCTCGTGGCGCCGGACGCGGCGGACGCGATCCCGAGCAGCGGGACCAGCGCGGTCGCGATCGGCAAGCGGACGGTGCAGTGGTCTCCCCTCACGTCGCCTCCTTCGTGGGCGCCGGTCCCGCGCGCGCGCCGCGCGACCTCCGACGCGCCGCGCGGCTTACCAGCCGGGTGCGACGGGTCGCAACGCGAAAACGTGATTTTCCGCCCACGATTTCGCGTGAGTGCGAAATTTCCGCAGCGGGTGCGACCCTGGTCCGGGTGGCGGGAGGCTATCGATGAGCGCGAAGGCCGCGACCGCGGGAGCAGAGCCGCACTTCGTTCCGTTTCACGTCCCCGCGATCGGCGAGGAAGAGATCGCGGCGGTCGTCGCGACGCTGCGCTCCGGGTGGCTCACGACCGGCGACCGTGCGCACGCCTTCGAGCGCGACTTCGCATGCCGGCTCGGCGTCCCGCACGCGCTCGCGGTGAGCTCGGCGACCGCGGCGCTGCATCTCGCGCTGCGTGCGGCCGGGGTCGGCCCCGGCGATCACGTCGTCGTCCCGACCTGCACGTTCACGGCGACGGCCGAGGCGGCGGTCTATCTCGGCGCGACACCGGTGCTCGCCGACGTGGACCCGACGACCGGCAACGTGACGGCCGACGAGGTCGCCCGCCGGTGCGACGCGCGCACGCGCGCGGTCGTCCCCGTGCATCTCGGCGGGCTTCCGTGCGATCTCGCCACGATCGGCCCGGTCGCGCGCGCCGCCCGCGCGGCGGTGATCGATGACGCGGCACACGCGCTGCCCGCGCGCCTGCGCGGGCGCCCGATCGGCACGCTCGCCGACGCGACCGCGTTCAGCTTCTACGCGACGAAGAACGTGACGACGGGCGAGGGCGGGATGGTCACGACGGCGCGAGCCGACTGGGCCGAGGCGATCCAGCGCTGGCGGCTCCACGGGCTCTCGCGCGACGCGTGGAAGCGCTACACCGCGGAGGGCAGCTGGGCGTACGACGTGGTCGACGTCGGCTTCAAGTACAACCTGCCCGACGTGCTCGCCGCGCTCGGCGTCGCGCAGCTCGGGAAGCTCGACGCCTTCCACGCCGAGCGGCGCACGCTCGTCGCGCGCTACCGTGCCGCGCTCGCCGGCTCCGAGCTGCTGGCCCTGCCGCACGAGCCGCCCGGCTTCGAGTCGGCGTGGCATCTCTTCGCCGTCCGGCTCGCCGTCGAGCGGCTCCGCATCGACCGCGGCGCGGTGATCGAGGCACTGCGCGAGCGCGGGATCGGGACGAGCGTCCACTTCATTCCGCTCCATCGTCATTCGTACTACCGGCGCAGCCTCGGCGTCGGGCCGACGGATTTCCCGGGCGCGGAAGATCTCTTCCGTCGCTCCCTCAGCCTGCCGCTCTATCCGGGGCTCGATCCCGCCGACGTCGATCGGGTGGCCGGCACGCTGCTCGACGTGCTGCAGGAGCACCGGCGATGAGCCCGAGACGCATCGTCGACGTGCTCGTGGCCGGCATCGCGCTGCTGCTTCTCGCGCCGGTGCTCGCCGCCCTCGCGCTCGCGGTGCGGCTCACGTCGCCGGGGCCGGCGTTCTTTCGGCAGGTGCGCATCGGCCGCGGCGGGCGTCCGTTCGTCCTATTGAAGCTGCGCACGATGTGGGCCGCCGCCTCCGGGCCTCGCCTGACCGGTGCCGCCGACGCGCGGGTGACGCCGCTCGGGGGCTGGCTCCGCCGCTGGAAGCTCGACGAGCTGCCGCAGCTCCTGAACGTCCTGCGCGGCGACATGACCCTCATCGGCCCGCGCCCGGAGGTGCCGGAGTACCTCGCGCGACTCGGACCCGCAGGGCACGACTACGTCGCGGTGCGCCCGGGACTCGCCGACGCCGCGACCGTCGAGTTCTACGACGAGGCGGGGATGCTCGCCGGTGCGCCCGATCCGGAGCGGGTCTACGTCGAGCGGATCCTGCCCGAGAAGGCGCGGGTCAGCGTCGCGTACGCGCGTGCGCAGACGCTGGCGTCCGATCTGCGCCTCGTCTGGGTCCTCGTTCGCCGCGTCGCCGGCGTCCCGACGGCACCCGCGCTGCGCCATGGGCGCTAGGGCGGCCGCCGCGCGGCGGCGCGACGATCCGTCGCGCACGCCCGAGCGCATCCTCGAGGAGGCGATCGCGACGCGCCGCGCGCGGGTCGGGGTCATCGGGCTCGGCTACGTCGGGCTCCCGCTCGCATGCACGTTCGCGGAGGGCGGGTTCCCGGTCGTCGGCTTCGACGCGGATGCCGAGAAGGTGCGCGTGCTGCGCGCGGGCGGGACGTACATCCGGCACGTGCCGGCGGCGCGCCTCGCCGCCCTGCGGACATCGCTCGAGCGCGTCCTCGCCGCGGAGCCGGCGCGTGGCCGCCTCGCCGCGACCAGCGACCTCGCGCGCCTGGGCGCGTGCGACGCGATCCTCGTCTGCGTCCCGACGCCGCTCACCGCCGCGCGCGAGCCCGACCTCTCCTACGTCGAGGCGAGCATGCGCGCCGTCGCACGCACGCTGCGCTCGGGACAGCTCGTCGTGCTCGAGAGCACGACGTATCCGGGCACGACCGACGAGGTCGTGCGGCCGCTGCTCGAGGCGACCGAGCTCCTCGTCGGCCGCGACGTCTTCCTCGCCTTCTCGCCCGAGCGCGAGGACCCGAACAATTCGCGCTTCACGACCCGGACGATCCCGAAGCTCGTCGGCGGCACGACCGCGACGTGCACGCGCCTCGCGCGCGCGCTGTACGGCGCGATCGTAGAGCGCGTCGTCCCGGTCTCGTCGACGCGCGTCGCCGAGGCGGCGAAGGTGCTCGAGAACACCTACCGCAGCGTCAACATCGCGCTCGTGAACGAGCTGAAGATGCTCTTCGACCGGATGGGGATCGACGTCTGGGAGGTGATCGACGCGGCGGCGACGAAGCCGTTCGGCTTCACGCCGTTCCAGCCGGGACCCGGCCTCGGCGGTCACTGCATCCCCGTCGACCCGTTCTACCTCGCGTGGAAGGCGCGCCAGCACGACGCCACGACCCGCTTCATCGAGCTCGCGGGCGAGATCAACACCGCGATGCCGGAGTGGGTCCTCCACAAGCTGATCGAGGCGCTCAACCGTCGGCGACGGGCGCTGCGCGGCGCGCGCATCCTCGTCCTCGGCGTGGCGTACAAGCCCGACGTCGACGACACGCGCGAGTCGCCGGCGCTGTTCCTCCTCGACCTGCTCCAGCGCCACGGGGCGCGCGTCGCGTATCACGACCCGTACATCCCGACGCTCGGGCGGTTCCGGAAGTACACGTTCGACCTGCGCTCGACGCCGCTCACGGCCGCCGCGCTGCGCGCCGCGGACGCGGTCCTGGTGCTGACCAATCACTCCGCCTTCGACGCGGACTTCATCGTCCGCCACAGCCGGCTCGTCGTCGACACCCGCAACCTCACGCGCGCGGTGCGCGCCGGACGCGAGCGCATCGTTCGTGCATGATGCGGGCCGCCGGGGCGGCGCAGTGCGGAGCGCTGCTCGCGCCTGCGGCACGCCGCCGCGGACGTGAGCTCGCCTTCTGGCTCGTCCTGGTCGCGCTCGTGGTCGGCGTGAGCGAGGGCGCGGCGGCGCTCGCGAGCGCGATTCTGGTCGCGCGCGGTGCGATGGCGGCGATCCCGCGCCTCGGTGACGACGAGATCGCCCTCGCGCTCGAACGGCGCAGCGCACAGCTCGGGTGGGGACCTGCGACCGATGCGATCGGCCGTGTCCTCCATCCGGCGGCTCGTCGGGATCCCGCGTTCCCCCCCGAGCGTCGGCCGTGCGCGAGCGTGTACGGCGACTCATTCACGCTCGGTGCCGCGGACAACGCGACCTACCCGCACCACCTCGCGCTGGCGCTCGGCTGTCCGGTCGCGAACTTCGGCGTCGGCGGGTACGGCTCGGATCAGGCGCTCATGCTGTTTCGCGCGCAGCGCGTCGCCGACCGCACGCCGGTCGTGCTGCTCGCGCATCTCAGCGAGAACGTCATGCGCAACGTGAACCAGTGCCAGCGGCTGCTCTACCCAGCGAGCCGGATCCGCTTCAAACCACGCTTCCTGCTCGACGGAGATGCGCTGCGCGCGATCCCCGTGCCGGTCGCGACTGCCGCCGACTACCGCCGCGTTGCCGCCGAGCCCGGGACGATGCTGGCGCACGACGCCTTTCTCGCTCGCCCGCGACCGCATTTCCCGTACACCGTCCAGCTGCTGCGCTGGCTCGTCTCGGACTCCTACGCGCAGGCCCGCCTACACCGCGAGCCGTGGCACGCGGCGTTCTATCGCTCCGATCATCCCTCGGGTGCGCTCGACCTCACGACCCGCATCCTGAGCGAGTTCGTGCGCGAAGCCGGCGCCGACGGGCGTACGCCCCTCATCGTCCTGATCGCGACACGCTCGGATCTCGACTACGCGCGCCGGACGGGGCGATGGGCGTACCGGCCGCTCGTCGACGCGCTCGACGCCGCGCACGTGCCGGTCGTCGACACGGGACCGCTCGTGCGCGCGGCGCTCGGCGCTTCCGACCTCGCGCCGTTCTTCGTCGCCGACGGACACCCGAGCGGGGCAGGGTACGCGGTGCTCGGCCGCGTGCTGGCGGGCGAAGTGGAGCGACGCGGGATCGCCGGTATCGCGCGCGCCGGGACGGCCTCGTGAGGCTCGCCCGCGCGCTCGCGTTGCTCCTCGTCGCCGCCGCGCTCGCGGAGGCGGGGCTTCGCCTCGCGCGCTTCGGCCCCAGCCGCGCGGCCGTCGGCCCGTGGAGCACGTCGCCGCCATGGGAGCGGCTGCGGCGGCTGGCGCCCGACGGCACGCCGGAGCCGCGGCCCGGCGGCGACGCGGCCTGGTCGCTCGGCGCGGGCGAGCCGGTGATTGGCTACCGGCTGAACGGGGCAGGTCTGCGCGACGATCGGGAGGCCGGGCCGCACGCGCCGCGCGGGTCGTGCCGCGTGCTCGCGCTCGGCGACGCGTACACCTTCGGTTACGGCGTGCCGGCCGACGCGGCGTGGCCGCGCGTCCTCGAGCGCGAGCTCGGGCGCGACGCGCCCGTCGAGGTGCTGAACGCCGGGTTCCCGAACCTCGATGTGGAGCAGCAGGAGCGGCGGCTGCGCGCGCTCCTGCCGGCGCTCCATCCCGACGTCGTCGTCGCGACCTTCGACTGGTGGAATGTCCCTCTCGACCGGAGGGCAGCGCGTCCGGCGCGCTGGTCGGCGGCGTGGTGGCTCGCGAACGCGGACGAGAAGGCGGCCCGCGTCGGCACGTGGCTCGGCATCGTGCACGAGCCACTGCGCCTCCTGCGCCAGGCGTCGGGCGTCTTCCCGCGCTCGGGCCTCGCGCGCGAGCTAGACCCGCTCACGGCGCCGCCGGAAGCGCTCCGCGATCGCTGGTTGCGGACGGAGACCGCGCTGCGCGCGATGGCAGCCGACGCGCGTGCGACGGGAGCACGCTTCGCGCTCGTCGTCACGCCGCTCGACGTGCAGGTCGACGTGCGCCGGAACGCGCTCTACCGGCGCGGCGCGCTCCCGTATCCCGCGCACGGGTTTGTGGACATCGACTACAGCACCGCGCGCGCAATGCCGGACGCTCTCGCCGCGTTCGCGCGTGACGCGCAGCTGCCGCTGCTCGACACGACGCCGGCGTTCGTCGCCGGTGGCGCGCATCTCTTTCTTGCGGGCGACTATCATGCGGGTCCGGATGGCCATGCCGCGATCGCGCATACGATCGCGGTGTGGTTTCGCACCGCACGGCCCTGCGGTCGCGCACCCGCCGAGGCGTCGGCTCGGTAGCCCTCGCGCACCGCTGCGTCGGTGCGGCTGCATCACGCGCGCGGCGTTGTCGCTCTTTCCGTCGCGGAGGGGACCGTCGTTGGGACTTCCAGCGCTGCGCGCGGTGGCACGTGCGTTGCGTCACCGGCGCGAGGACGCGCTGAGAGAGAGGAGAGTCCATGCCACGGTTCCGTTTCCGCCCTTCGCACTCGTTCATGGGTGTCGTGCTCGTCGTCATCGCGGCGCACGCGGCGAGCGCACAGACCTGCTACGACGTCGCGACCTTCGCCGGGCGCGGCGTCGGTGACGGCGGCCCCGGTGCGCAGGCGGTGCTCATCGCGCCGCGCAACGTCGTCGTCGACGGCGCCGGCAACATCATCATCGCCGACAGCGGGAACTCGCGCGTACGGCGATTCGACGCGGCGAGCGGGACGGTCACGACGATCGTCGGCAACGGCGCGCTCGGCTCGCCGACCGACGGCGTGCCGGCGGTGCAGTCGGAGCTCAACCTGCCGAGCGGCGTGGCGCTCGACACGGCCGGGAACCTCTACATCGCCGACGAAGAGAACGATGTCGTGCTGCAGATGACGCCCGACGGCGTGCTGCATCGCTTCGCCGGCAGCGGCATCCGGAGCGGATCGATCGACGGTAACCCGAACGGCGGTAGCGACGCCACCGACAACCTGAACGACGGCTTCGACGCGAAGATCGCGACGTTCAGCCACCCGCTGCGCGTCGCGGTCGACGCCGGTGGGAACGTGTTCGTGAGCGACTCCGGCAACCAGCGCGTGCGCATGATCGACAAGGCGACCAACAAGATCTCGACCGTCGCCGGCAACGGGACCGCCGCGCCCGGGACGCCCGGGCCCGCGACGTCGAGCGGATTCATCCGTCCCGTCGGCCTCGCGATCGGTGCGGCGGGCGAGCTCTACATCGCGGACAACGGAAGTGCCCCGCAGGTGGCGCCGCCAGTTCCGGGCGCCGGCCACCAGGTCTGGAAGCTGGCCGCCGGCGCGCTGACGCTCGTCGCGGGCGACGCCGCGACGGGCGCCCCGGGCGCGGCGCCGCCGCCCGGGGGCCCGCCCGTGGCTGCGGTCGGCGCGCCGCTGAACAGCCCCGGCGATCTCGCGCTCGACGCGAACGGACAGCTCTACATCGGCGACACCGGCAACAACGTTGTACGCCGGGTCGCGAACGGCATGATCCAGACCGTGGTCGGCGACGGGACGTACGACTTCCGCGAGGGGCCGGCGATCGTCGCCCGCTTCCGTCATCCGGGTGTCGCGCTCACCCCGGACGCAACGGCGCTCATCATCCCGGACACCGACAACAACCGCGTCCGGCGGTACGACTTCGCCGCCGACAACACGAGCACGATCGTCGGCGGACCGAACGATCCCGGCGACGGCGGTCCGGCGACGGCGGCGTTCCTCCAGCGCCCGACCGGGCTCGCGGTCGACGCGGGCGGCAACGTCTTCGTGAGCGAGCACGACAGCCACCGCGTCCGCATGATCGACGCGAACCAGATCATCACGACGGTCGTGAACTCGCAGGGTCTCAACGGTCCGCCCCAGCCGGGGCAGCCCGCGATCGCGCAGTCGCTCCAGCAGCCGACGGGGCTCGGCTTCGCGGGCGGGAATCTACTGATCGTCGATGCGGTCGCGAACCAGGTCTACCTGGTCGACTCCGGGGGGCACGGGAACCTCGGCTTCTTCGCCGGCAACGGCGGCCTCTGTCCGATCGCGACGACCGGACCGCCGGATCCGTGCGGCGACGGCGGCCCCGCGCCGCAGGCGACGCTCAACACCGCGCTCCGCGTCGCGACTGCGAGCGACGGCAGCGTCTTCATCGCCGACTTCGGTGACCATCGCATCCGGCGCGTCGACCCGACCGGCATCATCACCACGGTCGCGGGCCGGGGCTTCGCGGGCTCGGGCGGCGACGGGGGCCCGGCGAACCAGGCGCGGCTCAACAATCCGGCGGCGCTCGTGTTCGACGGCGCGGGCAATCTCTTCATCGCGGACTTCGGCAACGACAAGATCCGGAAGATCGACACCACCGGAACGATCTCGACCATCGCCGGCACCGGCAGCCCCGGTGCGCTCGGCGACGGCGGCGTGGCGGGCGCGGCGGAGCTGAACAAGCCGACCGGCCTCGGCTTCACGTCCGACGGCGCTCTCGTCTTCGCGGATCAGGGGAACAACGAGATCCGGCGCATCGCGCCCGATGCGAACGGCGCGATCTCGTCGACGAGCACGATCACCACGATCGTCGGCAACGGCACCGCCGGCTTCAAGGATGGTCCGGGGCCGACGGCGAACCTGCTCGCGCCCACGGAGGTGATGGCCCTGGCCGACGGACGGCTGCTGATCGCCGACCGCGGGAATCAACGCGTGCGTGTCGCGACCCCGGGCGGGTCGTGCGTCGGCGCCGGGCCGGAAGGACCGGCGTCGTGCGCGACCGACGGCTGCATCCCGGGCGGCGGGAAGAACGACTGCCTGCTCGAGACGCTGGTGAAGGGCGTCCACTCGCAGGGCGCGAAGGTGACGTGCAGGGACGGCGATGCGAGCTGCGACTTCGACACGACGCGCGGCAGGTGCACGTTCGCGGTCGCGCTCTGCTTCAACGAGCCGGGCTGCTCCGCGTCCGGCGTGACGAAGCTCGTCGTGAACGGCGCCGCAGCGGGCACGCTCCTCCAGGGCGTCTCCACGCTCGCTTCGGCGAACCACGCCGGCAACACAGTCTCGTTCCCTCAGCCGTTCACGACCGCGAGCTCCTGCACCGACCTCATGTCGATCTCGGTGCCGCTCAAGAAGAACGGCCGCAAGAAGGGCACGATGAAGCTCGCGATGAAGGCCTTCGGCTCGGGGCGCACGAAGGACAAGGACACCATCCGGCTCGTCTGCGTGCCGTAATGGTCGCTCCGTCGGGCGCGAGCGCTACGGTCGCGTCCTAGCCCGTCGGCTCGAGCTGGGCTTCGACGTGTGGTGTGCCGACGGCGTGCCACCCGGAGTAGAAGGGCGCGGCTTCGGGGCGGAGCTTGAAGGCGTTGCCGAGCAGCGCCTCCGGGCTGAAGATCCGCATGCCCTTGCCCCACGCCTTCACGAACCCCTTCGGGTACTCGTAGAAGGCCGCCTCGACGAAGCGGAGGGGCAGGGGCTTGCCCGTCATGTCCGCGCTCGGGAGCTCACCGACCATCTCGCACGGGCCGCACACGACCGGCGACCAGAGCCAGTCGTACTCGCTCACCACCTTGGTCGACGCGAGCTTGTAGCCCGGCTTCTGCATCTCGACGCGATAGGTGTTGTCGCGGCGGAGACGGAGAGTCGCCGGCGTGGTGACGGTGTAGGTCTTCTTCGGATCCATGAAGAGCGGACCACGCTCGGAGCTCGCGGCCACCACCGTCGCAGTGGCACCAGGTGGATTCGAGTCGAGCGTGACGTCCTGGTACGGCCCGTGGACGAGCGTCGCACAGCCGCCGAGGAACGCCAGTGCAGACGCGAGGAACAGCCGTTCCTGTCTCATGACCCACCCTCCTCTCGGTCGTCGGTGACCGGCGACCGCCCATAGAAGATCAAACCCGCCTCGTCCAGACCTACCCGAAGCGGGTGGGCCGGGGTCCTGCCCGGCCGCGGGCCCGCGCCTACTTCTTTCCGCTATTCCCGAGGACCGTTTCCTTGAAGGTCTTGGCGACCGAGAACCCGACCTTCTTGCGCGCCGGGATCTTGATGGGCTCGCCCGTCTGCGGGTTACGGCCCATGCGCGCCTTCATCTTGCGGAGCCGGAAGATGCCGAGGCGGGGAATCTTGACGGATTCGCCCTTCTTCACGGTCTTCACGACCGTGTCGATCATCGAGCCGAGGAGATCGTCGACCTGCTTTCGGGGTACCCCTGTCCCTTCCACGAGCCTCGCCACCAACTGCGCCTTCGTCATCAGCACCTCCTCGAGGGGTAAGAAAGGAGCGTGGACCTTACGGCATACGCTGTGCGGGTGTCAATAAAACCTGCGTCTACCAACGGTTTCGCGCGTTCGTGGTGTCGTTGCGCGGAGAGACCGACGGGGCTCGCCTCCCTGCTTCGCTGGCGCGACTCGGCGAGCCCGCCGGTCTCTGCACGGGCCGCCGCACCAACGGCCGACGTGACTCGACGCGGGACTTCTCTGTCGTGTCAGCGGAAGCGGAGCCGCATCGTCGTGCAGGCGCGCGGTGCGGCGTGGGTGTCGGACGGGATCATGCAGGTGTGCGATGAGGATCCATCCTCGCGACGATGTGAG
>Ga0070731_10001768_pt1 | contig 21692 bp, 29 predicted proteins | sample Coa_R1_2_FD_66448 | JGI IMG/M metagenome (GOLD analysis project Ga0070731, IMG submission 66448) | Surface soil microbial communities from Centralia Pennsylvania, which are recovering from an underground coalmine fire - Coalmine... | ecosystem: Environmental > Terrestrial > Soil > Unclassified ... | reverse complement strand
TTCCGGCAGCGGCCCTACCAGGCGCTCTGCGCGCGGTGGTCGAATGCGCGTCGACGCCAAACGTGGTCTCATCTCGGGGTGGAAGTACCGCCACTGCTCGGCGCGAGCCTCGATGGCGACGACTTCGTGGTCGCCGAATGGGTCGACGACGACGCGAGCTCCGCCGACCGGCCCGTCGCGCCGCTGCACCGGCACCTGGCGGACGACGAGGCGTGGTACGTCCTCGAGGGGCGCCTCGGGTTCGTCCGCGGTGACGAACGCCTCGAGGCCCCCGCGGGATCCGCGGTCCTCGTCCCGCGGGGCCTTCCCCACACCTTCTGGAATGCCGGCGGCGGTCGCGCGCGGTACCTGATCGTGATGACACCGCGCGTCGCCGCGCTCGTCGCGGCGCTGCACGAGCCGGGCGCGAACCCGCGCCAGCTCTTCCCCCGCTTCGCGTCCGAGCTGCTGGTCTGAATCCACAGCGTTTTCCCCAGCGCTCCTCCGCAAAGAGCGTCCTTTTCCGGACCTCTCCCCTCTTGAACCGCCGTGTCCGTCGGGATACGTTCTTTCCGCGCCGAGCACGGAGCGCGAGTAGGTCGAAGTCGAACCCGGCGGTTGTACGCGGAAGCGGAAAGTCACCGGGGACGATGGACGAAAGCGCCACCGGCTCGGCGAATTCCTGGTCCGGAACCTTTGGAGCATGCGGCACGATTAGCCAATTCGGGCTGCGCTTGCGGAAGTATCCGCAAATTGCGAGAAAGACCGTCCGCACCCTCTTGCACGCCTCCGGGGCCGGCTGTAGGTTGCCTCTTGCACCGAGCACGGAGCGCGAGTAGGTCGAAGCCGCTCCCGAGGGCCGTAGGCGGAAGCCGAAGGTTCACGGGGGAGGTGGACGAAAGCGCCACCGGCTCGGTGAATTTCTTTGGACCGCTCTACCCCAATTCGCCGGCCGAGCCGTAGGGCGGCAACGTGAGCGCGCGCTCGAACGCAGCGCGATCGTGCACCGGCTCGCCGTGTGCGACGACGATGCGTTCGAACGGCAGCTCGAGCAGGTCGCGCAGCGACGGCAGCACCCGCTGTTCGTGCCACGGGGTCCACCAGACGCGCAACTCCCCGTCGGGCGCGGTCAACGCGTCCGCGAACACGAGCGTCTGCTGCTCCGGCAGCCACACCGGTGTCTCCGCACGGCCGCGTCCTTCGTACAGCGCGACGAGACCACCCGGCAGGCGGTCGCCCGGCTGCACCGGCTCGAGCTCCGTCTCCGGGATGTCGCTGCGCCAGAAGAGCCACGGCCCGTACGCACGCGCGCCGTAGCGGCGAACGAAGAGGTCGACGTCGCGGACGTGATCGGGCTTCAACACCACCACGACCGACGGCGCGTGTGCCTCGAGCCGACGCCAGACCTCTGTTGCGTTCTCGGGCGGCGCCAGTGGGTCGAGCAGGATCACCTCACCGGCTGACTCGACGCACGTCGACGTCACGAGCGCCTCCCAGTCGAACCCGGGTCGCCAGTCGGGGTGCGGCGTCCGCCACAGCCAGAGGCCGTCGGTTACGTCGCGAACCTCCGTGTCCATCTCGCCGATTGTCGCGGGTAAGCTCTCGCCGCGATGCACTTCAGGCTTCCGTCGTTCCCGCACGGCGTCACGTCGTTCCTGTGGGCCTTCTTCCTCGGCCTCTTCATCTGGATCGGCGGCATCGCGGTCGGGATCTCCGGCGCGATCGCATTCATCGTCGGCTGCGTCGGCGGCTTCCTGATCTTCCTCTTCGTCCGCGTCTACGGCGAAGACGAGCCGCGTCGCCCCTGATCGGGCGCGAGCGCCACCACCAAGAGGCGCGCGAGGCTCGGCCCCACCTCCTGCTCGAGGCGTTCGTATGCGTCAGGGCGCTCGTCGTCGAGCGCGGCGCAGTGGGAGAGCAGGAGCGCTGCACCCCGCTTCGGGTAAGGCCTCGTAGAGCACATCTGACCCGTTTCCAATATCGGCGACAACGCGTCGTGCACTCGATCCCTGGCGGGAGGGAACGCCTCACTCAAGCGCGAGTCTCCGCGCGTCGAAGGCCGCCGAGTAGAGCTCCGCGCGGAACTCGTCGACCGCCGTAGCGACGTCTTCGGTGAACAGATGCTCCACCACACCGACCTCGCGATCGTTCGCGAACGGAACGTCGACGTGCGTCCGTGACACGAGGTTCACCGAGACCTTCCCGCACGCAGGGCAGCGCACGGCGACACCCACGTGATCGCCGTCGACCGCCGGCGCGATCAACGTGAACGCGGACGGAAACATCGGACGCGGACGGTCCTCCGGCCAGCAGAAGAAGCTCCACGGCCATTCCCCGGCCTTGATCCGAGCCGCCGCCAGCTCGCCAAGCTCGTGCGCGAGCGCCTCGACGTGCGACGTCATCAGGTCGACGTACGGCGTCTCGTCCTGCAGGCCGAGTGGCGCGAAGTCGAGATCCGTATGCGTCACGAGTCCCGGATGCTCACCGCCGCACCGGCACGCGAAGTCGACGCGGAAGATGCTCGGATGCTCGGCGCCCGGCAACTGCTCGAGGCGTCGGAAGCGCGACAGTCGCACATGGCTCTCGCCGTGCACCGGGCATGCGAACGTGTACGAGGTCCGGAGCGCGTCGTACATGCACGAGTGATAACGCGCGACGCGGACGTCACGCTACGGCCGATCGGCTAGTACGAGATCAGCGCGTGCAGGTCGGTGCCGGCGAGCCGTTCGCGGCCGCCGAGGAACGTCAGCTCGATGATGAAGCACGCCCCGACGACCTCGCCGCCGAGCTGCTTGACGAGACCGCAAATCGCCTCGACCGTGCCGCCCGTCGCGAGCACGTCGTCGTGGATCACGACGCGGGCTCCTGCCGGGATGAGATCGGGGTGCAGCTCGAGCGCGTTCTCCCCGTACTCGAGGACGTAGCGCGCGCTCACCGTCTCCGGCGGCAGCTTGCCCGGCCGCCTCGCCGGGATGAATCCGACGCCGGCCTCGACGGCGATCGCCGACCCGAGCCAGAAGCCGCGCGCCTCAGCACCCAGCACGAGGTCCGGCTCACGCGCACGAACCCAGTCGGACAGCCGGCGCACCGTCTCGCGGAGCGTCGCCGGGTCGGCGAGCAACGGCGTTACGTCTTTGAAGCCGACGCCCGGCGTCGGGAAATCCGGGACTTCGCGGACCTTCGAGCGCAGGTCGATCGCCGTCACTGCGCGAGCTCCCGAAGATCCCGCCAGAAGCACAGCGTCGAAAGCTCCGCTGCGAGATCCGCCAGCTGCTGGAGGTCACGGAGCGCCTGCGCGCGCCGCTCGGGGTTGCGCGAGCGGAGCACGGGTGCCACGAACTGATCGAGCAGCGACGCCTCCCGTCCGGCCGCGGTCCGGAACGTGCGCAGATGTCGTGCGTCGACGCCGAAGCGCATCAGTTGCGCGGACACGGCGGCGATGTCGGCGTCCGACTCGGGGTAGCGCTTCTCCCCGCCGCTGCCGTGCGGGGAGAGCAGGCCGAAGTCTTCGAGCTCCTTTGCGACGTCCGGCGGCACGCCGGACCGTTCGCACAGCTCGTCGAAGGTGAGCTCGTCCTCCGCTGTGCCGAGCGCTGCCGGCCGCCGGCGCTTGCGTTCCTTTACGCCGGGCGCGTCGAGCTCGTCGCGGATCACCCTCAGGGGCAGAAACTCGTCGCGCTGCAGGCGCAGGATCGTCTGCAGCCGTTCCAGGTCAGCCTCGCTGAAGAGGCGGTACCCGCCCTGCGTGCGCCGCGGCATGAGCAGGCCCTCGTCCTCGAGGTAGCGCACCTTCGAGATCGAGATGTCCGGGAACTCGTCGCGCAGGCGGCGAACGACCTCGCCGATGCGGAGGAACCGCTCGCGCTGGTCACGCTGCCGTTGGGTGGCGGCCGTGCTGGTCATGCGATGAACGTCATCCGGTATTTGCCGATCTGCACTTCATCGCCGTTCTCCAGCCGGGCGGACTCGATCCGCTTGCGGTTGACGAAGGTGCCGTTCAGGGAGCCCTGGTCCTCGACGAGGAACGACCCGCTCTCGTCGATCAGCACGGCGTGGTTGCGAGAGACGGTGACGTCGTCGAGGAAGATGTCGCAGTCCGGCGAGCGGCCGATGCGCGTGCGCGGACCCGCCGGGCGGAAGCTCTCCCCCGCGCGGCCGCCGCCGGCGCGCACCACGAGCGCCGGGCCCTCGATGCCGCCCATCTCCGCATGGTCGAGGTCGCCGAGGTCGTCCGCGGCCAACGCTTGGGTCGTCTCGCCGGCCGGCTCGCCCTTGGTCAGCAGCGCGCCGCAGCGGGAGCAGTAGTTGGCGGATTCCGGGTTCTGGAATCCGCACTCCTGGCAGTAGACGACTGACACGGCCTACTCGTCGGGCGGCGTCGACTTCCCCGAGAGGATCGCCGACAGGTGGTCGGCGTCCACCTGATCGAGGACGCTTCGTCCACCGGATTTCTGCAGCCGGGCCACCAGCTCGGCGCGCAGGATGTCGATCCTGCCGTGCAGCATGCGGCGGCGGTAGCTGAGCTCGCTCTCCTCGTGCTCGAGGTCGCTGATCAGTTGCTTCAGCTGCTCGTCCGAGAGTGCACCGAGATCGGGGAGCGGTTCCACGTGTCCGCCTTTCGTCGTTGGCCGTACGGTCGAGGCCGGGCTCCCTGCATTCCAGCAGACCGACCCGAAACCGTCAACCTCAGGTTCAGGGTTCAGCTCCGGGCGGCAAACTCCTCCTGCCCGATCAGCTCCGAGACGAGATCCTCCAGCTCCTGTTCGAGCTCACGGGACGTCTCCTCGTTCTCGCCCTCCGCGTAGACATGGATCAGCGGCTCGTCCGGGTCCGGCAGCACCTGAACCCAGCCGCGGTCGTCGAAGATCTTGATGCCGTCTCGCAGGTCGACGTCGCCGTCGGCGAAGCGCTCGTTGAGGACGCGCATCACCGTGCCCTTGAGCGCCCACGGACACTGCACCTGGCGGTGGACCAGCGTCGGGTGGGGCAGCTCCGCCACCAGCTGCGAGAGCGTCAGCTCGGCCGGTGCGAGCAGCTCGAGCAGCTTGCAGAGCGAGGCGATCGCGTCGTAGGCGGGCAGGAAGTCCGGGAACACGAAGCCGCCCCCGACCGCCCCGGCGAAGACGAAGCCGTCCTCGGCGGCCGTCCGGGTCAGCTCGGAGAGCGCCGCAGGCGTCCGGACGACCTCGAGCCCGTCGACGGCGAGGCGCTCGACCTGGCTCGTGACGTTGATCGGGACGGCCACCTTCCCGCTGTAGCCGTTCGCGCCGATCAGCCGCAGGAACAGGAGCAGGGCCTGGTCGGGGCGGATCTCGCGGCCGCGCTCGTCGATGAGGTAGACGCGCTCGGCGGAGCGGTCGAAGACGGCGCCGAGGTCGGCGTTGACGGGCCCGACGAGCCTGCGGGCCTGCTGGATCGTGTCGTGGAGCTGCACGGGCCCCGACGCGGCGTCCGACTCGAACGCGTGCGTCGTCACGGCCTCGACGCCGAGCGGCCCGAGCACGAGCGGCAGGACGAAGCTCGCGGCCGAGTAGCCGTAGTCGACGACGATCCGGAACGCGCGGTTCCGGATCCTCTCCACGTCGAGACCGGCGAGCAGGTCGCTCGCATAGCTCTCGCGGGCGCGGGCCGGGTAGGAGATCGAACCCACCCCCGAGAACGGCGTGCGCCGCAGCTCCTGCCGGACGAAGTGCTTCTCGACCTCCTTCTGCAAGGACGCCGACAGCGCGACGCCCGGCCGCTCGAAGAGCCGGATCTGCACCGCCTCCGGATCGGTCGTCGACGCGCCGACGTGGAACGCGAGGTCGTAGCCCTGCGTCTTCAGCAGGTGCTTGCCGATCGGCGCCGGCAGCGTGCGGAGGTCGGCCACCTGGACGCCGGTCGAGCCCAGCCCTGCGATCAGCGCCCGCTTGATCATCCGATAGGCGGGCGCGCTCTCACGGCTCGCCACGACGCGCGCGCCGCGCGGCAGCGCCGTTCCGAGCGCGGCGCCGAACCGCACGGCGAGCTCGGGCGTCAGGTCGACGTTGACCAGGCCGAGCACGCCGTCCTTGCCGAACACCCGCGTTGTGGCGCGGGACTCCCAGATCAGGCTCTCGTGGATCTGGGCGCCGTACTCCACCGCCTTGTACGGGTAGATGCGAACGCCGGGGAACACCACCGACTGGTCGCCGAGCGTGACCTGGTCGCCGATCGCCACGCCTTCGTGCACGCGGGCGTGCGCCTTGACGTCGCAGTTGCGGCCGATCACCGCGCCTTCGACGAGCGCGCTCCGGCCGACGTACGTGGACGCGTCGATCACCGACCGCGCGACGCGGCTGCGCTCGCGCAGCGTCGTACCCGCCCCGAGGACGCTGTAGGGGCCGACGGACGCGTCCGGCGAGATCGTGCAGTGGTTGCCGATAAACGCCGGCCCTTCGACGCCTTCGACGTCGTCGATCTCGACGCCCTCGCCGATCCAGACGTCGCCGCGGATCTTCAGGCCGTCGATGTTCAGCCGGACGCGCTCGTCGAGCGCGTCGAAGTTGGCCTGCCGGTACTGGTCGATGTTGCCGATGTCCTGCCAGTAGCCGTCGCACACGAAGCCGTACAGCGGCCGACCCATCTCGAGCAACAGCGGGAACAGCTCCTTCGAGAAGTCGTACGGCCGGTCGGTGGGGACGTGCCGGAGCACCTCGGGCTCGAGCACGTAGATGCCGGTGTTGATCGTGTCGGAGAAGACCTGTCCCCACGAGGGCTTCTCGAGGAACCGTTCGACGCGGCCGTCCTCGTCGGTGACGACGATCCCGAACTCGAGCGGGTCCTCGACGGCCTTCAGGCCGATCGTCACCGCCGCGCCGCGCTCACGGTGGAACTCGACGATCTTGCCGAGGTCGATGTCGCAGAGCGCGTCGCCCGAGATGACGAGGAACGTGTCGTCGAGCCTGTCGCTCGCTAGGCGGACGGAGCCGGCCGTGCCGAGCGGGCTCTCCTCGACGGAGTACTCGATCTCGAGGCCGAGCGGCTCGCCGTCGCCGAAATAGGACCTGATCGCCTGTGGCAGGAACGCGACGGTGACCACGACGTCGCGGAAGCCGTGCTCGCGCAGCAGCTCGAGGATGTGCTCCATGCACGGCTTGCCGACGATCGGCACCATCGGCTTGGGCTGGTTCGAGGTGAGCGGCCGCAGACGCGTTCCCTCGCCGCCTGCCATGACGACGGCTCTCACACGAGCTCCCGTCTGGCCTTGAGCACGTACTCGCCGAGCGCGACGAGCGCAAGCGCCAATCCCGCCCAGAAGAGCCAGAGCGGCCAGTCAGTTCCCTTGTGCGTGACCATGACGAACGCGAGCGCCGCGTAGAGGAGCCACGTGCCGGCCTTGCCGAGGATGTTCACCTCGAACGCGTAGCCGCGGCCGATCGCGATCGGCGTGCCGACGAGCACGACGATGTCGCGCAGCGGGATGACGAGCGCCGGCCACGGAAGCCGGCCGGCGTGGATCAGCAGGAGCACGGCCGCGTCGATCATCAGCCGGTCGGCGAGCGGGTCGGCGATCTTCCCGAACGCCGACTCCACGTGCCACCGGCGCGCAAGGAACCCGTCCACCTGATCGGTGATACCCGCGACGCCGAAGACGACGGCCGCCGGCCACGAGCGGCCGCCCGCCGAGGCGAGGATGAGCGCGATGTAGACGGGGATCAACGCGAGGCGACCGAGCGTCAGCGCGTTCGGGAGCTGCGCCAACGACGCGGGCACGGTACGGGCCGCCACGGTGTGAAGTCTAGGGATGGGCCGTCGAACTCCCGAACCTGGTTCGCCTGCGGCGAGCCGGGTTCGCGGGTTACGGTCGAGCCCTGTCCGCTCTCCGCATACCCGGCTTCGTCGACGCGCACTGCCATGCGTTCCAGCGCCTGCTGCGCGGGCGCGCCTCAGGCGGCGACTTCTGGGCCTGGCGCGACGGCATGATCGCGCTGGCAGAGTCCCTGAGCATCGACCGGATCCGTCGCGCGTACGTCGACGTGTACCGCGAGCTACGCGGTGCCGGCTACACGGCGGTCGGCGAGTTCCACTACCTCGGCTACGAGGAGGCGAAGGCCGCGGCCGCCGCGGCCGAGGAAGCCGGGATCGTCTTCGTCTGCCTCTATGCCTGCTACCTGCGCGGCGGCTCGGCCCGCTTCCGGCAGGAGTCCGTCGCGGAGTACCTGCGGCAGCTGGAGGCGTTGCGCGACGAGGGAGTCGCCGTGGGTGTTGCCCCCCACTCCGTGCGGGCCTGCCCTGTCGACGCGCTCCGTGAGCTCGGCCGCTACGCCGCCGAGCACGAGCTGCCGCTGCACGTGCACGCCGATGAGCAGCCGCGCGAGGTCGACGAATGTCTCGTCGAGCACGGGGTGCGGCCGATCGAGCTGCTCGCTCGCGCAGGGTGCCTCGGACCACGGACGACCGTCGTGCACGCGACGCATGCCGACGGCCCGGAGCTCGACCTCCTCGCGGAGGCAGGCGCGCGCATCTGCGCGTGCCCGACAACCGAGGCGAACCTCGGCGACGGCTTCCTGCCCGTGGCGCGCGTCTGTCATCGCGAGATCGGCATCTGCATCGGCTCGGATTCGAACGTGCGCATCGATCCGCTCGAAGAGCTCCGCGAGCTCGAGGGCATCGGGCGCCGCCAGTCGGGCACCCGCGGCGTCGTGCCGCTCGACGCGCTGCTCGAGTTCGGCTCGGACGAGGGCGCCGCGGCGCTCGGGCTCGTCGATCATCCGGACGCCGTCGTCGACCTCGAGCACCCGCAGCTCGCGGGTGTCGACCAGGCCGATCTCTACGAGGCTCTGGTCTTCTCGTGTGACGCGGGGGTGTTCCGGAAGATGTTCGACCAGTAGGTCGTCCGGAACAGGTACGCGAACTCGGCGTCGACGCCGTGGAGCCCCCACGCGCCGTCGTAGGAGAGGTAGCGGTACAGCCCGCGGCGGCCCGGCGCCGCGGGCTCGATCTGCGTGCCTTCGTGCCACTCGTTGAACGACGTGATCGTCACCCGGTCGGCGCCCGCCGCGATCGCGGCCCGCCACATCGCGTCGTACGTCGCGCCGTTCCGGCGCGGCTTGACGCGCGGGTCGCCGTCACCGCGGCGGGCGTCGTAGCCCGGGCCGACCGACGGTGCACAAAGGAGATGCAGACGATGAGCCTCCGCGCAGTAGCGCGCGAACATCCCGCCGCCGTACGTGACGATGTCGTACGTGTAGACGCCGTCGAACCCCGCGGCGGCCGCCTCGCCGACCATTCCCGTCTGCGCGAAGAGCGTCGCGCCGCCGGCACGGAGCGCCGGCATTGCCGCCTGCCAGTCCGTGACGGGCAGGTCGAACGCGCGGTAGACATAGAACGTCGAGATGCCAAGTGTCTTCAGGTAGGCAACGTCGGCGACCGTCGAGGCGACGGTCCTGCCCGCGTACGGCTCGAGGTGGGCGGCGACGCTGACTCCGTCCGCGCGTGCCGCGTCGGTGACGAGCGGCAAGCGCCCGTCCTCCGCGGAGCCCCGGCCCCACCACGAGACGGCGATCTCGTCGATCCCGGCGGCGCGGATCTCCTGCATCTGCGCGTCGACGACCAACCGGTCGCTCGACGAGTACAGGCCTCGTGCCGGGTAGTACGACGATGCGATGTTGTTGGGCGGCGTGTGGCCGTCCTGACCCCAGTGCTGGTACGAGCCGTCGTGCGAGGAGGTCCCGTACCAGGGGTAGTAGAACGCCGAGACCCGAATGCTGCCGCCGCCCTGGGCGCCGGATGCGGGCAGGGCGAGCAGAAGCAGCGCACAGAGCAGGAGCGGCCGCATGACGGGGGGTGCCAGATCATCTAGCAGCCGTCGAGGACGGCACAAGGGCCGTCCGGCCTATTGGCGCCGTTTCTCTACACCGAGGCGGTGATCGTGATCCCGCCCCGCGCCTTCTGGCGGAGCGTCACGTGAACCGCGGGGGCGTCGAGCCCGAGCACCGCGGCCACCTCGTCGCGGATCTGCACCGCGAGGGCCTCACAAAAGACGCCATGGTCGCGGAAGCGCGAGAGGTAGATCTTCAGCGACTTCGACTCGAGACAGAGCCCCACCGGTCGGTACTCGATCGTCGCGGTGTAGAAGTCGGGCTGGCCGGTGATCGGGCAGACCGCGGTGAGCTCGTCGCTCACCAGCTCGACGCGGTCGACTCCCGGGTTCGGGAAGGTCTCGAGGCCGGCGTACGCGTCGCTGCCGGCGTGCCCGAGGGCAACGAATTCCTGCTGCACGCGTCCAGTGTAGGGGCGAAATCTCTAGGCGCGTACCGCCGCCAGGAGCACTTCGCGCTCGTAGAAGCGGATGAACCCCTCCTGGTCCGGCCCGACCTGGTGCACGTACACGTGGTCGAACCCGGCCCGGACGTATTCGTCGATCGCATTCCGGTGCCGCTCCGGATCGGGCCCGCAGACGACCTTCTCGGCGACCTGCTCGCGGCTGAGCGCCGACGTCGCCTGCCGGAAGTAGCGCGGGAGCGGCAGCTCCTGGCCGAGCTCGCCCGGTAGCGCCGCGTTCGGCCAGCACCGGTGCGCGGTCTCGACCGCGTCCTCCTCCCGCTCGGCCCAGCAGACGTGGACCTGGCCGTACCGCGGCTTCCCGTTCCCGCCGGCCTGCTCGAACGTGCGGACGACCTCGTCGTCCGGCGCGACGGAGACGAGCGCATCGCCGACGCGGCCGGCGAGCTCCGCCGCCTTGGACGCGGCCGCCGCGACTGCGATCGGCGGCAGCTCGTCCGGGAGCGTGTAGAGGCGCGCCCGGTCGACGGTGAAGTAGCGGCCGCGACGGGTGACCAGATCCCCTTCCCAGAGCTCGCGGATGACGTCGACCGCCTCCTCCAGCATCTCGAGGCGCTCGTCGGCGTTCGGCCAGCGATCGCCGAGGATGTGTTCGTTCAGATTCTCGCCCGTGCCGACGCCGAGGAAGAAGCGGCCGGGCATCAGCGCCGCGCTGGTCGCAGCGGCCTGGGCGACGAGCGCCGGGTGCAGCCTGAGCGTCGGGCAGGTGACACCGGTGCCGAGCACGATCCGCTCGGTCGCCTCGGCGATCGCGCCGATCACGCTCCACACGAATGGGCTCTGCCCCTGCTGGTCCAGCCACGGATGGAAGTGGTCCGAGATGAGGGCGAACTCGAAGCCGGCCTCCTCCGCCGCGCGTGCGTGCGCGACCAGTTCGCCGGGCGGCCGTTCCTCGGAGGACAGCGCGTAGCCGATCCGCGTCACGCGTGTCCGCTTCCCCCCGCGCCGGGGCGCGAAACCGAATCCGCGACTCCAACGTTGTGATCCCGTCCATCGGCGCACGGGCTGATTCGAAAGCGGACGACGGGGAAGGAGCGACGACGATGGCTGTGGCGGCGACGCACGGGACTGCGAGCAACTACCTGCAGCGCGCGCCCAGTCCGAGCGGACTCGCGGACGTCCTCGACCTGATCCTCGACAAGGGTCTGGTCATCGATGCGTACGTGCGCATCTCCGCGATCGGGATCGAGCTCGTCACGATCGACGCGCGGATCGTGATCGCGAGCATCGACACGTATCTGCGGTTTGCCGAGGCGGTCAACCGGCTCGACCTGACACAGACCGAGCTCGCCGGGCTGCCCGAGCTCCAGGAAGGCGGAGCGGAACGAGAGACCGAGGGAGCGATCGAGGGCGTCAAGAAAGAGCTGACGCCCGACAGCGAGACGCTCCGCACCGCCGCCAAGACAGCGGCCGCGGCCGCGGCGATCGGCGCCGCAGCGGCCGCGGCTCGCGAGCTCGTCAACAGAACCCAGAACGGCGACAGCTCAGGGGACTGATCCATGACCGACATCAAGAACGAACTCGAACGCAAGACGGGGATGAAACAGAGGGCCGCGGAGAAGTTCCTCGCCCCGATCGTCGCCGCGGCTGCGAGCGCAGCGGCGGGCTACGCCGTTCGGAACGGCCCGGACCTCCTCGAGCAGAAGGTGCTGCCCTGGCTCCGGCGGGCAGCCGCAGGGGCCGGCGAGGCGACGAACGACCTGCCGACGCGCGCGAAGTCCGTCGCCGCCGACGCCGGCGACGTCGCCGAGCGGCTGACCGAGCGAGTGCGCGCGGTTGCCGGCGGAGTCACCCAGACGAACGGACCGCGGAAGCGACTCTCGACCGACGAGCTCGAACGGCGGCGTCAGACGCGCGCGAAGTCCCGCGCGGGGCGCCGGACCTCGAGATCACGATCCAGGCAGGGAGGCTGAATGGCTGTCGCCACTCACGGCACGTCGAGCAACTACCTCCAGCGCGCTCCCAGCCCGAGCGGGCTCGCAGACGTCCTCGATCTGATCCTCGACAAGGGGCTCGTGATCGATGCGTACGTCCGCGTGTCCGTGATCGGCATCGAGTTGCTCACGATCGACGCGCGGATCGTGATCGCGAGCATCGACACGTATCTCCGCTTCGCCGAGGCGGTGAATCGCCTCGACCTGACGCAGACCGAGGCGGCAGGCCTGAAGGAGCTCCGCGAAGGCGGCGACGGAGGGCGTGACACCGCCAAGCACCTCGGCGAGCGCGCGAAGCAAGCCGGGTCCCGGAAGTAGGCAATGGCGGCAGCTGAGCAGATGACGGCCGAGCGGAATCGCGCCTCGCCCCCCGCCGTCTACGTCTACGGCGTCACGCGGAGCGGGATCGGTCTGCGCAGGCTCAAGGGCCTCGCCGACGCAAGCGTCGATCTCGTAGAGCACGGCGAGCTCGCGGCGATCGTCAGCGACGCTCCGCCCGGCCAGCTCCGCGCGAAGCGCCGCGACGTCCTCCGGCACACCGAGGTGCTGCAGCGCGCACTCGAGAACGAGACGGTGCTCCCACTCGCGTTCGGGATCGTCTTCGCGAGCCGCACGAGCGTGGTCGACGATCTCCTGGTCGCCCGGTACGAGGAGCTCGTCGAGCTGATGCACCGATTCGATGCGCTGATCGAGCTGACGGTGCGGGCGTTCTACCGTGAGGACGCCGTGCTTGCGGAGATCGTGCGCGAGGATCGCGCGATCTCGGAGCTGCGTGAAGCGACACAGACGGGAGCCGTCTCAGAGGCGGCACGCGTCCGCCTCGGCGAAGCCGTCGCGCAGCAGCTCGAGGCGCGGCGGGCCCGCGACGCGGACGCACTGCTCGCGCGACTGCTGCCTCTTGCCGGAGATGTCGTCGTCGAAGAGCGCCGCGCGGAGTACGAGGTCCTGCGCGCTTCGTTTCTGGTCGACCGTCACGCGCTCGAGCGGTTCGACACACGTATGCAGGAGCTCGCCCGCGAACAGGACGAGCGCATGTTGTTCAAGTACACAGGCCCGCTCGCTCCGCACAGTTTCGTCTCGCTGCGAGGAGCCTGATGGGCCTCTTCACGGGACTCCTGACGCTGCCTCTCGCTCCGGTGCGGGGGACGATGTGGATCGCCGAGCAGATCGCATCCGTGGCCGAGGAGGAGCTGGACGAGGAGCGCGTCGTACGCCGTCAGCTCGTCGAGGCGGAGATCCAGTTCGAGGCGGGTCTGATCGGGGAAGACGAGTACGAGCGGATCGAGGACGAGCTGCTCGAGCGGCTCGAGCTCTCGGCCGGCGAGGCAGTGCAATGACCACGCGTGAGGAACGGGCGGCCGGGCGGCAGGCGCGGCGGCGGGAGACCAAGCCCGAGGAGGAGCCTCAGCACCCGAGCGACGCCCGCGAAGCTGCCCGCGAAGCCGCCACGCGGGCCCTTGCCGCAGCTACCGTCAGCGCAGTGCGGGCGCTCGCGTCACGCGCGACCGAGACGGAAGCCGACGAATCTGTTTCGCCCGAGGCGAACCAGGTCCCCGAGCCGGAGGCGAGTCAGCCGCAACCCGAGCCCGAGCCGGAGCCCGTCGAGCGGGAGGTCGAGCCCCGGAAGCCGCGGAAGGGCGCGGACACGGGCCGCATCCAGGACGTGATTCGCGCCGCCCGCGACCATCTCCGCGAGCTCCACCAGACCGATCCGGAGTCCGTCTCCGGGCTCGAGCGCACGCCGAACGGCTGGACCGTCGACCTCGAGGTCGTCGAGGTGCGGCGGATCCCCGAGTCGACCGACGTGCTCGCCAGTTACCGCGTGGAGCTGGACGACCGGCTCGACCTGCTCAGCTACGAACGCACGCGGCGGTACCACCGTGCCCAGGCCGACGACGGGGGCCGCTCGTGAGCTCGGCGCTGCAGCATCGCGGAGGCCCTGCACCTGCGCAGCTCGCGGACGTGCTCGAGCGTGTGCTCGACAAGGGCATCGTCATCGCCGGCGACATCCAGATCAACCTGCTCGACATCGAGTTGCTGACGGTGAAGCTGCGTCTGCTCGTCGCCTCCGCGGACAAGGCCCGCGAGATGGGGATCGACTGGTGGGAGGGCGACGCGTTCCTCTCGCGGCGGAGCGGCGACCGCGCTCTGGAGGACCGGCTTCGCCGGCTCGAGCAGAAGGCGGGCCTGAAACCGAGCGACGAGGACGGGCGATGAGCGAGACCGCGACCGCCACCGGGTGGTACGTCTTCGGCATCGTCGAGGCGGGCGCACGCGTCGACGGCGTCGAGCTCGTCCGCAACGGCGACCTCGCCGCGATCGTCTCGCAGGTCGATCTCGCCGAGTTCGGCCACGAGGCGTTGCGCGAGCGTCTCAACGACCGCGCGTGGCTCGAGGACACGGCGCTCCGGCATGCCGACGTGCTGCAGCGCGTCGCGGCGGAACACGCCGTGGTGCCGCTGCGGTTCGGCACGATCTACGACGAGCGCTCCGACGTCACGGGCTTGCTCGAGACTCGCGGCGACGACTTCCGTGCCGCACTGGAGCATGTCCGCGACCGTGTTGAGCTGGGCGTGAAGGTCTGGATCGACCGCGCACGGTTCGAGCATTCCCTCGCCGACGCACCGGAACACGAAGAGTCCGCGGGTCGTGCCTACATGTTGCGGAAGCAGAACGAGCAGCGCGCGGCGGCGGAAGCTGCGGAGCGCCTCGCCCAGCTCGCGCAGGGCCTCCACGCGCAGCTCAGCGCGCTCGCGGTCGACGCCGTCGCCAACCGCCCACAGCCGCGCGAGCTGACGGGCCGCGACGAGACGATGCTCCTGAACGCGGCGTACCTCGTGCCGCGCGGCGACACGCGGCTCGAGGCAGGCGTGGCCGGGCTGCAGGCGGCGTACGCCGAGCTCGGCGTCTCGTTCGAGATCACCGGCCCGTGGCCGCCCCACAACTTCGTCGACACACGAGACGGACGACCGTGAGCGTCGTCGAGGCACCGCACCTCCAGGAGCAGGTGACGCTCCTCGAGCTCGTCGACCGTGTCCTCAACCGAGGCGTGGTCGTCACCGGCGACATCACGCTGGCCGTCGCGGACGTCGACCTCGTCTACGTGGGCCTTCGCGTGCTGCTTTCCTCGGTCGCCACCCTCGACGAGGCGGGCTGAGGCAGTCTCGTGATCCATCTCTACGCGTTCGCGGCGGGGCTCGATCGAATGCCTGCGTCACACGGCCTCGAGGATGCGCCGCTCGAAGCGCGCGCCTTCACCGACGTTGTCGCGGTCACGAGCTCGCACGCGTCGTCGCCGCAAGAGCACGGCCGCGCCGACGTGATGCGGCACGCCGCCGTCGTCGCAGCGCTCGTCGAATCCGCACGGGCCGTCCTGCCTGCGCGCTTCGGCGAGGACTTCGCAGACGACGCTGCGTTGGAGACGGCCGTGACTTCTCGTCTGCCGGCGTTGCGGAGCCGGCTCGCCGAGGTCGGCCGGCACGTCGAGGTCGGCGTGCGGGTGCTGGGCGGCCCGCCCTCTGCTGCTCCGGTCCGCGGCGCGAGCGGAGCGGATTACCTTCGCTCCCGGCTGCCCGAGCTGCGCGCGCGGAATCTCGTCGCGGCGGAGCTCCACGGCCCGCTCGACGCCTGCGCCGAAGCGAGCCGCCTCTCCCCCTCGCTCGAGCGCTCGGCGCTCCACACGGCTGCATATCTCGTCTCGCGAGACGAGGTCGGCGCCGTCACGTCGATCGTCGAGCAGTTCGCCCGCATGCATCCCGAGCTGACCGTCCTTTGCACCGGGCCGTGGGCGCCGTACAGCTTCGCGGAGGCGTCGTGAACGAGACCGGCGCACGCGTGCTCGCGGGGCACGGCGACCTGGATTTGCTCGCACAGCGGGTCGACGAGCTCGGCGACGTCTTTCCGCGGCGGGTCCGGGCCGACCCCGAGACGGTCGAGCGGGGGCTCGCGCAGCTCGTGCTGACGTTGATCGAGCTTCTGCGCCGGCTGATGGAGCGACAGGCTCTGCGCCGGATGGAGCAGGGCACCCTCGACGACGATCAGATCGAGCGGCTCGGGGAGACGTTCATGCGGCTCGCAGAGCGGATGGACGAGCTGAAGGCGGAGTTCGGCCTCCGGGACGAGGACCTCAACCTCGACCTCGGCCCCCTGGGAAGCCTCCTGTGAAGGTCTCGAAACTCCTCCGGCGGGGCAAACACCGCCGGCAACGACAGCGAAAGGAGGAATCAATGGCATCACTGAAGGAGGTCGAGCGGCTCGCGGACGATCTCGAGAGTCTGGTCGGAGAGCTGCGCTCGGAGATCCGGAACGACACCGACTTCGAGAAGCTCATGCAGATCGCCGACGAGATCAGCGAGCACGCCGACAACGCGGCGCAGACGTTCGGGAGCGTCAACGACGCACTCATGTCGCGGCTCGAGGAAGTCAAGGGCGCCGTCAAGCGCGCGCGCTCGAGCGCGACGAAGGCATCATCGTCGAGCGCGTCGTCGTGACGGCGCGAGAAAGGAGCTGCGAATGCCAGTGGTCGACAAGGAACAGGTAACGGACGCACTCTCGGGCGGCGGCCACAGCACCGCGCTGAAGACCGCGGCTGCCGCTGCGGCGACCGGGGCCGCGACGTATGCGGTCCGCCGGGCGCTCACGCAGGATGGAAAGAAGAGCGCACGAGCGGCAGTTTCGGAGCGGTCCCAGGGGCTGCTGCAGTCGGCGCTTTCGAGCGGCTGGGATGCAGCCGCAGAGGTGCTCGTCCCACTCGTCGAGGACGCTGCGGAGGCGGCGGGCAAGTACACCGCCGAGCACGCGCCTGACGTGCTGCGGGAGAAGATCGTTCCGAAGTTCATCGAGGCGTTCGAGAACGCGAAATGAGGTGAGCGGATCGATGGCACGCGAAGAAGAGGATCACGGGATGTCGACGCCGAGGAAGGTCGTCGCGGGCGCCGCGCTGGGCATCGCGCTGCCTGCCGCCGTCGCAGGCGCGCGCAAGCTGATCGGCGGCGACGACGACGGCAAGAGCCGCGAGTCGGGCAAGAAGACGGAGCGTCCGAAGCGCACGACTCGGCGTCCGCGCGCGACGGCCAAGAAGCGGACGACGACGGCGAAGAAGACCGCGTCGCGGACGACGCGCACGCGCGAGCAGCTCTACAGGCAGGCGACGCGGCTCAAGATCCCGGGGCGCTCGCGCATGACCAAGTCGCAGCTCGAGCGCGCCGTCGACCGCGTCCGCGGCCGTTCCTAACCACCGTCCTGAGGACGTCTCGACGTCCTGAGGACGGTGGAGCTGAAACTGTTTCGCCGCATCGCGGCGAAACAGTTTCCGTGCCGTCTTCAGAGACCCTAAGCTCGCGGGAAGACGCCCAGGAAGACGAGCACCTGGGCGTTCTGCGGCGCGCTTCCGTCGGCGAGCGGCGACTGCTGCACGATCTTGCCGGCCTGCGCGCGAGTGACGTCGAGCTTGACGAAGATCAGGCGGAGGTGGGCGCCGTTGATCGACGCGAGCGCCTGGTCGAGCGTCTGGCCGACCACGTTCGGCACGCGCTCCGACGGCGGCGAGCTTGGCCCCTCCGAGATGTTGATCTGCATGTGTGCGTGGTACGGCAGAGTCGTCCCCGACGGCTTCGCCTGCTGCTCCACCGTCCCGAGCGGATCCGAGCTCGGAACGAAGGCGAGGCTCGGCAAGATGCCCGCGTTCGCCAGTGAGTCGACAGCTGCCGACTCCCTCTGATTCGTGACGTCCGGGACCGTGACGCTTGCCGGGTGGGTCGGCGCCTGGGCCGTGGTGCTGGGTGCGGTCGTCGTCGGCGCAGTGGTCGTCGCCGGGCTCGTGGTCGAGGTCGGGGCGGTCGTGGCGGTGGTCCCGGCCGGCGCCTTCGCGACCGAGAGCGTGATGAGCGAGCTCTTCGCCACCTTCTGACCTGGCTTCGGCACCTGTTGGACGACGACACCGGCGGGCAGGTGCGACGTGGTCACACGCGTCGTCGTGAACTTCAGGCCGAGCCTGCGCAGCGTCGCTTCCGCGCGGCCCAGGGTCTGCTGCGTCACGTCCGGCACGCGAATCGAGCGAGTTCCGCCGGCGACGACGATCGTGACCGGTGCGTGGCGGGCCGCGTGCACGCCCGCCCTCGGGACCTGCGACACGACTACGGCGCCCTGTCCGACCGGTCGCTTCCGGATCACCGTCACGTCGAGACCGAGCCGCCGGAGCCGCGCTGTAGCGCGCGCCGCCGGCAACCCCACCAGTCGCGGCACAGTCACCTTCCTGAGGGCGGCTGTCGTGCCGATCGTGCTGGGTGCGGTCGTCACCACGACGGTCCGCGCCGGCTGGTCGTGTCGATGCATGTAGAGGTACAGCCAGGCCGCTGCAGCCCCGGCCACGGCCAGCGCGAGCGCCCCGATCGCAAAGAGAGCCGCCCCGTTCGGGCGCCGGTCGGGCGGCGGAGGCGGCGGCGGGACGAACGGCGGCGGCGCGCCCACCCCCGTATCGCCGCGCTCGACCAGGGCTCCGCCCTGGAGGGTCGGCCAATCGTCGTTGCGGGGCTCGACAGACACGGCTTCCGGGGTAGAACGGGATAACCGGGCCGCGGGATGCGCGCCGATTGGCCGTCTTTGCAGCGACCTGGGCGGCGCTCGCGACCCTCGCCCGGCGTGCGAACCCGTCTCTAGCAGTCCGCGTTCGCGATCGACGCCGCGGCGTTGATGAGCGCCAGGTGGCTCAGCCCCTGCGGGAAGTTGCCCAGGAACTCGCCGGTCGCGGGGTCGATCTCCTCGGCGAACAGGCCGACGTCGTTGGCGAGCGCGACGGCCGAGTCCATCGTGGCCCAAGCCTCGTCGAGGCGGCCCGCACGGGCGAGCGCGTCGACGAGCCAGAACGAGCACGCGACGAAGGCGCCCTCGACGTCTTCCTGCCCGCTGTAGCGGTAGAGCAGCGCGCCCCCCGCCCCCAGCTCGGCGCGCACGGCGTCGATCGTCGCGGCGAGACGACCGTTGGCGAGGTCGGCGTAGTCGAGCCGCGCGCCCCGGAGGACGGCGGCATCGAGCTTTTCCGACCCTGCGTGCATCACGTACGCGCCGCGCCGGTCCGACCAGCACTCACGCTCGACGAAGCCTCGGATCCACTCGGCGGCTGTCCGCCAGCCGTGTGCGCGGTCGGCAGGCAGCTGCCCGCGTTCGACGAGTCGCAGGGCACGATCGAGCGCAGCCCAGGCCGAGATCTTCGACGACGTGTAGTGCTGCAGGTCGTCGAGCTCCCAGATGCCGGCGTCCTTCTGCCGCCAGATCTCGCACAGGTGGTCGACGACGCCGGAGAGCCGGTCGCGGCTCGTCCCGTCGAGGAGGCTGCCGGCTCGGACGTAGAGCTCGGCGGTCTCGAGCAGGTCGCCGTAGGAACCGAGCTGTAGTTGCTCCGCCGCAGGGTTTCCCTCCCGCACGGGCCGCGAGCCGCGGTAGCCCGCGAGACCGAGCTCCCGCTCGCCGGAGACGGTCTCTCCGCGGAGGTCGTAGAGCGGCCGAACGTCGGGTGCCGTCCGTCCGACGGCGTCGAGTAACCAGGCGATCGACGCGTGAACCTGCACGAGCAGGCCGACGCTGATCAGTGCGTCGAGCGTGTAGGCGCTGTCGCGGACCCAGGCGAACCGATAGTCGTAGTTCCGGTCGCCGCCGATTCGCTCCGGCAGCGACGTCGTCGCCGCTGCGGCAATCGCGCCGGTCGCGACGTGCGTCAAGAGACGCAGGACGAGCACGCTCCGCCTAACCGCTGCGTTCCACGGCCCCTCGATCCCCGCGTCGTCGAGCCAGCGGCGCCAATCGTCGGCGGTGTCGCCGACTCTGCGTGCGCACCAGTCCCTCCGCGGCACCGGGATCGGTTCGTCGTGGGTCGACCGAAGGACGAAAAACGACTCCGAGCGCGGTGAGGTCTCGAACGTCCCCTCCGCCGTCCGTTGGGTAAGCCGAGGCGTCCCGGCGTCGAAGAGGTGGAGCGTGACGTTGCGGCCGTCGTTCCGGAGCACGACGGCGTCGTTGAGAGCGTCCACCCGGTCCTCCGCCTGCGCAACGATCCGCCACCTCATCGGCACCGCACCCCCGACGCCCTCGACGCGCCGCACGAGCTCGAACCACGGCAGCAGCCCGCCGTGGTCGAGGGTGACCGCGTCGGTCACGCGGACGACGCCCTTGTCGGTCGTGAAGGACGTCTCGAGGACGTTCGTGTCCTGGACGTAGCAGCGTGTGACCTCCGCGGGCACGGCCGGCTCCAGCTCGAATGCCCCGCCGCGCGCCGCGTCGAGCAGCCGGGCAAAGAGCGGCCGTGAGTCGAGCCACGGCAGCGCCAGCCAGTCGATCGCTCCGTCGCGGGCGACGAGCGCGAGCGCGCGGCCGTCGCCGATCGCCGCGTAGTCGCGGATCGGCGCATGACCGTCCACGCGTTCCGTCGTCATCGTCAGCCGTCGACGAACAGCCCGTTGATCGGGCCGCGCAGCGCCTCGGCCCGCCGTGACACGTCTGGAAGGCTGTGCAGGCGGTGCGTAAACGGCCGCCCGTGCTGCCGCCGGTGCAGCTGCTCCTGCGCACGCGGCCGCCACTGCGTGTCGACGATCGCCGCCGGATCGCCTTCGACCTCGGCCGGCGAGCACTCGAGGTGCTCGCTCCACAACCGCAGCCGCGTGGATCGCGCGACGCCTGGGTCGTGGCACACGATGTTCACCTCGGTGTCGTTGAACAGCGAATGCTCGTTGAGGTTCGCCGAGCCGAGCGTCAGCCACCGGTCGTCGACGATGCCGATCTTGGCGTGCACGTACACGGGCTGGGCGCCTTCGCCGCGTTGATGGAGCGTGCAGGCGAGGAACCTCTCGGGGGCGTCTCCAGTTGCGGCCGCGAGCTGTCCGAGCTGCCCGCGGGTGTCGTCCTCGCCGTTGTTCGGCTTCGCCGGCAAGAGGACGACGAGCCGGAATCGCTCGTTGGGCGGGTTGCTGAGCTTGGCCGCGAGCAGATCGGCGATCTCCGGCGACCAGAGGAACTGGTTCTCGAGGTAGACGAGGTGCTCCGCCGAGCGCAGCGCGCGGACGTAGGACTCCAGGATCGAGAACTCGCCGTGCGGCAGGGCGTGGTAGATCCGCTCCGGGACGGTGCGCACGATCTGAAGCTCGACGTCCCCCACCGGCTCTGGGGGTGGACTCTCCGGCAGCCGCTCGCCGGTCACCTCCTGCCAGCGCATGCGGAAGTGGTCGGCGACGTCGGCGACCGCCGGTCCCTCGATGCGCGAGGCTGCGTCGTGCCACCCCACAGAGCCTCGCGCGGGATGCCGTCCGTCGTCCAGGCGGTCGCCGGCGTACGACGTCAGGTCGATCCCGCCAACGAAGGCTGTGCGGCCGTCCACAACCACGAGCTTCTCGTGATGGCAATGGAACGGCCGCTCGCGCGGGTCGAGCGCGACGTGGATCCGCGTTCCCGACGCGAATGCGTCCCGCATCTGCCGGACCTGTGCCC
>Ga0070731_10001767_pt1 | contig 21695 bp, 14 predicted proteins | sample Coa_R1_2_FD_66448 | JGI IMG/M metagenome (GOLD analysis project Ga0070731, IMG submission 66448) | Surface soil microbial communities from Centralia Pennsylvania, which are recovering from an underground coalmine fire - Coalmine... | ecosystem: Environmental > Terrestrial > Soil > Unclassified ... | reverse complement strand
ATGATTTGTCTGGGAGCGAGCGTTGCGCCCTGGAAGGATGGAATGGCTCGAATGGCAATCCGAGCAGGAAGGCGCCGACGAATTGCCGGCGGCCAGAGCGCGGCCATGGACACTGAGCCGGAACGCTTCGACCGGATGGGCAAAGGGAATCTGATACTTGGCAAGAAAATCCGGGTTCGAGTGGCACGAGGCGCAGGTATTCGGCAGATTCTGTTTCGCGACAGGCGAGAGCGGGTCGCTTGAGGCCAGGATCTTGTGCGCTGACCCATGGCAGGATTCGCAAGACGGCCTACCCGTTTCTCCCTTGGGTACCCCCGTGCTGTGCACGCTGGAGCGGAAATTTTTCACTTCGTCAGCATGGCAGGACGCGCATTGGCTGGGCATCACCGTCGCCGCCGCCTGCGCATCGTGCGCCGAGCCGTGGCAACTCGCGCAGGCATCGGAACCGAGCGCGCCATGCACGCTCTTCGGCACGTCGGCCGCCTGATCCGCGTGGCAGGCGGCGCACTCGACTTTTGCGATCCTCTTCGGGTGGGGGTATTCCTTGATATCAGTGTGGCAGGAAGTGCAATTCAGGACCGCGTGTACGCTGGCGCTGTGTTTTGCAGGGTCGACATAAAGACTTTCTCCCGTTTCTGATTTCAAGTCCTTGTTATTGTGGCAGGCGAGGCAGTCCGCGTCGGGATTCGCGGCGGCTTTGTTCTGGGCGAGCGCCGAAGACGCGACGAGCAGGCCAAATGCCAGCGCCGCCATGATCTGAAATTTTCCGCCCACTCGCATGGTGCATCCCAATCCTTTTGACCAATCAGAGAGTGCGCGCTACTTCATTCCCAAATCGCTCAGGACTTTCGGATTCGGCTCTTCCACGGCGAGCAGGGAGTGGCAGGTGTCGCAATCGTTTGAGATTGTGCGGCCGTCGGCCGTGGAATGGCTGCCGTCGTGGCAGCGGAAGCATCCCGGAAAATCCGCGTGTCCGAGATTGTTGGGATAAGTCCCCCACGTCACGTTCATCTCGGGAAAAACGTTGCGAAGATAGATGGCCTGAATCTCCCGAATAGCAGCATCCATCGCGGCCCTCTTGTCGCGGTACGCATCCGGATACGTTGTCCGATAGAAATCGCCCAGGCTCGAGGCGATGCGCTGCGCGGCGTCGTCGCGGCCCGCATAGCTCGCTTTCAACGCCTCCGTCGCTTTTTTCTTGATGAATGGCAGGTCCGGGCTGATCAGACCTTCGGACATGGACTGGTCCACCGCGCGTTCGGGCAATTGGAAGGTGTGCGCGGGACGATTGTGGCAGTCCATACAATCCATGGAGCGCGATTCGCCGGCGGCTAGTTGCTGAGGGGTGGGCTTGGCATCGGTCGAGGCGAACTCGACTTTTTTGCCGCCGTCATCCAGATACGTCACGCGGGGCACAACCTGTCTTTGCCGGTCCGTCGCAATGTACTGGACTCGCGAATTCAGATCCAGATGCCGCCCGTGAATCCCGACCGCCATCTGCCCATTGTGCCCGCCAATTTTCATGAGCAAAATCGTGAATAGCGGCGTGTTCTTCTCATCATCGGAAAATTTTTTCCGCACGATGAGCCTGTCGCCCGTAAACATCATCGGCCAGTGGCACTGTTCGCAGGTTTCGCGAGCCGGGCGCAATTGCTCGACCGGCGAGGGGATCGGATGGTCGTACGTGTGAAACGTCACCGCGAGGACCTGCCGCACGCCGGATAGTTTTGACTTCACGAACCAACCCGCCCCGGGTCCGATATGACATTCCACGCAGCTGACGCGCTGATGCGGCGAATTCAGGTACGCGGTGTATTCCGGCTGCATCACGGTGTGGCAGGTCTGGCCGCAGAAGTTCGCGGAATCCATATACTCAACGCTTCGGTACGAGCCCACACTAAGGATAATGGCGTTAAAGACCGTCAAGCCGCCAACCCACACTGCAACCTGGCGAAACATCGGCCGGTTGAAATCCAGTTTGGGATACTCGGAGGGGAGCTTGCCGGCTAGTCTGAGTTTACGGCGATGCCAAAGAGCTCCGACGGGTATCATCACGAGGCCAACAACAAATATACCCGGAAGAATCAGGATAAAAATGAGTCCGATGTATGGGTTAATAGTCCCGCGAGTCGTGAAATCATATATCCAGAAGCCGACGATGGTGAATGCCGAGCTGATGGCGAGAACTGCACCAACCATGGTGAAGACGTTATAGGAAAGATATGCAGCGGGGCGAAACCATTGCGGAAGGCGCTCACGAAGTGTCATGAGGTCAGGAAAAACTATTCCTTTCGCTGGAGGGCTTCCATCGATTCAGAAATATCAAAACGAATTCCGACTCGCTGCTCTCCCCGTTCGATTCACGAGGCGGCGATACCCGGAACGCGCATTCCGGGTATTATTTTTTCCCCAGCCCGCGAACGTAGGCTACAAGATCCTTGATCTCGGTATCCTTCATTTTGTCGGAGTACTTGGGCATTTTGTTCTTGCCGTTGGAAATGATGTCCGTTAATTCGGCGTCGGTTTCCTTCTGCACTTCCGGTGCGTGGAAGTCGCGGACTTTCATGGCCTTGCCCGCCGCCGTGCTCCCGGTTCCGTCCGGGCCATGGCAGCCCGCACATTTTGCCTTGTAGGAAGCTTCCGCGCTTCCCTGCGCGCGCGCGGCCGGCACGCACAACAGCAGCAGAGCAGCAAACAGGGTAAATCCTACACAGGATTTCGCGATCTTGATGATCATTAAAGTTTCTCCTCTCAAGAAGTTAAGCGCTTCAAAAGGCGTATCGAAACGAGAATGTAACGTTGCTTCCGTTGAAATCCTGCGACGGAAGCGGCGCAAGCCCAGCTGGGTTGGCAACTCCCTTGTCATTATATCCGTAATAATTCCAAGCCGTCTTGTAGGACAAGCCCTTGTAAATTTCAAACGACAGGCTCACAAGCGGCTTCAGGTAGTTGAAGTCCAGCGTGCCGGTCGGCGCAAGGGCGCTAAGAAAGGTCGTATTCCCCCGGACGATGCTGCCAGCATATCCGAGCATGGCCGTCACGCGCTTGTAGGGTTTCCACATCACGTCTCCGTACGCGTAATAGTCCTTGCTCGAATAGGAAGAAAGAGTACCGAGCGGGGAGCTTGCGCCGGGAATCGTGCAGAGCGCGGTGAAGACCGTTGAGCCTGTATCTGCGAAGCAAATATAGGTCTGCGTATAAATGTCCATGTACGTGAAGCCGAAATCGACGAACAGTTTGGCGTTCGGGGACAGCGTGGTCACAAAGCCGTACGTGCGCGCGTGCTCAATGTTATTGACCATGGATACGTTATCGCGATTCTCGTTGATGTCCACAGACCCGCTGACAACCGACCAAGGAGTGGGTGTATAGCGCACTTGAATTTTGTAACTCTGCAGCTGGCGCGGGCTGATGCGGGTGAAGGAATTGTCGTTATAACCGAACATCAGGTCCGCGGTGATCCGCAACGCATCGATGGGCCGCGCCGTTGCGCCGACGAGTCCCACATGTTCATGAATTTCGTACAGATTTCGCCCGGTGTCGTTGCCGGCTTCCGCGACGAGATTCGTGGCCGAACCTTCTTGAATCGTTCCGTCCGCGTTCTTCGTGCAGGCGGAGGGCAGGGCCCCGGACACCAATGCGCAATCGCCGCGCGCGGCGAGAAAATCATTCCCCACGTTGCCCGTGGAACCTCCCGGAAAATAAATTTCGCCCGCATCGAAGATGGCGCCGAAATCGGCGATCGTGCGGGCCGCATACATATACCCGGCATAAGCGCTGTATCTGCGCGTGAAATCGTATTTCAATTCAATCGTGTTGGACCGCAGGTTCTGCGCCAGGTATTGGGAATCCAGTTCGCTCGTCACATCCGCGGCGGAACCTGAGGTATGCTGCGGGCAAAGGGAGCTGTTGTAAGGAGCAGTCGGGCAGATCGTGGCAAAGTTGGCGGGGGTGGCCGTCGAAATCGGCAGCAATAATCCGGTCTGGCCCGGGCCGGGACCCGTCGCAAAAAGACTTGTCTCTGCGGTTGTCCACATGGAAGGAATGCGCCAGTTGTCGTACCGAAATTCGTCGACGATGCTCAGATGATCAGTCACCCGGTATTCGCCCGACCAATTCGCGTTAACCGAAATCCGCTTGGCCTCTGCCGGCCCACCGGTTGTGCTTCCGCGCGTGACTGTCCGGGAAACCCAGCCGCTAATGGCCTCGTTGAAATCCGAAATACTATTGTTACCGCTGCTGTAACCCACCGATCCTGACATTGAAAGATTCTTGATGTAGGTCGACTGGAAACTGAACCGCTCGGTTGGAAACGATGACCTCGGGTTCTGGACCTGGCTATAAGAAAGGTATCCGTTGCAATTGGCGGTAACCGTCGGCGGAGTGGTCGTCGCGTTCGTAACCGGCTTTGCGCAGGGCGAAGTTCCGTTAAAAACGAGGCCCAGGTCCGCAGGGGTGCCGTTCGAAAGCTGATATAAAAAATTATCGTCCGCGGAGTTGATGTCCACCTTGGAGTAGGTAAGCAATTCATCGAAGGAAAGCGTCGTTTTGGGAATGCCCCGGTAATCCACTCCCGCACGGTAGGCATTTGTCGTGTAGCGCGTGTTCTGCAAAAGGAGAGGTTCCTCTCCCCCCTCGATCGTGGCAAATTGCGGCCCGCTATCGACGTTGTAGGAATACCCCAACCGGAAACGGATCCGCGATTGCGGGAGCAATGTCAGATCGTAGTCTTGCATCCGGCGGGACAAGTCCAGCGCGTGCGGTGAATTGACGATCGGAGATGCCGGATTGAAACTCGAAGGGTTCAGGGGATTCGCCAGCAGGTTATAGTTCCACATATTCTTGTCGCGCCGGTACAACGCGCGGAAATCGTACCATTTGTTCTTTTCTATCCGTAGACGCGAGAGGTCGTTGGGATCACCACCGTAACCAAAGTTGCTGAACGTCAGGCTGTCGAAGAATACCCCCTGGTGGTTGATCGACCGCATGTCCACGGTGTAATCGAACAGACGCACACCCGAATTGAGATTGTCGAATGTGTTGTAGTTGTTGAGATTCCCGCCGATCATGCTGTCCCGATAGCCGAATTCAACGCTCTGCTGGATATTGTAATTTCCGGTGGTCTTCCCTTTCGACTCGTCCGCTGTTTGCGTCAGCGTTTGGTCCGGCAGGGTGGGCGACTGCGCTCTGGCGGACACGACGCACAGTAACGCCAGAGCAAAGGACAGAATCCATGCACTTTTGCGCCCGCGAACCGGCTTTTCGTTCTGCAAATTTCCCGGCGGCTCGCACCCGTCTGTTCGAATTGCCTGGCGGCTTTGTCCGTCATTGAAATTCATCACATGCCCCCTATCGGAACAAAAAGCGGTCGACACTGGAACCATGGATCGCCGTGTGACACAGCGTGCAGGCCTGGTATTGTGCAGCCTGGTTGTGGAAGGAAGGAGCGCCGGGCGCATTAGCGAAAGAAGTGGTATGGCAGGACAAGCACAACAGGTTTACGTTGCTCATCTTCAGCATGTGAGCATTCGGCGAGCCATGTGGGGTGTGGCAGGACTGGCATCCTTCCACCTTCACCGGCTCGTGTTCGAACGGGAATGGCCCGCGCTTGTCCGCGTGGCAGGTGAAGCAAACCGCGTCCTGCGCCGCAGATGCTCGGACCTGCTTGGCGCCCACTGTTCCGTGCGGATTGTGGCAATCGCTGCATTGCACAAGTCCCTCGTTCACGCGATGGTGAAAGGGCATGCTGAATTGCGGCTTTTGCGAAAGGTGGCAAGAATAGCAAAGCTCCGGCTGGGCCTTGACCAGCAGGAATTCGCGGGTCTGCGCGTGGTGCGGCGAATGGCAGGAGATGCAGCTGACATCGCTCTTAGCGTGTTCCGAATTGATCGCATTCATGTGCTGGGTCCCGCTTGCGTGGCAAGTCAGGCATCGGGCATCGATCTCTTTAGCGGAGTGTTCCTTGAAGATGAAAATCTTCGTCTTGTCGCCGCCCCCTGCGACGTGGGCGCCGCCGGGACCATGGCACCCCTCGCAGCCTTGCTTGGAGGGGCCTCCGCGCGTGTCATTCAATGTTTTCCAGTGCGGGGTCTTCTCGTAATTGTCGTAGATATTCTCGTGGCACGCTTTGCAGGTATCTGTCCCGACATAGTCGGAGCTATCCGCCGCGCCGCCCGGCGGTTTATCCGGAGTGGAGGCCCCTGTCAAGCGGGCGGTGTCAGATGCCTGAGCAGGTTTCGTGTCAGGGCGCGCACCGGCGCCGGGACCGGCGCACAAAAACACCACCATACTTGCCGCAAGCACGAGAGAGTTTCGACAACGCTTCATTAGTCTCTCCAGTAGAGCCATCTCAATCAAAACGTGTCGTTCGCATTGAAAGGTTTGTCACTATTCGTGAACGGCATCGCCTGCACCGATCATGCATATCACAACTTTGTAAATCGTGCGTAAAATCGACCACCGTGTTTCAATACTGTAAACATAGAAAAAATGAATCGAATTATTGTGCAGGAAGGGGGTGTCCTAGCTTTCTTGCAGCAACCGTTCTATCCCAAGCTTGTCTTTGATCGTGACACTCGACCCCTTGATTTGCAATAGGTTTCTTTTCTTGAAGTCGCCAAAGAGTCTAGTAACCGTCTCCCGGGACGCGCCGATCATCTGTGCGATCTCCTCGTGCGTCAGTGTCAGATTGAACCGAATGGACCCGTTCTCGGACGGATGATGCGCGCTCCAGTCCAGAATAAACCGGGCCAGCTTTTCCCGCGCCGAGTGGGACAGGCCGATCGTGCGCATCTCGGCGAACGCCGTTTGATAAGTTTCGCTCAGTTCCTGCGCCACACGCAGAGCCGCTTCGCCGTAGTCGCGCAGGAAATTCAGGAAATCCGCCCGGCCAATGAAATTAGCCTGCGTGGGCTCGATGACGTCCGCCGTCACTTCGTAAGGCCGCCCGGAAATCGTGGCCGGAAGTCCCAAGAGGTCCCCCGGATCGGAAATGCGGAGGATCAACGTTCTTCCATCGGCAGAAGAGGTCGATAGCTTGACGTGCCCGGCGCAAAGAATGAACGCGCCTCGCGCGGGCTGCCCTTCGACAAAAAGCGTGGCCCCCTTCGGATACGTGGCCGATGCGGTTATTTCTGAAAGCCGCTGCAGCGCCGCTGGACCCAGGTTGCAGAAAAGGCGGGACTCTTTGTGCGGGCAAGTCACGCAGTTTTCGACGATCTGCAACCCATACGGAGAACGAGTAGAAACGCCAGTAGCCATTGCGCGCCCCCTTCTTCGATTCACGAAACGGAACCTGCCGGTTGGTGGTGGTTGTGTGTCGCTCATCGATGATCACCTGCTTAAGGATGATCGCTACTCGGTTCGATGGCCGTGATAGGCATCACGCGATTCCGTGATCCTCATCACAGTCTCGATCGGCCCATCTGCTTATCATTTAATTGAGAGTGGAGGAGGCAAGACAATGGCGAGAGACGATCGAAACACACTGGAAGTTCTGAAAGCGGAATTGAATTTCGTATCCAAGGGCGGTTACGGCAGATCGCCGCGTGAACCCTGGCGGGCGACGCTGGTTTTTGAAGATTCGCCCACCTGCATGAATTATGACACCAAGGAAGATCGAACTCCGTGCGCCGAATGCCTGCTGATGCAATTTGTGCCGGCCGAAAAACAGAGCGAAAAGGTTCCGTGCCGCCATATCCCACTGACGCCTTACGGCGACACTTTGCTGCACTTGTATCGAGGGGGATCGGAACAGGAAATCGAGGAGGCATTGGCCGTCTGGCTGCAAAACCAGATTGCGAAGCTGGAGAGCGAGGAAAACCCGAGGCCGCCTTCGTCAGTGGCGCACTAAAAGCAGGCAGCGGGAACTGGGTGCAGTGGTGTGGTTTCGATCTATTTAGAATGGAGGGCTGCCATGGTTCTCAATCTTCATCCAAAATGCGCGAACCCGAGCTGTGCCGTATCTTTCGACTGGCTGTCTGGAGGCAAACTTTTCCGGTTTCCGCGTGAACATTGCGGCCTTACTCCCAACAACGGGAACAATGCTGGTGCGAATGGCTCGCACCCGATCGGACATTTCTGGCTCTGCGAGCGGTGCTCGAATATCTACACACTTCACCTCCAGCCGGGCCGCGGAGTCGTGATTCTCTCGCTGTGGCCACAATTGGCCGCAGCGAAAAACAAAATGCACCTGCCTGCCTCCTGACCACTCTTCGGGAAAGGAAAGGCAAGGATCGCATCCGGCGGCCGCCGCTCAACCCAATCGCACGGCAAGCGTGGCCGCCGGCCTACCTTCCCTCGTGGTCCGCGACTCGTGGCTCGCGAAAAGCGAATGAATCGGCTCACCTCCCTTTAGTAATTCCTCCAGAGAGAAAGAATGCGCTGGCGCCGATCCGCGCCCCGACATGTTCCAAAACGCAAACGGAGCGGAAGGATTCTTTATCCTTCCGCTCCGAAAACTTGAGACACGCTGTTCTTGCGTTTACGGTTTGATCGCGACTTTAATTACCCCGTCGAATCGCCCGCCGAACAACTTATAGGCGTCGACAATCTCGTCCAGGGGAAACGTATGTGTGATGAGCGGAACCAGGTCAAGGCGGCCGTGACGCACAAGTTCCATCAACCTGCGCATCCGCTCTTTTCCGCCGGGGCATAGCGTTGTAATGATTTTTTGATTGGCCAACCCGGCGGCAAACGGCTCTACGGGAATCGAAAGCTTGCCTGAATACACGCCGAGGCTTGACAGCGTGCCGCCCGGGCGAATTACGCGCAGCGCGCTTTCAAACGTAGCCTGCGTCCCCAAGGCCTCAATCGCCACGTCAACTCCAATTCCGCCTGTCAGGCGCTTGATTTCCGCCACCACGTCGACTTCGTTCTGGTTCAGGACGATGTCGGCGCCCATTCGTCTGGACATGCCCGTCCGCACGAAATCCGACTCCACGGCTATGATCAGGCCCGCCCCCTTTAGTTTCGCGCCCGCCGTTGCGCACAGCCCAATGGGCCCCTGAGCAAATACCGCGGCCGTGTCGCCGATTTGCAGATTTGCGCTTTCTGCCGCCGAGATGCCGGTGGAAGCGATATCCGCGAGCAGCACGACCTGCTCGTCCGTCAGATCATCGGGAATTTTGGCCAGGTTCGCCTGGGCGCTGGGCACCAACAGATATTCCGCCTGGGCCCCGTTGATGGTGTTGCCGAATTTCCAGCCACCGATGGGGCCGCCGCATTGCGCGAGGTCGCCGCCGAGGCAGTAGTTGCATTGCCCGCACGGGGTGATTGCACCAACGAGGACGCGGTCGCCAACCTTGTATCCCGTTACGCCGACCCCGAGTTCATGGATCACACCCACAGGTTCATGCCCGATCACCAGGCCGGGCCGCACGGGGTATTCTCCTTTTAAGATGTGCAAGTCCGTCCCGCAAATGGTCGTCAGCGTGACACGTATGACCGCTTCGCCTGGGCCAGCCTTCGGGATAGGTACCTGCTCGATGGCAATTTGATTGGGACCACGAAAAACCAATGCGCGCATCGTGGTCGTGGAATTCTTTTCCTTCCGCTCGGAAGGAAATGTTGCCGTAGGCATGATGGCCTCCTATCTTTTCCTTATTCGCCCCGAATATGGCAGAAAGTCGATCCTCAGTATGTGATTCTTGTCACGAGCAGGTGTAAGGACAATCACGCGAAAGGGCGAGTGTAGGGGAATCGACTTTGGTCGCTGTAGCGCCCGCCTTCAGGCGGGCACTTTGGCTTCAAGAAGATGCCCGCCAGAAGGCGGGCGCTACAATTTAAGAACGATGCGAATCGCGCTCAAGTCGGCATTTTTCACGGTCTCAAATCCGTGGCGGGTGGCGAGCGCACGCATCGACATATTTTCCGGAAGAATTGTCGCCGTGATCCGTTCGAGTTTCTCATCGCGCCCGACCTGGATCAATCGTCCCAGCAACTCGGAGCCCAAGCCACAATGCTGAAACTGGTCGGCGACGAGGACAGCGACTTCCGCTTCTTTTGTGCCCGGCGTTCGAGTCAGCCTCCCCACGGCCGTGATTTCGTGTTCCTCGTTCGCCGGGTTCACGCGCTCAGCCACCAGCGCCATTTCGCGGTCGTAATCGATGAAACATTTCCGCAGGAGCCGCGCGTGCGCGACTCGCGTACTGAGTTTATCCATATGAAAAAATCGCAAGTAAACGCTGCGATCCGAAAGCGTCTCATGAAACCTGGCCATCGCCGGCTCGTCCTCGGGGCGAATCGGCCGGATTTGCGTTTGCACGCCAGTCTTCGATCGCCAGGGCGAAACGTAGTGCGCCGGGTATGGCCGGATGGCGGAACGCGGCAGTTGCTCCTCCTCCATTGTCGGGTCTTGCAAAACAATTCTCGCATCGAGTGCAATCACCCGCTCCGAGGTTGCAAGCAGTGGATTAATGTCCACTTCCTTGATCCATGGTTGCTCGATCACCATGCGGCCGAAGCGGATCAGCGTGCTTTCCAGAGCGGCCATGTCCACGGCCGCGCGACCCCGCACGCCTTGCAGTGCGCGGTAGATTCGTGTTTGCTCCATCAAGCGCACGGCCAGCGTGGAATTCAAGGGCGGCAGCGCGAGCGCCTGGTCGCGATACACTTCCACCATCTGGCCGCCCGAGCCAAAAAGGATGACCGGACCGAATTGAGCGTCCACGCTGCTGCCGAGGATGAGCTCGTATCCCTCAAGCTTCGCCATGGCCTGCACGCTCACGCCGAGAAAATTTCCGGCCCCGGCCTTTTCTCGCGCGGATTTTTCGATCTCACGATAGGCGCGCGCAACGTCATCTCTGCTTTGAAGATTCAGCTTCACGCCGCCCACATCGGACTTATGCGTAATCGTTTCCGAATTAAGTTTCAGCGCCACCGGAAAACCGATGGCTTCGGCGCACTCGACGGCCTGGGATTCGTTCGAGGCGAGGCGGGTTTCGACGGTCGAGATTCCGTACAGCGCGATCACACGCTTCGATTCCGCCTCGGTCAAAATAGTTCGCCCGGCAGCGCGAATTCTTTCCAGGATCGATTTCACCTCAAACTGCGCCTGCCCGAACGAATCCGCCGGATCGGCCAGAACGGGGGTTTCGTACAGTCCGCGGAGATTGTAGGTGTATTTCCACAAGTAGGTGAAGGCGCGCGCCGCCGTGTCCGGATACGAAAATGTGGGAATATTCGCCGCGTTCAATATCGCGATGCCCTCAGCGACGGACTTTCCGCCCATCCAGCTTGCGAGGACCGGCTTGCCCTGAAGGCTCGCATGAGCCTTCAGGCTTTCGGCGACCTGCGCGGGGTCCGTCATCCCCTGCGGCGCGAGAATGACCAATATTCCGTCGCTGTTCGGATCCTTCGCCGCGATGTCCAAGGCTTTTGAATAGCGCTCCGGCCCAGCGTCGCCGATAATGTCAATCGGATTCCCGTGGCTCCAGTGCGCGGGAAGCAGCGCGTTGAGCGATTCCATCGTCTCATCGGAGAGTGGCGCGAGTTCGCCCCCAACAGAAAGCAGCCGGTCCGTGGCGATCACGCCGGGCCCGCCCGCATTGGTGAGGATCATCAGTTTCGGCCCGCGCGGCCGTGGCTGCTTGCTTAAGACTTCAGCCATATAAAACAGATCCGAGACACTCGACACGCGCAGGACTCCGCATCGCCGTAGGGCCGCGTCGAATACTTCGTCGCTCCCGGTCAGCGCTCCCGTGTGAGAGCTGGCCGCCCTGGAGGCCGCTGGAGTCCGCCCCGCTTTAATCACAATGATGGGTTTGCGCAATGCGACTTCACGCGCCGCGGAAAGAAACGACCGCGCATCGCCGACCGACTCCATGTAAAGCAAAATGCTTCCGGTCGAAGGATCGTCTCCAAAATAGTCAATCAAATCACCCCAGCCCACGTCGAGCATCGACCCTGTCGAAACAATTGCGCTAAATCCCACTTGCTCTTCCAAACTCCAATCCAGGATGGCCGTCAAGAGCGCGCCGCTCTGGCTAAGAAAAGCAACATTGCCGTGCCGCGCAATGTCTTGCGCAAACGTGGCGTTGAATCCCATGTGCGGATTCATGACTCCGAGGCAATTGGGGCCAAGAAACCGCGTCGTTCCCCGCCGCAACTGCTTCTGAATTTCAAGCTCCAGCGCCGCGCCTTCCGGCCCTCGTTCCTTGAAGCCGGCGGAGATCACGACGGCCGCGCGAACCCCAGCATCCACGCACTCGCCAACTACGCCGGGCACGGTCTTCGCCGGTGTGACGATCACGGCAAGATCAATCTTTTCGGGGACGTCGCCAACCTTGGGATAAGCCGGAAGGCCAAGTACGTCCGCGTGATTGGGATTTACGGGGAAAATACGGCCGTGAAACGAAGGGACGTGCAGCCGCTCCAGCACCGCGCACCCCACGCTACCTTGCCGGTCCGTCGCGCCGATCACCGCGACGGATTTCGGAGAGAACATGCAATCGAGCGCGGAGCGCCCTTCGCCAACATATTCGTCCGGATCATTCAGCATTGGCGAGCCTTTTCAATTCCGGAAGCGGCATGGACCCGTCTTGAAAACAATCATTGTAGGTCGCGGCTTCAGCCGCGACGTTCAGGGATCTGATAAGCAAGGGATTCAGCCCCTGAAGCCCTTTCGAGTATGTTGGGCTGGCCATTTATTCGATGGCTGCATCTGAAAATCCGCTGCGAAGGAGATCATACGAAAGGCGTGAACCAAATGCACGCTCAGAAATCTGTCATCCTGCGGAACGGCAAAGCGGTGCGCACCGCATTCAGAACGGCCGCCAGATCTATGATTTCCTGCGCAATCGCGCCACCGATGGGCGGCAGATAGCCAAAAGCGGCGGCCACCATTCCAATCACGCTCAGCGCCATCCCTCCCATCGCGCTCACCAACGCGATCGACCGCATGCGCCGCCCGATGTGCAACAGTTCGTCAACTTTTTCGAGGGATGCATCCAATACCACGGCATCAGCGGCTTCGGCAGTGATGTCGCTGTTCATCCCAAACGCGACTCCCACCGTAGCTGCCTGCATGGCAGGCGCGTCGTTAATACCATCACCCACGAACAGGGTTTTTGCTGTCGCCGATTCCCGACGCACGATGGAAACTTTTTCTTCGGGACTTTTCCCCGAATAGATTTCCTCGATTCCCATCAGATCGGCGAGATAGCGCACTTCGGACTCCCGGTCGCCCGAAACCAGAAGCACGCGTTCGACATGATGTAGCGGCCTCAAATGATCCACAAAGCTGCGCCCTTCCGCGCGCGGCACATCGCGAAACCGAAACGTGGCGGCGTATTCCCCATCGAGAAATACAACACATTCGAGGCCGGCAACAATTTCCGGAAGCGGCGCCCCCATATCGACTGCCTTCTTGCGCCCGGTGATCCACACCTGATGCTCGCCGACCACCCCCAACAATCCTTCGCCCTGGGCCTCACTTACTTTCAAGACCGGATCGAGTGGAAGATTGGCCCGTGAAGCGGCTTCGAGGATCGCGCGCGCCAGCGGATGCTTGGAATACCGTTCCAGGCTGGCCGCCGCGCGAAGCACATCGCTTTCGCTCACTCCCGCAGCGCAAAGCACTTCGGTAAGCGCCGGGCGGCCATAAGTCAGCGTTCCGGTCTTGTCGAAAATCAGCGTCGTACATTTCCCCACCTGCTCGAGCACAGCCTGATTCTTGATGATGATGCTGCGCCTTGCCGAAAGCGAAATCGCCCCGATGATCGCAACGGGGATGGCCAGAAGGAGAGGGCAGGGAGTGGCGATCACCAGAACGGCCAGAAATCGTTGCGACTGCCCGCTCGCGAACCACGAACACAAGGCAATGGCGACGGCCAGCGGCGTGTACCACGCGCCAAGCATGTCACCCAAACGCCGCAGCCTCGGCCGCCGCGCCTGCGTTTCCTGCATGACGCGCATGATCCGCGCATACCGCGAATCGATCGGAAGCCTTTGAGCACGCACCGCGAGCGCGCATTCGCCATTGACCGCCCCGGAAATTACCTCCGCGCCCTCCGCTTTCGACGTCTCAAATGGCTCGCCGGTCAGATAAGCTTCATTCATCCTCCCTTGGCCTTCCATGACGACTCCGTCCACCGGGCAGATTTCATGCGGAAAGACGACGAGCAAATCTCCGACTGCGATCTCCGCGGCCTTGATGTCAGCAATTCCCTCCCCCGTTTTCCTATGCGCCGTTTCCGGCATCCGTTTGGAGAGCGCTTCCAATACTGACGAAGCGCGCCGCGTGGCGAACTCCTCAAGGACCGTCCCCCCCGAGAGCATCAACACGACAATCGACCCGACCAGGTACTGCCCCATGAACACCGAGGCAATGATGGAGATTCCCGCCAATAGGTCGGAGCCAAACTCGCGTGCCAGGCTTTTCTGAATCAACCGGAAAACAAGAGGAAGGCCGTCAATAACGAGGACGATATATAGCGGTAAGTTCTGCGCCAGGCCGGAAGCGCCAAAACCGAATCGACCTAAGAGGTGGGCCAAAATGCCGGCAACAGCGACGCCCGCAATCAGCAAGTCCCGGCGAAAGGGGCCGTCGGCCGTCGCGATAGACGTAACCCGGGGTTCAGGAGAGCCACTCGGGCTCGTCTTGCTAAAATCCCCCTGAACTCCGGGAACGTCCGCCGCAGTCGGCGCTGGCAATACATCCACCTCAATTGTCCTTCACGCCCGCACAGTCAGGACCGGGCACTGCGCGTTTACGACCACATCATGCGCAATGGACCCAAGCAGATGCGTCGTTGCACCCACTCCTCCTTGCGGACCCCGCACGCCGAGGACGATCAGGTCGGCGCCAAGAGCAATGGCCACCTCCATGATTTTCTCCGCCTCCGCGCCTTGCTCCACCCTGCATTTCGGCTCGCACCATAGTTCAGCCCCCGCGGGCAATAGGGATTGCAGCCGGCGCAGCGTGGACTCCGTGTATTGCCCCGCATGCACCAGTTCCCCGACTTCGGCTTTGCCGGTCACATTCAGCAGCGTCAGATTCGATTGATGCTCTTGCGCCAGAGACACTGCGAACGGCAGCGCGGCAAGGGACTCCGCCGAAAAATCCGTCGCGAAGAGAATCTGTTTCATCGCCAGGCGGCGCTCCGTATTTTGCGATACGTGCGGCCCTACGGTAAGCACCGGGCAGGAAGCCTTCCGGAAAATTTCCTCCGCGGCCGATCCGAGCAGCGCGCGGCTGACGCCCTTCCGCCCGTGCGTGCCCATCACGACCAAGTCCACTTTTTGCTGCTCTACTATTTCATTGATAATGGGCCACAGATCTCCCTCCATGATGGTCACTTCATGCGATACAGCTGCCAGCATTTCATGCAACTGCTTGGCTTCAAATTTTGCCTGCTCCTCGGCGGCTTCCAGCACTTGCGGCATGGCCTCGGGGCCGACGATGGGATACGTCGCCGGAAACCGGACATGCAAACCATGCACCTTGCCGCCGTATTGTTTTGCCATCCCGATTGCGTAGGGCAACGCAGCTTCCGCGGCGGGGGAAAAATCCGTCGCGAATAAAATGTTGTTCAGGGCAACTCGTGATTTGGCTGCGACAGCGTTCATAAGTCACCTCCTTATGCCTCCTGTATATGCCCCGGCTGAAATAACCGATGTGATTGACGTCACATTTGATCGTGAGGGTGGTCACTTCGCAAACTTTCGTTTTGCGCGATCATCCTTGTAGAAGTTAGTTCGGCCAGAGGGGGGATGGTTGCGAACCCAGACGAGTGGGGGAAATCGCAAATCGGAGTCATCCCCTCCCGGCCTCAAGTCTCATCGAGCAGATGAGCGGCCCGAAGGAAAGTAGGTCTTATGTCGCACGAAAGTATTCCATTGATCCCGGCCTCGGAATCGACTTTTGATGAGGCATCGCGATCCGCTTGGGTATATTACCCGAACAGTCTGTTGCAGCGCTCTGAAGCCGAAACGGAACTTCACCCGGACCGGTCCTCTGATACCCCGCCCTCTCACACGCATGAATACCCTGGGTTCAAATCCAGGGGCGAAGAAAAGCAGGGAAGAAAATATTTGGGTTTCGATGATGGGCCGTCGCTGTTCCAGGAAGTGTTTTTCTATTGCACGGTTAAACGACTGGGCGACCTCCCCGGAGGGGGCTGCATTTATGTCGAAGCTGTAGTGGACCGCGATTCCGGAATCGCATTTGCAAAGGTCTATTCCGCCAAGAATGCAATGAACGCAGTCGACATTCTCGCGACCCGCGTGCTGCCTCACTATGAGCGCCAGGGAATCGCAATAAAGGAAATTCACACGCGAAAAACGAGCGAGTATTGCGGACTACCCCTGGCGCACCCGTATGAAACTTTCCTCGCCACTTCTCACATTCAACATCTGCCAATGGACTTGCCCGGCCACCCTCACAATCATCTTTGCGAGCAATTTTACCGGCTCCTGCTGAAGGAATTTTTTCTCGCGGCCCTCCGCAAGAAATTCACCATATCCCTGGACGAGTTGCAGAGAAATCTGGACACCTTCGTCGGAGCCTACAACGCCCTGCAAATGACTCCAAAAAGCGAAATAGGGAGTGACCTCCACGCCCCACTGAATTTCTCTGTTGACCTGTGATCTGGTTGTGATATTGCTTTGCCCTGACTTTTTACAGAACAAGACAGCCTTTTAATTCCGGCAGGGCAAACCCCGCTTTAAGCCGGGTGCGCTTGGGATGCGTGCTCTGAAAATGCCGCGTCGCAAGCGAAAGGAATATCGCTATGTTTGAGCAGATCCTCGACCCTGCCGGACACCTGTGGTTGAGCGTACTGGTCTCGCTGGTCCCGCTGATCGCCCTTCTGTTCATGCTCGCTGCCCTGCGCATGACGGCATGGCTCGCCTCGATCCTTGTGGGCGTGATCACCATTCCGCTGGGCGTCTTCGTGTGGCACTCGCCGCTCGCCGGCACTCTCAAATCATATTTGTATGGCGGCCTCACGGGCTTTTGGGTGATCGACTGGATTACATTCTGGGGCTTCATCATTTTCAACACCCTGGTGGTAACGGGAAATTTCGAACGGTTCAAAAGCTGGATGATCCATCACGCCACAGCCGACATTCGAATTCAGACCATCATGCTGGCGTGGGCCTTCGGTGCCCTGCTCGAGGGTCTCGTGGGGTTCGGCTTTCCGTGGGCGGTGGTTGTGCCGATTCTGATTGGGTTGGGCATCACGGATCTCGACGCCATTCGCGTCGCCGCGCTTGCGAACAACGCTCCCGTCTCATACGGCGCGCTGGGTGCCCCCATTCTCGGACTCGCCCTGGTGACTGGTTTGCCCTTGTTCGCCTTGTCCGCTTCCATTGGGAATGTCGTCGCGATCCTCGCGTTGCTTCCCCCTTGGGTATTGATTTACCTGGTTAGCGGATGGGTCGGGGTGGCCGAGGCGTGGCCGCTGGCGATCGTCGGGTCCCTTTCTTACATTCTGGGGCAATGGCCTGTGGCCCACTTTCTGGGGCCCTATCTTCCGGATTTGAGTGGCGCTTTGATGTCCTTCTGGATCCTGTTTATCTTCGTAAAGATTTGGCGCCCAAAAACGATTCGCGGCTTTGGCGGCGTCCCGCTCGCCCCGGCCACCGTGAAAGCGAACTCCGTGGAAATGGGGACGGTGTGGGAAGCGCTATCCGCCTGGTTCCCATACATCGTTCTTATCCTGGTTGTCGTGGGATGGACAAATCCCTGGTCACCGCTTCCGTCGATCAGTTTGTTCAAATGGATTGTGACGGCAAGGTCCTCGGTAACGCACAACCCCATCGCGTCTACATTTAACTTTGCCCCCCTTGGCGGCGGCACATCGACCCTGGCCTCCTGGCTCGTGATTCTCGCAATCCTGCGGCCCACCCGCCAGCAAATCGGGCAAGTTTTTTCGCGCACGTTCAAGCAGATGTGGGGCGCGTTACTGGTTGCATTTTTTATTTTCGCGCTGGCCTACACATTTGTCTTCACCGGGATGGCAAACTCGCTGGCCTTCGGGCTTTCTAAAATTGGAGTGTTCTTCGTTGTCCTGGCGCCCATCCTGGGCTGGATTGGCGTCGCGCTTTCCGGCAGCAACGCATCCACGAATGCTATGTTCGGCCCCGTGCAGGCCATGACCGGCAGATTGCTTCATCTCCCGGTCCTGCTACTTCCGACTCTCAACTCGGTTGGCTCGGAAGTGGGCAAGCCCATAGCCCCGCAAACCGCCAGCGTGGGCGTTTCCACCAGCAAACTCGTGCGCAGCGAAGGCCAGGTCATCCGCCACAACATGGGCTGGACGCTCCTTCTCCTCGGCTACCTGATCCTGATCAGCATCCTTTTCTATTATTTCTTCCCGAATTCGATGTCGCTTTAAGTAGCACAGGCACTCTTGCCTGTGCGGTTTTCGCAATCGTAACCATGACAGGAAGCCGGCCCTCGCAGCGCATAAACCCCCACAGGCAAGAGTGCCTGTGCCACCTGAATTTCGCCCGGTTTCGCTATCTGATAAATCTTGAAACATCCTAGGGAACAACCGGCGGAATGTAAGGAAACGTCCGCGCGAAGAACCACATCAAGAAAAGCACCAGCACAAAATTCACCATGAAATAAAGCATCCCGTATCCGATCAGGTCCCGCGCCTTCACTTTCAAGAGCCCCAGAAGAGGAAGCATCCAGAACGGATTGATCAGATTCGGCAACGCCTCCGAGGTGTTGTAAATCTGCACCACCCACCCGAGATTTACGTGAAGGTCCTTCGCCGCCTGCAAGACGTAAGGCGCTTCAATAATCCACTTGCTGCCTCCTGATGGGACGAACATTCCCAAAAGCGCCGAATAAATTGAGACGATAATCGGATACGAATTCGTTGAAGAAAAGCTCACAAAAAAATGGGCCAGTTTCGCCGCCAGTGTGGAATATGTGATGATTCCGAAGATTCCGCCGTAAAACGGAAATTGAATCAGGACACCCGCCGTCGCAGGGACCGAATCGTTCACCGCGCGCACGAAAGCTCTTGGCCGCCAGTGCAGCAAAAGTCCTGTCATCAGAAACAAGAGGTTGTAAGTGTTCAAATCGAGCGCACCGAGGGGGCCTTTCACGGCCAAAACCTGCGCGATGTAAGCGAGGCCGAGAATCGCGACCATTATCGAAAGCACAGGAGCGAATTCCAGCCATTCCGCGGGCGTCTTGCGCTCCTCCACTTTCTTGACTTCGAGCCCTTCCGTAACTCCGAAGGATTCCGCGTCCTTTGTTGAGTTCGCCGGAGTAGAAAAATAGGCCATGGTGACGCAGGAAACTGTGAGGATCGCGGCGGTCGCGGCGCTCTGCCAGGTGTAGATCGTCAGGCTGAGCGGGATCACCCCGCTGATCTTGAGCAGCGCGGGCGGTATCGATCCGGGCGTCGCCATCACCAGCGCCGCGGAAGAAGACAGCCCCAGCGCCCACACGCTGCCGTTCCCCAGAAAGGCGGCGGCCCCAATCGCCCGGTAGTCGATACCGCGCACATTTCGCACGATTTCCCTTACCAGGATTCCTCCGAAGATCAGACCGAGCCCCCAGCTGAGCAGCGACGTCATCATCGAAAAAAACACCACGAAAGCGACGGCTCCGCGGGGCGTCTTTGGCACCTTGGCGAGCTTTTTAATCAATCTGTGCACGGGCGGCGAGGTGGCGACGACGAATCCGCCAATAATAATCATCGCCATCTGCATCGTGAAGGGAATGAGCCCCCAAAACCCGTCCCCGAAATATTTGATCAGGTTCCGCGCCCCGACTCCTGCAAACAAACCAGCCACAAAAACGATAATCAATCCCACGAGCGCAAACACAAATGCGTCCGGGAACCACTTCTGCGACCAGTCGGCCAGCCCCATCCCCAATCGGGCAAAAACGCCCGCGGAATCCGCACGGGCTTCCTGCAACGCACTTCGCTCTGGAATCGGTTCCATGCACCCTTTCCGACCTGGACAGATTTCAAGCCCTGCTGCTCTAGTCCAAATTTCTCAACGGAAATTCCGGAAGTAGCATTTGTAGCGCCGGCGTCTCGCTTGCCCCAATGTATGAGGGGCCGGCATTCTTGCGCGGTGTCGTAATCAGAAAAACTGACGGCGGGACGCGGGCGCTACCTAACACCTGCGGCCCATGGTTAGTCAGATGGATTGGGTGCCACCAATCAAAGGTCCCGTTTCAGATCAGGCCTAATTCCCCGGCCCTTCAATCTGAAGCTCAGGTAGTGAGTGCGGGCGCCAGCTTGCTCATATCAGATAGGCTTTCCAGTGATTTCACGGACCCGATGACGGATTCCGTTTTTGCCGCGGGCCATTTCGCAAATTCGGCGCAACCTCTGAATTTGTCGGCCACCTCGTCATAGCTCATGGGATTTGAGGGGCTTCCCTTGGCGAATTCGGCGCGGCCGGAATAGACCTTCCCGTCTTTCATGGTGATTTTCAGAAGGCTGGTCATTTTGTCGAGGCCAGCGTTTTCCGCCACCGGGTCAATGTAGAAATTCACGCGCTTGATCATCTCCTGCACGTCGGGGCGCTGAACCACTTTGTCCTGAAATTCCACGAGGCCCGCCTTGCGGTCGAGCAGAAGAATACTCATGCAAAATTCCATGCTGAATTTTCCTTGCAGGCCCGTCGTCGGACGATGATGCAGGAGCGAAGTCGTCATGGCATGGTTCGCTCCGACGTCCACTTTTTCGACGTCCGCGGCCTTGATGTCGTGCTCATGAATCAGGCTCAGCATTTCTCCCATGGCTGGGTGAGAAAGCGAGCCGGACGGGTGAGGTTTGATCGAAACCCCCGGCGATGCCAGCGTCCACGGTTTTCCGAAACGCCCCACGATCGCGTCCGGATCGAATCCGCCGCCTTCCGCCTGAAAAAATCCGAGCGGCGCTTCCAAAATATCGATGGCAGCAGTCCATCCGAGAGCAGCCAGATCAGCCGCGACGGTCCCGTTCTCCGCGGCGTGGCCGGCCTGAAACGGTTTGGTCATGGAACCGAAATTGTCGCGGAAGCCGCCGCCTTCGGTTGCGCCGATTCCCAGCGCATAAATCGTTTGCTGCACGTTCAGGCCTCGAAGCCTGGCGCAGGCCGCGGTGCTGCCGAAGGTGCCGCACGTCCCGGTGGAATGAAAACCCTCGTCATAGTGGCGCGGAGAAATCGCTTCGTTGATTTTGGTCTCGACTTCCACGCCCATGTGATAGGCGACCATGAAATCCTTGCCGGAGCGGTGCCCCAGTTCGCACATGGCAAACGCAGGAGGAAGGACGCCGACCGTCGGGTGCGTAAGTAGACCGTAAATGCGGTCTTTGGCGGCCGAAAGTTGCGTGTCGTCGTAATCGTCCGCGTGAATGGACACTCCATTCGCGAACGCCGCGAAGCGCGGGTGGGCCTTCATCGCCGTGCCGATAACGCTGGCGCGCATCTCGCCCGATCCGAACGACTCCACATATTTTCGCGCGATCGGCCCCATCACCGACGCCGACCCCGCGAGCGCCAATCCGAAGCCGTCCAGAATCGACTTTTTCCCAAGTTCTATTACCTCCGGAGGAATGTCTTCGTATTTCGTGTTGATGATGAACTCCGCAACGGATTTGGTGAGCCCGGGAGCCTTCGGAAATTCCGTGGCGGCCGCGGGGGCCGGCGAAGCATCCGCACGATGTCCGGCCAGAGCGAGAGCCGACGCCGCCAGCGAAGTCTTGAACAAATCACGACGATTCATGAGTGCC
>Ga0070731_10001766_pt1 | contig 21698 bp, 22 predicted proteins | sample Coa_R1_2_FD_66448 | JGI IMG/M metagenome (GOLD analysis project Ga0070731, IMG submission 66448) | Surface soil microbial communities from Centralia Pennsylvania, which are recovering from an underground coalmine fire - Coalmine... | ecosystem: Environmental > Terrestrial > Soil > Unclassified ... | reverse complement strand
TTCCTCGGCGGCTCCATGGGGTCGGTCGTCGGCGAGCGCTTCGTGCGCGCCGTGCAGGCCTCGTGCGACGAGAGCATGCCTTTCGTGTGCTTCACCGCGACCGGGGGCGCGCGCATGCAGGAGGGCCTGCTCTCGCTCATGCAGATGGCCAAGGCCACCGCCGCGCTGCACCAGCTCTCCGCGGCGAGGCAGCCGTTCATCTCGGTGCTCACGGATCCCACCATGGGCGGCGTCTCGGCGAGCTTCGCATTCATCGGGGACCTCGTGATCGCGGAGCCGGGCGCGCTCATCGGCTTCGCCGGCCCGCGCGTCATCGAGCAGACGGTGCGCGAGACGCTTCCGGAAGGCTTCCAGCGCTCGGAATTCCTGATGGAGAAGGGTGCGATCGACATGATCGTGGATCGCCGCCAGCTGCGCGACAAGCTCTCGCGCGTGATCACGCTCCTCAAGCGCGAACCCATTCCCCAAGCTTGATTCCGCGAAGCCAGGGTTGAAAAGAACGCTCGACGACTGGCTCGGCTACATCTCGGCGCAGCATCCCGCCACGATCGCGATGGGACTGGATCGCGTCCGGGAAGTGCGAGCGCGTGTCACCCCGTCGCAGGACGGGGCCCAGTCTCCGGTAGTCGTCACGATCGGCGGCACCAACGGCAAGGGCTCCACCTGCGCCATCCTCGAGCGCATCCTCCTCGAATCCGGTTACCGCGTCGGCCTCTACACCTCTCCGCACCTGCTTCGATACAACGAGCGTGTCCGCATCCAGGGGGAAGAAGTCTCCGACGAACTGCTGGTCGAGTCGTTCGAGCGCGTGGAAGCGGCGCGTCAGTCGACGGAGCTCACGTACTTCGAATTCGGGACGCTCGGCGCGCTCGACATCTTCGCCCGCTCGAACCTCGACGTCGCGATCCTCGAGGTGGGCCTCGGCGGCCGTCTCGACGCGGTGAACATCGTGGACGCGGAGGTGGCGGCCGTCGTGAGCGTCGATCTCGACCACCAGGCCTATCTCGGCAACGACCGCGAATCCATCGGGTTCGAGAAGGCCGGCATCTACCGCGGGGGACGCGCCGCGATCTTCGGGGACACGAATCCGCCGGAACGCCTCGTCGCGCACGCGAAGGAGATCGGCGCCGACCTCCAGGTGCTCGGCCGCGACTTCCATCCCGAAGCGCACGAACGCCAATGGGATTTCATCGGACGGCGCGGCGCGAAGAGGGCGCTTCCGTTCCCGGCGCTTCGCGGGCGATGGCAGCTCAAGAACGCTTCCGTCGCGCTCGCGGCACTCGACGAGATCGCCGATCGCTGCCCGGTCTCCCTGGGCGAAGTGAAACGCGGCCTCACCAACGTGCGATTGCCGGGCCGCCTCCAGGCGCTGGCGGGGCGTCCCCAGGTCGTGCTCGACGTCGCCCACAATCCGCACGCCGCGCGCGCGCTGGCCGATGGCCTCGGCGACATGGGTTTCTTCGAGCGGACCTTCGCGGTCTTCGCGATCATGGGAGACAAGGACATCGGCGGCGTGATCGACGCCATGCGCGGACGCATCGACCACTGGTTCGTTTCCTCGGTCGCGATCGAGCGCGCGGCGCCGGCGCGGCGAGTGGCCGAGCTCCTCGCCGAGCGCGGCCTCTCGGGCGCGACGCGCACCTTCGCCACGGTCGGCGCCGCTCTCGAAGAAGCGCGTCGTGAGGCAGGCCCGAATGATAGAATTGTGGCCTTCGGATCGTTCTATACCGTGGCGGAAGCGCTGCGGTCCAGCCGCTAAATCGCGATGGCCTCGACAGCGACCACTGAAGCGAGCGAGATCCGGCGTCGCGGCCGGCAACGATTGATCGGGGCCGTCGCGATCGCGGTGCTGCTGGTGGTGTTCGTCCCCATGATCCTCGACAAGGAACCTCGTTCGGACCACGTCGAGCCGTCGCTCACGATCCCGCCCAAGGACAACGTCGAACCGCTGCCCGCGCCCGCGAAGGCCCGCGCGGCCGCGCCAGCCCCTGTAGAGCCGGCCAAAGCTGCGGCAGAGGCTCCCAAGGCCGCGCCGGCTGCGGAGCCTCCCAAAGCCACGCCGGCGCCCTCCGAGCCCTTGCAGACGGCCGCGACGCCCAAACTTGAAGGATTCGCGGTGCAGGTCGGCGCATTCAAGGACGAGGCGAAGCTGAAGCAGGCCCGGGAAAAGCTGGTGGCGGCGAAGGTGCCGCACTACATCGAGCGGCGCAGCACGTCCTCGGGCGAGCTCACGCGCCTTCGCGCCGGGCCTTTCCCCACGCGCGAAGCCGCCGAAAAAGCCCTCGCCACCATGAAGACCGCCTCGCTCAATGGCCAGGTGGTGCCGCTGCCATGAAGGATTTTTAAGATGTGCGGAATCGTCGGAGTCGTCGCCCGCAGCCCCGTCAACCAGCTCCTGTATGACGGGATGACGGTGCTGCAGCATCGCGGCCAGGACGCCGCCGGCATCGTCACGGCCGAGGGGCACAGCTTCCACATGCACAAGGGCAAGGGCCTCGTGCGCGACGTGTTCCGCACCCGCGACATGCGCAATCTCGTGGGCCACATGGGCATCGCGCATTGCCGCTACCCCACCGCGGGCTCGGCCGCTTCGGAAGCCGAGGCGCAGCCGTTCTACGTGAATTCGCCTTACGGCATCGTCCTCGCGCACAACGGCAATCTCGTGAACTCCGAGGAGCTGCGCCGCGAGCTCTTCATCGCGGATCGCCGCCACGTCAACACGAATTCCGATTCCGAGGTGCTGCTGAACGTCCTCGCCCACGAGATCGTCGCGGCGAGCGCGGGACGCGAACGGCTTTCTCCCGACACGATCTTCCAGGCGGTCGCGGGCGTCCATCGCCGCGTGAGGGGCGCCTATGCGGTTGTCGCGATGGTCGCGGGCCACGGCATGCTCGCCTTCCGTGATCCGCACGGCGTGCGTCCGCTCATCGTCGGCCGCGCCGACACGGAGAAGGGCGTGGAATTCCTCGTCGCGTCCGAAAGCGTCACGCTCGACACGCTCGGCTTCAAGGTGATGCGCGACGTCGCCCCGGGCGAAGCGATCCTGGTCGACGAGAGCGGCAACTTCCACAGCCGCCAGTGCGCGCAGAACGCGCAGCTCAATCCCTGCATCTTCGAGTACGTATACCTCGCGCGTCCCGACTCCGTGATCGACGGCATCTCGGTGCACGAGAGCCGCCGCAACATGGGCATGAGCCTCGCCGACAAGATCATCGCGCAGGGCCTCGCGGACCAGATCGACGTGGTGATCCCGATTCCCGATTCGAGCCGCCCCTCGGCGCTCGAAGTCGCCACGAAGCTCGGCAAGCCCTATCGCGAGGGTTTCATCAAGAACCGCTACATCGGCCGCACGTTCATCATGCCGGGCCATGAGCAGCGCAGGAAGAGCGTGCGGCAGAAGCTGAACGCAATGGCGAACGAGTTCCGCGACAAGCGCGTGCTGCTGGTCGACGATTCGATCGTGCGCGGCACGACCAGCCGCGAGATCGTGCAGATGGCGCGCGAGAGCGGCGCGAAGAGCGTGGTCTTCGCTTCGGCCGCGCCGCCCGTGCGCTTCCCCAATGTCTACGGCATCGACATGCCGACGCGGGCCGAGTTGATCGCGACGGGCCGCACCGAGGCCGAGATCGCGCAGGCGATCGGCGCCGACGCGGTCGTCTACCAGGATCTCGACGCGCTCATCGACGATGTACGCAGGTTGAATCCGACGATCACGCGCTTCGACTGCTCGTGCTTCGACGGCGTCTACGTGACCGGCGACGTCTCCCAGGAATACCTGGACGGCATCGAGGCGGGACGCCGCGACGGCGAGTCGACCGACACGCGACTTTCCAGCTACCAGCTGGACCTCGGCCTTTCGCGGGTCGACTGAATTCCATGGCGAACGAGTACAAGCCCGACACGCTGGGCGTTCGTGCCGGCGGCGTGCGCAGCGACTTCCAGGAGCACTCGGAAGCGCTTTCGGTCACCACCAGCTTCGTCTACAAGAGCGCGGCCGAAGCGGCGCGGCGATTCGCGAACGAAGAGCCGGGCAACATGTATTCGCGCTTCACGAACCCGACTGTCACGATGTTCCAGTCGCGGCTCGCGGCGCTCGAGGGCGCGGAAGCCTGCGTCGCCACTTCCACCGGGATGGCCGCCGTCACCACGATGGCGCTCGGCTTGCTGAAATCCGGCGACCACATCGTCTCGCATCGCGGCGTGTTCGGCACCGTCGTCCCGCTCTTCGACCAGATTCTCGCCAAGTTCGGCATCGAGACCACGTGGGTCGACCTGCCCGACGTGGATGCGTGGAAGCGGGCGGTTCGCCCGAATACGCGGCTCCTCTTCGCCGAAACGCCGTCCAATCCCGTGTGCCAGCTCGCCGACATCGCGGCGCTGGCCGACATCGCGAAGAAGGCGAAGGCCGTGCTCGCCATCGACAACGCCATGTGCTCGCCCGCGCTGCAGCAACCGATCGCGCTGGGCGCCGACCTCGTCGTGCATTCGGCAACGAAGTACATCGACGGCCAGGGCCGCGTGCTCGCGGGAGCCATCGCGGGACGCAGCGACCTCGTGACGGGGCCGCTCTTCGGTTTCGTGCGCACCGCGGGCCCCGCGATCTCGCCGTTCAACGCGTGGGTGTGCCTGAAGGGCATGGAGACGCTGCGCGTCCGCATGAAGGCGCACTGCGACAACGCGCTCGCGATCGCGCGCTGGCTCGAATCGCATCCGCAGGTCGAACGCGTCCACTATCCGTTCCTCGAATCCGACGCGCAGCACGCGCTCGCGAAGCGCCAGCAGTCGGGCGGCGGCGCGGTGCTCTCGTTCGTCATGAAGGGCGGGCGCGAGGCCGCCTGGCGCGTGATCGACGCGGTGAAGATGATCTCGATCACCGCGAACTTCGGCGACGTGAAGAGCACCATCTGCCATCCGGCCTCGACCACGCATTTCCGCCTCACGCCGGCGGAACGCGACGCCGCCGGTGTCTCCGAGGGCCTTATCCGGCTGGGGGTCGGCATCGAGGATGTCGAGGACATCCGCGCCGACCTCGCGCGCGGCCTCGACAAGAAATAGAACCCATGCCGACCTCGAAACGCGTCTTCCTGATGTGCCCGCCGGAGTATTTCACGGTGGCCTACATCATCAACCCATGGATGCACGGCAACCTGCGCCGCATCGACAACGCGCTCGCCAAGCAGCAGTGGCGCTCGCTCTACGACACGCTCACGGACCATGCGACGGTGCGCCTGGTGCTTCCGCAGCCGGGATCGCCCGACATGGTGTTCACCGCGAACGCGGGCCTCGTGAAGGGGCGCCGCTTCATCGTTTCGCGCTTCCGCTATCCGGAGCGCCAGTACGAGGAGCCGTATTTCGCCGACTGGTTCATGGACCGCGGCTACGACGTCTCCCTCATGCCGCGCGACATGCCCTTCGAGGGCGCGGGCGACGCGCTCTTCGACCGCGGGCAGAAATGCCTGTGGATGGCCTACGGCCACCGTTCCATCTCGGCCGCGGGCGAGGTCATCGCCAAGCGCCTCGCCACCGAGGTCGAGGTGCTCAAGCTCGTCGACCAGCGCTTCTACCATCTCGACACGTGCTTCTGTCCGCTCGAGGGCGGCTTCGTGATGTACTACCCGCCGGCGTTCGACGAGGATTCGCGCGCGGTGATCGAGAAGCGTGTTCCGGCGGCCAAGCGCATCGCGATCTCCGAGGAGGACGCGCTCGCTTTCGCGTGCAACTCCGTCAACATCGAGGAGACGATCGTGCTCAATCGCGCCAGTGCCGCGTTCGTGAAGACGCTCTCGCGCCACGGCTTCCAGGTGATCCAGTCGCCGCTTTCCGAATTCATGAAGGCGGGCGGATCGGCCAAGTGCCTCACGTTGAGGCTGGATGAGCCGTGAGAAGAATCGTCCTGCCCGCGCTCCTCGCCGCTTCGCTCTGCCTCGCCGCAGCCGCCGAAGGCATCTACAAGTGGGTGGACGAGAAGGGCGTGACCCACTATTCCGAGTCTCCGCCCGACGAGGCCTCGGGCAAGAAGGCGACGAAGGTCGACATCAAGGCGAGCGGGCCTGCGGATGCGGGCAAGCCGTACGACTGGAAGGCGAAGGAGCTCGATTCGCGCACGCAGAGCGTGCAGAAGAACCAGGAGGAGCGCGCGAAGGCCGAGGCCGAGGCCAAGGCCACCAGCGAGCGCAAGCAAATGTGCCAGCAGGCGATGCGGCAGGTGAGCTTCTACCAGCAACAGGTGCCCGTCTATACGCTGAACGACAAGGGCGAGCGCGTGTACGTCGAGGACGACGACCGCGCCAAGAAGATCGAGGACGCGCAGGCACGCATGCGCCAGTACTGCGACTGATGGCGGGCGTCACCCGAGCGCTCGCCGCCGCTCTCGCGATCGCGCTCGCGGGATGCGGCAGGGCACCGGAAGTCTCCGGCGACCGGCTTCCGAAATTCGTGCAACCCACGGGCACGGCGCCGCGAATCGCGCTGGTCCTCGGTTCCGGCGGTCCGCGCGGATTCGCCCACATCGGCGTGCTGAAGGCCCTGGAGGACGCGGGCATCAAGCCCGACCTCATCGTGGGTTCGAGCGTGGGCTCCATGGTGGGCGCGCTCTACGCCTCGGGAGTCGGCGCGGGCGACCTCGAGCGCATGGCCTACGACCTCAACCTCATCCAGTTCTTCGAATGGCGCATGCTGGGCGGCAAGAATCCTTCCGGCGCGGCGGTCCAGAACTACGTGAACGAGAACGTGAAGGGCCTGCCGATCGAGAAGCTTCGCACGCGGTTCGTCGCCACCGCCACCCGGTTGTCCGATGGCAAGCTCGTGCTCTTCAATCACGGTGATACGGGCCTCGCGGTCCGCGCGTCGTCGGCGAGCCCGGGGCAATTCGAGCCCGTGATGATCGGCAACGACCGCTACGTCGATTCGGACGAGGCGAGCCCGGTGCCGATCCACGCGGCGCGGATGCTGGGCGCCCGGGTGGTGATCGCCGTGGACGTATCCGCGTACGTCGAATCGACGCCGCCTGGCGTGCCGCAGGAGTGGGTCTCGAAGGACGCGCGCCGCGCGAAGCAGGTTTCACTCGAGGCACCGGAGGCTGACGTGCTGATCCATCCCGACATCGGGTACTACGCGGGCGAGAACGAGGCTTATCGTCGCCGGGTGATCGCGGTGGCGGAGCGCGTGACGCGCGACAAGATCCCGGCGATCCGCGTTGCGCTCGAGCGCGCGGGCCTTCAGACCGCCGGCGCGTCGACCGCGCGGATGCCTTCGGGCGAAGCCTCGAGGTAACCGCCGGGCCCGTACCACTCGGGAAGCACCCAGCGTTCGCGCTTGCGCCCGTCGATCACGTAGCGATGCTGCCCGGGCCGGTGCGTATGCCCGTGGATCATGAGGTCGCATCCGGATTCGGCGAACGCGCGCTCGACGGCTTCGGGCGAGACATCCATGATCTCCATCGACTTGCCCGCCTTGGCCGATTCGCTGTCGGCCCTCAGGCCCTGCGCGATGGCCACGCGCTCGGCGATGGGGCGCGAGAGCGCCGCGCGCTGCCATGCGGGATCGCGCACCTGCGCGCGGAACGCCTGGTATTCCTTGTCGCCGGTGCAGAGCGTGTCTCCATGGAGGAGCAGCGTCCTGCGGCCGTAGAGGTCGACCTGCGTGGGGTCCGGAATGAGCGCGACACCCGTGGCGCGGGAGAACTCGTTCGCCACGAGGAAATCGCGGTTGCCGTGCATGAAGCTCACGGGAAGCGCCGCGGCGGTCCGCTTCAGGGACCGGGCGATGCGATTCGGAAATTCGAGCGCGAGGCCGTCATCGCCGACCCAGTACTCGAAGAGGTCGCCGAGGATGTAGAGCGCGTCGGAGCCGGGAACGACTTCGGCGAGGAATCTTTCGAAACGCGCCGTGGCTTCGGGCCGCGGCGCGTCCAGGTGCAGGTCGGAGATGAAGAGGGTGCGCCTCAGACGAGCTCGGCTTTTTCGATCACGACCGCCGCGGTCGGAACGTCCTGGTGCATGCCCGAATTGCCCGTGGCCACCTTCTTGATCTTGTCCACGACGTCCTGGCCCTCGGTCACTTTCCCGAACACGGCGTAGCCGGGATTGCTCTCGCCCGCGTAGTTGAGGAAGTCGTTGTTCTTCACGTTGATGAAGAACTGCGACGTGGCCGAGTCGCGCACGTTGGTGCGCGCCATGGCGACCGTGTAGTTGTCGTTCTTCAGGCCGTTGGTGGACTCGTTCTTGATCGGCGCCTGCACCGGCTTCTGGCGCATGTCCTTGGTGAATCCGCCACCCTGGACCATGAACCCGTCGATCACGCGGTGGAAGATCGTGCCGTCGTAGTGTCCCGACGTCACGTACTTCTTGAAGTTCTCGGCGGAGATCGGGGCCTTGGCCTCGTCCAGGTCCATCACGATGGCGCCCATCGACGTCGTAAGCTTGACCTTCATGTGTCCTCCTTACTTCGCCGCGGCGGCGGGAGCCGCCACGCATTCGGCTTTCTCGATGACGACGGCTTCCTTCGGCACGTTCTGGTACGGGCCCGCGTTGCCGGTGGCGACCTTCTTGATCTTGTCGACCGTGTCCTTGCCGCCGACCACCTTGCCGAACACGGCGTAGCCGGGGTTCATGTCGCCGCCGTAGTTGAGGAAGTCGTTCTGCTTCACGTTGATGAAGAATTGCGACGTGGCCGAGTTCGGGTTGTTGGTCCGCGCCATGGCGAGCGTGTACTCGTCGTTCTTGAGGCCGTTGGATGCTTCGTTCTTGATGGCCGAGCGCGTGGGCTTCTCGCGCAGGTCCTTGTCCATTCCCCCGCCCTGGATCATGAAGCCGTCGATCACGCGGTGGAAGACCGTTCCGTTGTAGTGGCCGGAGTCCACGTACCTCACGAAGTTCTCGGTGGAGATCGGGGCGCGTTCCTTGTTGAGCTCGATCAATATCGGGCCCATCGAGGTCGTGAGCTTCACCTGCGGGGCGGCGGAGCGAAGGGCCGCGTCGCAGACGGGACTCACGGATTGGGCCAGGGCGGCGATCGGAGCGGCGAGGGCGAGGGCCACGGATGCGGCGAGGGTGCGGTGCATGTTCATTTTTTCGAATCCGGAAAGGTTGAGTGTTGTCAGGAACCGACGACCGTCTCGTGGACGATGCGCCACTGTCCGCCCTCGCGCGCCCAGAACTGGCGCTTGAAGGTGGTCTTGGACATGTTGTTTGAGCGGTACTCCTGCTGGAAGCTCACCATGACGAGGTCACGCTCGCCGGGATATTCGAAGAGGCTCACGTCCTTCAGGCCGACCTTCACCCACTTCTTCCCGGAATTCACGCGCTGCTTGCTCGCGCTCCACGAGGCGTAGTCCTTGTTGGAGGAGCGGAAGTTGCGCGAGTAGTTCGAAAGGTAGCGGCCGGTGTCGAGGCTTTCCCAGTCGACCTTCCATTTGTTCAGCGCGGAAAGGAACGCGTCGCGTTCGGCTTCCCACTGGTCGGGCGCGCGCCATTCGACGGACTGCCCGATCACCACCGGGGTGCGCTCGATCTCCACGTAGCGGCGCACGCGCGCGAGATCCTCGTTGGTGAGGACCACGCAGCCATCCGTGGCCCAGGGCGGACGCGCGTACGTTTCCGATGGCGTGCCGTGGAGCCAGATGCCGTGGCCGCTGCGGCCGTTGATGCGGTCCCACTCGTTGGGATAGGTGAGGGGATAGGCGCCGGGCCCGTAGAACTCGGGCAGCTTGTCCTTCATCGGAAGCAGCGTGTAGATGCCGATCGGCGTCTTCTGGTCGCCTTCGGCCCGCTTGTCGATGCCGTTCTTGCCGAGGCTGATGTAGAAGTCCGCGACGTAGCGCGGGCGGCCCAGGTCGTTCGCATAGACGAAAAGGCGCGAGCGCGACGTGTCGATGAGCAGGGCGTGCGTCTGCTTCGGGGCGAGCTGCAGCAGCGACGAAGGCAGGTAGGAAACGGGCGGCGCGGCGTCCATGTAGCGCTTCATGCGAACGCGCGCCTCGTCCTGCAGCGGCTGCACGCTCTCGGTCGACGCGGCGCTCGAAGCGAACGCGACGGGTTGCCCGGCGCTTGCCATGAGCAGGTCGCCCTTGATGAGGTAGCCCAGCTTGTAGTTCGGGTTGCGGGCGAGGAGCGCGTCCACGTCGCTCAGGGCCTGCTTGAGACCCTGCTCGCGCAGGCTCACCATCGCGCCCACGAGGAGGCTTTCGGCCTCGTTGCTGAATGCCGGCGCGTGGATCGGAGGTGCGTCGGCGCCGTCGGCGATCACCGTGGCCGTCGCGGCGAACGCGAGGATTGCGATGCGCTGCGTGAAGCCCGTCACCCGCCCGCTCGCTCCTGCTTGATGAGCCAACGATCTCCCACGCGGACGAGCTTGAGCGTCTTGGTGTTGCTGTTCTTCAGCGTGTCGGACTTGTAGGCCTGGCGGAAAGTCACCGTGGCCTCGTTGTCGTTCGCCATCCTCACGTTCACGTCGGAGAGCGTCACCTCGATGCTCTTCGGTTTCTCGATGCGCTCCTTGCGTTCCTTTTCCCACGCGTCGCGCTTGGCGCCGCCGGGCACTTCGAAATCGGGAGCGTAGTGCCCGAGGTACGCGGCCACGTCGCGCTCGCTCCAGGCGCGAGCCCAATCCTTGATCGCGGCGGTGACCTGTGCCTTCGCCTCGTTGGAGACGGCGGCAGCGGGCGGGGGCGAGGCCTTCGCGGGCTCGGACTTCGGTTCCACCTTCGCGACTGTCGCGGGCGGAGGCGCGGGCTTCGGCGGCTCGGCCTTGGGCGCTTCCGCTTTCGGGGGCTCGGCTTTCGCGATCGTCGTGGGCTCGCTCTTCGGCGCATCGCCTTTCGGCATCGCGGCCGCGGCGGCGGCGAGCTTCTGCGAGCTGAAGAGATCCTTGATCATCGCGAGCTTCACTTGCGCCGTCGTGTTCGTCTTGTCGAGCTGCAGCGCGCGGTCGTAGGCGCGGCTCGCGAGCTGCGCGTAGATGTCGCCGAGGTTCTCGTGGGCGGTCGCGTAGCTCGGGTGCGTGTGGATCGCGAGCTCGAGCGCGGCTTTCGCCTTGTCGTAGTTGCCCTGCGAGGCGTAGAGCACCGCGAGGTTGTTGTACGGCTCGGGCAGCTCGGGGAAATCCTCGGTGAGGCCCGTGAAGACCGTGATCGCGTCGGGAATGCGCTTCTGCTCGGTGAGCACGAGGCCCTTGAGGAAGCGCCCCTGCGGATCCTTCGGTTGCGTCTTGAGGTATCCCTCGACCTTGTCGAGCGCCGGCTGGAGCTTTCCCTGCTGGTAGAGCTTCTGCGCTTCCTTCAGGTCGTCGGCCGGTGCCGCCCAAACCAGTGCCGCACTTCCCAACAACGCCGCGAACACTGCCGCGGCGACCCGGCCCTTCATCGGTATGCGGTGCAGCATCATCGGCTTAAGGTGTTATAATTAGTTGAATTTAATAAGAAACAGTATTCTACACCGCCTTCGCGGCCCTCCACAAATGCCGCAACAGATCCACAACACCCTCACACGCACCAAGGAACCGTTTGTCCCGCGCCTGCCCGGGAAAGTTTCGATCTACGTGTGCGGTCCGACGGTGTACGACTTCATCCACGTCGGCAACGCGCGAACGTTCACCACGTTCGACATGGTGGTGCGTTGGCTGCGCGCCTCGGGCCTCGAGGTGACGTACGTGCGCAACATCACCGACATCGACGACAAGATCATGGAGCGCGCGCGCGCCAAGGGCGAGCCCATCGAGGCGCTTACGCAGCGCATGGTGGATGCGTTCAACGCGGACACCGATCGCCTCGGGCTGCTTCGGCCCGACGCGGAGCCGCGAGCCACGCGCTATGTGGAGCCGATGCTCGAGATGATCGCCACGCTCGAGAAGAACGGCCACGCCTACCGCGGCGCGAATGGCGACGTGTTCTACGCCGTGAGGAGCTTCAAGGATTACGGCAAGCTTTCGCGCCGCAATCTCGACGAGCTTCGCGCGGGCGAGCGCGTTGCCGTCGAGGCCGCGAAGAAAGACCCGCTCGACTTCGTGCTGTGGAAAGCCGCGAAACCGGGCGAGCCGCGCTGGCCTTCCGTGTTCGGTGAAGGGCGGCCGGGATGGCACATCGAGTGCTCGGCGATGTCGTGCCGCGAGCTCGGCGCCACGATCGATATCCACGGCGGCGGGTGGGACCTGCAATTCCCGCACCACGAGAACGAGATCGCGCAGAGCGAGGGCGCCAACGGCGCGCAGATGTCGCGCTACTGGATGCACGGCGCGTTCCTCAATTTCGGCCACGAGAAGATGTCGAAGTCGCTCGGCAATTTCTCGACCACCCGCGACGTGCTCGACAACCTCGACGCGAAGCAGGGGCCCGAGCAGCTGCGCTATTTCTTCCTGCGCGGCCACTATCGCAGCGAGATCAATTTCACGGGCGAGGCGCTCGAGGACGCGGGCAACTCGTTGAAGGGCCTCTACACGGCGCTTCGCGAAGTGCCGGCGGCGGCCAGCGCGATCGACTGGAACCATCCGTTCGCGGCGCGCTTCCGCGACGCGATGAACGACGACTTCGATACGCCGATCGCGTTCGCGGTGCTTCACGAGCTGCGCGCGGAGGTGAATCGCACGAAATCGCCGGAGCTTGCCGCGTTGCTGAGGGCGCTCGGCGGGACGGTGGGCCTACTCCAGTCCGATCCGGCGCATTTCCTCCAGGGCGCGATGACTGTCGACGTGGATGCCTTGCTCGCCGAGCGGCGCGAGGCGAAGAAAGTGAAGGACTACCCGCGCGCCGACGAGATCCGCAGGCAGGTCGAGGCGATGGGCATCGTGATCGAGGACAAGCCCGACGGCAGCACGGTCTGGCGCAAGAAGTGACGCCGCGCTAGGCGGCGCTGATCCAGCTCCACGTCGCAAGCCCGAGGAGGGTCATGCAGAGCGACCCCGCGACGTGCACGACGATCACCATGGAGCCCGCCATCAGGTCTCCGCGCTGCAGCAGCTCCACGACTTCCGCGGAGAACGTGGAGAACGTGGTGAGCCCGCCGCAGAATCCCGTGATCGCGAAAAGGCGCACTTCGGGCGGGAGGTCCGGCCGCGAGGCGAAGTAAGCCACGCACAATCCCACGACATAGCCGCCCACGAGGTTCGAGGCGAGCGTTCCCAGCGGCAGCGAAGGCAGGGCGTGGTTGAGCCGGATGCTGAAGAACCAGCGCAGCAAGGCGCCCACCGAGGCGCCCAGCGAGATCGCGAGGATCGAGTTCAGCACGTCAACGAACGAACTTCTGGTCCCTGGAGATGATTGTCAGGTCCACGTAGCGCGATCCGCGATGCTCCTGCGGCGAATAGGTGACCTTGAAGCCGCCGACGTCGTACGGGTCCATCGACTCGAGGCCTTTGATGAGGGTGTCGCGCGTGAGGTTCCTGCCCGCGCGGCGAATGCCCTCGACGATCACCTTGGCGGAGATGAATCCTTCGAGGCTCGAGAAGTTGGGCTCGCTCTTGCTGTTCTTCAGCAGGCGCGAATATTCGCGGACCACCGGGATCGACTCGTCCCAGGGGAACGGCACGACCTGCGAGATCTGCACTCCGCGGCCCTCGGCGCCCAGCTCCTTGGCGAGCGCCTTGCTGCCGACGAACGAGACGTTCCAGAAAGAAGGCGATTTGCCCGCGGCCTTCTCCGCCTTGATGAACGCGGCGCACGACTTGTAGGCGCTGATCATCACGATGGCCTGGGGATCGAGCTTGGACATGTCCGCCACGGCCTTCGCGACGTCCACGCTGTTGCGCTCGACGGTGGCCGTTCCTGCGACTGCCATGTTGCGTTTCTTCAGCGCCCGGTTCACGCCCTCGAGCCCGGCCTTGCCGTACGCGTCGTTCTGGTAGAAGACCGCGATCTTGTCCACGCCCATGGCCGTGAGGTGCTGCACGATCTGCTCGGTCTCGTCGAAGTAGCTCGCTCGCACGTTGAACACGTAGCGGATCATCGGGTCGCGCAGCGACTCGGCGCCGGTGAACGCGGCCACCAGCGGAACACGCGCTTCCTTGATGATGGGCGCCGCGGCGTTGAAGGTCGGCGTGCCCACGTAGCCGAAGAGGGCGAACACCTTCTCCTCCTCGATCAGCTTCTTCGTGGCGGCGGCTGCGCGGTCGGGCTCGTAGCCGTCGTCGATGGACTTCAGCACGATCTTGCGGCCGTTCACCCCGCCCTGCGAATTCACGTAGTCGAAGTAGGCGAGGGCGCCTTCGCGCATCTGGGTGCCCAGGTCCGCGGCAGGCCCCGAGAACACGGCCGCCTGGCCGAGCACGATCTGGCTTTCGGTGACGCCGGTCTCCGCGGAGACATGCGCGGCGGCGGCAAGCGCTGCCGCGGCCAACAGGTTGCGTACCATTGCTCCCCCTCTTATCGGTGTAGGAGCCATGATACCGCCGACTCGTCAGCCCGCGAAGAATTCCCGGACCTTGTCCATGAAGCTCTTGGCGCGGGGATTGTGGCGGTTCGCGTCCTTGCGGTTGATCTCTTCCAGCTCGCGCAGGAGCTCGCGCTGGCGCTCCGTGAGCCGCACCGGCGTCTCCACCACGACTTCGCAGATCAGGTCGCCGGGATAGGAGGAGCGCACGCCCTTGATGCCCTTGCCGCGCAGGCGGAACATCTGGCCCGTCTGCGTCTCCGGCGGGATCTTCACCTTCGCCGAGCCGTCGAGCGTCGGGATCTCGACCTCGCCGCCCAGGGCCGCCTGCGTGTATGAGACCGGCATCTCGCAATGCAGGTCGTCGCCCTCGCGCCGGAACACGGAATGCGCGTGCAGGTGGATCACGACGTAGAGATCGCCGGGCGGTCCGCCATTCACGCCGGCCTCGCCCTCGCCCGTGAGGCGGATGCGATCGCCCTCGTCCACGCCGGCGGGGATCTTCACCGCGAGCGTCTTGTGGCGCTTGATGCGCCCGGCGCCGCGGCACGTCGCGCAAGGATCGGAGACGACCTTGCCGGTGCCATGGCACGTGGGGCACGACTGCTGGATCGAGAAGAACCCCTGCGAGAGGCGCACCGTGCCAGAGCCGTGGCAGGTATCGCAGGTCTTCGGGTGCGTTCCCGGCTTCGCGCCGGAGCCGTGGCATGTCTCGCACGTCTCCATCGTGGGAATGCGGATCTTGGTCTCGGTGCCGCGCGCGGCCTGCTCGAGGGAGATCTCGAGGTTGTAGCGCAGGTCCGCGCCGCGGAAGACGGAGGCGCGGCCGCGCCCCTGGGCGCCGAAGATGTCGCTGAAGATGTCGCCGAACGCTTCCGCGAATCCGCCGAAGCCCGCCGCTTCCGCGCCGCCCATCTGCGGATTCAGGCCCGCATGGCCATAGGCGTCGTAGGCGCGGCGCTTGTCGCCGTCGGATAGCGCTTCGTAGGCTTCCTTGGCTTCCTTGAATTTCTCCTCCGCATCCTTGCTGTCCGGATTGCGGTCGGGGTGGTGCTTCATTGCGAGCTTGCGGTACGCCTTCTTGATCTCCTCTTCGGAGGCGTCCTTGTTCACGCCGAGCACTTCGTAGTAGTCGCGTTTCTTGTTGGCCATGAGTCCCTATTGCGTCATTCCCGCGGTTCAAATGTCATTCCCGCGAAGGCGGGAACCCAAGCACCACGCTCACGCGCTTTGCTTAGGTTCCCGCCTTCGCGGGAATGACGGGCGGGCTGTTTTCTTACGCCGACTTCTTATCCTTGACCTCGGTGTACTCCGCATCCACCACGTTGCCTTCTTCCTTCGGCGCCTCGGCCCCGCCGCTCGCCGCCTGCGCGTGCGGTTCGGCCTGGCCCTGCGCGCCCTTCGCCTGCGCGTCGGCGTAGATCTTCTCGCCCAGCTTCTGCGAGGCCTTCGCCAGCGCTTCGACTTTGGCGTCGATCTTCGCCTTGTCGCCGTCCTTCAGGACGCCTTCCAGGTCCTTGATCGCCGCCTCGATGGCTTCCTTCTCGGACGCCTCGATCTTGTCGCCGTACTCGCCGAGCGACTTCTTCACCGAGTGCGCGAGCGCCTCGGCCTGGTTGCGCGTGTTCACGAGCTCGAGCTGCTTCTTGTCCTCGTCGGCGTGCGTCTCCGCATCCTTCACCATGCGCTGGATCTCGTCTTCCGTGAGGCCAGTGCTCGCCTTGATCGTGATCTTGTTCTCCTTGCCGGTGGCCTTGTCCTTCGCCGAGACGTGCAGGATGCCGTTCGCGTCGATGTCGAACGTGACTTCGATCTGCGGCATGCCGCGCGGCGCGGGCGGGATGCCCTCGAGGTTGAACTGCCCGAGGCTCTTGTTGCCGCTCGCCATGTCGCGCTCGCCCTGCAGCACGTGGATCGTCACCGCGCCCTGGTTGTCGTCGGCTGTCGAGAAGACCTGCTGCGCCTTCGTCGGGATCGTGGTGTTCTTCTGGATGAGCTTGGTGCTCACGCCACCCAGCGTCTCGATGCCGAGGGACAGCGGGGTCACGTCGAGCAGCAGCACGTCCTTCACGTCGCCTTGCAGCACGCCACCCTGGATGCCGGCGCCGACCGCCACCGCTTCATCGGGGTTCACGTCCTTGCGCGGCTCCTTGCCGAAGAATTCCTTCACCTTGTCCTGGACCTTGGGCATGCGCGTCATGCCGCCTACCAGGATCACGTCGCCGATGTCGGAGACGTTCACGCCGGAGTCCTTGATCGCAGTGCGGCACGGAGCGATCGTCTTCTCGATCAGGTCGTCGACGAGCGCCTCGAACTTGGCGCGCGTGAGCTTCATCGTGAGGTGCTTCGGCCCCGACGCGTCCGCCGTGATGTAGGGCAGGTTGATGTCGGTGCTCTGGGAGCTGGAAAGTTCGATCTTCGCCTTCTCCGCGGCTTCCTTCAGGCGCTGGAGCGCGAGGACGTCCTTCGAGAGGTCCACGCCCTGGTCCTTCTTGAATTCCGCGACGATGTATTCGATGAGGCGCTGGTCGAAGTCCTCGCCGCCCAGGAACGTGTCGCCGTTCGTGGAGAGCACTTCGAACTGGTGTTCGCCTTCGACGGCCGCGATCTCGATGATCGAGATGTCGAAGGTGCCGCCGCCCAGGTCATAGACCGCGATCTTGCGATCGCCTTCCTTCTTGTCGAGGCCGAACGCCAACGCAGCCGCCGTGGGCTCGTTGATGATGCGCTTCACCTCGAGGCCGGCGATGCGGCCCGCGTCCTTGGTGGCCTGGCGCTGGGAATCGTTGAAGTAGGCCGGCACCGTGATCACGGCTTCCGTGACGGGCTCTCCGAGGTAGTCCTCGGCGGTCTTCTTCATCTTGCGCAGCACTTCGGCGGAAACCTGCTGCGGCGCGATCTTCTCGCCGCGCACTTCAACCCAGGCGTCGCCGTTGTTCGCCTTGCCGATCTTGTAGGGCATGAGGCCGATGTCCTTCTGGACCTCGCCTTCCTCGAACTTGCGGCCGATGAGGCGCTTCACCGCGTAGATCGTGTTCTTCGCGTTGGTGACCGCCTGGCGCTTGGCCGGCGCGCCCACGAGGATCTCGCCGCTATCCGTATAGGCGACGACCGAAGGCGTGGTGCGCGCGCCTTCGCTGTTCTCGATGACCTTGGGCTTTCCGCCCTCCATGACCGCGACGCACGAGTTCGTCGTGCCGAGGTCGATACCGATGATCTTTGCCATGGTTGTCTCTTCTGGGTATGAATTCCGTTGTTCTGGACGTCGGGATTTCTCAGCGTGTTTTCAAGGGGAAGAAGGCTATTCCGCGCGCGATTTGGCCACCGTCACGAGGGCCGGCCGCAACACCCGGTCGTTGAGGAGGTAGCCCTTCTGGAGAACCGCGACCACCGTGTTGGGCTCCTGGTCGCTTTCCACCTGGCTGATGGCCTGGTGCTTGTGGGGATCGAACTTCTCGCCGGCCGGCGCGATGGCCACGATTGAGAACTTCTCGAAGACCCCATCGAGCTGCTTCGCGGTGATCTCGACACCTTCCTTGAACGATTCGATCGAGGTGTTCTCCACCGTCAAGGCCGCATCGAGGCTGTCCTTCACCGCGAGGAGCGCACCGGCGAAGCTTTCGAGTCCATAGCGGTGCGCCTTGGCGACATCTTCCGCGCCGCGACGGCGCACGTTCTCCGACTCAGCCTTCGCGCGCAGCCACTCGTCGCGCAGCTTCTCGACCTCCGCCAGGGCCGCCGCGAGATTCGATTCGAGCTCGGTGAGGCGCGGGTCGCCGCCCTCGGCGCCGGAACGGGGGGGTTGGGAGGCGGCCGGGGATCCGGCACCCGTGAAGTCTGCATCCGTCACAAAAAGTCCTTCCTTAACAATCAGTTACATAAGAACATGGGGATAACCCCATGGATTTCAAGTCTTTATTTCGGATCCCGCTTCGAAAAGAGCACCCAGCTCGTGATGAGCGTGAGGATGCTGTAGAGGATCGAGCCGATGAGGGCCGCCATGAACCCGTCCACGGCGAAGCCGTGCACGATCTCGGCCACGAGCCAGAACATGAGAGCGTTGATCACGAAGAGGAAGAGCCCGAGCGTGAGGATCGTGGCCGGCAGCGTGAGGATCACGAGCAGCGGCCGGATCACCGCGTTCACGAGGCCCAGCACGATGGCGGCGATCAGCGCCGCCCAGAAATCCGTGACGTGCACTCCGGGGTACATGTAGGCCACGAGCAGCAGCGCGGCCGCGTTCACGATCCAGCGAGCGATGTGCATCAGCATCAGAGGTTCTCCATTGTTATTTGCGTGAGGGCCGTCATCCAGGCGGGGGTGTCGTTCGTGGTAGGGATGTAATGGAACTCCTTGCCGCCCGATTTCCGGAATGTGTCCCGGCCTTCGATCGCGATTTCCTCGAGCGATTCGAGGCAGTCGGCCGCGAAGCCGGGGCAGATCACGTCCACGCGCCCGACGCCATCGCGACCGAGGGCCGCCAGTGTGTCGGACGTATACGGGGCCAGCCACTCGGCCCTGCCGAAGCGCGATTGGAACGTGACCACTGTACGCTTGTCGTTCCACCCCAGCTCGGTCGCGATCAGGCGCGCACTCTCCTTGCACTGGGACTCGTACGGATCGCCCGCGTCCACGACGGCTCGCGGCAATCCATGGAAGCTCATCACGAGGCGATCGGGGCGCCCGTGCTTCATCCAGTACTCGTTCACGTTCTTCGCGATGGCCCTGGCGTACATCGGATGCGCGTGGAAATCGCGAAGCACCCTGGCTTGCGGCGCGCCGCGCTTCTTTTCCGCTTTCGCGACCGCTTCCTCGACGCTCCCGGTCGTGCTCCCCGCGTACTGCGGATACATGGGGACTACGAGCACGCGCGTGCATTCTTTGGCGGCGAGCTCGGCGAATCCTTCCGCGATCGAGGGCCTGCCGTAGCGCATGGCGGCGATCACGGGGATGGGGCGCTTGAACTTCTCGCCGAGATAGCCGCGCAGGAGCTGCGCCTGCCTCACGTGATAGATGCGAAGCGGCGAGCCGTCCGGGCGCCAGATCGCCGCGTACTTCTTCGCGGTCTTCGCGGGGCGAAAGGGCAGCACCAGGAAATTGAGGATGAGCCACCACAGCGGCCGCGGAATCTGCACCACGCGCGGATCCCAGAGAAATTCGCGCAGGTATCGGCGCACGGCCGCGGGCGTGGGCGCTTCCGGAGTGCCGAGGTTCACGAGGAGCACGCCGTTCGCCTGCGCGCCCGCGCGCTCGCCCGCGGCAGCCATGGGTCAGTGCTGGGAGAGCGCGGAGGAGACGAGCTTCGCCGTCACGTCGACGATCGGGATCACGCGCTCGTAGGCCATGCGCGTGGGGCCGATCACGCCGACGGTTCCCACCACCTGCCCGTCGACTTCGTAGGGCGCCGTCACGATCGCGCACTCGTCCAGCGCCACGAGCTGCGATTCGCCGCCGATGAAGATCTTCACGCCTTCGGCGCGCTCGCTCACCTCGAGGATGTCGAGGAGCTGCGTCTTCCTCTCGAAAAGGTCGAAGAGCCGCCGCAGGCGGTGCATGTCGCCCGACAGGTCGTCCACCTCGAGGAGGTTGCGGCCGCCGGAGATCACGACGCTGTCGGCCGCGGGCTGGCGCATCGCATCGCTGCCGGTCTGGATCGCCGCCTGCATGAGTCCCGAGATGTCCTTGTGGAGATCCATCAGCTCGCTGCGCACCTTCTGGCGCAGCTGGTCGAACTCGAGGCCCGCGTAGTTCTGGTTGATGAAGTTGGAGGCCTCGACGAGCTGGGAAGGCGAATGGGTGCGGTCCGTCACGAGCACGCGGTTCTGCACTTCGCCATCGCTGGTGACGATGATGAGGAGGACCCGGCGCTCGGAAAGCCCGAAGAATTCCACGTGGCGCAGCACCGCGCCGCGGCGCCGGGGCGCCACCACGATGCCGGCGAAGTGCGTGAGGTCGGAAAGGAGCTGCGAGGCTGCCGTCACCACGCGATGCGGGTCGTCCGGCATGAGCTGCTCCTCGAGCTGCTGGCGCTCCATCTCTTCCATGGGGCGAACGGTGAGCAGCGTGTCCACGAAGAAACGGTATCCCTTGGGCGTGGGGATGCGTCCCGCCGAGGTGTGCGGGCTCGCGACGAAGCCCATCTCCTCGAGGTCCGCCATCACGTTGCGGATCGTGGCCGGCGAGAGCTCCAGGGTGGAAAAACGCGAGAGGGCCCGGGACCCGACGGGTTGCCCTTCGGCGATGTAACGCTCCACGAGGATCTTGAGGAGGCTTTGCGCGCGATCACTCAACATGGACTGATTCTACAGAAAACGATTCATGATTTAATGGTGTCCATGGCCCCCGCATTCAAGACGGCCGCCGTGGTCGGCAAGAGCGATGCGGCGAGCCTTCCCGACGTCCTCGAAGAACTCGTGGGCCTGCTTCGTTCGCGGGGGCTGTCGATCGTGATGGATCCGGCAACCGCGGGCGCCTCCCGCGCAAAATCCGATGCGACAGTCGCGCTCGAGAAAATGCCCGACGGCGCGGACATCGCGATCGTGCTGGGCGGCGACGGCTCGCTCATCTCGTGCGCGCGCCTCATGGCGGAGAAGGGCGTGCCCCTCGTCGGCATCAACCTCGGGCGCCTCGGTTTCCTCACCGACATTCCCTCCGACGGCATGAAGGCCGCGGTAGGCGCGATCCTCGACGGCAATTTCATTCCCGAACAGCGCACGATGCTCGCGGGCAACGTGCGGCGCGACGGCAAGGTCATCTGCTCGGCGCTCGCCTTCAACGACGTGGTCGTGAGCCGCGGCGCCATGGGCGCGATGATCGAGTTCTCGGTGACTGTGGATGGCGAATTCATGTTCTCGCTTCGCGCCGATGGCCTCATCGTGGCCACGCCCACGGGTTCGACCGCGTACGCGCTGTCGTCCGGCGGCCCGATCCTGCATCCGGCGCTCCAGGCGCTGGCCCTCGTGCCGATCTCGCCCCACACGATGTCGAATCGGCCTGTCGCGATCCGCGGCACCTCGAAGGTCGAGATCACGCTGGAGCGCGGCGCCGATGCGCGCGCGAACTTCGACGTGCAAGCGCACTGCCAGCTCGAGCCCGCCGACGTGGTGTCCGTGTCCGCGGCGTTGAGGCCCGTGACGCTCCTGCATCCCAAGGGCTACAGCTACTTTTCCATGCTGCGCCAGAAGCTGCGCTGGAACGAGCGCACGTCGTAGGTCCGTAGATGCTGCGAGCCCTCTCAATCCGCGATTACGTGATCGTCGAGCGGCTCGATCTGGAGCTTGCCGGCGGATTTACGGCGCTTACCGGCGAGACGGGCGCCGGCAAGTCCATCCTCATCGACGC
>Ga0070731_10001765_pt1 | contig 21711 bp, 17 predicted proteins | sample Coa_R1_2_FD_66448 | JGI IMG/M metagenome (GOLD analysis project Ga0070731, IMG submission 66448) | Surface soil microbial communities from Centralia Pennsylvania, which are recovering from an underground coalmine fire - Coalmine... | ecosystem: Environmental > Terrestrial > Soil > Unclassified ... | reverse complement strand
TTTCCACATTTTTTATTTTTTGAATTCCAGGTATTGCTCCATCCAAGCCGGATCATTATCTTTTTAGTTGCCCACCGTATAACCCGGCTGAGCAATCAAAATCAATCCTTCCTGTGCGGGCCGTCGCCATGGTTCTTAACATTAAGGTAACATTGCCATAACATTGGGGTCATTACACAAGTCTTCTTTTGCAGGATATTCTTAAATCAATCAAAACTATTTATGAAAAGGATAATTGGCTCAGGAAGTCTGTATTTTTCTATTCTGCTTTTTGCTTTTTCGATTTCATTTACTCCCGTAAAAGCGCAGTCTCTTTTAAATTCGGATTCAGCTTTTAAGGCGGCTGTCCCCAATTCGGGCAGGATCTGGGGTTATGTTTTCGGTGATTTTTATTATAAAGGACATGCCGATTCCTTGAACAGGGGAGGGGCCAATCAATATACCGGAATTCCCACCGGAAGAAATGCATTCCAGTTCCGTCGTCTTTATCTCGGTTATGACTATAATATCTCAAATAAGTTTTCCACAGAATTGTTGTTGGCTGCCGAAGACAACTTTCCTGCATTCAACCCTCCATCATCGAATGCAGCAAGCGGCGACCAGTTGTTGAATAACAAAGAGACTTTTTTTATTAAACTGGCAAATATCCGGTGGAAAAATGTCTGGAAAGGAACGGACCTTGTCATTGGCGAACAGGCTACACCCACTTATGTGGCCATGTCAGAAAGAATTTGGAACTATCGCTCCATAGAAAGAACAATTACCGATGTACGCCGAACCCCCTCCTACGACATGGGCGCAGGTTTGCAGGGCGTGTTCGATCCTGCGACAAGAAATTTTGGATACAACCTGTTGGTTGCGACAGGCAATAGCGACAAACCGGCGAGCAACAGTTTTAAATGGTTTTATGGAGATATCTATTATTGGTTTCTTAATAAAAAACTGGTTGTTGACCTGTATGCGGATTACGAGCGCTTAAACTGGTCATCAACCTGGCACCATGACCGCCAGATGCTGAAAGGTTTTGTCTCGTACAATACACAGGCTTTAACAATAGGCGTGGAAGGTTATGTCAATACCTTGAGAAATGATACGAGGGCTTATTTGGGTGGTGGAAATGGCTCTGACACGATTAATACGGCTGCACGCGGCATTTCCTTTTTTGTACACGGTGATATCGTTCCCAATAAGCTTAGGTTTTTCGCAAGAGTGGATACCTATAATCCCAATAAGAATGTCGGCTCTGATTCAGCTTATGCAGCGCTTTCTTCCCCCAGTGGATATGGTACAGGCTCGTACAAGGCAACCTACAACAATACCGGGGCTGTGGCTAGTGTAACTTCTCTCGGCGATATAACTTCAAAAGAAACTTTTTTTACCATCGGTTTAGATTTCACGCCATATAAAGATGTACACTTTGAGCCCAATATCTGGTATAATCATTACAAATCTCAGCTGGCCACCGTTCCCGGGATGTCAGCAGGAAATTCAGATGCGAATTCTGATATCGTCTACCGAATGACCTTTTTCTTTGTCTTTGGTAAACATTATAAAAATACTTATAACCAGTTTTAATTCAAAAGTATAATGAAAAAGAATCTCCTAACGCTCAAGAATTCAATATCAGCAACCTTTATTATCGTCGCTTTAAGTTTTGCTTCATGCGGGGGAAGCGGGGGTTCGGGTAGCGGATCAGACAGCACCTCATCATCATCTTCCAATGATGCATTGATTGGTGCGGGAAGTTCATTTGACAATCCTTTATTTTCAAAAATGTTTTCCGAGTATAACAAAGCAAATGGATTGAAAGTAAATTACCAGTCCGTTGGCTCAGGTGCCGGTATTTCTCAACTTACCAATAAGACGGTTGACTTCGGCGCCTCGGACGCGCCCATGAATGGCAAACAGGATTCAGCATTGTCTGCCCCGGCCTTGCACATTCCAGTGACCGCGGGCGCCGTGGTGCTCAGTTATAATCTTCCTGAAGTAAAAGACACTCTGTTATTGACGCCTTCCGTCATTGCGGATATCTTTCTGGGAAAAATCACCAAGTGGGATGATGGGAAAATTGCTGCAATCAATAAAGGAGTTAAACTTCCCTCCACATCAATCGTGATTGCGCATCGCTCTGACGGAAGCGGAACAACAAATATTTTTACCACCTACCTTTCAAAGGTGAGCGGGGAATGGAGCTCCAAAGTGGGGAAGGGTTCTGCAGTCAATTGGCCGGTAGGCTTAGGGGGCAAAGGCAATGAAGGTGTTGCCGGCAGCGTAAAGCAGACGCCGGGGGCCATCGGATATATTGAACTTGCTTATGCCATCCAGAACAATATGGCCTACGCAAAAGTGCAGAATAAATCGGGCAACTTTATTACGCCCACGATTGCCAGTGTTACTGCTGCTGCAAACATCACGATTCCTGCAGATTCAAAAATTTCTCTTACCAATACCGATGCTCCTGATGGCTATCCCATTTCCAGCCTGTCCTGGGTGTTGATTTATAAAGAACAAAAATATGGCGATCGTTCTGCCGACAGAGCAACTAAATTATTAAAGTTGATCTCCTGGGTGATCCATGATGGGCAGCAGTTCAGCAGTGCTTTAAATTACGCTCCGCTTTCTCCCAACGCGGTAAATGTCGGAGATGCCATTTTAAAATCTGCAACCTATGACGGCAAACCGATTTTGCCATAAAAGAACCAAAGCAGGGAAGTCAAAAATGCCCGGAGGAGTTTTCCTCCTGACTTTCGGACCCTCCGGTTAAAAAATTTTATATGGATACTCCTGTTGAACACGATTTACTTACCCGCAGTTCGGAAATCCCGATGCGGGTAATTAATTCGGCAAAAACATCGGAAGTGGTTAATACGATCAAAAGGATCAAGCGTTCTTATCGGCAGATACGAACGGAAAATGTTTTTAAAAAAACATTGATAATAATGGGTCTGGCGATGGTGATTTTGGTCTTTGGTATAATGCTTACGCTAATTGTTGAATCAATTCCTTCCATAAAAGCGCTGGGATTAAAATATCTCTGGGGGAAAACATGGGATCCCGTTCAGGATATATACGGGGCATTTCCTTTTTTGCTGGGAACCCTGCTCTCATCTTTTCTTGCTTTAATCATTTCTATTCCATTTTCATTTGGCGTGGCCGTTTTTCTGGGAGAATATTATCCCAAAGGGTGGCTTTCGGATTTTTTGAAGAATACTGTTGAATTGATAGCTGCTGTTCCTTCCGTAATTTATGGTTTCTGGGGGCTGGCCGTTTTGGTGCCCATCGTGAGAAGTTTTGAAACCAGGATTGGTGTGGAACCGGTGGGCGTTGGTATTTTCAGTTCAGCACTCATATTGGCCGTGATGATCATTCCTTATGCGGCATCACTTGGCCGGTCAATGATACAAATGGTTCCTTCACAATTAAAAGAGGGCGCGTATTCATTGGGGGCAACGAGATGGGAAGTAATTCGCAGTGTAATTTTTCCATACACAAAATCGGGATTGTTCGCAGGAATTTTATTGTCTCTTGGCCGCGCACTGGGTGAAACCATGGCGGTGACAATGGTAATCGGTAACACGAGCATCATTCCGAAAAATATTTTTGCTCCGGGTAATACCATGGCCAGTGTGATTGCCAATGAATTTACCGAAGCGGACAAACCGGTTTATTTATCTGCATTGATAGAATTGGGACTGGTATTGTTCCTGGTTACGGTTGTTATCAATATGATCGGAAAGAAAATAATAAGTCGTTTTACAAACGAATAACTGATGAATACACTTGTAAAATACAGAATAGGCAAGAGTGCTGCATTCAAAACGCTCACGATCGTCCTGGCATTTGCCTGTGTATTGCCGCTGGTAGCCATTTTACTGTATATTATTCGTGCGGGAATTACAAAAATAAACTGGCATTTTTTGGTGAACATTCCAAAACCTGTCGGGGAAAGCGGCGGAGGTATCGCCAATGCATTACTTGGTAGCATGATTATTATCGGTGTGGCTGCGCTCATCGCAATCCCAATCGGTATTTTATGCGGCATTTATCTTAATGAGTATAAGAAAAGCAAACTCGCATACTGGAGCCGGTTGAGCGTCGATATTTTACAAGGCGTTCCGTCAATCGTTATTGGAATCGTGGCCTACTTCTGGCTGGTAAAACCCCTGGGCGGATTTTCTGCCTTATCGGGTAGCGTTGCCTTGGCGATCATGATGTTACCGATCATCATCCGTTCCACTGAAGAAACCCTAAAACTTCTTCCCGATTCATTAAAAGAAGCTGCATTCGCACTGGGAATGCCATTTCACCGGGTGATATTAAAAGTGATCGTTCCCTGTGGCATCAGCGGAATATTATCCGGAGTGATTCTTTCTGTCGCAAGAATTGCGGGGGAAACTGCACCGCTTTTATTTACTGCATTTGGAAACCCATACATTTCAACAAATGTGACCAAGCCCATGCAGAGTTTACCCCTGCTCATTTTCAACTATGCAACCAGTCCCTATAACGACTGGCATGATCTGGCCTGGGGGGCCTCGCTCATTTTATTATTATGGGTGTTATTGCTAAACATTATCACAAAGCTCACAACAAGAAGATGGAGAGTACAATTATAAGAAGTAAAAATTTCAATGCATATTTTGGCGTGAACCATGTTGTCAAAGATGTGAACATTGAAATTCCGAAAAATCATGTTATCGCAGTGATGGGCCCTTCCGGTTGCGGCAAGACAACTTATCTGCGCTGCATCAACCGCATGCACGAATTGATTCCCGGGGCTACCTGCAATGGTGAAATGGCATTGAATAACGAAGACGTATACAGCATGCACCCGATTTTTGTCCGGTTAAAAATCGGGATGGTTTTTCAAAGACCAAATCCGTTCCCCAACCTAAGCATATATGACAATGTTATTGCAGGCTATAAACTGAATGGAATAAAATTGCCAAAAGCAGAAAAAGACAATGTTGTAGAAAGATCGCTTACCCGCGCCGCGTTATGGAAAGAAGTGAAGGATTCGTTGCATAAAAAAGGAACATTTTTATCCGGCGGACAACAACAAAGATTATGCATTGCACGTGCCATCGCCATGGAGCCGGAAGTATTGTTGCTCGATGAGCCCACTTCCGCGCTTGATCCGATCTCCACGTCGAGCGTGGAAGACCTGTTGCATGAGTTAAAAGCAAACTACACGCTGGTGATTGTTACACACAATATGCAGCAGGCAGCGCGTGTCAGCGACCGGACGGCATTTTTTTATTTGGGAGAACTGGTCGAATACGATGACACAAAAAAAATGTTCACTAACCCGAGAGACAACAGAACACAAAATTATATTACGGGAAGGTTCAGTTAATGGGACGAAGCTGACCATGAGCACATGGCTCGTCAGGGTTATTGTTTAATTCTTAAATTGAGCGACTAACAAATTTTTCATGGCACAATTAGAAGTACAACTGGGACTGTTAAAACAAGAGGTTATCAACATGTGGAGCCTTGTGCGTTCGCAACTGATAAAAGCGCAAACTTCATTGATCAATTTTGATAAAGACCTTGCGCGCGAAGTGATTTTAAAAGAAAGAAGGGTGAATGGCTATGAACTCAAGATTGACCGTGATTGCGAAAATATTTTTGCTTTACTGACTCCTGTTGCCATTGATCTTCGCTTTGTGCTGGCGGTTCTAAAAATCAATTCCAATCTTGAACGAATCGGGGATATCGCCGAAGGCGTTGCGAAATATATTGTGAGAACCGGGCAGCCTTTTAAGCCGCAATTATTGGAAGCAACAAAACTCACGGTCATGTACGAAGGCTCGATCAATATTTTGCAGGATACCCTTATCGCTTTTGAAAATGAAGACACGATTCTGGCACGCAGCGTTTTTAAGAAAGACGAATTCTTGGATGACATCAACCTGGATGCGAATAACCTCATTGAAAATTACCTGAAAGAAAACCCGGGAGACATTGACCAGGCCTTGTATGCCTTGTCAATCATCCGCAAACTGGAGCGCGTCGGCGATCAGTCGAAAAATATTTCTGAAGAAATCATTTTTTACCTCGAGGCAAAAGTCCTCAAACACAAACACTCTCACTAATAATGTTATCATAACCTTTGAGTAAAGATTGCGTAATACCCAGGCGGTAATTTGCAGCCGTTCAAGGCAGTAGTTAGCCATGGTTTTGTAGATCAGGAAATCCAAATTTTCTCATGCAGCGCCACTTCATATTTATGACGGTGGCTTTTTTGTCGGTGGTATTGATAAACCTGAAAGCATAATCCATGTTCATAGCAAAAACACTCCCTAAACATTTTCCAATTCCCAGGCCAGGGGCTTAAAAAAAGAAAATACATTTGACCGTGAACATCCGGATCGAATGCTCAAAGCGAATGCAATTCCTTTTGCTAACCGAAGTTCATGTGTTCACCATGCAAATTCGGGGTAATTCAATTTCGACGCCGATTCCCTGTTATTGCGCTGCATGAGAAAACTAATGATTGCTTCTGTTGAATATTCGGGTGAAAAATCAATTTTATTTGTATTGCCGACCCAGTGAGCAAATCTGTTTGAAAAATTCTCATCGAGTGTATTGATCTTTTGCACGCCCATCGCTTCCAGGGCACTTGCGTTGCAAAGTTGTTCGTATTGCCCTTTGATGGGAATAACAAGCAATTTTTTCCCGAGCGACAATGCTTCTGCCGGTGTTTCAAAACCCGAGTTGGTGATGATTCCGTGGCAACTGATGAGACTTTTATTAAATGCATCCTTGTCGACAGGAATAAAAGAAATATTATGCTTTTTGCCCGCTTGTCTGATTTCTTTGGAAAAAACTTCAAACTGAAAATCTTTGACGGCGGACAGATAACTGCTCACCACCCGGTCACTGAAAGAAGGCAGATAAACGCTGATATGACCTTTGTCCTTTCTTTCAGCCAGCAGAATATTTTTTTTGATGATGGGTGGTAAAATGAAATCATCATAACATTTAAAATGAAGTCCGATATATTGTGAAGCGCGTGCATAATTGTGGAGGATAAATTCTCCGAGTAAACTTTTATTTTTTGGACGTGGAACCTGTTTTGACTGGAAACTTGCCTGGTGCCCGAAATTGACCGAGGGGATTTTTTTTATTGCACATGCCAGAGAAGTAATGCATTCAAAATCGTTTACAACCAGATCATATTTTTCAACAGGCAGATCTTTTGCTTCTTTGAGCACGCGCAAAGGCGCAAATTTTTTTACCGTCTGCAGATAATTCAAACTCCCGCTGTTTCCATAAAAAAAACAGACTCCTTTGCTCCGGTATTTCACCGGTGCATCCAAGGGTAATGTGCTGTTGGCACCGCTTAAAAAAAGATCAACTTCCCCATATTGTTTCAGGTGCGGCAATATTTCCATTGCCCTGCTGATGTGTCCGTTTCCGGTTGCCTGAACGGCATAAAATATTTTCATAAGTTAAAAAAATTAAATGGCCAATGAGTTAATATAAAAACTGATTTCGTCCGTAATTACATTCAGCTCCTGCCTGTTTTCTGTTTTTTGCACCGCAGGAAATTGTTTGGCGTCATATTCCGCAATTTTCCATTCGCTTTGGGAATATTCAAGCGCGGTCAGGTGTTCGACCCAATCACCCGAATTGAGATAAACAACTTCACCATCCTTTGTCCTGATAATTCTTTTTTGTGGTTGATGAATATGTCCGCAGATCACGTAGTCATATTTTTTTTTGATCGCGAGCTCGGCGGCTATGGTTTCAAAATCGTTTATTTTACTCACGGCTTTGTTTACGCCACTCATTACTTTTTTCGAGATGGAAATTTTTTCGCCGCCGACACATTTTGATATGAAATTGATGAAACGGTTAAACATGATCAGCAACATGTATCCTTTACTGCCGAGTTTGGCAATTATTTTTGCACCGCCCTTTGTCGTGTTATCAAAGACATCCCCATGAAATATCCAAGTCATCCTGTTATCGATGTCAAGAACCAGTTTGTCGGTGAGCGTAAAATTGCCAATTTGCAGATCGCAGTAACGGCGCAGCATTTCATCGTGATTGCCCGTGATGTAAAAAACGCGCGTTCCGTTGGTCATCATCTGCATAATTTCTTTCAACACCAGGATATGTGAAGAAGGAAAAAAATGTTTGTTGAATTGCCATCCGTCGATGATGTCGCCGTTAAGAATAAGTATGTTCGGAGAAATACTTTGGAGATAATTTACCAGCTCCTTTGCGTGACAGCCGTAAGTTCCAAGATGAACATCGGAGATCACAGCCACATCGAGGGAACGTTTTTCCATGTAGAATGGTTTGTCAAAGCTCTATAACAGATATTACCCGAACTTTATCCCCACGTTAAGAAATTGTATGCTCTGCATGAATTATTTATTAACTGGTTATGCTTTCTTTGCAGCTTATTTAACCGGATGCTTTTATGAAAGAAAATGTTGTTTCCGATAACAGGCAGTTTTTTTTCGGATTCTTTTTACTGATGATCGCGATGGTCATCTTGCTGGTGGTTTATTCAAAAGCGGATTCTTTCATGATGTTTAATGGATATCATTCAAAAGCACTGGATTATTTTTTTATCGTTTATACCAATGTCGGTGATGGCCTATTTAGTATAGGCATCGCCGTTATTTTATTTTTTTACCGGCGATTCCTTACCGGCATTGACATTGTCATTGCCTTCTTGTTGTCAGGGGGAGTGGTGCAATTGCTCAAGTACTTTTTTCCCATGGCACGCCCGAGCGTTTTTTTGGCGAATGCGCATTACAGCCATTTTATTGAGCATGTAACGCTGACAGGGCACGCGAGCTTTCCTTCCGGACATTCGGCTTCTGCATTTGCATTGGCAACACTGTTATCTTTGTTCGATAAAAATAAGAACAGAAGTTACTGGTATTTGGCCGCGGCTGCGCTTGTTGGTTATTCAAGAATTTATCTTGGTCAGCATTTTTTGCAGGATGTTTTCTGGGGAAGTGTGGATGGATTTGTTTCGGCCCTGATCATATGGTCAGCCAGCAGGAAGTGGCGGGTGGCAAACAGGCAGACCACTGGATTTGGGAAGGATAACCGCTGAACGGATTTCAACACAACGACGCGCGGGTGGATTCGCTAAGCGGCTTTCAATAAAAGAACCTGGAATAATGAAGCCGGCACCTAACAGGGAAGCATAAATGAATATTGATTTGCGGAAATTCGCTTTAATTTGTGTAATTCGAGTTAAATGATCAACAAGAAAAAATTAGTGATTGTTTTGCCTGCCTACAACGCCGCGCTGACGTTAGCGCAGACCTATATGGAAATACCTTTTGATATTGTTGACGAAGTGATCCTGGTTGATGACAACAGCAATGACAAAACCGTGGAAGTAGCCCATGCGCTTGGCATTTCGCATATAATCAAACACGACGAAAACCGGGGTTATGGCGGCAATCAAAAAACCTGTTACAACAAAGCACTGGAAATGGGGGGGGATATTATTATTATGCTCCACCCGGATTATCAATACACGCCGAAGCTGATCCCGTCAATGGCCTATTTGATCGCCAACAACGTTTACCAGGTTGTGCTCGGCTCGCGAACGCTTGGCAAGGGAGCTTTGCAGGGCGGCATGCCGTTATACAAATATATTTCAAACCGGGCACTGACTTTTTTTGAGAATGTGATGCTGCGGCAAAAGGTAGCGGAATATCACACCGGTTATCGCGCATTTTCCCGAGAGGTTTTGCAGCGGATCAATTACGAGGTCAATTCAGAGGATTTTGTCTTTGATAATGAAATGCTTTCGCAAATCATTTATCTCGGTTACGAAATTGCGGAGATAACCTGTCCAACGCATTATTTTGAGGAGGCATCGAGCATTAATCTCAGCAGAAGCATTACCTATGGATTGGGTGTTTTGCGTGTTTCCATTGTGCATCGTTTGTGCAAATGGGGATTGTTGAAAAGGAAAATGTACCAAGAGGTGAAAGGAAAAAACGGGTGAGGGGCAGGATCAGGGATTAACGTGTGCCGGGTAATAAATAATTTAACAGGATGTAATGACTTGTGTAAATCGTAAATCATACTTCGAAAATCAGGCGCCAGATGGGGTTAAGTAAAAAAAATATCATCGTGATCATTGCTGCGCTTGCAGCCATTTTTTTTATTCCTTTTCTTGGAAAGGTTCATTTGTTTGATTGGGATGAAATTAATTTTGCCGAATGCTCGCGCGAAATGCTCAAGTTGCATGATTACAGTCGTGTCTACATCAATTTCAAACCGTTTTGGGAAAAGCCGCCGATGTTTTTCTGGCTGCAAAGTACAGCAATGAAGGTATTCGGTGTTGGGGAATTTGCATCGCGCCTGCCAAATGCAGTATGCGGGATTGCCACATTGATCGTTGTTTTTTTATGCGGGACAAAAATTTACGACAAAAAATTCGGCGTATTGTGGGCGCTGGCTTACGGGGGCTCGCTTTTCCCGAACATGTATTTTAAATCGGGAATTATTGATCCCTGGTTTAATTTATTCACTTTTCTTTCTTTGTATTATTTCATTTTATATCACTGGAAAAGGAATGGATTTGATAAAGCAGGATTGCAAAAAAGGCCAATGTATTATGTGACGGGGTCGGCCATTTTTATGGGGCTTGCGATCTTAACCAAAGGACAGGTTGCCTTAATGGTCTTTTTATTATCGCTTGGCGTTTATTTCATTTACAACCGGTTTCGTTTTTTTTTCAACTGGTGGCATGCCATTTTATTTTTGGTGATCGCCACTGCCGTTACCTGCACGTGGTATGGATACGAGACATTAAAAAACGGACCCTGGTTTATTGAAGAGTTTTTGAAATACCAGTATCGTCTGTTCTCCACGCATGATGCAGGCCAAAAAGGTTTTTGGGGATATCATTACGTGGTCTTGCTGATCGGATGTTTCCCGGCTTCTTTAATTGCCATTCCATCTTTTTTTAAAAATAATTACAGCAGTCGTTTTGATAAAGATTTTAAAAAGTGGATGCTCATCCTATTTTGGGTGGTTACGGTATTATTTACCATTGTGCAATCGCGGATCATTCATTATTCGGCCCTGGCGTGGTTTCCGCTGACATTTCTCGCTGCTTATACGGTATACAAATGGGAGTTGAAAGAAATGGCCTACAAAAAATATGTTGCAGTATTTATTGGTATTCTCGGCGGCATCATTGCCATATTATTGCTGGCCGTTCCATTGCTGGCCATGAATATTACCAAACTGATTCCTTATGTTGATGATGCATTTGCCCAGGCCAACATGCGCGCAGACGTCCACTGGAGCGGATGGGAAGGGATCGTTGGATTGATATTGGTGGTCGCGACCGTTGCCGGAATAATTAGATTAAAAAAACACGATTTTCAGCAGGCAGCGTGGATATTGTTCGGCGGAACAGCGATCGTCATTTTCTTAGCGACGGTTATCATTGTGCCGAAAGTTGAACAATATTCACAGGGCGCGGCCATTGATTTTTTTATCCGGCGGCAGGGTGAAGATTGTTATGTAAACACACTTGGTTATTACAGTTATGCCCAATTATTTTATACACAGAAAGAAAAACCAACCAACCCAAATTCTTACAACGAAGAATGGCTGCTTACCGGCAATATAGACAAGCCGGCATATTTTGTTTCAAAGGTTGACCGCATCGAGTCCTATAAAAAATACACCGCGCTGAAGGAATTGTACAGAAAAAATGGTTTCATTTTTCTGAAAAGGGAGATGCCGGATAAATAAATGAACTTGTTTCTATTTTTTCTTCCCTCCGAAAAACCGCAGTACTTTACTGATGATTTTATCATTCGCTCCCAGCCTTCCTTTTATTTCCGTGTAGGCGGCAACCATGGCGTTGTCTATTTTCACCATTAATTTTTTGTTGGCTTCACCCGGTCGTGCCTGGTAATAGGTTGCCCGTCGAAATGGTTTGTCTTCTATGGAATAATAATACAAAGCAATTGACCTTCTGAATTGACCTTCCGGACAGGTCATTGGTTCGGGATGACCATGATATGAATCTGCATCCGTATTAAAAATTACACAGCGATTAAAAACAGGAAGCACTTTTACTTCGCAGGCTTTCATTTTTTTATCCCACAGCTCTAATTTTCCTCCCCATTCTTCTTTCCACCCCTTATTTAAATAAACAAGAACGTTAACCCGACGTTGCCAGTTGCGATGATGCGGATGCACAGTAAAGTCTGCATGAATATTTAAGAATCCGCCTTTGGTTGACTGATGAATGCCGCCACCTTCGAGATGATCATCTTTTTGCAGGTTTTTTATCCCGGTTAAAGTGCTGAGAAAAGCTAAAAATTCCGGCGAATTCAATTCGTTAATCGTTGATTTGATCGCGTCGGGCAACATATCCAGTTTATTAAGACCTTTCTTTTTTTCGTTGTAGTGCGTGTAATTGATCCAGCCCTCCGATTCATTCAATTTGTTGAATGCACCGACGCACTCATCGAGCGCTTCAGGATTCAAAAAATTTTCAAGCACGATATGGGCATAAGGATTTGCCTGTTGATATTGCTTACTCAATTCCGGAAGCCTGGCATTCCATTTCGCGTAATCAAAAATTTGCGTAGTTGTCTGCACTGTAAAAAAATTAAGCTGCAAATATAAGTTAGTTTTTAGTTTGAAGTTTGTGGACGGCAGTTCTGAAATGCCATCACGCTGGCGAAATAAAAAAAGACGCATTATTCACGATCAGCCGTTCACCCTAATCCCGCTTCGATTCCAAGGTAAATCCAATGGTAGTCCCGACATCAGGGGTGCTGCGCACATGTATGCGTTGATTGTGCGCTTCAATAATGTGTTTGCAGATGGCAAGACCCAGACCCGTGCCTCCCTTGTCCCGGCTGCGCGCTGCGTCGGTTCTGTAAAAGCGTTCGAATATGCGCGGCAAATGTTCTTCATCAATTCCGATTCCATCATCACTGATCTCGATGAGCACATGATCATTGTCCGTTTTATAGATGCTTGCCATAATGGAGCCATTCGTTCTTCCATATTTATTGGCATTTTCAATCAGATTCAAAAAAACCATCCTGATTTTTTCCTTATCAGCAAAAACAGTCATCGGGAACTCGCATCCTTTTTTAATAAAAGGCTGAATTTGCTTCTCGTTAACCTTTATGTAAAGTGATTCAAACACTTCCTTGATCAAATCCTGGATAATAAAATTCTGTTTATATAACAATTGTTCGCCTCTTTCTAATTTTGAAATTTCATCGAGGTCATTCATCAGGTTGGCCAGCCTGTCCACATTTTTAGCAGTATTCTCCAAAAATTTTTTACTCACGTCCGGGTCCTCCATGGCACCGCCAAGTAAAGTATCCACATAACCCTGTATCGCGAATATTGGGGTTTTGAATTCATGGGCAAGATTTTGCAAAAATTCTTTCCGGTATGCTTCATTTTGTTTCAGCAGGGCAATTTCTTCATTCTGTCTTTCACCCCATTTTTCAACGTCTTCGGCAACCTCATCAATGCTTTTTTGGGGGAGAATATATTTAAAATACATTTCTTCCCGCTTGGTGGCCTTTGTCTGATGAATGAGCTTGTAAATGATCTTTATCTTTCTGTAAATGAATTGCTCCAGCGTAAAAGAAACCAAAAAATAGCTTCCGATGAGCACGATGAATAGCGCTGCCAGGGCAATCTCCCATTTGGAAGTAAGAAAATAAATGCTCGCTGCAATGGGTATGGATAAAATTATGGCGGTGAATGCGGAGATCTGCCGGGGTGATAAATTTTTTGTGGATAACATCAGGAGAACTATTTCACAAATTTCAGCCAATTACCTGAATTGGAAAAAACAAAACAAATTAATCCCTGCTACAGGCTGAATTTATATCCGACTCCTTTTACGGTAGTAATGCAATCGAGCCCTAATTTCTGCCTGACCTTCCGGATATGCACATCTATCGTTCGGTCACCAACAATAACGTCATTTCCCCAAACCTGGTTCAATATTTCATTTCGTAAAAAAACCCTTCCCGGTCGCGACGCAAGCAGGTATAACAATTCAAATTCTTTTTTGGCCAGGGTCACATCTTTATCTTCCACAACCACTTCAAACTTGTCGGGGTCGATTGTCAGGTTCTCGATTTTTAGAATTTTACCTTCCGGCTCTGAGTTTACTCTTCTGAATAAGGCATTCACCCGGCTTACCAATACTTTCGGGCTGATCGGTTTACTCACGTAGTCATCAGCGCCGGTTTCCAGACCTTTTATGTGCGAGCCCTCATCATTCAAAGCAGTCAAAAAGACGATCAGCGTATTCTTGAATGCCGGTTGTGACCGCAGTATTTCACACACTTCATCCCCGGTTTTTTTGGGCATCATAATGTCCAGGATGATCAGGTCGGGTTTATTATTTTTGGCTTTTGTTAGCGCCTCTTCGCCGTCCTTGGCTGTAATCACATCATATCCTTCCTTATTCAAATTGTATTGAAGTATCTCCAAAATATCCGGTTCGTCATCTGCGATCAATATCTTTTTACCTTTTGCAAACATGTAAAAATTTTTGCAAAACTACTTTAAATAAAAGTGGCATGGGGGAAGCCCTGCCCGACTTTACAATTTGATAATATAAAAATAATGGCAGTTTTTTGTTAAACCATGTGTTGGCATCTCCGGGCAGGCCGGTAATCACGATGGTGAGCGGTTAAAAACCGCACATTCCAAAAATCCTCTCGATGGGTATACGCCCCGATCAGCATCAAAAAGCAACCAATTCACTTGATAAATAGTCTTTTACTTCAGTGCAATATGATACTTATTGCATCCTTTTTGCGTTAAACACAGTCAATCATAGTATTTTTGTGAACCAGGAAATGGAAGAATGAGATATTTTATGACGAAATCTTTACCTCTGCGATTGGTATTTACTGTTCTTGCGCTGAACAACTTGTTGATGATTGAAGCCCAGTCGACTTCTTACCCGTATAAAATAGCGCAGGAAAGAATATTGTGGCATGACAACATTGCCAAACAACAGAAGCGACTCGTTATTCCGAATACGGATTCGGTTAATGTGTCAAAGGACGCGGGTGTAAATAAACTCGTTGCTGAGTCAATGCTCAGGCGGGTTGATAAGCTGGAGCAGCAAATCGAATTGGATACTGCGATCAGCGGGCAGGTCAAAACCAAATACCTGCGATCTATGGAGTCTTTGGTTATGGGTTTTGCTGACAACTACAACAAAAGGGATTTTTCTCCCTCAATCGCCCCTGCACTCATCAACGCATATGTTGCCTGCATACAATTGGACAGACAGAATAAAAGTATCCAGCCAATAGTTGAAGCGAACGCTTATGCCGTAGGAAAAATTTTAGTGGAATGTTTCTTGTATCCGACAGAAAATCCTGGCATTCGCCCCTCACGGGATTTGCTCGTCAAAAAATACTGTGAGATGCATCCCGATGAAATTTTCAGTGTGCTTAGCGGCAATCCTTATTATTCTTTTGCTGACAGTTTGATCATCATCGCTGGTCACAGAAATATCCGCCAGTTGTATGATTATGCTTCGGCACGAACCACCCTTTCAGCCAGAATGCGCAGCAGCAAAGACCCGCTCGTGCATACGGTTGCAGAAGTGGCAACAAGCCGGAGCGGACAATTGTATTTTCCATTTCTTGATAATTTGATAAAAGGAAAAATTACCATCGAAGATATTGACCGGGTAAAGAACGACGGATTTAATTATTATCGCCTGCTTGTAAAAACAAGGTTGGATTACGCAGAAAGAGTTCTTCAAAAAGACACAGCATTGGAAATGGCGGCATTAACACAAATGTTGCGCGGTAAGGCGATTGAAATTTTTATCAATGAGATTAATGCGCTTCACGATAAACCGGACCCTGTTCGTTTTAAGATCCTTGAACCATTGACTCCGGAAGAATTATATTATTTGGCAGTCCTGAGCGAAGATGAAATTTATACCTCAAGTTATGTGCGCGGTGTCTATCCTGCCATTTTTCAACACATGAAAATTCCCCGCGGTGACAGCCTGATCATGATGGTACATGCGGATTATTTCCGGAAGTTTATTAAGATGGCTGCTGCTTACAACACCATCGATAATTTTTTAGGTACGATGGACAAAGAAAATGCGAACACGGTTATGAAAGCATTTATCATCGGGCTTGAAAAAGCAAATGAAGAAGATGCGGTTGATGTTGCTGATTCCTACAGCAGCATTTTTGATAAGAATCCGCCGCTGGCAAAATTTGTATTGAACGCCGTAAAGTGGAATTACGCAAAAAATCTGAAGAATGATAATAAAAAAGGGATCATCATTTACAACCTGCTAAAGACATTATTTGAATCTGCAGACACAACAAAAAAAATTGATCTTTCCAGGGAACTGGGGATTCCCCCAATTTATACGATTGATTATAATTCTTTAAAGGACAGCAGCGGAAGAGTTATCCAGGAAGCCTTTTTTTACGGCAATGATGAAGACAAGGACGGACAAACCTCCTTTGCTGATTTCATGGCGTTATTTCGCGGGAAACCGGTCTGGAAAATTGCAGAAAACCCCCAGTGGGTAAGCATAACTTCCACAAAAGGAAAACCCGTGTTTATTTTTGCCAACAAACCGCTCAATGGTGAAAATGATCCGGATGAAAAGGCACAGGATGATCTCGGCGCTTACCTGGAAGCACATCACATGCAGCCCACCATTTATATTCATCGCGGCCATAGTTATCATGTTTCATCAACGTTAAAACGCATTCAGCCAACAGCACGGATAGTAATTCTAGGTTCCTGCGGCGGCTACAATAACCTGAGTGAGGTACTGAAAATAAGTAATGATGCGCACATCATCTCATCCAAACAAACCGGCACGCGCACCGTGAATGAACCCATTCTGCAGGAAATAAATAACACATTAATCTCCGGAAAAAATATCAACTGGATAAATATGTGGAAGGAATTAAGTTTTAGGTTCCGCAACGATGCAGTAGCCCGTGACAGGTTCGATGATTACATTCCTCCATACAAGAACCTCGGCGCAATTTTTATTAAAGCTTACCGAAAAGCAATGGGAAACTGATTGCAGGTTTTGGTCATTGCAGCAGTTTACCGTCAGCATCTCCGGGAAAATAACCGCATCATGTAACTGATATTATTTTTTGTTCGGGTCAGCCGGCCTCCCATCAGCTATCAAGGCATCTCATCATCGGGGCGCCGGGTTTTCTACCGGGGTCATGCAACCTGCATAATCGTAAATTTGTCTTTCTGATGACCGAAAATACCCAATGCTGATTTTTTATGGTGAGTGGGAGCCGGCGTGATGACTATTTTCATTCATCCTGACAAAATTGTAAACAGCGGCCCCTGTAATTCCTTCTTTTTTTGATGAATGGTCAAAATTCATCGTGCTCAGCCTCAAAGTAAAAACTGCAAACTGCCGTATCTTTGCCAACTCTATGTCGGATAAAAAACGGAAAAAAATTTTTGACTTCAGTTTGCTCAACAGAGTGTTTTATTTTGCTGCTCCTTATAAAAGCCGATTGTATTTATCTGTCGCATTGTCTGTTTTGCTTGCGGTCATCACACCGGTCAGACCATATCTTATCCAACTCACCGTAAACAATTACATCAAAAACGGGATAACCAGTGACGTAATCGTAAGAAACAAAATGGTTGACATGATCATCTGGATCACCGTTATCCAGATCGTGTTATTATTGATCGAAACAGTTTTGCGGTTTTGCTTTTCCTTCATCACTTCATGGCTCGGGCAAAGGGTGGTCAAGGATTTGCGCGTTGCGGTCTACCATAAAATTCTCGGCTTAAATCTCGCCCAATTTGATAAAACACCGATCGGAACGCTAACCACCCGAACGATTAATGATATTGAAACCATCAACGATATTTTTTCCGACGGGTTAATTCCGATCATCGCCGATCTGCTTTCCATCGTTTCCATTTTAATTTTTATGTTCTGGATCGATTGGAAACTAACGCTTGTTTGTCTGGGGCCATTCCCGATACTTCTTTTTGCCACCTATATTTTTAAAGAAAGCGTGAATAAATCCTTTATTCGCGTGCGCAATGCAGTGGCCAGTTTAAATGCTTTTGTGCAGGAACATTTAACAGGAATGCAGATTGTGCAGGCATTTTCCGCAGAACAAAAAGAATCCGATAAATTCAAAAAAATAAACCAGGAACATCGCAACGCAAACATCAACGCGATATTTGCCTACTCCATTTTTTTCCCGGTTGTTGAAATTGTGTTGGCAGCCTCGACAGGTTTGCTGGTCTGGTGGGCCGCGAGTCACGTTGTTCACCTGCCGGGCAAAAACGCCAATGCAATCCCCGGCGAGATCATGGGATTTTATTTGGCACTGAATTTACTTTTCCGTCCGCTGAGAGTGATCGCGGATAAATTCAATGTTTTGCAAATGGGAATGGTTGCCAGTGAAAGGGTATTCAGGGTTCTGGATAATAAGGATTTTACCCCGCCTTCGCCAAAAGGAGCGTATGATCCTTCAACGATAAAGGGTAAAATTGTTTTCAATAATGTTTCATTTGCGTATGTTGATGAGCGTTATGTGCTGAAAAACATTTCATTTAAAGTTGAACCGGGAGAGACAATTGCCATTGTGGGTCACACCGGAAGCGGCAAGACGTCTATCATCAGCCTGCTAAACCGGTTGTATCACATTCAGCACGGCCAAATAGATATTGATGATGTAAGAATAGAAGATTATAACCTTGAAGCCCTCAGGAAAAACATTGGCGTTGTCCTGCAGGATGTTTTTCTTTTCTCCGGTTCCGTTCTGGATAATATTACTTTGCGGAACACAGAAATCCCGAAAGAAAAAGTGATTGAAGCGGCCAAACTGATTGGCATGCACGAATTTATTATGCGCCTGCCCGGGGCATACGATTACAATGTTATGGAAAGGGGAACAAGCTTATCCCTCGGCCAGCGGCAATTATTATCTTTCATTCGCGCATTATTGTATAATCCGTCTATTTTGATTCTTGATGAAGCCACCTCATCTGTCGACACAGAATCTGAGTTAATGATTCAAAAGGCCATTGATAAATTAATATCGGGACGAACCTCCATTGTTATTGCACATCGCTTGTCAACCATCCGCAAAGCAAGCCAGATCATTGTCCTGGACAAGGGGGAAATAAAAGAAATCGGCACGCATGAGGAACTATTGTCAAAAGGAGGTTTCTATAGCAAATTGCATGAGATGCAATTCAGTAAGTTGTCTTTGGTCGAAAAAATGTAATAAGGACCTGGTTACTCCCTGAAGGACAATCAATCAGTAATAATAAGCGAGAAAGCGAGGAGCGGCCGGGCTCTGGGCATCATGCAGCGATGGAAAAATCACCGGCAAATGGATTACGTTCCGGGAAAAGAAAGATTCTGCTTTTCAGGCTAAACCTGTCAGGAAAAATAAAAGGAGCACAGAGTGCCCCTTATTTTTTAAAAAATATTTTACCAGGGAAGTGTAACAGTTTTTGTTGCGGTGCCAATCGTAATTACGGCGCTATTGTCACAAGTGCCATCACCATAATTTAAAGTGCCATCAACAGTAAGTGATCCTTTTGTATAAACAAATGCAGCCACCCCCGCATCAACATATTTACAGGATTCCTTTTTTTCCAAGGGAGTGGTGACCGTCGCGGTAAGCGTTTCACCTGTATGGTCATTAGCGATCGTATAACCTCCCGTTATATTGAATACAAATGTTGAAATATCAGTAAGTGATCCAGATGCCAGCGTAACCGTTTTTGATCCTGAAAAAGAATAGGAAGAATCATTGGGGTAAGTGATCGTTCCGTTGACCACAGCGCTCGTTAATGAAAGCGAGCTGCCGGTCGTCGAATTGGTAAGTTTATATTTTCCGCCAAGCTGGTAACCTTCTACCGTGTAATTATTAAACGAAGCGGAAATGACCGTACCCGGTGTACTTAGTTTTCCGGAAAAAATATACGTAACAGACCCTGAGCGTGCGATGCCGTCTCCGCTGCTGGTGCAACCTGAACCGAAATCTACGATCAGTGTATCGGGGAAACTGCCAGTTGTAGTCAGTAAAGTAACATTTGCACAATAAAACCCGTTAATCCCATTTACGGTTCTTACCGAATTTGTTTGCTTGCCGTTTTTTTGCTGCGTCATGACCGCATCAATGTTTTGATCGCTTCCGGTTTGCAAAGCAACGTTTAACACATCGTTGTAAGCGCCGTCGCTGGTGGCACCGTTTGTGGTCATCGTCTGTGCGCCACTGTTAGTAGTATTGCCGGATGAAGAATTACTGTCTTTTTTACAGGCAGCGAGGAAAATAACTCCAGAAATAATTAATGCCGTTGAAATGGTTAACCTGGTTGTTTGAGTTCTCATAGTTGTTTTAATTTTTGATTCAGTTTACCTAAAAACGCTGAAGTATAAGAATTAGTCTTTGCTTTGGTGGAAACTCAGGTTTAAGCGGGGGAATTTTCTTATTTTATATTGTCATTACGCACCCTTATCTTTGCCGCAAATTTCAGGGAAAAATATGTCCTCTAAAAGCATAAAAGCCTTACTGGTATTGGTTTTCAGCGTTTTATTATTATTTTCTTCAAATAATCTTTTTGCCCAGGATGATCATATAGAAAAGAAACAGGGATTTAATGCCAAAGAGCTCATTTTTGGCCACGTACTAAACGCCCACTATTTCCATTTTCTTGACATCAGGCATAAAGACGGGACCACTACCGAAATCGGCATTCCTTTACCCGTTATTTTGTATTCATCGCCCAAAGGATTTTCTGTATTTATGTCTTCTGCCTTTGAGCATGGTCATAAAACATATGATGGCTACATGCTGCTCACGGATGAAAGCATTGAAAAACTGAAACTTGATGAGAAAAAATTCAGCCCCCAGCAGGTTGTTGCCGTAAATGATCGCGGCCAAATCGATGCTTCGGTTAAGGTGTATGATATTTCGCTTACCCGGAACGTGGTGCAAATGATAATAGGTCTGTCGCTTTTTGTCTGGGTGATGCTCCGGATAGCAAAACGCTATAAAAGCGGCGTGGGTGTAACCTCAGCGCCAAAAGGGTCACAAAGTTTATTTGAACCGGTGGTGACATTTGTGCGGGATGAAGTGGCAATACCAAATCTTGGCGACAGCCATGAAAAATATCTGCCTTTTTTATTGACGATATTCTTTTTCATTCTGATAAATAATTTGATAGGACTCATTCCGGGTTCAGCGAATGTCACAGGCAATATTGCTTTCACATTCATGTTCGGCGTTATCGCCTTTGTAGCCATACTTGCCAGCTCCAATAAATATTATTGGGGACATATATTCAATCCGCCCGGCGTCCCCGGTTGGGTAAAGGGAATTCTGGTTCCGGTGGAAGTACTGGGAGTTTTCACCAAGCCATTTGCTTTGATTATTCGTCTTTTTGCAAATATGGTGGCAGGGCATATCATTATTATTTGCCTGATATCGCTGATATTTATTTTCGCCAATCTTAATATCGCTGTAGGTTGGGGCGTGTCGCCTGTATCCATTGCCTTTACCATATTTATTTATTTCATAGAAGTGCTCGTGGCTTTTATCCAGGCATTTATTTTTGCGATGCTGACCGCCGTGTTTATCGGACAGGCGAAAGAGGGAGCGCACCATCACGGAGAAGGCAGTGCAGATGATGCGGTGATTG
>Ga0070731_10001764_pt1 | contig 21722 bp, 24 predicted proteins | sample Coa_R1_2_FD_66448 | JGI IMG/M metagenome (GOLD analysis project Ga0070731, IMG submission 66448) | Surface soil microbial communities from Centralia Pennsylvania, which are recovering from an underground coalmine fire - Coalmine... | ecosystem: Environmental > Terrestrial > Soil > Unclassified ... | reverse complement strand
AGTCTAGCGCGGATCGGCGATGATCGTGCAGCGTCCCTGTCCCTTCAAGACCGCGGCCAGCGCGCCGCGGTCGTGAATCGAGAACACAATAATCGGGATCCGGTTTTCGCGCGAAAGGCTGATTGCCGACGCATCCATCACCTTGAGATCGCGCGCCAGCACATCGTGATAGGTGAGTGTGTCGTAGCGCTCGGCCCGGGGATCGGTCTTCGGGTCGGCGCTGTAGACGCCATCGACCTGGGTCCCTTTCAGCATGGCGTCGCAGTTCATTTCGGCCGCACGCAGCGCCGCCGCCGTGTCGGTCGTGAAAAACGGATTGCCGGTGCCGGCGGCGAAAATGACCACGCGGCCCTTTTCCATGTGACGGATGGCGCGCCGCCGGATGTAGGGCTCGCAGACGCTTTCCATCGGGATGGCGGATTGCACGCGGGTGGGCACGCCGATGCGTTCGAGCACGGCCTGTACCGCGAGCGCGTTCATGACCGTCGCCAGCATGCCCATGTAGTCGGCAGTCGCGCGCTCGATGCCGTCGGCTGCCCCGGCGAGACCCCGGAAAATGTTGCCGCCGCCGATGACGAGACAGACCTGTACGCCGTGAGCGCTCGCGTCCTTCACGTCGGCTGCGATGCGTTCGACCGTACCGATGTCGAGTCCGTAATTCTGCGCGCCCATCAAGGCTTCGCCCGAGATTTTGAGCAATACCCGCCCGTATCCCGGCCTGTCAGCCATGATGACGCCCTCCCCTTCCCTCAGTGACCGGCCATCGCCTTCACTTCATCGGCGAAGTCGCCGCCGTCCGGCCGTTCGATGCCCTCGCCCACGGCGAAGCGCAGAAAGCCCGCGATCTCGACCGGTGCGCCGGCGTCTTTGGACGCTCGTTCCACCACTTTGGCGATTTGCGTCTCGTTGTCGATGGCAAAGATCTGCGAAAGCAGCACCGCCTCTTCGTAGAATTTGCGCATCCTTCCTTCGATCATCTTTTCGATGACGTTTTCAGGCTTGCCCGATTGCCGGGCGATCTCGCCCTGGACGCTGCGCTCGCGCGCCACCACATCGGCCGGCAGCCCTTCCGGCGTCAGCGACTGGGGCGCCGCAAAAGCGATGTGCATGGCAAGCTGCTTGGCGACCGGCGCGATCTTTTCGGGAGCGGCGGTGGAGCGAAGCGCGACGAGAACCCCGATGCGACCGAGTTCCGGCGCGGCCGCGTTGTGCACGTAGGGCACGACGATGCCGGGCTCGACTTCGAGCACGGCTGTACGGCGTACGCTCATGTTCTCGCCGATATTGGCGATCATGTTGGTGAGCGACTCCTGCACCGCGGATCCGCTCGCCATCCTTGACCCCAGCAGACGGTCGAGATCGCCGCCGGCGTCGAGCGCAAGGGCCGCGCTTTCCTTTGCGAATGCCTTGAACGTCTCGTTCCGCGCGACGAAGTCGGTTTCGGAATTGACTTCGACCAGGGCGCCCTTGTTGCCGCGCACCGCCACGCCGACGAGCCCTTCGGCCGCCACGCGCCCCGCCTTCTTCGCCGCTTTCGAAATCCCTTTCTTGCGCAGCCAGTCGACGGCGGCTTCCACGTCGCCCGCGGTTTCGGCGAGCGCCGTTTTGCAGTCCATCATGCCCGCGCCCGTTTTCTCGCGCAGGTCCTTCACCATTCCGGCCGTGATGTTTGCCATATCTCGATCAATTCCTGTCTCACCGGGACGGGATATCGTGTCCCGGAGCTGTGACGCGACGCCGGTCTTCCGGCTTCGGGGACACGATATCCTGTCCCCTTAATTGTTGAACGCGAGCGGCTTACGGGGCTGCGGCAGCAGCGGATTCGCCCGGCTCTGCGGACAGCACGCGCGGTTCGTCCTGCGACTCTTCGGCTTCGCCGAGGTCGATTCCGGCGGCGGTCTGGCTCTCGCCCAATCCGTCGATGATCGCACGGGCGACAAGATCGCAGTACAGCGACAGCGCGCGCGCCGCATCGTCATTCCCCGGAATGGGATAGGCGATGCCGTCGGGATTGGAATTGGAATCGACGATGGCTGCGACGGGGATGCCGAGCTTCCGCGCTTCCGCGACCGCAATCTCTTCCTTGTTGGTGTCGATCACGAACAGCATGTTGGGAAGGCCGCCCATCTCCTTGATGCCGCCAAGCGAGCGCTCGAGCTTGTCGCGCTCGCGCAGAAGGCCGAGGAGTTCCTTCTTGGTCAGTCCGGACCCGGCGGCGGAGTTGAGCGTCTCCTCGATCCCGCGCAGCCGCTTGATGGAGTTCGAGATCGTCTGCCAGTTCGTCAGCGTGCCGCCGAGCCAGCGATTGTTGATGTAATACTGCGCGCAGCGTTTGGCCGCGGCCGCGATCGGCTCGCTTGCCTGCCGCTTGGTGCCGACGAAGAGGACGCGCCCACCCCCGGCCACGACGTCCCGAAGCGCGACAAGCGCCTGGTGCAGAAGCGGTACGGTCTGGGTGAGATCGATGATGTGAATCGAATTGCGCGAGCCGTAGATGTAGGGCGCCATTTTCGGGTTCCAGCGCTGCGTGCGATGGCCGAAATGCGCGCCCGACTCCAGAAGCTGGCGCATGGTGAATTCTGGCAATGCCATGAGGTTCAGGCTCCTTTTCCGGTTTAACCTGACGCGAGGGGACCACCCCGAAGGGCAACCGGACGGGTTTGGGGCAACTCACCCCTGCACCCACCCTGCGCGTGCGGAATGGCAGGGTTTATAGGTAGTCGGGTTGACGGGCGCAAGCAGGCATGGCCGAAAGAGGGCATGCTGCAAATCGCTCCAAAATCCCCCATCCGCCACGCCATCCAGAACCTCTCGCCGAACGGAATCGGCCTTGTTTCCGAGACGGCGCTCCATGATCCGGATGTCATCGCCCTCTGGTTCGGCGAGAGCGACCTCGTCACGCCGGACTTCATCCGCGAGGGCGCGAAGCGCGCGCTCGACGAAGGCAAGACCTTCTACACCAACGCGGGCGGCATCACCCCCTTGCGCGAAGCGATCCGCGCCTTTCACCGCCGCACCGCCGGTGCGGAGGTGGACCTCCGGCGCATCACGGTTCCGGGCTCGGCGATGCTGGCGGTCATTTGCGCGCTGCAATGCCTCGTCGACAGCGGCGACAACGTCGTCGCGGTCTCGCCCGTGTGGCCCAACATTTTCCAGGCCGCCGAAATCTGCGGCGCCGAAGTCAGGTTTGCGCAGCTCGTGGACGACTGGCACGCGTCGCCGCCGCGCTGGCGGTTCGATTTCGAGCGTGTGGTTGCGGCCTGTGACGCACGCACGAAAGCCATCTTCATCGCCTCGCCCGGCAACCCGACCGGCTGGATCATGTCGCGCGAGGAACAGGTCGCGCTCCTCGAGTTCGCGCGGGAACGCGGCATTGCGATCATCAGCGACGAAGTGTACGGCACGATCCTGTACGACGGCCGCAGCCACGCGCCGTCGTTCCTGAACGTGGCGGAGCCCGACGACGCGGTTTTCGTCATCAACAGCTTCTCCAAACCCTGGGCCATGACCGGCTGGCGCATCGGCTGGCTTGTACATCCGCTCCCGATCGCGCGGCAGATGTGGATGATCTCCGCCGCCGACAACACCGGCGCCACCACTTTCGCGCAATACGGCGCGCTCGCCGCGCTCTCGCCCGAAGGCGACGCGTTTCGCGGCGAGATGCTCGCCCGCTGCCGCGCCGGCAGGGACGTTGTACAGGACTGGATCGCCTCGCAGAACCGTATCCGCTGGATCGAGCCGGAAGGCGCGTTCTACGGCTTCCTGCACATCGACGGCCTGCGCGACAGCCTGGGCTTCGCCATGGACCTCGTGAAGAAGGGACGCGTGGGCGTGGCGCCGGGCTCCGCCTTCAGTTTCCCGGGTGATACACAGGCCGATTCGTACCTGCGCATCTGTTTCGCCCAGGATGCGAAACGGATCGCCGCCGGCCTCGATCGTCTCGGCAAGGCCATCGCGGAGCTTTCCTGAAACTGCTCAAGTCACGTCGGGGCAACACGGACTGAAAAAGGGAACGTTCTGTACGTTCATGACGTGCCTCGGTACCGCAGGCTGCTGTGATCGGGTTTTGGGCCCGGGGGTAGTGGCTCATTTTGAATTCTTGGGCGTGTAGTTTGGGTTTGGCATGGTCAGCCGGACCGCATGTGTCTTGATTGGGTAACCGAGAACCACGGCCACAAGCGTGCCCGCCAGTATTGCCCAAGCGATGTGAACGCGAAGCCATCGGCGGACGGCATAGGCAACGAGCGCGCCAATGAGAATTGGCGGTCCGAACGCGAGAGCCCAACGCTCGATCAGTTCGATCATGCCGCTTTCTTTTTGTAAGGTCCGCGCTTCGCGACAGGAGCCTCTTGGGCCGCGATAAGCGCCGCAACGTCCGTCATGTCCCACACGCGATCCGTCACGCCAGCGGCCATTGCAGGAGTGACGCGAAGCGTCTTGTGAATGCGGCAGAAATTGTAGTGCATGTAGTGGAGCGCCACGGAAAGCGCGTGGTTTTCGAGCTTCTTTGAGAAGGCGTTTGTTAGGCGAGTAAAGCGGCGGATGCTCATTCGCATTGTGAGGTTTTGGCGCTCGACAAAGCTTGTCGAGATGTGTCGAACATCGGGGCGCCCTTCGACGCGGTGCATTACGGAGCCGTTGCAAACTGCGGGGCTATAGCGGCGCTCGCCTTCGGGTGCCGGGCCGTACACCTTCACCAGCATGGCGTAATCAACGTCCGCACCGAAAGAGCCTTCGATTGCTTCCAGATACGCCTTGTGACCGTCCGTTGTGATCTGGACGCGATTGCGAAGGCGGCTCGCCAGATCGTCCGTGAAAGCGATTGCGGTTTCCGAGCTACGGTCGCCAATGCGCCACGACGCGACCAGCTTTGTGTCAGCGTCGAGCGCTACCCACGTCCAAGCGTCTCCTGCATCGTGCGGGGCCGCTTTAGCACCCGCGACGTTTTTTTGCTTCGCGTAAACGAAGCTCCAGATTTCGTCCAACTGGAGCCTTTTGCAGGGAAGATCACGAAGCGCCCTGTCCTGATATTCGGCGCAGACCCGGCCAGCGTCCGTAAACAGCTTGCAAACCGTATTGTAGGACACGTCCGCCGCGCGGGACGTGGCACGAAGGCTCATACCTTCGACTAGGAGGGTCAGGACTTGGGCGCGCTTGGCGAGGTCGAGCTTGTTCATGCCCACTAACATAGTGGGTTCTCCTAGAGCGGTCAAGCACAAAGTTTCAATTTAAATCGGGTGCGGTTTTTCCCTTAATTTCAGGGGTATGATCTTGCTTGCGTTCAAGAAACCGGGCGGCGTTCCGGCCAAACTTTCAATATCAGCGATATTTAGTTTGAGAGTGTTCGCGATCTGTCCCCGGGTTTGAACGCCATTTTCAACGAGCATTGCCAAAGCGCCGTTCAAGAGCGTTGGCCGCTCTGGCTCAAATAGATCATCCAATGGCTCCGCATTGCGCATGTTTTTTTGGGCAATCTGTCTCCACAAATACGAAACCTGGTTGCGGTTCAACAGACCAAGGTCTTTGCACCGGTAGATCATCGCTTGTACTGACACTCGCCAACGTGTTTTTAATTCCAGAAAGTAGTCGATGGACGTAGAGATTACCTCTCTGGCAAACGTCCGACGGGGAAGCAGAAAAGCGCCCGCGAAATAGTTTGCCTGCCGCTCAATCATTGGAAGGTTATCAGAGGTGACTTCGATGTGAGCGTGTGCCAAGAGGTGAAGCAATTCATGCGCTAGGTCGAAATTTTCCCGCGGCAATGAACCTTTATCATCGGAGAACAAAACGTACGCGCGTCCATCAATCCACTGAGAGACCGCATCCATATCAGAACAGTTCACCCGTTCCTTTACGAGGATAACGCCGTTTGTCTCTAGCGTTGGCGCAAGGTGTGCAATCGGAAGTTCATCCAAGTTCCAATGCTCTCTCGCAATTTCCGCTGCTCGTTCAAGTGCTGCGGTATCGTCCCAATCGCGAGGTAGCGGAATTTCTGGAAGGTTTAGTCCGGGCAATTCAATGAATCGACCGACGTAGTCCACTATATCCGCAGCCCATTCCAGCCGGCGCCCTATCCGCAACCGATCAGGTTTTGACATTCGCGCCAGTGAGCGCCAATTGGGTTTTACAGCACTTTCTCGGCGCCGCCGTTCCGATGTAAAGAACGCCGGGGGCAATGCGGTGAGCTTGATAATCTTTGTGAGCATCTCCGGGCCGGGAGAATGTTGCCCTATCTCGTATTGCCCAATTGCTTGCGTTGAGACGCCAAGCTGTTCGCCAAAGGATTCGCGCGTATAGCCGCGCGATTCCCTTGCCTCTTTGATACGCTCAGGAATGACAGGGGGAAGATCGCGGCGAAACAGATCGCCAGTCATTCGACTTCCCCGGTATCGGGCTCTTCTTCAAGAGAACGTGCGATTTCCTCTCGAAATTTGAGTAGGAGCGCAGGATTTGGAGCGCTTGATTTGGTCGCAGCACTTCCCCGAGAACTCTCCGTCATCGTGACATGCTTGAGAATGTCCAAGTGTGCGAGCCATTCCGTTTGATGCTTGTCTGGCATACCCGCACACAAATGAGTCAGCTTGCCTTTGGGCGTCGCTCCCCATGCCAAGTAGCCAAAAAGCAACGGCACGGATTCAAGCGCTTTGTGAAGCGGGACTAGCTTCCCGTCCTCGAACAGGTCCGCAACATTGGATGCGCGGCGGTCTTGTCGTATTTGCGCCTCAACGGGGAACGCATCCGCATCATCCGTGCGTACAATGTGAATCTCGATCCCCTGCGAGGTAATACTCAACAGGTGCACGGGCGCATTATCGACCCGAATTTCAACGGCCTTGAACGGAAGCTCACCCGACCGGCAAAGCGCTTGTATTCGCCACATAATGGCGGCGCGGCGAAGCATTCCCTTTTGGTCCGTTCCGACCAATGTCATTAAGAATGGTGTGGACCGGCGAACGTCGTCCGCGATCAGGACCCCTTCGCGCACACCTCGCGCCAAAATCGACCAAGTTGATTCGGGGTACGCCTCTATAAGGCGCGCTCTGAACTCCTCCGACATACCAAACCTCGCTTCGCACCGGCAGATGAAAGAGTTTTACGCAAAGTGCCGGTAGACCGCAAGTATTTTCCGCAAATCATCCCCAACGTTTTTTGGCTGCCTTTTTGGCGATTTCCTTGCGCCGCTTGGCCGAAAGGCTCTTGGCGCGAGCTACCCCGCCTTTCAGCCCGCCGCGGCGCCCAAGGGAAACGGCGGCGGGGTCTTTGCTGGAATCGTCTGGCATAGGCGCGACAGGCTCGTCCGCTTCGCCCACGGAAAGGTCCACGATCAGCTTGCCGAGTTGGTTCGCGTCGCGGGGTCTTTGGGGTTTGCTTGACCGCTTAGGCATGGAGCGATAACGGCACCTTGCGGTCAGCGTGTCAACGGCGGCAAATTTCAAAATGCGTCACTACCGGCCCGGGAAAGAACTTGCGAAAGCCGGGAAGATTTATTTGCCGGCGCCGGGGGGCACCCAGCTGCCCATTTCGTGATGACTGGTGATCTGCTCGGCGTCGTGCTGGCGCGTCGCCCACCATTTCCGGGCGTGACATTCCTTGCCGCCACCGAGCCGTGTTCCTGTCAGGGGCGCGACCGTTTCGCAAATGGTATCCTCGTTGGCGTCCGCGGCCATTTTGCCGACGGCGGCAGAAGCAGGCGTGGCGGTTGCCGCCGGCGTATGGACGTCCGTTGCAGGCGCGACGGCAGGCGTTGCGGGCGACGCAGGTGTTTGAGCGCTTATGGATGGAACGACCGTCGGCGCAGAGGAATCGTCGGCGACGGCGGCGCCACTGACGAACACCAGGGCGGCTATCGCAATGGCAACCGGCAGCTTCATGTTCGAGAACTCTTTTGGTCCGGGACGAAACTGTCTCACAGTCCGAAAAAACCCCGGCATCACGATTTGGTGTTGCTGCCCGCTGTAGCGGTGGCCGCTTATCGGCCCGTTCTTTTTTGAATCTCCCTGCTTTTTTTCCCTGCACCAGGGAAAACCGTCTGTACGCTTGTGATCCTTGCCGCGCGGTCCCGGCCCTGCCGGCGTGATGCCGGAGCTTCGCTTGGGCGAAGACCGGCGGCCTGCTCGTGGAAGACGCGGCAGTTATCTTCGCGCCAACTGCTTTCCTGTCCACAGTCTATTTGGCGAGGCCGTCCGACTTTGGGAACGCGTCCACCATGGCTGATTGTTGCACTTTCAAGAGCAGCTCGTATTGGCGGCCGATGGCTTCCCACAGGGCCGCGGCTTTCAGCCATTCATCCCGGCTGGCCGTGTCCACGCACGCATTGGCCCGCTCGTATGCGTCCAGGGCCTGTCGCCTCGCATATTCGATCCTCTCCATGACAAACGCCCCGTTTTTGATCAGCCCATCCAGGGCCATTAACACCAAATGTGACAGATTTATTTCAATAACATTTGTTGGGAAAATCGTTCCCGGCAAACGGTTTTTTGGATCGGCGCGGGGCGGGATTCCAGCTGCCTCCCGGCGGTTCCCGCGTCCGACGGCCGTCGCGCCGCAATACCGACAGTTCCCTGAGAAAGTCCCTCACGGGGAGCCCTTCGAATCGAACATGTTCCTGTAATCATTGGGTTTTTCGATTTTGCGGTTCCAACTTTTGCTGAAATTCCCTCAGGAATTCCCTGACTGAGGGAATTTTCGGCCTGTACATTCGCAATCGTCCCCGGGGACCCATCCGCGCCTGTGGCCCGCCTTGATCGCGCCATCCTCGCTGCCGTTCCGCAGCTTTGCTTTCCTCCCGAGCGGCGCGTGCGCTGGCGCAGTGTTGCACCGTGTGGGGAAAGACGAACGAACCCGCGCAACTGCCACACCCGTTTTTTTTCTGCCTTTTTCCCTGCACCAGGCAAAATAGCGGCCGGGCCGTTGTCGACGGGAGCGCAAGCTTGGCTAAGCCCGGCCGGCGGGTAACGCCAGGCAATCTCCTTCATGCACCTTTCAAAGAGCGACAGCTCCCAATATACCATTTCGGTAGCACAGTCAACTGCCTTGGGGACATGCCGTTGACCGCGGAAACGGCCTCTCTATCCTGATGGCGAACCGGCGCCGACAGGGAGGGAGAAATGGCCAACACGCATCGGGGTGCCTGCTTTTGCGGGGCCGTGGAGATCGAGGTTTCGGGCGAGCCGGAGGCCATGGGCTACTGCCATTGCCGGTCGTGCCGTTCGTGGTCCGGCGGTCCGGTGAACGCCTTCAGCCTGTGGAAGCCCGGCGCCGTGAAGGTCACGAAAGGCGCATCCGATATGGGTACGTTCACGAAAACGCCGGTCAGCGAACGCAAATACTGCACGAAATGCGGCGGGCACCTGATGACCAACCATCCGCCGCTCGGCCTTGTCGACGTGTTTTCGGCGACGATTCCATCGCTCGATTTCCGGCCCGGTGTACACGTCAACTATTCGGAGACCGTGCTTCGCATGAAGGACGGCCTGCCGAAGCTGAAGGACTTTCCGAAGGAATTCGGCGGCTCGGGCGAGAGCGTGGCGGAGTAGGTGCGTGTGGGCTGCGCCGCTCAGACCAGAATTACGGTGTCGCTGTACTCGGCAAGCCTCCCGTCCGATGTCAAAAGTCGAGCCGGCTCGGTAATCGCCTGAGCGATCAGAATGCGGTCAAACGGATCGCTATGAATGTTCGCCAATGTGTCGACCGCCGCCGCATGAGAAGCCGAAACTGAAAGCATTTCGTAACCTGCCGCCAAGAAATTTTTCAGGGCGTCGCGACCGGACATCGGCATTGCGTTCATCTTTCCGCGCGCGATCGCATGCTTGATCGCGATTTCCCACACCGTCGCTGCACTCACGACAATGGAATTTTCGCGATCATTGATGAGAATTCTGGCCTGTCGAGGGAGCCGGACGTGATCCACGATTGCCCATAAGGCAATATGCGTGTCGAGGAGAATTCTCACTTCACTTTGCCGGTAAACAGTCTCTCAACAAGAGCATTGTCAGCATCGATGTCATCAGGAATGACGTATTTTCCCTTGGCCACGCCAATGCGTTTCCCCCGCGAGGCAACGCGCACAGGGACAAGTTTCGCTGCGGGCCGTCCATTTCGCGCAATGATGATTTCGCGCTCCACGCCGGTTTCCACGGCTTCGACCAGCCGCGACAGATTGGTCTTCGCTTCGAGCATGTTGACGACGGACATATTGCCTTCCTGGCTAATTCTGACTAATGTAGCAGAGCCTGCATTCGGAGGCAACAGACCGGGTCACGAGCTGCCGATTCGGAGGATAAAAATGACCAGCGTCCCTGGAAAACCCCGAAAGTCGCGCGTTAGATACCTTTGCAACCAATGCGGAAGCGATGATGTTACGATCGATGCTTGGGCAGTTTGGAATACCGAAACTCAGGCTTGGGAGCTAGGGGGCACGTTGGATTACACTCACTGCGAGACCTGCGATGAAGAATGTCGCATCGAGGAGGTCGCGCAGTAGAAAAATCTGGTAAAGCAACAAGGAGCAGCATGAGACTCGGCCAAAGCCAGTATTTTGCTCCGTTTGCCTGTCTAAGCTGCGACCCCAATTAGAACCAGCGGAACGCCTGGCACCCCCCGACCCTCTCTAATAAGGTTGTACAGTTCCTTTTCATACCAGGCAATCCCAGTCGACATATTTCGAACGCGCTTGCCGCTGTCTCGCAATGTCGAGGCAGAGAGTGATTTCATAGGCACGATTTCCACGCCCACGTCGATGACATCTCCCACATAAAATGCGAGATGTTTTACAAAGAGGTCGTATGCCACGGCAAAGTACTTGCCAAATTGCACTTCGACCGCGACACGATCCTTGACAAAGTCCGTTTGATTGAACGATCGCGTCGCTTCTTGTCCTGCGGCGAGAATCTCGGCTCTTTGTTCGTCGGGGCTCATGTTCAGTGTTTTTCGGATTAATTTGGCATCCTTAGTGACCCAGTAGGACGCTGTGCGCTGTTTCCAACCGCGCTTCGAAAATCCAGCGTCAACCGCCTCGTTGAGCTGCCTTGGCGAGAGTAGGAGCTCGCCCTTCATGGTTTTTTCTTTCGATACTTTTGTTCGATATTTGCGAACATCCACCTCCGCAATAACCTTTTCGATTTCGGACCACAGGCCTGGTTTGTGCACTTTGATAAATTCGTAGCCATTGAGGTGGGAATAATACTCGGCGATCCTCATCGGTGGCCGCCGTAGGGTTTGCCCGGATCGTAGACTGGCCGGTCCATCGGACGCGTCCGCAATTGCCCGGCCTGAAGCGCATTCACTCGGTCCCAGGCAATGTCAACATACTGTTGCACGATATCGCAGCCGTATCCCGTTCGATCATGTTTGAGCGCCGCGATGACCGCCGAACCAACACCCATGTACGGATCAAACACAGCGTCACCTTCGTCCGTCAATGACAGTACAAGCCGCTCGACCAACTCGACGGGAAATTGACAAGGATGAATAGTTTTTTCGACGTGGTTGTTCTTCACGTTGGGAAAAATCCAGACATCACCGGGATTTTTCCCAAGCGGATTGCACGAAAGTTGTCCGGCTTTCGGACCCTTGAAATACTTCTTGCCGGGATATTTGGAGGGCACGCGAATGGGATCGAGCTTAAAGGTGTAATCGTCGCCCTTTGTGAACCAGAGAATGGTCTCATATCGTCCAGACAACCGCTTTGAGCAATGCAAACCGTGCTCGAAATGCCAGATGATTCGATTGCGCAGCTTGAGTCCATGGTCCCGAAAAACCGGGTAGAGCACGATGTCCAGCGGAAATATCTCACCGTTCTGGACGTGGTTGCCAACCTGCCAGCAGATCGAGCCCTGCGGATGCAGGACCCTCACACACTCGGCGATTGTTTTGGCCTGAGCCTGGATATAGGCGTCCAGCGGAGCTTTCGCCTCGTAAATTTTCCCGATATTGTACGGAGGTGAGGTGACAACCAGCTTTATCGAACGGCTTTTCAGCAATCGCATGAACGTCAGGTTGTCCTGACATGCCATCACGGCGCGTTCGTCGGACTCGAATTTCAGTGCGGTAGCCGCGCCCATGGTCGCTTCTTACACCGATTCGACCGCCGCCACGCCGGGCAGCGCCTGGATCGTCGTCTTCATCGCCGAGGTCACGAGCTGGCGGTCTTTCAGGCGGATTTCGACGTCCTCGCCTTCGGCGCCGGGGACGACGAGCGTGATGATGCCCTTGCCGCTCGTCCCGTTCGCGCGCATCTGCCCGGCGATGGCCGAGAGCGGCTGAACGTCATCGAGGCGGATGCGCAGGCCCTCGCCCGCTTCGGCCGCGGCCTTGTCGAGATCGGACACCGACAGCGCGCGCAGTTTCAGCTCCTCGTCGATCCAGTCGGCCGACACCGACAGGAGCACCGATTTGCCCGCTTCGAGCAGCGGGCGCGCCGCGCTCAACACCTCCGAGAACACCATCACTTCGAACATGCCGGTCGGATCGGAAAGCGAGAGGAATCCGTACGGCTGGTCGTTGCGGCCGCGCCGCTCCTGTTTCTTGATGATCGTGCCCGCCATCACGGCGCGAAAGCTGGAACGGCGGCGGTCTTCCTGCAGCGCCGTGCAGCTGATGACACCAAGCCGCTTCAGCGCCGCTTCGTAATTGTCGAGCGGATGGCCCGAGAGATAGAAGCCGATGGCGCCGAACTCCTCGCTCAACCGCTCATGCGGCGGCCAGTCCTCGACCGTCGCAAGGCGCAACTCGTGCTTCACCTCGGCGGCGCCGAACAGCGTCGATTGCCCGCTCTCGCGGTCGCGCGTTGTACGCGCCGCGTCACCCAGAATGGCGTCGGAGGATTCCACCAGCTGGCGGCGGTTGCGGGAGAGGCTGTCGAAGGCGCCGGCGCGCACGAGGCTTTCCAGCGCCCGCTTGTTCACGAGCTTCGCGTCCACGCGGCGCGCGAAATCGGCGATGCTCGTGAAGGGCCCTTCCGCCTGCCGCATCGCGATGACGTGTTCCATCGCCTGGCGGCCCACGCCTTTCACCGCGGCGAGCGCATAAAAGACGACGCCCTTTTCGCTGTCGCAGGTGAAGAACGCGTCGGAGCGGTTGATGTCGGGCGGCGCGACCTTGATGCCGAGGCGCTTCGCTTCCTGGCGGAAGACGTTGAGCCGGTCGGTCGAGCCGATATCGAGCGTCATGGACGCGGCGAGGAATTCGACCGGATAGTTGGCCTTGAGATAGGCCGTCTGGTAGGCGACCTGCGCGTACGCCGCAGCGTGGCCCTTGTTGAAGCCGTAGCCCGCGAATTTCGCCGCCTGTTCGAAAATCGTCTCGGCGATGTTCTTCGCGATGCCCTTGGCGCCCGCGCCTTTCACGAATGTCTCGCGGTGCTTGGCCATTTCGGCCGGGATCTTCTTGCCCATGGCGCGGCGCAGGAGATCGGCCTGCCCCATCGAATAGCCGCCGAGCTCGCGCGCGATGCGCATCACGTCTTCCTGGTACGTCATCACGCCGAAGGTCTCGGCGAGGATGGGCTCGAGCGCCGGATGGAGATATTCGGGCCGTTCGCGGCCGCGCTTGCAGGCGATGTATTTCGGGATCGAATCCATCGGCCCCGGCCTGTACAGTGCCACCAGCGCGACCAGATCGTTGATGTGGTCGGGCTTCATCTTGCGCATGAGATCGCGCATCCCGGCCCCTTCGAGCTGGAACACGCCCACGCTCTCGCCGCGCGCCAGCATTTCGAAGGTCGCGGTGTCCTCGAAGCCGATATCCTGGGTGTCGAGCTGAATGCCGCGGCGCTTCAGGAGCTCTTCCGCCTTGGCGATCACCGTCAGCGTTTTCAGGCCGAGAAAGTCGAATTTGACCAGGCCCGCCTTCTCCGCATCCTCGTAGTCGAATTGCGTAACCGGCATTTCGGAGCGCGGATCGCGGTAGAGCGGCACGACCTCGTCGAGCGGCCGGTCGCCGATGACGACACCGGCGGGGTGGGTCGAGGCATGGCGGTACAGCCCCTCGATCTTTTCGACGATCGCGAACAGTTTGCGCGCCTGCGGCTCCTGTTCCGCGATCCCCTGCAGGCGCGGCTCGCCCTCGATCGCGTCCGTGATCGACACGGGCTTGCCCGGCGGATTGGGCACGAGCTTGGCGATGCGATCGACGAGGCCGAGCGGCATCTGCAGGACGCGCCCGGCGTCGCGCACCGCCGCCCGCGCCTGCAGCGAACCGAGCGCGATGATGTGCGCCACGCGGTCGACACCGTATTTCTGCTGTACGTAGCGCACCACTTCGTCGCGGCGCTCCTGGCAGAAATCGATGTCGAAATCCGGCATCGAGATGCGCTCCGGATTGAGGAAGCGCTCGAACAGGAGCCCGAAACGAATAGGATCGAGATTGGTGATGTCGAGCGACCAGGCGACCAGCGAGGTCGCGCCCGAGCCGCGCACGCCGACGGGAATGCCTTGCGCCCGCGTCCATTTCATGAAGTCGGAGACGATCAGGAAGTAGCCCGCGAAGTTCATTCGCAGGATCACATCGAGCTCGTAGGCGAGACGGTCGCGATAGACCTTTTCGTCGGCGTGCGCGCCGTGGGTGGCAAGGCGGAGCGCCAGTCCCGCTTCGGCCTGCGCGTGCAACTCCTCTTCCGGCGAGAGGCCGGATTCGGGAACGAATTTCGGCAGGATGGGATCGCGCTTCTTGGGCCGGAAGGCGCAGCGCCTCGCGATCTCGATCGTGTTCTGGATGGCTTCCGGCAGGTCGGCGAACTGCGCCGTCATCTCCGCCGGAGATTTGAAGCGGTGCTCGCGCGTCAGCCGCCGGCGGTCCTCCTGCGAAACGAAGGAGGCATCGGCGATGCAGAGCAGCGCATCGTGCGCCTCGTACATATCGGGCGGGCCGAAATGCACGTCGTTCGTTGCCACCAGCGGCAGCTTCTTCTCATAGGCGAGCGCGATCAGCCGCTCCTCGGTCGCGCGCTCGTCCTCGAGACCGTGGCGCTGCAGCTCCACGTAAAGCCTGTTCCCGAAAATCCCGTACAGCCGGTCGAGGAGCGCGCCGGCAGCCTCGCTCTGTCCTTCGACGAGAAGACGGTTCAGCGGCCCCCCAGGTCCGCCGGTCAGCGCGATCAATCCTTCGCCGTGCTCTGCGAGTTTCTCCCACTTCGCGTGCGCCCAGTCGCCGGGTTCGACGTCGAGATAGGCGCCGCTCAGGAGCTTCGCGAGGTTGCGGTAGCCCGCCTCGTCCTGGACAAGGAGCGGCAGTCCAACCGGCTTTTCGCGCATGAAGCCCGGCGCGAGAGCCGCCTTCTCGTCCAGATCGACCGAAAGCAGGGCGCCGATGATCGGCTGCACACCGGCCTTGGCGAGCGTCTCGCTGATCTCGTAGACGCCGAACAGGTTGTTGACGTCCGTCACCGCAACCGCGGGCATGCCCTGCGCCCGCGCCAGCTCGGCGATCTCGTCCGGCCGGATCGCGCCTTCGAGCAGCGAATAGGCGCTCTTCACCCGCAGGTGCACGAAATTCGCGGGCTTGCGCTCCTGCGCCATCGCGGTCACTCCGATTCCATGCCTCGTCTCGGCCGGAGTATCGCGGCGCCGGGCTCCCGTGCGAACGCCCGCGTTCAGCCGTCGGGCTTAAAAGGTGTGGAGAACCGCCGGCGCGATCTCGGTCAGCAGGAACGCGCTGCCGATAAACACCACGAGCCCAAACCCCGCCGCCGCGTCCATGAGCCATTCCCGCATCGGTCCCTCCTGTCCTGTAGCCGAAAAGTTCATTCTATGTTCTCTTTTCGTACTGTCAAGAACAAAAGCGGTACGATTAAGGCCGCGGACCTCCCCCGGGACCGCGGGCGTCCTCGCCCGCACCGGGTGAGCCGGCCTCAATGCCCGGCGAGACGGCACGCTCTCCGTCGCGCTCCGCTGACGTTCCGCGCGTTGCGGGCGAGGACGCCCGCGGTCCCGGGAATGGCCCCTATTTCTCGGCTTCGAGTTCCTTGCGCGCGGCGGCGAGTTCCTTCGCCTGCGCGGCTGTGACATTGGGGTATTGGAGGTCGAGCTTCTCCATGGCCTCGACGATGGCGGCCGCCACAACGAGGCGCGTGAACCATTTGTTGTCTGCAGGTACAACGAACCACGGCGCCCCTTTGGAGGCCGTCGCGCGGATCGCCTCCTGATAGGCCTGTATGTAGTCGTTCCAGTATCGGCGCTCGCGAGCATCCGATGCCGAAAATTTCCAGTTCTTGTCCGGCTTGTCGAGGCGATCGAGGAAGCGCTTCTTCTGTTCCCTGTACGACAGGTTCAGGTAGAATTTGAGGATGACCACGCCCTGGCGGGTGAGATAGTCCTCGAACCGCGCGATGTCGGCCAGCCGCTCGTTCCACACATTCTTCCCGACGAGCTCGGGCGGGATCTTCTGCGCATCGAGCAGGTGGGGATGCACGCGCACCACGAGCACCTCCTCGTACCAGGAACGGTTGAAAATGCCGATGCGCCCCCGCTCGGGCAGCTTCGTGGAGCAGCGCCAGAGGAAATCGTGAGACAGCTCTTCGTCCGAGGGCTGCTTGAACGAGACGACATCGCAGCCTTCAGGATTGATGCGCGACATGACATGCTTGATGGTGCTGTCCTTCCCCGCTGCGTCCATTCCCTGAAAAACCAGCAGCAGGGACCAGGAATCCTGCGCGTACAGCATCTCCTGCTCCATCGCCAGCCATTCCGAGCCGCGATCAAGGAGGTGCGCCGCTTCCTCCTTGTCCATCTTGATCCCCAGCGTGTCGCCGGGATCGAAGTCCTTCAGGCGGAAATTCCTGCCATCGGTGACGCGGTACGGTTCGACGTACTTTTTCAGGGTCGCTATGATTTCCTGGCGCGGCAATGGCTCGTTCCTCCCGAATGCTCGTGGTGGACTATAAACGCGCAGGTGCCGCCGGGGACACGGCAGGACCCGGGACCGCGGGGGAAACCTACCGAGGCATTTCAGACAGCTGGCCGGCGTGGAGAAGAAGCGCGCGGTCCATGCGGGCGGCGAGAGCGCCGTTGTGGGTGGCGACGAGCGCCGCAAGACCTTCGGCGTGAACGAGATCGACCAGCGCGGCGAAGACGTCGTCCGCGGTCTTCGGGTCGAGGTTGCCCGTCGGCTCGTCCGCGAGAAGCAGGCTCGGATGGTTGGCAAGCGCCCGCGCAATGGCGACGCGCTGCTGCTCGCCGCCGGAGAGTTGCGCCGGACGGTGCGTCAGCCGCTTGCCCAATCCAAGCCGGTCGAGAATGCGAGCCGCTTCCTGCCCGGCGTCGCGTTTGGACTTCCCGGCGATCAGCTGCGGGATGACGACGTTCTCGAGCGCGCTGAACTCCGGCAGGAGATGATGCGCCTGATAGACGAACCCGATGCGATCGCGTCGGAGCCGCGTCCGTTCGCCGTCTCCGAGCAGCGCGGCGGAGAGGCCGTCTATATAGATCTCCCCCGCGCTCGGCGCTTCGAGCAGTCCCGCCATGTGCAGGAGCGACGATTTCCCCGCTCCCGACTGGCCGACGAGCGCGACGAGTTCGCCGCGCGCGACCGCGAGGCTCACGTCACCGAACACTTCGAGCGTCGCTTCACCCTGTACGTAGCGCCGCGCCACGGATTCAAGGCGCAGGACAGGCGCCTCACTCATACCGGAGCGCCTCGACCGGATCGAGGCGCGCGGCCCGCCAGGAGGGATAAAGCGTCGCAAGGAAGGAAAGCGCGAGGGCCATGACGACGACGGCAATTACTTCGCCCATGTCCATCTCCGCGGGCATGCGGCTCAGGAAATAGATCTCCGGATTGAACAGCTGCGTGCCGGTCAGGGCGGACAGCGCCTGACGGATGGATTCGATGTTCAGACAGAAGACCACGCCGATGAGGAATCCCGTGAGCGTTCCGAACACGCCGATCGATGCGCCTGCTATCAGGAACACGCGCATCACCGCGCCGCGCGCCGCGCCCATGGTGCGGAGAATCGCGATGTCCGGACTCTTGTCCTTCACCAGCATGATGAGGCCGGAGACGATGTTGAGCGCGGCGACGAGGATGATGAGCGAGAGGATCAGGAACATGACATTGCGCTCAACCTCGAGCGCGGAAAAGAAGCTCGAATTCATGTCCTGCCACGTGATGACGCGCGCCAGGGGCCCGGCGGCGCGTTGGACCGGACCGATCAGGTCGGTCACCGAATCCGGATTCTGCACCATCACTTCCAGGTTGTTCACGCTCGCGCCCATGTTGAAATAGAGCTGCGCTTCGGGAAGCGGCATGAACACGAAAGTCTGATCGTATTCGGACATGCCGATCTTGAAGGTGCCGGCAATTGTGTACGTCTTGACGCGCGGGGTGACGCCGAACGGCGTGACGTTTCCACGCGGCGCGATGAGCGTGATCCTGCCGCCGGGGAAGACATGCATCCGGTCGGCCAGCCGCGCACCGATGATTACGGCATCGCCGCCGGTGAAATGCGCAAGCGCGCCCTCGGTCAGCGATTTGGAAACCGTGGTCAGCGTCTTCAGGTCCTGCCCGCGCATGCCGCGGACGACGACGCCGCTGGCGATGCCGTTCGCCGTCGCCATCACTTCGCCGTCGACAATCGGTGCGACGCGGGTCACGCCTTTGATGCCACGCACCCGGGCCGCCATGGCGTCGAAATGGGTAAGCGTGCCGATCGAAGCCTGTACGGTCATGTACCCGTTCAGGCCGAGAATGCGCGACAGGAGTTCATGGCGAAAGCCGTTCATCACCGCCATGACGATGATGAGGGCGGCGACGCCGAGCGCGATCCCGACCAGCGAGAAGCCGGAAATCACGGAAACGAAGCTCTCCTGCCGCCGCGCGCGCAGATAGCGGAGCGCGATCATCCATTCGAACGGCGCAAACGCGCGGGTCTTGGAGGCCATGGTCAGCGCCGGAAGCCCTACCCTCCCCTTGAGGGAGGGTGATTTGAATCGGACGTCATGATCTGTACGGCGTAAATCTGTTCACTGCCGCGTCGACCGACAGTTCCTCGCGCGCGCCGGTCGCCCGCGTCTTCACCTCGACGACACCTTTTTCCAGTCCGCGCGGGCCGACGATCACCTGATACGGAATCCCGATCAGGTCCATGGCGGCGAACTTGGCGCCGGGGCGTTCCGCGGTATCGTCGTACAGAACGTCGCGGCCGGCAGCGGAAAGTTTCGCATAGAGATCTTCGCACGCCTTGTCGGTGGCCGCATCGCCCGCCTTCAGATTGATGAGCGCGATGTCGAACGGCGCCACGGGCTCGGGCCAGATGATTCCCGCGTCATCGTGGCTCGCCTCGATGATCGCGCCGACGAGCCGCGAGACGCCCACACCGTAGGAACCGCTTTCCACCGGATGATCCCGGCCGTCAGGCCCGGTGACGAAGGCGCGCATCGGCTCGGAATATTTTGTGCCGAAATAGAAAATCTGTCCGACTTCGATGCCGCGCGCCGAAACGCGCTTGTCGGGCGGCACCTGCGCCTCGAACTCCGCCTGGTTGTGCACATCTTCCGTCGCGGCATAGAGGCTCGAGCGCGCGCGCACGATCGGCTCGAGGTCGCCGTCGAAATCGACGTCCTCGCCCGGCACCGGCATGTCGATCAGGTCGCGGTGGCAAAAGACCTGGCTTTCGCCCGTGTCGGCGAGGATGATGAACTCGTGGCTGAGATCGCCGCCGATCGGCCCCGTCTCCGCCCGCATCGGAATGGACTTCAGTCCCATGCGCGCGAAGGTGCGCAGATAGGCGACGAACATCTTGTTGTACGATTTCCGCGCGTCCTCCCTGTCCAGATCGAACGAATAGGCGTCCTTCATCAGGAATTCGCGGCCGCGCATCACGCCGAAACGCGGACGCACCTCGTCGCGGAACTTCCACTGGATGTGGTAGAGGTTCAGCGGCAGGCTTTTGTACGAACGCACATAGGCGCGGAAGATCTCCGTCACCATGTCCTCGTTGGTCGGTCCGTACAGGAGCTCGCGCTCGTGGCGGTCGGTGATGCGCAGCATCTCCTTGCCGTACGCCTCGTAGCGGCCGGTCTCGCGCCACAGATCGGCAGGCTGAAGCGTCGGCATCAGGATTTCGATCGCCCCTGCCCTGTTCTGCTCCTCGCGCACGATCTCTTCGATCTTGCGCAGCACGCGGTGGCCGAGCGGCAGCCAGGCGTAGATGCCGGCGGCTTCCTGGCGGACGAGACCCGCGCGCAGCATCAGCCGGTGCGAAACGATCTGCGCCTCGGCGGGCGTTTCCTTGAGAAGCGGCAGGAAATAGCGGGATAAACGCATGGGATCAGTGATTCAGCGGTTTGGGCCCTGCCTTTCTAGGGGCGCGGAGCACCAAGGGCAAACCGCTCCTTGCCACGCATCTGGCCAAATGATGGACTGAATGTTAATTACTCCCAGCCCAGGTATAGCGGACCATTGCATAGTGTGAAGTTCGTGCTAGATTGGACTTCGTAATAGCAAGGAGGCGGAAACAGGCGCGTGCCAGAGGAATCACCCTATACGCGCAAATTCCGTAAGGAACTCATGGCCGGGCTCAGTTCGCTCGTCCTCCTGGCCGTGCTCGCCCGCGCGGGCCGGGAGATGTATGGGTACGAAATCGCAAAGGCCGTTAAGGCCGAAGGGGAAGGCGGGCTCATCTTTAAACAGGGCGCGATCTACCCTGTGCTGCGTTCCCTCGACGCATTGGGGCTCCTGTCGAGCCGCGTCGAGGCATCGGCATTCGGTCCGCCGCGCCGCTACTACGGCATCACCGACGAGGGCAAACGTGCGCTCTCCGAATGGCAGGGCGCCTGGCACGACATGCGCGAGTTCGTCGACGACGCCCTCGCCGCGCATCTGGGCACATCCGGTTCCGGTCCGATGCTGGAGAACCATGCATGAAAACGGACCGTCCGCCGGAGACGGTCCGCGAGTACCTGGACGCGCTTCGAAACGCGCTCAAGGGTGCCTCGCCCGGCCTGATCAGCGACGCACTCGCCGATGCCGAAGAGCATCTGCAGGGCGAGATCGCGAGCAATCCGACCAAAAGCGAAGCCGAAGTGCTGGCGTCCGTCATTGAAACCTACGGCACGCCGGAGGAAATTGCAGAGGAGTACCGATCCATGGAAAGCGCCATCGCCGGCCCGTTCCCCAAACCCCAGGCCCCGCCGGAGCGCCGCTATGGGTTCTTCAGCGTGATCCGCGATCCGCGCGCCTACGGTGCCCTCCTGTACATGCTGCTCTCCCTCGCAACCGGCATCTTCTATTTCGTCTGGGCGACGGTCGGCATCAGTCTCTCCGCGGCGTTCGCGATTCTCATCATCGGCGTTCCCTTCGCGCTCCTCTTCATCGGCTCCGTGCGCATCCTCGCCCATGTCGAGGGGCGCATCGTCGAAGGCCTGCTCGGCGTGCGCATGCCGCGCCGGCTGCCGGCACAAAGTGCCGCAGACGAGCGGCTCATGGCCCGCATCGGCGCCGCTCTCGCCGACATCCGCACCTGGTCGTCGTTGCTGTACCTGTTCCTGATGCTGCCGCTGGGCATCGCCTATTTCGTGACGGCGGTCGTCGGCATTGCGGTGAGCATCGGTCTCGTCGGCGGTTCACTCTTCAGTCTCGTCAGCGGCCACTCTCACGTACAGATCACCGACGTGCCCTGGCTCGACCATATGTTCCACACCGCGCCCGGTCTCCTCTTCCTTTTGATCGTGGGCGGCCTTCTGTTTTTCTGCCTCCTTCACGCCGCCCGGGGTATCGGCTGGTTCCAC